>WNFJ01533723.1_pt4 | contig 12618 bp, 10 predicted proteins | sample 5400461 | NCBI WGS metagenome assembly WNFJ01 (sample SAMN13153349, study PRJNA577476) | soil metagenome | isolation source: 115 cm saprolite on Douglas fir-dominated hillslope | place: USA:California | collected 2013-09-17 | reverse complement strand
GGTCGCTGGGTTGAGGATCAGCGGCCGGAAGTCCGGGTGGCGGAAGCTCAGCACGCCGTCGAGCGAGCCGGCCAGCGCGTCGAACGAGCCGCCGCCGACCCGCTGCCCGCCGAGCCAGTTGTCCTCGATGAAGCGGAGGATCGAGGACTGGTCCGTGATCGTGTTGTCCACGAAGTTCTTCTTCGCGTACGGCGAGATGACGAGCAGCGGCAGCCGGGGGCCGTAACCGCAGCGGTCCTGTAGGCCGGCCGCCGGCGCGCCGTGCCCGCAGACGCCCGGTCCGTTCAGCGCGTCATTCACCGGGTCGGCGGACGAGTTCAGGATCGGCGACATCGCGTGGTCGTACCAGCCGTCCGAGTCGTCGTAGGCGATGACGATGGCGGTGTCGTGCCAGTAATCCGAGGCCTGGATCTGGTTGATCGTGGCGGTAAGGAAGTTCTGCTCGTCGATCGGGTCGGAGTAAGCGGCGTGGGCGTCCTGGTAGGCCGCCGCCTTGAGGAAGCTGACCGCGGGCAGGTTGCCGCCGTCCAGCGCCTTGCCGAACCAGGACAGGTCGTAGTTGTGGTTGGCGGGGCCATTGTGGCCGATCTCCGCGACGTCCGCCGGCGCGACGTGGTGCACGTTCGCGGTCGAGTGGTAGTAGGCGAACGGGTTGTGGTGCGGGATGTAGTCGGTCGTGGCGACACCGTCGATGGCCGCGTGCTTCGACCCACAGACCGCGGTGCCGTTCGTGGTGCTCGTGGGCTCGAAGCCACCCTCGAACCAGCCCCAGCTGACGCCCTTGGCGTTCAGCATGTCGCCGACGTTCGGCCCGCTCAGCTGCACGGTCGGGCGGGCGTGGTTGGAGCAGTCGTCGAGGAAGGGATCGGGGTCGCCGATGATCGTGCCCACGTGCTGTGCGTTCTGGGCCACCACCGCGGACTGAGGTGCGGTGTCGACGCTGCCGTCGGCGTTGAGGGGTACGGCGCCGGAAGTCTGACCGGACACCAGGTTGAGTGCGCCCGGCGTCGAGGGGCCGAATTCGGTGTTGTAGGAGTTGTCGCTCATCGAGAACCGCTGCGCGTAGTTCCACATCGCGGTGACGGTGTTCCCGTCGTAGTAGTCCATGACGAGCCCGGGCGCGCTGTACAGCGGGGGCGAGCATGACGAGTTGTTGGTGTTCTGCACGAACGCGTCCATCAGGCCGCTGTCGAACGCCTTCTGCTCCGCCGTGTAGCCGTGGCCCTGGTCGCAGGTCATCGCCTGTGCGGGGCCGAGCCGCTGCGGCTGGGCGGTGTTCGGGTTGCTGGTGAGCAGTGCCGGGGTCAGGCCGTTGACGTTCGGTGTACCTGGCTTGGCGTGGAACGGCTGGCCGTCCGTGTTGGCCGCGTGAGGGTAGGTGCCAAAGTAATGGTCGAAGCTGACGTTCTCCTGGAATATCACGACGACGTGCTTGATCGGCGTCGCCGTGCTGCCTCCGTGCTGCTGGCCCCGCGGCGCCGCGGGCGCGGCGGCTGCGGCCGCGGCGACGCCGGCGATGGTGAGGGCGCCTGCCGCGCCGAGCGCGAGCGCACCCTTGACGTACTTGCGCATCCATAACCTCCCTGGTCAATGCCACGCCGACAATGGTCGGGTCAGGGTCCGGGCGAGTGAACGGTACAGTCCTGGCAGGCAAATTCACGCCCAATTCTGCTGACTGGTGCCGATATGCCCGGTCTGACGCGCGGCTATAGCGCGTCGCGGGTGGGCGACGGCTCGGGCATCATGGGCCCATGGTGCGCGCATTCCGCCCGCGAAGGTCGTGCCTCGCGGTGCCCGGCAGCAGTCCGCGCTTCATCGCGAAGGCCCGGGATCTGCCCGCCGACCAGGTCTTCTTCGACCTGGAGGACGCCGTGGCGCCGGACGCCAAGGACGAGGCGCGGGTGAACGTGGCCGAGGCGCTCGCCGCGGGTGATCTCGGGGGCAAGGTCCGGGCGGTCCGGATCAACGACGCGACCACGCAGTGGGCGTACCGCGACGTGGTCGACGTGGTGGAGACCGTGGGATTCGGCCTTGACTGCGTCATCCTGCCCAAGGTCAGCGGGCCCGGGCAGATCGTCTGGCTCGATCTGCTGCTGACCCAGCTCGAGCGGGCCATGGGGTACGAGGAGGGCGGCATCGGCATCGAGGCGCAGATCGAGGACGCCGCGGGGCTGTCGGATGCCGACGCGATCGCCGGCGCATCCGCGCGCCTGGAGGCCCTCGTCTTCGGCCCGGCCGACTTCATGGCGAGCATCGGCATGAAATCCCTCGACGTCGGGGAGCAGCCGCCCGGCTACGACCACGGCGACGCGTATCATTACGCGCTGATGCGGATCTTGGTGGCGGCGCGCGGTCACGGGCTGCAGGCCATTGACGGGCCCTACCTCAAAATCCGCGACGCGGCGGGCTTCCGCAGGTCGGCCGGCAGATCCGCGGCCCTCGGCTACGACGGCAAGTGGGTGCTGCATCCGGGGCAGGTCGGGGCGGCCAACGACGTGTACTCGCCGCAGCAGAGTGACTACGAGCACGCCGAGATGATTCTCGACACCTTCGACTACTACACGAAGGTGCAACGGCGCGGGGCGGTCATGCTTGGCGACGAGATGATCGACGAAGCGTCGAGAAAGATGGCGATGGTCGTCGCGGCCAAGGGCCGCGCCGCGGGCCTGTCCCGCCACGGCTCGTTCGAGCCCCCGGACGACAGCCCTTCTTGACCGGTTCCTGACTGTTTGCTGGGACTCGCTTGACGGTCGGGTCGACAGCGGTAACGTGTCGCCCCGTGCCAGATGCCGCGAGTGCCGCAATCTCCACCGTCCGGCGGCCGGCGGCCGGTACCGAAGCGCGGCGGCTCGCCTGGCTGGACGCGTTGCGCGGGATAGCCGTACTGTTCGTCGTCTTCGAGCACCTCAGCGTCAGCGAGCTGACTGGCGCGCGCGCCGCGATCGATCCGTGGTTCTCCCCCGGTCTCTACGGCGTCCTGGTGTTCTTCATGGTCAGCGGCTATATCGTGCCTTCGTCCCTGGAGCGCCGGGGCAGCGTGCGCCGCTTCTGGGTCGGCCGGGTGTTCCGCCTCTACCCGATCTTCGCCGTCGCGGTCGCCATCAAGATCGTACTGGCGAGCTTCCACCTGGCCACCGACACGGTGAGCGATGTCGGTGCCTGCGTGGTGGCGCACGTGCTGATGCTGCAGGATCTTCTCGGCGTGACCAACATGATCAACGTACTTTGGACGCTGTCCTTCGAGATGGCGTTCTACGTGCTTGTCACCTGGCTGTTCGTGGCGGGCGCGCAGCATAGGAGCGCCGGGATAGCGGCGGGCTTCGCGGCCGTCTCCCTCGCCTTCGGGGCGATCTTGCCGCAGGCCGTGCTCTCGCACAGCTTCGCGGGGACGCGGGCGGTCGCCGCGGCTGCGACGGCGCTGGTTCTCGTGGGCCTGGCAGGCGCGGCGAGCGGGCATCGCGCGCTGCGCCCGGCCGGCGCGGCACTGGCCGCGGGCACTGCGCTCGTGCTGCTTTCCTTCAACAGCCGGGTGGGTGCCTGGGAGGGATTCGCGATCCTGGCTGCCATGTTCACCGGCACCGTCATGTACCGGGCGGAACGTGGCCAGCTCAGCTGGGCCAAGGCACTCGTCACGGCGGGCGCCGTGTGCGTACTGACCGTGACCAGCGGATGGTGGCACATCGCGCAGGCGGGTAGCGGTGCCGCGGCGCTGTACCAGCGTCAGTGGGCGATATCGAGCCTGCTCGCAGCGGCGACCTTCGCGGCAGCGATGGCATGGCGCAACCGTGACATGCCACGCTTCCTGATGTGGCTTGGAATGATCAGCTACTCGGTCTACCTCCTCCATATGCTCATGATCGACGTCCTCGTACGCGTGCCGCTGACGCAGGCCGGTCCCTCGCTGATCGTCCAGCTCGGGACGACGGCGGCCTTCGTCTGCCTGCTGCTTGGCTGCTGCGCGCTGAGCTACCGGTTCGTGGAGGCGCCGATGCAGCGCGCGGGGCGGCGCGTGGCTGCCCGGCTTGAGGTCAGGTTTGGTCCCGACCTGCTCGCCCCGCGGCCGCGGCGCCGGAGCCCGCGCTGGGGCCTGCGCCGGGGCCAGGGCCGGGTCCCGGAAGGACGTGCCACGTGGTGAGTGCCTCGACGAGACCTGGGACCAGTGGCAGCGACACGAGCCCGGCCGGGCTGACCCAGCGAACGTCCGCGGCATCGTCGCCGGCGGTGAGCTCACCGCCGGTGGCGACGGCCTCGTAGTCGCGAATGTCGAAGACCGCTCCGCCCGGCGCTGGCCTTTCGACGGCCCCGAGGAATGCCCCTGGCACGACGGACAGCCCGGTCTCCTCACCGATTTCGCGGATGACGGCCGCATGGTCGCTCTCCCCGGCCTCGACCCGCCCGCCCGGCAGCGACCAGAGTCCCTCACCCGGCGGGTGTCCGCGCCGGATCAGCAGCAGCCTGCCGCCGGAGTCCCATACCACCGCCCCGACGCACCGGAGACGTTGTGCATGCACGACCGCAGTATCCCAGGACCGGCAGTTGGTCGCGGCCGGCCCAGCTGGTAACTACCGCACTGCGCGCACCTGTAGGTGTACCAGTGACACGTGCGGGGGCCGGCTGGCACGTTTAGGGATACCCACGCCGTTGCGACGGGCTGGTTCTTGCGGCTGCGCCGTCGTACCCGGCCGGGATCGCCTCCGGTGCGGCCACTTGACGTGGGACCGCAGACAGAAGACGTTGTGTAGTCATGAAGACGGCGCCAAACTGCCCCCGCTGCGGTGGGCCGGTGCACGAACCTAACGCGTGGACCAGCGCGTGGCGCTGCGAGGTGCACGGTGAGGTGTATCCCCTGTTCCCCGCGTACCCGCCGTCACGTGAGGGCATGGAGGCGCTGCTGCGGACCGCCGCCGTTCCCGTCTGGCTGCCCTGGCCGCTGCCGGCCGGCTGGCTGGTGACCGGCTTCGCTGGCGCAGGCGACGAGCGCGTGGGCGCGCGGGCCTGCGTTGTCGCGCTCTCTGGGCCGAATCCGGTCGGCGGGCCCGGCGACCTGCTCGTGGCGGCCGAGGAACCTGGTATCGGGCTCGGCGCCAGGCTGGCCGGCCTTGACGGGCCGGACCCGGGTCAGGATTTCGCGGCGCGGTCACCGTACACGACCTTTCAGTACGGCGGGCACGAGTTCCCGCTGTGGCACGTGCCGGCGCCGGACCGTGCGGTGTTCGCGGGCGAGGCCATGGGGAACTGGCTGTGGGCGGTGCTGTGGCCGGACACCGCGGGCACACTGCTCGTGGAGACGCTGACCCTGCGTGATCTCCGGGATCCCGGCCAGGATCTGGACGTGCCCTTCGGCGCGATGTCCCCCCGCCTGCCCAAGGCCAGCGAGGCATAAGAGCCGGGCCACGCGCGAATCCCCGCGGGAGCGCACAAACTAACATCGGCTGTGGTGCGTATCGACTTGCATTTGCACAGCAGCGCGTCCGACGGTACCGACCCGCCGGCCGAGGTGATGCGCCGCGCACGCGCCGCCGGTGTCGACGTCGTCGCCCTGACCGACCACGACACGACGGCGGGTCTTGCCGAGGCGGCGCGGGCGCTGCCCGCCGGGCTCACCCTTGTCCCTGGCGTCGAGCTGTCAAGCCTGATGGACTCCCGCAGCGTTCACCTGCTCGGCTACCTCTTCGATACCGCCGATCCCGACCTGGCGGCCGAATTCGCCAAGATCCGCGAGTCCAGACGTGACCGCGCGCGGGGCATGGTGGCGCGGCTCCGCGCGCTCGGCGTTCCCGTGACCTGGCAGCAGGTCACCCGGATCGCGGCCGGCGGCACGGTGGGCAGGCCGCACGTGGCCCGCGCCATGCTGGACTCCGGCGCGATCAGCCAGTTCGACGAGGCGTTCACGAAGGACTGGATCGCACCGGGCGGCCGGGCCTACGTGGACAGGTATGCGCCGACCCCGGCGCGGGCGATCGGCCTGGTGCGCGCGGCCGGGGGAGTGACGGCGCTCGCCCACCCGCGCGCCGGCCGCGGCGGCTCGTGGCTGCCGCGGGAGCGGATCGCGGAGCTCGCGGCGGCCGGGCTCGCCGCGGTCGAGGTCGACCACCCGGATCAGAACCATGAGCAACGGGCTGAGCTGCGCCGCGAGGCCAGCGAACTTGGCCTGCTCGCGCTCGGGTCGAGCGACGACCACGGGAGCCTGACCGGCCACCGGATCGGCTGCGAGACGACGTCGCAGGAAGTCTACGAACGCCTGGTCGCGCTCGCCAATGGCGCGAATCCGATCCCCGGCCCGCCCACATAACTCCGCGATCCCCCGTGCCGCTGAGGGCGGCGGCGACCTGGTCGGACCTTCAGCTGTCATTTCGGACCCCCGCAATAACGCACCATGACACAGCGTGTCCCACCCGGCGCCGCCAGATTGGCCGCGGCGCGCCGCGCCGGACGGCGCCGCGGATCGCGGGCGTCAGGGCACACGTGATCCGCGGCGCTGACGGGCCGCCGGGGTGGGCCGCGGCCGGGGCCGTCGATGGTGAGGATGAAGCCTCGCCCGCGCACTGGTTCTGGTTCACGATGAGCGAACCGGTGCCCGACGAGAAGCTCGCCGAACTGTTCGACTGGGTCGAAACCTTGCTCCGCACGCAACACCCCGACTACCTCGCGACCAGATCAAACCCTGCTGGCCCAACCACCCCGAAGCACGATGGGAACTCGCCCGGCTCTACCAGCAGTGGTCCCTCACCTACCTAGCCAAACGACCAGCCCCGAGAGACGCCGCCGACTGGCACGACCGCTGGTCCTCCGGTGTAATCCGCCGCCTCGGCCAAACATGAGTCGGTGTGAAGGAACCTGCCGACGCCAGCCCGGTCTCAACAAACCTAGCGATCGGTATCATCGTGGGACCTAACTAGCTCATGAGTCTGCATCTGCACTACACGACTAGAGTGTTATCCGTCGAGATTTGACGTATAGTTGAGTGAGCGTGTGGGCTAACCGCTAGGATCAGGTTAATGCTGCTGAGATTTGAGGTCTCCAACTATCGGTCGATCTTGGAGCCGGTCGAGTTGTCCATGATCGCCGTCGATGAGGACAGACCCTCGGCTCGGGGGTTCCCTCTGCTCACCGAGCGCGTGCTGTCGGTCGCCGGGATCTACGGGCCGAACGCATCGGGGAAGTCGAATGTCGTTGAGGCTCTCGTGTGGCTGTCCACGGCCGTGGGGCGGTCACTTCGAACGTGGGACGAATTCATTCCGCGCGAACCGTTCAAGTTTGGCCTAGGGCCGAATACTGCCTCGACATACGAGGTAGAGATGGTCGTCGAGGGTGTGCGGTACGCCTACCGAGTCGACGTCGACGACTCAGCAGTGCTGTTCGAGGGTCTGTACAGCTACCCGGCACGGCGCAGACGCATCCTGTTCGAACGAGAGGGCTTGGAGATCCACTTCCGCCGAGGGCTCGGAACTCTCGCGGGCACACGGGAGCTACTGACACCCACCACGCTGGCACTGTCGGCGGCGATGAGGTTTCATGAGCCAGAAGTTCAGCCTTTCGGGCGCAACCTGGCAGACATCCAAGTCCGTGGCATGCGGCGCCGAGTGGCATGGCGGAGACCACTGCCGGCTTTCGCACCAGGCCTCTCATCGACGGAGCGCCTGTTTGACGAGCGGGGCCAATCAACTCAGCCGTCGCTCTTTGACGACACGGACTTTGCTCCATCCAATCCTCGGGAGTCGGCTCTGGCGTTGCTGCGATTCGCCGACCTCGGAATCGACAATGTGCAGATTGTGGAAGACGAGGACGACGCCACTCGCCTGTCGGCTCAAGCGGCACGTGAGCCAAGGCGTCAACTGCGGCTCATGCACCGCGTCGCGGAACAGGAGTTGCCCTTCGATCTCTCCGAGGAGTCGGCAGGAACGCAGACGTGGTTCGCTCTCATCGGGCCGACACTGGGTGCGCTACGCCGTGGCCGAATCCTTCTATTCGATGAGATCGACGCCAGCCTTCACCCGCGGCTGTCGGCTCGCCTGCTCGAGTTGTTCCTAGATCCCGAGACGAACCCCTACGGGGCCCAACTCATCTTCACCACCCACGACACCAGCCTGCTCAACCACCTCAACCGGGACGAGGTGTGGCTGACGGAGAAGGATGATAGTGGTGCTACCAGGTTGACCGCGCTGGCCGAGTACGGCGGCGACAAGGTGCGACGATCACTTAATCTGGAGAAAGCTTACCTCCAAGGGAGATTCGGAGCTGTCCCCGAGGTCGACCAGTTCACTCTGCGTCGCATGTTGGGCCTGGTGCCGAGCGACGCATGATGGCCCACAAGAGTCACAAGGCCGGAGGCCGGCCGCTCAAACGGAGAGTCGCGACCCGCAGACCTCGAAAGACGCTCCTGATCTTCTGTGAAGGGGAGAGAACCGAGCCTGAGTACCTTGACGCCCTGAAGAGGCAACCATCGGTGCGGGACGTTGCAGCTGTGGATCTTCGCGTCGAGACTGGACAAGGGGGATCTGTGCCTCAGACTCTTGTGTCGATGGCTGCAGCCGCCCGCAGCAAGGCCATCGATGAGGAGGCTGAAATCGATGAGTTCTGGTGCGTATTCGATGTCGAATGGCCGAGGAACCATCCGGGCCTCAAAGAGGCCATCGGGCAAGCTGGCCAGAACGGCATCCAACTCGCGGTGTCTAATCCGTGCTTCGAGCTCTGGCTAATTCTGCACTTTCAGGATCAGAGCGCATGGTTGGAAAAACGACGGCGCACGCAGGCTCCGCCGAAGACTCGACGGGGCCAGCGATAAGGGCCTCGCCGCCGCAAAGTACATGCCACTTACCCAGGATGCAGCGCGTCGCGCCAGACAACTCGACGAGCGCCACCTGCAAAACGGCACCGAATTCCCGCACGACAACCCCTCGTCCGGTATGCACCACCTCCTCGCGGCAATTGAGCCACCCGAGTCCTGAGGATAGCGATCTGCTTAGGTAGCCTCGAACTGTCTTAGATAGCCGGGGAGCATTAGCACGCTAATCAGTACCCGCGCAACAGAATTGCTGTGCACTTGTGCCATTTGACATAGCAGTAAGGTCCCGTCACGAGGTATGAAGTCTCCCGATCAGTCCTTCCTTGTGCCCCGCAAACCGATCTTGATCGACTGGAGTCGTCACGACCGACAGCCCGGTGTGTTTCGGACACGCGCCGGCGTGTCGCGCCAGTCCGCCTCTTGACCGCACCCGGACCACCCACCCCCAACGCCTCGCCCCGGCCCACCGCCGCCCGAACTCGATTGGCCAACAGGGGTCAGCTGTGGCGCCCAACGGGGCATCGCGGAGGCCGTTGGCGCGGCGGCCGCGGGCGGTTCAGGGGTTTTCGGGGAGCTTGCCGTGCGACAGGAGGGGCAGGGACCGAAGGCGCCGCCCGGTGGCGGCGAAGATCGCGTTCGCCAACGCGGGAGCGACCGCGATGAGGGGTGTTTCCCCGGCGCCCGCCGGTGGGATATCCCTGCGGTCGAGCAGGATCACGTCGATCGGCGGCACGTCGCTGAAGCGGGGCACCCGGTACTGGGTAAGCGACGCGTTCGAGATCGTGCCCTCGTCGAAATGGACGGCCTCGAACAGCGCGCCGCCGAGGGCCATCACGGTCGCGCCCTCGATCTGGTTCACGACGTTGTCCGGGTTCACGACCGCGCCGCACTCGTAGGCGGTCACGATCGTCCGCACATCCACCCGGCCGTCCGGGCGCACGCTCACCTCGGCGCACGTGGCCACGCGCCCGTCCTTTTCCATGCCGCACGCGATGCCAAGGCCGCGGCGGTCCAACCCGTCGCGCGGGGCGCGCTCCGGCGCACCGGGGGATACCCCGGCCGGGCCAGCCTGCAGGCCTGGGCCAGCCTGCGGGACCGAGCCTGCCTGCGGGACCGAGCCTGCCTGCGGGGCCGGGTCAGCCTGCGGGGCCGGGCCTGCCTGCACGGCCCAGCCAGCGCGCTCGGCGGCGGCGCGCAGGACCGCTGCCAGGCGCTCGTCGCCCAGATGCCGCAGGCGGAACTCCAGCGGGTCGATGCCGAGTTCGTGCGCAAGCTCATCCAGGTGCGACTCGCGGGCGAAGTTGTTCGCGGTCGCGGCGAGCGCGCGGTAGGAGCCCTGCGGCAGCGGCGACTGCGCGGGCTGGAAAACGATCCGCTGTGCGGGCACCAGGTAGGGCGTGCGAATGCCAGCCGCGCCCGAATTGAGGTTGGTGAATTCCCAGCCGGTGAGCGCGGCGCCCGGAGCGCCCCCGGCAGCGGCGCCCCCGGCGGCGACCGACGCAGCGGCGCCCCCGCTGGCGGCGCTCCCGGCAGCGGCGCCCATGGCGGCGGCGCCCCCACCGGCGCCCGTGGCGGCGGCACCCCCGGCGGCGTCCGCCACAGCGGCGCCCCCGGCAGCGGCGCCCCCGGCGACGCCGGCCGCAGCAGCGCCTACGGCAATGGCGCCCCTGGCAGCGTCCCCGGCGGCGTCAACGGTAGCGGCGCCGGTTCGCGCGCCGCTGCGGACGTCGATGACCGCGGCGGGCCGGAAATAGCCCCAGGTGAACTCCTCTGCCCTGCTCCACTGCACCTTGACGGGCCGGCCGGCGGCCCTGGCCAGCCGGGCGGCCTCGGCAGCGACCGGGCTGGTGTGTTTGCCGCCGAAGCCAGCACCGGTTCCCGCGACGATCACCCGGACGTTGGCTTCTGGGATGCCGAGCGCCTCGGCGAGGTCACGCCGTACCCCAAACGGCCGCTGCGTGCCGGTCCACACGGTCAGCCGCCCGCCGGACCAGGCGGCCAGCGCGGCTCGCGGTTCGAGCGGCACGTGCGCGATGTAGGCGGTGGTGTACGTCGCGGCAAGCTGGACGTCCGCCGCCTCGATCGCGGCGGCGACGTCGCCGCTTTCGTGGCTGAAACGCCCGCCCCAGCCCTCGATGTCGAGCGGATGCGAGCGCAGGTGGCCGGCCAGGTCTCGTTCGCGCGGCGCCGCCGGCCGGTCCCACTCGGCGTCGATCATCGCCACCGCACGCGCCGCGGTGAGCGGATCGGGGCCGGCCACCCCGGCGAACGAGCCCTCGTGCACCGCGACGACGCCGGGCACCGCGCGGGCACGGCCGAGGTCGGCGGCGCGCAGCGTCGCGCCGTACGCCGGCGGCCGCAGCACCTTGCCGTGCAGCATGCCGGGCAGGGTCAGATCCGACGTGAACCGCTTGGCCCCGGTCACCGCCGCGGCGGCGGCCGGCCCCCGCGTCGGCTGGCCGGCCGTGCGCCACGCCCGCGGGTCCCCGACGGGCGCGTCCGCGGCGGCCGTCACGGTTCGCCGTAGGCCGCGGAGCAGATCGCCGTAGCCGAGCGCGGCGCCGGTGGATTTATCCCTAACGACTCCGCCGCTGGCACTCAGCTCGCCAGGATCGACCTCAAGGCCGGTGGCCGCCATGGCGACCAATGCCTGCCGCGCGGCGGCCGCGGCGGTGGCGAGCGCCTGCCCGGTGTCGGGCATGGACCTGCTGCCGAACGTGCCGACATCGAAGGGGCAGATGTCGGTGTCGCCGAGCACCACCCGCACCGACCGCAGCGGCACCCCGAGTTCCTCCGCGACCAGCATGGCGAGCGCGGTCGTGTTGTCCTGGCCGACATCGACCTTGCCGGCGAAGGCGGTGACCGGGCCGTCCGCGCCGACGTGGATCCAGACCCCGCCGTTGGCCTGCCACGGCCCCGGCCGGCCGCTCGGCGCCGGCGGCAGCACCGACACCAGCCCATCGGGCAGCACGCTGAAGTAGTCGCGGTCTTCGGGCGCCTGCAGGTCCCACGGCACAGCCGGCCCCGCGGCGGCGCTGGCGCGCGGCCAATCGGCGTCCACGGCGGGCACCTGGGACCCCGCCGGCCCGGCGGCCCGGCCGTGCGGTGCGGCATCGACCGTCGCGGCGGCGCGCAGTCCCGCGGCGCTGCCGGTGGTCGCGTCCGGCGGCAGCCGTTCGGCTTCCTGGGCTTGCTCTTGCTCGTGTGGCCGCGCGGCGCCGGGCGGGCCGGCCGTCCCCGCGGCCGCCCGGACCGCCCGCAGTATCCGGGGATAGGCGCAGCACCGGCAGATGTTCCCGTCGAGGGCGCGGACGATCTGCGCGTCGTCCGGGCCGGGGTCAGCGGCGAGCAGCGCCGCCGCGGCGAGGACCATTCCTGGCGTGCAGTAGCCGCACTGCGTCGCGCCTTCGGCCACGAGGGCGGCCTGTACCGGGTGCGGCGCTCCCGGCGGCGCGAGCCCTTCGACCGTCGTCACGGCGCGGCCGGCCACGTCGGCCACCGGGGTGACACACGCCCGCACCGGGACGCCGTCGGCGAGCACCGTGCACGCGCCGCAGGCGCCGACCGCACAGCCGTACTTGGCGCCGGTCAGGCCAAGCTCCTCGCGCAGCACGATCAGCAGGCTCCGCTCCGGATCCGCTGGCGCGGCACGGCGTTCGCCGTTGACGGTCAAGTGGATCATCTGCGGCATCGCGTCGTCCTCCTCCGGCACCGAGTTGGTTCACGTGCCATGGTCTCCCGGCGTTGCCCGGCCTGCCAGGCCGCCGCTGGCACGGGGTTGCCCGGCCGGGGCACGGACCTCGCGCCTCCTGCCGGCCCGGGGGACGACCCCC
>WNFJ01738807.1_pt2 | contig 12619 bp, 16 predicted proteins | sample 5400461 | NCBI WGS metagenome assembly WNFJ01 (sample SAMN13153349, study PRJNA577476) | soil metagenome | isolation source: 115 cm saprolite on Douglas fir-dominated hillslope | place: USA:California | collected 2013-09-17 | reverse complement strand
GCCTCGGATGCGGCGGCGGCGATGACCGGCCAGGTGCTGTGCGCCGACGGCGGTCTCATCATGAGGTAGCTTGCACAGTTCCACCTCCGCTCGGCCACGCCATGCGAGCAGGGCGGTTTATGGGGCCAGCGCGGCCAGCAGGGTAGGCGGGTCGTAGCCGCCCCGGCGAGGGCGGGCGGGTGGATGCTGGTCAAGAGCAAGCAGATCGACCCCGTTATGCGTCGCCGCGCTCCAGACGGATTCGACCACTCGCGCATACAGAACGGCGGCGATGCGCGCCCGTCCGCGAGGACGGCAAGGTCGTCCGCGCCAAGGCCGCATCCACCGTCGCGGAGGCCCAGGCGCGGGCCGATGATCTGCGTGCCGAGTTCGCCCGGCGTCAGGTGCACCCCGACGTGCTGGCCTTATGTCGGCTGCCGAAGAAATCCGCGCTCACCAGCTACTCCTACCGGCTGTCCCAGGACCACCAGCAAAAGCTCCTGGCCGCCCTGGATGCCAAGATGATCGCCTCCGGCCTGGCCACCAGCGAAAAATGCCGGTCGAAGCACGGTCTGAGCGGGATAACCAATTCGTCCGTGGTCACGTCGTGAAGACCCGGGCACTCCGAGCGTTCTCGCAACTATTACAATTTGAGGGCTCTACTGCCGTTCCCGTGATCGGTTGATATCGAGGATGCCTGGCGTGTCGGTGTAAAGGGGGCACGCCGTACCCCGGCTAGCGTGCTGGCTGTCGAAGGTCAGCTGGCTGGTCACGGGGGTACGGCGTGCGGAAGTCCAAGCTATGGAAGAAGCTGCTGGGTGTCGAGCACCTGGTGTTCGAAGACGGGGATGTTGAGCCAGGTCCGCGTGGCGGGGAGATCCTGGTGTTGCGGGTGCGGCCGGATCACGCGCACCGGCACCGCTGCTCGCGGTGCGGCCGCCGGGCCCGCCGGTATGACAGCGGGGAGGGCCGGCGCCGGTGGCGGGCGCTGGACGCAGGCGTGATGGCCTGTTACCTGGAGGCGGACGCGCCGCGGGTAGCGTGCCCGGCCCATGGCGTGGCGGCGGCGGTGCCGTGGGCCCGGCCCGGGTCCCGGTGCACGGCCGCGTTCGAGGAGCAGGCCGCGTGGCTGCGCGCCCAGCTGCCCTGGGCGAAGGCGGCGGTGCTGCTGCGCACCACCTGGCGGTCGCTGCAGTCGATCGTGGAACGGGTGGTCGCCGACCTGGGCCGCGGCTGTGACCGCCTGGACGGGCTGCGCAGGATCGGCATCGACGAGAAGGCCTGGCGCAAGGGCCACCGCTACATCACCGTCGTTGTGGATCACGACCGTGGCCGCCTGGTATGGGCTGCTGAGGGCCGTAACCAGGACACCCTGGGCGGGTTCTTCGATGACCTCGGCGAGGAGCGGGCCGGGCTGCTGACCCACGTGTCCGCCGACGGCGCGGAATGGATCCGCAACGTGGCCCGGGAGCGGGCCCCGCAGGCAGTGATCTGCCTGGACCCCTTCCACGTGGTCAAATGGGCCACCGAGGCGCTCGGCAGGCTGCGCCGCCGCTGGTCGTGGCTGGGCATCTGGTGGTAGTTCGCCAGTTTGGCGACGCGGTCGCCGTCCCAGGGGTGTCCGTCGCTGCTGGTGTGGCCTGCGGTGTTCAGCTGGCCGGCCGCCGCGCGAAGTAACCAAGCGTAAGCAGCATAAATAAGCCGCGATCGTTCCGCCTGGCCGCCTGAGACCGGCCAGGCGGCCGCGCGACTGATCCGCCTGCTGATCACCGATGTCACCCTCACCCGCGGCCAGGACACCATCACCGCGTCCGCGTGCCGGGACACCGGGCGTGGACGCGCACCAGTGAGGTGCTGGAGTACCGGACGTTCTTCGGGGTGCTGCTGACGATGGCGGCCGACCTGCGCAGGCGGGGCGTCACCCATGTGGTGATGGAGGCCAGCAGGGGTGTACACCGAGCCGGTGTATTACGCGCTGGCCGGGCAGGGCTTCGAGCAGGTCGTTGTGATCAACCCGGCGCACGCCAGGGCGCTGAAAGGGCACAAGACCGACGCGAAAGACTGCCTGCGGCTGGCGGAGTTGTTCGAGTGCGGGCTGCTGCGCGGCAGCTACATCCCGTCCCCGGAGCTGAAGGACCTGCGGGACCTGACCCGGTACCGGGCCAAGACTGTGCAGGCCCGCACCTCGGAGATCCAGCGGCTGGCCAAGGCGCTGGAGTCGGCGGGGATCAAGCTCGACTCGGTGGTCTCGGACCTGACCGGCAAGTCGGCGACGCTGATGATCGAGGGGCTGATCGACGGGGAGCGGCGCGGGCAGGTGCTGGCCGACCTGGCGATCGGCCGGATGCGCACCGCGGGGAAGCTGGCGGATTTGTCCCCGGGCGCTGACCGGCCGGTTCACCGAGCACCACGCCGCGCTGTGCCGGCTGCACCGGGACCGGATCACGCTGTTCAACGCGTCGGTCGATGACCTGGAGGCCAGGATCGCCGCGAAGGCCGCCCCGTACCAGCGGGAGCTGGACCTGCTGAAGTCGATCGACGGGTTCGGCGACGCGGTGGCGCAGGCGTGGCTGGCCGAGATCGGCCCGGCCCCGCACGAGTACTTCGCCAGCCACGAGAAGCTCGCCTCCTGGGTCACGCTGTGCCCCGGCAACTACATCAGCGCCAGGAAACGCTCCCACGGCCGCACCGGCAACGCCGGCACCTACATCAAGCCGATGCTCGTGCAGGCCGCCTGGGCGGCGATCAGGACCCAGGGCCGGCTGCAGGCCCGCTACCACCGGCTGGTGCGCCGGCTCGGCGGCCCGAAGAACCCGGCCGCGGTCAAGAAGGCCATCCTCGCCATCGCCCACACCCTGCTGAAGATCGCCTATGAGGTGCTCCGCAGCGGCAAGCCGTACCAGGACCCCGGCCCGGATTTCTACACCCGGCGGGAGTCTCCCGAGCAGCGCCGCGCCTACCTGCTGCGGCAGCTGGAAAAGCTCAGCCCCGGCTGCACCATCACCATCACCCCCGCGGAGGCTGCCTGACAACCCGCGGCACGCCGTGCCTGGCTGACCGCGGAGGCGCTGCGAGCGCCCCCGCCCGCGCCCAGCCCTCCTAGTGCCCGCACATACAACGCCTCACGATCCCTCGCCGACATCACGGGCCAGGGTTCGCTGCCGCGCGCCGGGAAGGGCCCAGTTTCGTGTCAGGGCTATCGACCTTGCTGATTACGTTTGCGGCGGGCGCCCCCGGGAGATAGAGCCGTATGCCGAATGGCTCCGGCAGCGGGTGCTCAGCACGGTCGGCAGGCTGGACGCCGACATTGAGGAGAATGTCCCGTTCCCGGGGCGCTTTGTCGAGGCCCGCATTCGCTCCGGTGATGACCGGTCCTGGCACACGGATGCCGCCCTGGCCGACGCGGCGCAGAAGCATAAGACGCTGAGCTGGCGGCAGGCACGGGAAGTCAAGCAGCACGCCAGCCGGGAGTGGATCACCAGTCGCATCGGCCGTGACCGGGTGCAGGCGGTGCAAGCCATATTGACCGGGGGAGGACAGGGCTAATGACTAATGACCTGGCTGCAATCATTGAGGAGCTGGACGACGGCACTGATCATGCCGCCCGGGGTATAGCCGACGAGATCATCACCAGGCACCCAGACCTTGCACGGGAACTGCTCTATCCCGTCATCAGGTCGGAGATCATCAAGGACCGGCGCCGCAAGGCCCGGATCATTAGCGACCCCGCCATTACCCCCGGCGCCGTGGCCGACACGATGCAGGAGCGCCGCGAGCTATTGCGCGGATGGTCTGGGCTGTAATGTGGTGCAACCCCCGCGCATCGAGGCGCCAACAAGATCATCAGGCTACTTCCTGCCAGCGTCGTCCTGGTCCTGGGGCTCGCCGCAGGCGGGTCGACGGCGGGCAGCTCGCCGCCGTCCGCGGAGGGGGCGGGCAGCTCGCAGCCCTCCTTCGAGGGCTACCTCGGCTCCGGCTCCGGGTCCGCGGAGTTCGTGAGCCTGCACGCCAGCGCGGACGGCAGCTACATCGGGGACTTGATGATCGACACCAGCGTCAGCACCGGCAACAGCTCGCCCGCCTGCCAGCTCAACAGCCAGGACACCCCGGCCAGCATGACGACGAACGGCAGCCAGGTCAGCCTCACCCTCGGCGGGATCCTCGGCACCACGCACAGCGGCACCCTGGACGGCTCCACGCTGACGCTGGAGATCCCCAGCACGTCGACCGCCACCATCCAGACGGGCACGCTCCAGCAGGCCCACCAGCGACGATTTCAACCGAGCCGTTGCTGCGCTGAACGGCTCGATCAGTCAGGCCAACGCCCAGGCCGCCACGCAGCAGCAGGCGTCAACCAGCGCGCAGGCCGAGCAGACCGCCCAGGGCGATCTGTCAGCGCTGCAGGGCGCCGCAGGCTTTAGCAGTGAGCTGGGCAGCATGTCATCCGAAGTGGGCACGATTCAGAATGACCTGCAGACCGAGAAGAATGATGCGGCCCAGGGCCCCGGGAGCGACTGTTATGGCATCAGCGGGACGGTTGACTACGACGTGGCCGGCACCATCGAGCACGACGTTAACGGCAGCTTCCAGTACGACCTCAACCAGCCCACTAATGCCATCTCGGTTGCGCGCGGGGACATCACTACGCTTAATGACGACCTCTCCTCGCTGAGCGCGTCCGGGCTCCCCGCGCCATCGGGGGCATCCGCTGCCATCGCCTCGGGCACAGCAGGCCATCAGCCAGGTCAGCGCGGCCAATAGCGACATCGACAGCGAGAACTCGGTCGTGACCCAGGCGTACGCGATGGCCACTGGCGCCTGTGCCGGGATGGGGCCGGGCAGCCCGCCGTCACCGATGCCGCATATCAGCTAGCGCTTCGGCCGCTTAGGCCGCTTTTCCTTCGCGTAGGTATACGCTTCCCTTGCCCGTTACGACATACATGATCCCGGCGTCGCGAAGGGTGCGCGCCGCCTTGGCGCACGTTGCCCGAGCCACCTTGAACCTCTCGGCAAGTTCCGCCTGCGACGGGATCGGCTCATCGGCAGGCAGCTCCCCGGTGTCGATCTGGGCCAGCAGGATGTCGGCGATCTGCCGGAATACCGGGATCGGAGACCGGAAGCTCACTGTCATCCGGCGCCCATGGCGATCATGGCAGGGGAACTGCCCCCTGCTCAGCAGGCGTATTGTCAGTCTTGCCGCGCCGATATCCCCCCGGGCAGCAAGAGGAGGTGTCAAAGTCCGATGCCCGTCATAGTCGACATCACCATGGCAACCCGCGCCGCCCGGCAGCACCAGCGTGCGCGCACCGCCGCCCGGCTCCGGGCCGAGGGATACACCCGGGAGCAGGCCAAGCGCCAGGCAGCCCGCATGTACCCCGAGCCGGAGCAGCCTGCCGCGCCGCCGCCGGCCAGCACCGAGCCGCCCGGCACCACTCGGGAGCCCGCGCCCGCCAGCCGCCGGGCCCAGCCAGAGGGAGATACGCGCCTGGGCCAAAGCGGAGGGCATTGCGGTAAACCCCAGGGGCTCGGTGTCCGCCGACGTCCGCGCCCGGTATCTGGAGGCGCACAAGCCCAGGGGCAAGGGCCGGAGGCGCCGGTAAGCCCCGGATGCACTCAAGGGGGAACGAGCTGATGCCTATGAGCCGGTGAAATACAGCGCATACGGCACAGACCGCCGCCACCATTTCACCGGGGCACTGGCGGGGGGTTCAGCCATTGGGGAACTGTCCAGCGTGGCCCATTCCAATGGGGTGCGGTCCATACGAGGCGCAAGCCAATGGTAGTGTCTCGACACGGGTTACAGGGGGGTTATACGCCAAGCAGGGCATGTACGTCACCAATACCGTCGTCACGCAGTAGGGCACGCAATACACGATCGTGTTCGAGAACGACAGCAGCATGACCGGCGTGAGGATGAGCGAGGGTACTGCCCGGAAGTTGTATGCCGAGCTGAGGATAGCCGGGTACGGCCGCGACGCGAATGGTCAGCTGGAGGGCGATCTTGGTCATGGCCGAGGCGCCGGGCGAGATGAGGCCGAGGATCTGCGGGGTGGAGATCGTGTTCCCGTAGTAGGCGTAGTCGAGCAGGAACCAAGTGCCGGCCGTGCTGGCCAGCAGGATCAGGTACCGGCGGCTGGTGAGGAAGGCCCGCAGCCCCATCTGGTGACGCGGCCCGGCCGGCCCGTTCCCGCTGACCTGGCCATCGGTGAAAGCGAGATCTGGGCCGGCGCCTGGCCGGCCTTCCCCTGGGACTTGGATCTAGTAGCGCGGTGATTCGGGCATGCGACGGCGCAGGTAGATCACCGCGGCGGCGGGCACCGCGCCGAGTGCGAGCATCGTCCGCCAGGCCACGTCGTGTCCGGCGCCGGCGCCGAGCAGCGCCAGCGCGATGAGCGGACCGACGATGAGCCCGAGCGCCCGGGTGCCGAACACCAGGCCGACCAGCTTGCCGCGGTCGGTGCGGTTGGCGTACTCGCTCATCAGCACGGCGCTGACCGGGTAGTCGCCGCCGACGCGGAAACCGAGCAGGAACCGGAACGCGATCAGCACCCAGTACGAGGGCGACAGCGCCGACCCCACCGCGCCAGCCACCATGATCACCGCGACCACCCAGTTCACCCGCTTACGCGCGGCCAGGTCGGCGAGCCGGCCGAACACTTGCGCGCGGAATGCATAATGATCGACAGCCGAATGAGCCCGGTGCGGCCCGCCGGCCCGCCGCTGATGCTGGAGGTAGCCATGGTCCCTAGGACGAGCCGCGCGAAGGCTGTCGCGGTCACCGCGGTCACCGGCGTCGCCGTGGCGCTGACCTTAGGATTGTCGGCGGCTAGCGGCGCGGCCGCCAGCGGGCACGCTGCTGGCGAGGTCGAGCATGTCCGGCTCGATCGCGTCTTCGTGATCATGCTGGAAAACCATTCCCAGCACAGCGTCATCGGCGACCCCAACACGCCGTTCATCACGTCGCTGGCGCGGCAGTACGGCGAGGCTGCGGATTACTTCGGCGTGACGCACCCCAGCGAGCCGAACTACGTCGCCATGATCAGCGGGTCGAACTGGTTCATCAACAACGACAACCCGGCCAACAGGTTCGACCACACGAACCTGGTCGACGGCTTGGACGCGCGCCATATCCGCTGGGGCGCCTACATGGAGGCCCTGCCACCCACCGACCCGCTCACCGACTTCTGGCCGTCAGCCGCCGATCCGCTGTATGCGTCCAAGCACAACCCGTTCGCGCTGTTCACCGACATCCGCGGCAACTCCGGCCGGGTTGCCAGCATCAAGCCCTATACCAGCCTGGCCGGGGACCTTAACAGCCCGCATGCGCCCCGGTTCGTGTTCATCAGCCCGGACCAGTGCAACGACATGCACGGCGGGGTGAACCACGCGATCGCCGGGCATCCGGAGACCCCCTGCCCGTTCGGCGCCACCAATGACGACCCGAACGACGTTCGCCTCAAGCACAACGCCGACGCGTTCGTCCACGCCGCGGTGACCACGATCATGTCCAGCCGGGCATGGACGCGGCACAGCGCGATCTTTATCGTCGCCGACGAAGGCGACTTCACCGGCGTCGCGGCCAATGGCGGCTGGGACTCCCCGGCCGGCTGCTGCGACTCCCCGGTCCTGCCCGCAGGCGACCCTGACATCAGTGCCACCTGGCCAGGAGGGGTGTACGGCGGCGGGCTGGTGCCCGCGATTGTGATCGACCCCAGCGGCCCGCGCGAGTTCGTCAGCAACGTCCCCTACAACCACTACTCACTGCTGCGCACCATCGAAGACGACTGGCACCTGGGCGAGCTCGGCTTCACCAGCGACCACTCCCAGGTCACCACTATGAACGAGTTCCTCACCCGCTGAACTAGGCCCACAGCTGCGGGGGAGCGCAACCCGGGATCGCGGGGCACTTCAACCCCGTGCGACACCATGGGCAACGCCCCGCAGCGGCAGCCAGGATGACCAGTGTCCAATGCCAGCCCGGCGGGGCGCCGGTCCCCGTCCCCGCGGGCAGGTGACCCGGCGGGCCGGTATTGGGCTACAAGGCAGGGACGCGGTCCGGTGGGAACGGCGGCACGATCCGGAGTTCGGCATTGCGGTCGGTGGCCAGGCCCGACCGGTAGGAGTCGGCGCCGATGACGGGCATGTTGGCTGCGAGCTCGCGGTGCAGCGAGGCGAGGTCGTCGCTGGTCTCGAGCGAACGGGGAGCGACCGGGGTGTCGTGGTCGACCATGGTGCAGACGATCGACAGGCACCCGCCGGCGTCGATGATCTCGACCAGCCGGGCCTGACACGGCCAGTCGACGATGGCGCAGGTGGTGACCTCCCAGAAGCCGCGCGCCGGGTCGGCTGGGTCGCGCCGCGCCATGATGGCGTTGGTATGGGTGTGGCCGTTCAGCCACAGCACGACGTTGCGGAAGCGGTGCAGCAGGGCGAGGATCTCGCCCGCGCCGAGCGGCGGGTCGCCGCCGTGCCCCGCGTGCCCGCGGGTGTTGGTCAGTGTGTCGATGCCGTGGTGGGAGAACACGACGACCAGGCGGTCGTCGTGGCCGGTGCGGACCTCGGACCCGTCCCGCCCTCTGTAGGACGAGTGCACCTCGGCGAGCCGGGCCTCAAGCCACCGCTCTTGGTCGTGGTCGATGCATCCGGCGGCCCCGCCGGCGAGGCAGGCCGTGTCCAGCGCGATCAGGCGGGCGGCCGGGGTGTCATAGACGTAGTGCGCCGTACCGTCGAGCCGATTCTGGTCGCTGAAACCGTGCCCGAACGGGCGCGAGCCCGGCCGGAAGTGCGCCTCGACAAAGTTTCGCCTGGTGATAGGCCGCCGACCGGGATCGGCGACGATCGCGACGTCCGGACCGGCCGTAAAGACCTCGGGCCGCTCGGTGAACAGCTCCAGCGCGCGATCATGGTCGAAGTCCACGGGCAGCCGCAGCGGCTTCCGGCCGCCAACGAGCGCCTTGGCCAGGCCTGGCGTAATCGTCCCGACGCCCTGGTTGAGAGCCTCGTGGTTGCCGAAGCAGGATAGCCAAGGGAAGCGGAGCCCGGTGGCCGAGAACTCCCGCAGCGCCCGTTCCAGCAGGCCGGGGTGATGCGGGAAGCCGAACTCGCGCCGGAACAGGTCATCGCCGTCGGCGCCCGCGCCGTCAGGCTTCCAGAAGAAGTCGTCGGGCCAGTCCAGCGACTGGACGCCGACGTATCCCGGCCCGCCGGAACCCGGCCTTACAGGCCCGCCGTCGAACAGGGCGAGGAAGGCCTGCATCTCGTTCCACTGCGCGTTGTCGATCGCGTCGCCGGTGGTCACCACCAGCTGGGGCGCCGCCCCGGTGACCGGGCCCTGCACGGCGTTGAGGGTGCGCAGCGTGGCGTCGATCGCGTGCGCGGTGAGCGCTTCCTGCGGGCGCTGCACGGGCACGATCTCGGCGTATCTCGGATCGGCAAAGTACCGGTTGAGGAACTCGAATCGCGTCGGGGACTGCACGTCGGCGAGCTGAAGGTCGGTGACCTGAACCAGGCTGAGCAGCGGACGCCCGGTTCTGGGACGGGGCGCAGGACCGGGAGCGCCAAGGTCCTCGCGCACGAGATGCGGCTCGCCCTCGGTGATCGCCACGGCGCGGTAGGGCACGCTGGCTCCCCGGCGCAGTATCGCACCGGGTCCGAGGCGGCGATCGGTGGTGAGCGGCGGGCGTCCCCCGCTCACTCCTCGACCTCCGCCGGCGCCTCAACCGACACCAGCACCGGGTCCGGGCGGATCGTCAGGGAGACCCGGCTGCCTGCCGGCAGCTTTGTCGCGTCTGCGGTGCTGAGCTGCGCCAGGATCGTTGTGTCACCCAGGTCGACGGTAACGCGGCTGGTTGCGCCCAGGAACGTCGAAGCGATCACGGTGCCGACCAGCGGCCCGGACTCGCCCGAGCTGTCCGATGCCAGCGTGACCGCCTCCGGCCGCACCAATGCCGTTACCGGCCCGGCCGGGGTCGAGAGGTCAACCAGCGGCAGGTCGCGTCCCCGCACCGTCACGGTCGACCCGCTGACCGTGCCCGCCAGCCGGTTGGTGAGGCCGACGAACTCGGCGACGAACGATGTCGCCGGACGCGAGTAGACCTCAGTGGGCGGCGCAAGGTGCTCGATGCGGCCGTCCCGCATGACGCCGACCCGGTCCGCGATGGCCAGCGCCTCCTCCTGGTCGTGGGTCACGAACAGCGTGGTGATGCCCACCTCAAGCTGGATCCGGCGGATCTGGTCTCGCAGCTGCGCGCGGACCTTGGCATCCAGCGCCGACAGCGGCTCGTCAAGCAGCAGCACTTGCGGCTCGATGGCCAGGGCGCGGGCCAGGGCGACCCGCTGCTGCTGCCCGCCGGAGATCTGGTGCGGGTACCGGTCCGCCTGCGTGGAGAGGCCGACCAGGTCGAGCATCTCGATGGCCCTCCGGTCCCGCTGGGCCGAGCTCACCCGGCGCAGCCGCAGCCCGAAGGCCACGTTCTGGCGCACGGTCATGTGCGGGAACAGGGAGTAGGCCTGGAACACCATGCCCATGTCCCGCTTGCTGGCGGGCAGCCGGGTGATGTCCGCGCCTGCGACGGTGATCTGGCCGGCGTCGGCGTCCTCCAGCCCGGCAAGCAGCCGCAGCGTGGTGGTCTTGCCGCAGCCCGACGGGCCGAGCAAGGCGACCAGCTCGCCGGCCTGCACGGTCAGGTCAAGCCCGTCTAGGGCGACGACCGGGCCGTATCTCCGGCTCAGTCCCTCCATCCGCACCTCGACCGCGGTCCTGGCGGCGCTTTTCTGCGTGCTGGTCATGGGCGAACTCACGTGCGCTCCCTCATCCCTGGCCGCGGCGGCGCCGACGGCCGGCATAGGACAGGACCAGCAGGAGACCGAAGGCAAATATCAGCGCGGCAGACGATGCGGCGAAGAGCACTCCGGCATTCGGCGTGGTCCGGCTGATGTAATACAGGTTCACCTGCATGTTGTTGTAGAGCAAGAGATAGGCAATGGTGAACTCGCCGAGCACCAGAGCCGAGGTCAGCACCAGGGCGTTCAGGATCGCCTGCCGCATATTCGGCGCGATCACCCGGACGATCACGGTGAGCCAGCTCGCCCCGAGACTGCGGGCGGCCTCGGACAGGGTCTCGACGTCTATCGCGGTCAGTCCGGCGGAGAGCGCCCGGTAGGCATAGGGCAGCGCCAGGATCACGTAGGCCCAGAAGAGCTGCAGCGCGGACAGCTGGTAATGCCTGATCTTGTTGTAGATCGGGGCGAGGCCGACCACCAGGACAATCGCGGGGATGGTGAGCGGCAGCAGGCAGAGGAACTCGAAGGCCCGGCTGATCCACCGAACCCGCAGCCGGATCCAGATCATGGTCGGTACCAGCAGGACCAGCACGACGCCGCTGCTGATGATCGCAAGTTCCAGGGTGATCTCGACTGCGCTCAGTAGCGGGGGCGGGCCCGGGTAGGAGGCGATCTGCTTCCAGGCCGCGACCGACCACGTGCCGAGCGTGCTCCCTTCCAGGGAGAACCGGACCATCGCCAGCAGCGGCAGGATGAAGAACAGCCCGAACACCGTGAAGACCAGGTAGCGGAACAGGTTCAGCCGCCTGCGCCGGCCGGCTTGCATGCTGCGCGGGCCCTTGGCCTCAGCGGCCGGCGCCGACTCGCCCAGCGAGGCTAGTGCAGCCATCGTGATGCCCTGCGCTGCAGTAGGACATATCCCGTCATGACGACAACCACCATGATCACCATACCGACGGCGAGCACGGAGGCCTCGTTGGCGTTGTTCAGCCCGACCTCGCTGGACAGCGCGGTGCTGATCTGCTGCGGCACCGTGTAGGCGATCTGATTCTCCCAGGCCTCGATCGTCGCGAAGGCCGACAACGCGTTCGCGAACAGCAGAAGCGTCGCGCCGAGAAAAGCGGGTGCCAGCAACGGGCCGCCGACATGCCGCCAGTACTGCCACGCCGATCCGCCTAGGCTCTCGCACGCCTCCCGCCACTGGACCTTCAGCCCGTCTATCGCGGGCATGAAGACGAGAACCATCAGCGGGATCTGGAAGTACACGTAGATCAGCGCGATGCCCTGCGGGAAGTCATAGAACCAGCTGAGGTGCAGGAGCAAGCCGCTGGTGGGGCCGACCGTGGCGAGGAACGCGAACGCCAGCGTGACCCCGCCGAACTGAGCGAGCACGCCCGAGGCCGCCAGGTAGAGCCGGCGCACCGCGCCGTCCGGGTTCCCGGATGCCACGGCGTACGCCAGGATCGCGCCGAGCACGGCCCCGATCACCGACGAGATCACGCACAGCTTGAACGAGCCGATGAAGTAGCCGCGCACGGCCGAGCTGCCGAGGGCTGTGAGGCCGGACAGCGTGAACCCGCCGCTGGAGCTCTGGAACGCCTTGTACAGCACGATCCCGGTCGGGAGCAGCAGGAACACGCCAATATACCCAAGGAACGGGACAGTACCGATCCAGGCGGGAACCCTGAGCCGGCGCCCGGCCCGGACGGGCGGGGCGCCGGTCTCAGTCGTCGAGGCGACGGCCACGTTCTCTCGCTAGCCGATGGCCTTGGCCCAGTTCGCCGACAGGTACGTGGCGGCGTTGGTGGCCTGGGTCTGGGTCAGGAACACCGGCGTGCCGGAGACCGACGGCAGCTTC
>WNFJ01438549.1_pt2 | contig 12619 bp, 12 predicted proteins | sample 5400461 | NCBI WGS metagenome assembly WNFJ01 (sample SAMN13153349, study PRJNA577476) | soil metagenome | isolation source: 115 cm saprolite on Douglas fir-dominated hillslope | place: USA:California | collected 2013-09-17 | reverse complement strand
GACCGCCGCAAGCACCCGAGGCAGCGCAGACCAGCGTGAACACCAGAAATGGTTTCATGTTCGTTCAGGCGACAAATACCGTCGCCATGGCGACCGCGCAACCTCATCATCTCGCCTCTATCGAGGATTGCCCTGGCTCCGATGACGATCCCGTTCACTACTGGGATCGCGCCACTCGGTTCCGCTGCGAGCGCGAAGCTCGGCATCGGGATCGTACGGCCCTGCGTCCGTAGCCAATGGGGTCGTGCCGAGGCCGTGAGCCTCATGCCCGCGATTGCGGGACTGACGCCGGCGGTCCCGAGACTCAAGAGCACGGATGAATGCTGCAACCGCGCGAAACTCACGACGCACGTCATGAGCTTCGAGTTCGGGATCATGGCGCTCGAGCCGCGAGGCCCACTCGTCGATTTCCTTCGCTCGCAGGCGCACGCCCAACGATACGACCTCGGATTGCGAAGCTCGTTCATCGACTACCTACGCTCGCAGGACAGCACCCTACGATAGGGCGTCAGCTAGCGAACCTCGCTCGTCGTTGCCCTTCGCTCGCGGACCAGCACCCGACCAAAGGACCTTAGGTTGCGAAGCTCATTCATCGACTACCTACGCTCGCAGGACAGCACCCTACGATAGGGCGTCAGCTAGCGAAGCTCGCTCGTCGTTGCCCTTCGCTCGCAGACCAGCACCCTACGATAGGGCATCGGGGTGCGAAGCTCGCTCGTCGATGTTCTTCGCTCGCGGACCGGCACCCCACGAAAGGGCCTCACGTAGCGAAGGTCGATGGGCGATACCCTCTGCTCGCGGGCTGCCACCCCACGATAGGACCGCCGGCCGCGAGGCCCACTCGTCGAGTCCCTACGCTCGTTGGCGAAAAAGCGCTCAGATCTTCGCTCGCGGACCGGCACCCCACGAAAGGGCCTCACGTAGCGAAGGTCGATGGGCGATACCCTTCGCTCGCAGACCAGCACCCTACGATGGGGCGTCAGCTAGCGAGGCTCGCTCGTCGATGTTCTTCGCTCGCGGACCGGCACCCCACGAAAGGGCCTCACGTAGCGAAGGTCGATGGGCGAGCCCCTTCGCTCGCGGACCAGCACCCTACGATAGGGCGTCAGCTAGCGAAGCTCGCTCGTCGATGTTCTTCGCTCGCGGACCGGCACTCCACGAAAGGGCCTCACGTAGCGAAGCTCGCTCGTCGATGTTCTTCGCTCGCGGACCGGCACCCCACGTAGGCGAAAAAGCGCTCAGAGAAAGCGGTGTTCCTCGCTGCTCTTCTTCATCGGGACTTCGCTGGCGCTGCCAGTGTCACGCCGCTCGTTCACCGGCAGCCCGGGAAGCTTTGCCCCTGCCGCGTCGGCTTTGGCACCTGCCGCGTCACTCTTGGCACCCGCCGCGTCGGCTGGAGCGGCTGGCTCCGGAGCGTTCGGCACATAGTGTGGGGCCTCGCCGGCGCGACTCGTGTCGACCCATGCAACATGCCCCGTGCCGGGAGCCCGCACATCCATATGCACGAAGACGCTGTTGGGATAGTAGCCGCAGCCGGTGTCCCCCAACGTCTTGCAGTAGGTCACAAGCGCTTCGTTTCGAATGCCCTCAATGCGAAAGTCGAGCGCCCGCGCAGCGCCATGGTAGCTCCCTGAGTTTCTCGGCCTGTAGCCCGAGATGACCACAACGCGCGCCGGCTGGCCTTCTTTGCGAAAGTGATCGACCACGAGCTCGAGGCGTTCGACCAGGCGTGAGTCGATTCGCCGGACGCCGGGGGCGAGCTCCGGGCCGCGCACCTTGCCTAGGACGCTGATGGGTTCGGTCGGCTTGGGGGCCGTGGCGGGCCGAGCCAAGACGGACAGCTGGTCGACTCCGGCGGGAATCGCTGTCCCGTCGCACTTCGCGAGAGCAAAGGTGGCCGATTCGGCCCCAGCGACGACCTCGATGGGTGCCTTGACGCACATCTGCGCCTTAATCGACTTCGCAACGCGGGCCAGCCGCGGCGAGTGCTTGGACCGATGCGATGCTCCCGCGACTGCGGGGGTCAACGCCAGGGACATCGTGACGAGGGAGAATGCCGCAATAGGGAGAGGGGAGCAGAGCATCAGGATGTGCCTCCAACGCCTACATTGGTGCACAAGCACTGCCACGGCCAAGAAAACGGCGTAAAACCGCACCATGGTCGACAGAGTGGAACCTCCCTTTCTGAGCGGCGCTGAGTTCGAAGCTTCGCTGCGCAAGCTTTTGGCCGGCGCCGGGCCCGACAATCGCAGCGTTGGGTGCATTGCCTGCGAACGGTGCGAACGCTGCAGCGAGTGCACCTTCTGCACGGGCTCCGCGGGGCTTGCCCGATGCCACTATTGTGCGCAATGCCACGATTGTACCGACTGCGCTCACTGTCGCGGGTGTGGCTTTTGCCTCGGTTGCCAGCACTGCATTGATTGCGAGCGCTGCATGGGTAGCGCGTACCTGGTGCGGTCGGTCGGGTGCAGTGGCTGCAACTATTGCTTCGGCTGCGTCGGGCTCTCGAGGCGGGATTTCTTTATCCTGAACAAGCCGTACGACCGCGCCACGTACTTTGCGACCGTGTCGCGGCTGGCGCGCGAGCTGCGTATCGAGACCCCATGAGGGCCGTCGTACAACGCGTTCGTAGCGCCCGAGTCGAGGTTGAGGGAGAAGTGGTCGGCGCCATCGGGCGAGGTCTATTGGCCTTCCTTGGCTTCGGCCGGCGCGACACTTCAGAAGACCGCGCATGGGTGCTCGCGAAAATCGCAAACCTACGCGTCTTCGAGGACGACGCCGCAGACGCCCCAGACCCGCACGAGCGAAGCGCAGCTAGGAAAATGGAGCGAAGCGTCGGCGAGATCGGTGGCGCGGTACTCCTTGTCAGCCAGTTCACGCTCTACGGCGATGTTCTTCGGGGACGCCGCCCCAGCTTCGATGACGCCATGCCCCCCGAGCGGGCGCAAACAGAGTACGACGCTGCAGTCGAGGAAATGCGAGCCATGGGCCTGCATGTCGAGACGGGGCGATTTCGCGCGGACATGGATGTGCACTGCCACAACGACGGCCCGGTAACTCTTTGGATTGATTCGGCCGTGCGCCGTTCGTCTGTTCGCTGAGGGGCCGCGGGCATGCGCGACACCGGAGAGTTGCCCGAGGCCGATCCTAATGGTCCGACGCTCGAGGCACTTTGGAGCCGCGCTCTAGACGCCTGGGACGAAGAGAGCGTGCACGCAAAGTTGCTCGAACACGCGATGCGTACGGACGCCTTGCCCGAAATTGCAGGGCGGTACCGAAGACTTGTGAACGATGCGGCCAAAGGACCGCTCGCAAAAAAGAGACTCGACGTCATCGTGAGTGCGGCGACGACTCTCCTTTTCTCGATGAAGACCCCGCCCCCGGGGAAAGTGCCGCTCCCCATTACGTTGAGCGCCATTGGCGTTTGCCTTTTCTTGCTGGCGTGGCTCGCATCGTTAATGAGAAAGCCGGTTCGGCATGAGCCTCACTCCTCCTCCGCCGCCAACCAGTTCAGCCACCCCGGGCAGGGGGGCGCACAAACGCGGGAACCCGTGCTCCGGCTGGGGGGTGTGGGGGGAGCGGCCTCGCTCCCCCCACGCCCGCCGTGGCTAAAGTCCCGGGCCGGAACGGAGCCGGAGCGAAGCGGAGGCGGAGTGAGGCTCATGCTGAACCGGGTGAATTAACGAGACGAACCGCTAGTGCGATTGCGGCCTGCATCCCGTCTGCGTCGGCGGTCCAGCTCCCTGCGCGATCGTAGGCGGTGCCGTGGTCAACGCTTGTGCGGACGATTGGGAGCCCCAGAGAAACGTTTACTGCCTCCCCAAAACCGGCAAGTTTCATAGGGATAGTGGCTTGGTCATGATACATGGCCACGACGCCGTCCCATTGGCGAGCGAGTGCCAAACGGAATGCGCTCTCGGCTGGAATTGGGCCATCGACGGTCGCGGCGATGCCGGACCGACGCAAGCGGGCGCGCGCCCGCACGATGCCGGGAGCAATGCGCAGTTGCTCTTCGCGTCCAAGCAACCCGCCCTCCCCCGCGTGCGGATTGAGCGCGGCAACGGCAAGGCGTGGCGAACCCCCAGCCACGCGCATGAGCAGCCAACCAAGCCAATAGATTGCCCGGGCCACAAGGGTGGGCGTCACCATCCGCGCTACGCGCGCCAACGGCACGTGCGTGGTAGCCAGTGAGGTGACAAGCCTCGGGGACCAAAATGCCATCACGACTTCGCGCGCTCGAAGTCGCGCTTGAAGATGCTCGGTGTGGCCGAGAAACGCCTTGGAGCCGGGCGCTCCAGAGCGCACGATGGCTTCCTTGCTCACAGGGCCGGTGACAAGGGCATCCGCGTGTCCCTGCGCCACCTGATCGCAAGCCTCATTGATCCAAGCGAGCTGCGCCGCTCCCGAAATGCGTGTCGGTTCCCCCGGCTTGCGATCACGCGGCGCCAGATCGCGCGTCGGCTGCCAGACCGGGATGCGTCCTTGCGCCATCCGCCACGCCTCGGCGGGCTCGGAGACGGCTACGACGCGCGCGGGATCGACGCCCCTGCCCAGCGCGGCATGGAGCGCGGCCCCAAGGTCGCCGAGCAAAAGCACGTGCGCTGCCCGTTGCGCTTGCGCTGCAACGACGCTGACCTCTGGGCCGATGCCACAGGGGCAGCCCATGCTGACCACGACGCGAGCCAGCGTCATCGAGACTTGGCGGCGTCGGTCGGGGCGCGCAGCTTGTAGCCGGCGCCTCGAAGAGTCTCCAAGGGCAGTGCATCGCCGAGTTTGGCGCGAAGCCGGCGGACGTGAATGTCCACAGTACGCGCCCCACCCTCGTACCGACTGCCCCAAACGCGGGCCAACAGCGTTTCTCGGGAAAAGACGCGTCCGCGGTTGGACGCGAGAAACGCGAGCAACTGGAACTCTTTGGCCGTCAGGATGACCCGTCGCCCATCGACGCTGACCTCGTGGGCCGCTCGATCGACTACGAGTGACCCAATCTTGAGCCGCTCCTCAGTCGCGAACTCGCTGCGACTCCACTCCAGCGCGCGAATGCGGGCGTAGAGTTCAGCGGGCACGCAGGGCATGACGATAAAGTCGTCGAACCCGCTCGCCGGGTCAAAGCTTGTAATCTGGCGGGGCGGCAGCGTGAGGATAGTGGGCGTCTCCGCGAGTTCCGAGACCTTGCGGGCGGCTCGGAGTGCCGCCGCCGCCAGGTCGGGCCGCTCGCCGGCCTCGAAAACCATCGCGCGCACCTCTCCCGACGTTCGAGTTTCCTCGACAACTGTCACAAAGTCGTCCCAAAGGTCGAGCGTTCGCACCTCGGAACCAAGTTGCCGAAGCATCGCTGCTGCGCCTTCGGCGCCATCGACCAAGGCCCGGTGGCCCACAACCAACACGAATGTCCCGAGTTTGCCCACAGCGGACGATCCCTCACATACCGTGAGCGCATCGGAACGTCGAGTATTGATCCGCGGGCATCAGCCGAGACGCGTACCCCCGACCGTAATCGCCGAGATCTTGACCGTCGGGCAGCCCCCCCCCACAGGCACGCTCTGGCCATCCTTGCCGCAAGTCCAGATGCCGTCGCTTACCTCGACGTCGTCCCCCAACATGGTAACGCGGCGGAGGACATCGGGGCCGTTCCCGATAAGATTCACGCCCTTGAGGGGTGCGGTAATCTTGCCGTCTTCAACGAGGTAGCTCTCGGTCAACGAGAACACGAAGTCGCCGTTGGCGATGTCGACCTGGCCGCCTCCGAACTTCTTGGCATACACGCCTCGCCGGACAGTCTTGAGGATCTCCGCAGGGTGATGAGGACCCGCTAGCAGGATTGTGTTGGTCATGCGCGGCATCGGAGCGCAGGCGAAGCTCTCGCGACGTCCGTTGCCGGTTGGCTTGATGCCGAAATGGCTCGCACTCAGCCGATCGTGCATGTAGCCGACCAATCTGCCCTTCTCGATGAGCACCGTGCGGTGGGGTTCCTGGCCCTCATCGTCGACATTGATCGTTCCGCGGCTCTGCAGAAGCGTCGCGTCGTCCACCACGGTGCAAAGATCGCTCGCGACGCCGGCGCCCATCTTGCCCGAATAGTTGCTGGTCCCTTTCCTGTTGAAATCGGCCTCGAGACCGTGACCGACCGCTTCGTGCAGGAGGATGCCGCTGTCGCCCGGCGCGAGCACGACCTCCATTTGACCGGCCGGCGCCTCATGCGCGTCGAGCATAGTTACCGCCTGGCGAGCCGCCTCGGTCGCGTGCCATTCCGGGAGCTTGCCCTCGAAGTACCCCATGCTGGGGCGCCCGCCACCACCACTGGAGCCTTCCTGCCTCTTTCCGTTCTTTTCGGCGATTGCCCGAATCGAGAAACGCAGGAGCGGCTGAGCGTCGCGCACCATCGCGCCCTCGCTCGTGATTACGAGAACCTCGCGAATCTCCTCGGACAGACTCGCCTCGACCTTAATGATGCGCGGGTCGTGCGCGTGTGCCGCTGCTGCGGCGCGCTGCAGAACGCTCCGCTTGTCAATTCCGGACACATCAAGGGTGACTTGATCCAATTCGTACCGGCGCGGCGGCTCAACCGAGCGCACAGGAACCGGCACCTTTGAACCTCCGCCGCTTGCGATTTGCGCGGCCGTCTGGGCAGCACGCTTCATCGCATCCCAGTCCAGCCGCTCGACGTATGCGTACCCGGTGGCATCCCCCTTCTGGACCCGGACACCCAAGCCCATCGAAACGCCTCTCGAGGCGCTCTTGAGGATGCCCTCGTCGAAAACGAAGCCCCCGGCAGCCCGGTACTCGAAGAATAAGTCAGCGTAGTCGCCGCCTTTGGCCAGTGCCGTCGAAAGCAGCCTCTCCGCAACGGTTGAGTCCACCGCGTTTGAGCCGCCCGGCCCAAAGGGAGCAACATACAATTTCGACTGCGCGGGCATCGCCAGAACCTACGTGCTCCTTGGACAACCGTCGAGGGGGCGCTACGGGGCTTGGGGACCTGGACACGCGGCTCCGGCTGGGGGGTTAGGTTGTGGGGGGAGCGGCCGTCCCAGGCTTGTGGCATGGGTCCCTAGCCCGTGCCTTGCTCCTGGGGCCCCGGGGGTTGTCCGGCTGGGGAGTGTGGGGGGAGCCGCGGCGCTCCCCCCAACGTTAACCAGCACGCAAAAACCGAGTTACTCTACCTGTGGTCCCCCCCCGCTGTCCCGCGCAACCATCCCCCATTGCCCTCTGCGTCACGCTTCGCGACCCTGCCCGGCCCCCCGGCTGGGGCGTTCGCGCGTGTGCGCTTATGCTCTTACATGCGCTGGGAGCGGTCCTTTGACGTGATAGTCTTTCATTAACACTCTCAGCCGGAGGAGCGTTCGCAAGTCGTGGCGATTGACCGCGAGAAGATACTCGCCGCCGCCCAGAAGTACGTGGACAAGAAACGTTACGACCGGGCTGTGATCGAGTTCCAAAGAGTCCTTCAAGAAGATCCGAACGACGCCCGGATCCTTCTGAAGCTAGGCGACGTGCAATCAAAGATGGGGGCTCACGCGGAGGCGGTCGCAACCTACGAGAGGGTCGGCAAGTTTTATGCGAGCCAGGGCTTCTCGCTCAAGGCCATCGCTGTCTATAAGCAGATTCGTGAGATTATCGCTCGGCATCTGCCGCAGCTCGACGACAAGTATGCGCACATCACGCCGAAGCTCGCCGACCTTTACCAGCAACTCGGGCTGACAAGCGACGCTCTTGCCGCACTCGACGAGGTAGCGACTCGTCTGCAGCGCCAGAATCGCGACCAAGAGGCGATCGAGGTTTTCCGAAAGCTCGTTGAGCTTGACCCGAGCAACCCTCTGCCGCACCTCCGTTTGGCCGAGGCCCTCTCGCGGGTGAAGGAAGTCGAGAGTGCGGTCCTCGAGTTCGGGCTCGCGGCCGGACAGCTTGTCAAACTCGGCAGGCGAGACGACGCGCTCAAGGTGATTGAGCGGCTGCTTTTCCACAAGGCGGACGCGTCCTACGCGCGCATTGCGGCGGAGCAGTACCTTGCGCGCGGCAGCACGACCGACGGGATGCAGGCGCTTGCAAAGCTGCAGGTCTGCTTTCAAGCCAATCCTCGCGATCTCGACACTTTGGGGCTGCTCGCACGCGCGTTCACGCAGATCGGACAGGCGGCAAAATCGGTCGAAGTACAGAAGGAGATGGCGCGTCTCGCGCGCGAAAGCGGGAAAATGGACCTTTTTCACGAGCTCACAGCAAAGCTCGTGAAGCTCGCACCCAATGACGAGGGAGTTCGCCAGCTCTTGGCTGTGGCCGCCTCGGCGACCGCTCCCGCGGCGCCCGCACAGCCGACCTCGCGTGACGCGCAAGACGACGACACGGAAGCCGAAGAACCGTACGAAGACGTCGGCGACGGCGACATCCAGTCCGCGCAACCGATCGAGCTCGCGCGCCGGTCGGCCGAGCTGGACTCAGACGGGGAGGTCGTCACTGGGAGCAGCGTCGAGTTGGTCGACGAAGTGGAATCCCCGACGGCGGCCAGCGCGCGCGAGCATGTCGCGCGGATTCTTGCGGAAGTCGCGGCTCATCGGCGCTCGCGACGGCACGGCAAGGCCCTCGAAGCCCTACGCTTGGGGGCGCGACTGGCCCCCAAGTCGCTGCAGTTGCACGAAGCGATGCGCGACGTGCTGCTCGATGCGGGCCGGAATCAGGAAGCCGTGGCCCAGATGATCCTGCTTGCCGAGCTGCTCGTCGAAGGGCTTGACGGCGAGGCCGCCGCCCACTCGTTGCAAGATGCCCTTGCGCTCGATCCAAACAACGAAGTTGCCGCGCGCATGCTTAGCGATCTGGGCTACGAGCTCGTCGAAGAGCCGCTATCGTCGGAGCTCCCCCACGACGCCCCGGAGCTCGGCGGCGGGAGCGGTGGGCGGGCTACGCAAGCCAGCAGCCCGGAGGCGCCCCTGCCCTCTTACGACCTCGAGGAAATCGGGCCGGACGACGTGGCCGTTAGGTCCTACTCGGATTCTCGGTCGGAGCCGCAGACTCGGGCCGCGATGTCAGCGGGACGGCACGCCGACATGGGCAGCATCGACGATCCGTTTGGCGATGGATCGCTGCCAGCGTACCCGCTGGAAGGAGGCTCCGATCGCCCGCGCTCGGGGCCGCCGCGAGGCGTTCCGGAGCTCGAGGCAGCGCTCGAAGAGGCGGATTTTTTTGCCTCGCGTGGCCTGTTTGATGACGCTCGAACCATTCTCGAAGAGCAGCTGGCGCGATTGCCGAACCATCCGCTTTTGCGGGATCGGATGACCGAGCTCGATGCGCAGGAACGAAGCGTTCGCGGAGGCTCCGGCACGCGGCCCTCGCCCGCAGCCGCGACCGGCGAGGACCGAGCCTTCGACATTGCCGAGTCGATGAGTGGCCTAGAGATAGAGAGTCCGGCTTCAGTCCACGCGCCTCCGACCCCCATCGGACCGACGCAACAAGTTGACGTGGAGGAAGTGTTCGCGCAGTTCAAGGCCGGAGTGGCCAAACAGATTGGGGTAGACGACGCCCAAAGCCACTACGATCTTGGCGTCGCGTACAAGGAGATGGCCCTGCTCGACGACGCAATGCGCGAGTTTGAAACGGCCGCGCGCGACGACAAGCGTGCCTGCGTCTGCCACTCGATGATCGGCACGATCCAGCTCGAACGCGGCGATCTCAACGAGGCAATCGAGTCTTTCTTGCGCGCCCTTGCGGCCCCCGTACGCACGAAGGAACAAGAAGCTTCGCTGAACTACGAAATCGGCGCGGCCTACGAAGTGATGACGCTGAACAAGCAGGCGCTCGATTACTTCCAGCGTGCTGCGCGCCTTGTCCCTTCGTTTCGTGACGTGCAGGAGCGAGTTCGCAAGCTGCAGAAGCCCGAGCCCAAGCAGTCGCCTGCGCGGGCGGTCGCCGTGGGCGCAGACGACGAGTTCGATCGAGCGTTCGACACGATTCTGGGCGGCGACAAGCGGCCCTAGAATCCGTCACCTTTCCCGGTCGATGACACTCGCCAGAAGCTCTGCGCTGGCGCAGAGCGTTCCATCGACAGAAGCCTCGCCCCGAAACTTCCAGACGTTGGTCCGGTGGTGGACGATCGCAACCTCAAGGTCGAGCCGGTCCCCGGGAGTGACGGTGCGGCGGAACTTTGCCTTGTCGATCCCAAGAAAGTACATGAGCGAGCTTGACGCATCGAAAGGCTCCGTCGCATACGCGAGAATGCCCCCGATTTGCGCGAGGGCCTCGATGATGAGAACCCCGGGCATGATGGGACGCGATGGAAAGTGCCCCTGAAACCAGAGCTCTCCCATCGTCACGCACTTGTGCCCGACGATGCGGTCACCCGGCACGACCTCCGTCACGCGATCGACGAGCACGAACGGCCAGCGATGCGGAAGGATCTGGAGGATCCGGTCGATCTCGATCGAGGTCTTGGCCTTCACCCGACATCCCCCGAGCCCGAGACGCCGCTGCGTATCACGGCTTCGCGGCGCCGCCCCCCGCAGGAGCCTTGGGCGGCGTTGCGTGTCCGGACCCCGGCGCCGCCGGGAGGCCGCCGCCCACGGGCGTGCCGTTGGCAACCTGAATCACTCGATCGGTCAGATCGAGGTCGCTTCTTGAAAATGCGACGGTCGCCCGATCTACGATGAGATCGTAGCTGTCCTGGCCGGCAATCCGTTTGATTGCCCCGAGCACCCGCTCAAAAATCGGGTCGGTCAGCTCCTTCTGCTTCTTCTCGAGCTCCTTGTTGTACTCAACGAAGGTCGACTGAAGCTCGACCATCTGCTTCTGCCAGTCCTCCACCTTCTTCTGCAAAGACTGCTGCGAGAGAACCTTGGCCTGCTTGTCGATGTCCTCTTTCTGCTTCTGGAGGTCGACTTGGCGCTTGTTCAGCTCCTGCTGCCGACTGTCGAAAAGCTTTTTTAGGGTTGCTTGCGCGCGCAAGCCGTCCTCAGTTTGCATGACAGCGCGCTGGACATCGACGACGGCGACCTTAACTTCGGCCGCTGCCGCGCCTCCAGGCAGCGACAGAGCTGCCGCGAGGGCGGCCGTTACCAGGGGGCGAGCAAGAATGCGCATGGCGCGAGGGGCGTACTCAATGCAGCGCGGCTGGTCAAGTCGCCCGACGGGGGATGGGCGACGGACCACTACAGCAGCACGTAGTCGTCGGCCAAAGCGGCAGGTGCAGAGTCCATGGCCTGCATCGTTTCGTCGTCACGCTGCACGGCGGTCATGTACAGGCCCTGCAGAATGGTCGGGTGGTCGTGGACGAGGGCCAGAAATTCTTCGCGACGCAAGAACAGAGTCACCGTGGGATGCACCGCGATGACGTCGGCGTTGGCCTTGCGCCGCAGCACGAGCGCCACTTCGCCCACGGTCTCTCCTGCACCCAGCGTGGCGAGCACCATAGACTCGCCCTTCTCGTGGGTGACGACCGCCACTTCCCCCGAAGCGACCAGGTGCAAACCTCGCGCTTCGTCGCCCTCGACCACAAGCTTGTCGCCCTTCTCGAAAATGCGTGTTTCGAAGCGCTCGACAAGCGTGGCCCGCTCCTGCGGCGGAACCGCAATGAGCACCGCGGAGGTTCGCGCAAGGTTGGCGACCATTCTGCGGCGGCAGTGGGCTGCGAGTTCGACCGCGACCTCAGGTCGCCCTTCCGCAACGGCTTCCAGTGCGTCCCTCTTGGCCACTAGCAAAATCGAGGGCCGCGTCGCGACCACGTTGGCTGCGCGCGGGGCACGCGAGAGAAGCGCCATTTCTCCAAAAAGCGCACCGCTCACGAGACGCGCCAGCACCATGGGCGAACCGCCGTCATCGCCTGTCTCGCGGCGCAGCACTTCGAGCTCGCCGCGCGCTACGATGTACGCCTCGGCTCCCTCCTCACCCTCGCAGATGACCCGAGCACCCGCGGGCACGGTCACCATCTCGAAGGCCGCCACCAGATCGCGCAGCGCATCTTTGGACAACGAGCTGAAGAACGGCAGCGGAGCCACGAGCGGCAACTCGGTATCCGAAGCCTCGTCGTACTCGCGACTGGCCGAGTGCAAAATCTGGGTTGCCTTGGAAGTAAGCGCAGGGCCAGTCAAGAAGGAGCTAAGCGGTTGGAAATCGTCAAAATGCGGCAGCGGGGGAGGAGGGGTCTCTGTATCCTGCAAGCGCGCCGATCCGAGGCAAAAGGCAGAGGCCACTTGCTCCAGCTGGTCGTTCACGTCGACCCCGAGCGCCCGCAAATCCGCGACAGCCGCAATCGCCAGAGGCAAGTTGCCGGAGTCGATCGCTCGACCGAGCGCCAAATTGAACCCCTCGATGGCTGCTTCGGTCCGTCCAATCTGCGCGAGCAGGCGGCACGTGATCACGAGAGCGCTCGGGATGGAGGCGTCGCGCTCCACGACGGCCGCGCTCCAACGCAACGCAGATTCCACCTCGTCCGCCAGCAGAAGGGCCAGAGCGCGGTCGATGGGCGAATCGGTATTTTGAGCGCCGGGCAGATCCGGCGGAGCGACGGGCATGGCGGGCAACCAGCTTAGAGTCGATCCCCTCAGGCTGCTAGGGCTCGTCTTTCTTGGACCCTTCTGCGCGCTGCATGAATTCGCTCATCGCGTTGGCCGTAGCCGCCACGAGCGGCAGGACCCTCGGG
>WNFJ01663717.1_pt2 | contig 12620 bp, 17 predicted proteins | sample 5400461 | NCBI WGS metagenome assembly WNFJ01 (sample SAMN13153349, study PRJNA577476) | soil metagenome | isolation source: 115 cm saprolite on Douglas fir-dominated hillslope | place: USA:California | collected 2013-09-17 | reverse complement strand
GCGCACGAAGATTGTGTTTCCTGCAACTTCGACCTCTAGGGTCGTGAAAGAACTTTGACCCGCTCCGCTGGCGCCAAGTTTCTTTGGATGCTGTGTCTTCTTTTTCATCATGTATTTTCAATTTCTAGCCTCAGAAGGTCTCTTTTCGCTCTACATTCAAGTTCCGAAAGGACGGGAACGTGATGACCTCCGAGTCAACCTTACGGTTCCGCAGCCGATCAGAGATGGCTGAGACACTCTCCCATGCTCAATGAACGGTAGAATCAGTTCGAGAGGCCCCCAACCGTCCTGGCTTAGAGTTCGTCTTTATTGTTCACCGATGATAGATGCAGCGCGCCAAAAGCGGCCACGAGCTGCCGATCTGGAGCGTTGGGCCATCCTGGGCGCTCCAGGCTTCGTTAAAATCGCCTAGGAGCACGCGAAAAGTACCTTCCCTCCTCTTTGTGCACGCGTGATGGCTTCCTTTGCTGCACTGAGCGGATAGACGGCAGCGATGGGTAGGTGTAGCTTACCTTCGGCAATCAGCCTGGCCCATGTCTTGCTGGCCTCCAGCACTTTGGGCGAACCGCGAACCGCTGGAGATTCAAGCCAAAAGCCGCGAATCGTCACACGGCGGAAGATGAGATCCGCTGGGTTGACCTGACCGGGTTGTTCGCTCATGAAGGCATAGACGACCAGCGTGCCTCCAGGGGACAGGCAACGAGACAGTGACTGCATCGCTGCCCCGGCAACGCCATCAAGCGCCAATGAAATTGTCGCGTGTCCGGTGGCCTCGGCGACCCGACTAGCTACGTCGGCTCCATCCACCAGCACCACGTCCCCTCCTGCAGCGATGAGGTCGTCAATGAGTTCCTGGCGGCGAATCACGCTCACCGTCTTCAGGCCGCGCTCCCTGGCAAAGGTGATCACCCAGCGTCCGACGCCAGAATTGCCGGCATTTTGCAGCACCCAATCACCTGGTGAGAGGGCCACGTATTCACTTAGCAAGAGCGACGCGGTCGGAGGATTGATGCGCAGCATCGATAACTGTTGCGGATCAGCCTCAGGTGGCAGAGCGAAGAGATCCTTTGCTGGTAATACCAGCCGCTCGCGCCAGGAGGGAGCGGTGGTTGGAATCAGTACCCGATCCCCGATCTGGAGATGGTCCACCTTCTCTCCTACCGATAGAATGCGCCCAACCCCTTCATTGCCGAGGCCAATGGGCAAGAGAGGCCGAACGCCATACCGGCCACGGATCGTCAAGAGGACGGAAGTGTTTATCGGCGCATATTCGATGGCGACCAGCACCTCGCCGACACCAGGGGCATCCGGGTCAGGAATCTCTACCAGCTCGACCACCTCGGATGGGTTGCCGAATATTGCTATCTGAAGGGCGTGCATGGTCCTGCTCCTTCTGTGTCACTACGTTGTACATGTGATGACTGGATGGCAGCAAAATTTGCTACTTCTCTGGCGTAATACGACCATTGCCTTTTCTTCTCCTTTGTGGTGGAGAGAGCTTTTCAGGCCGATCTAAGAACTCTCCCATTGAGAAAGCTATCTGTGGTAGGCGTCATATACTTCTCAAAAAACTACGTCATCCAGTAATCACATGTACACTCAGGCTATCTCCACGTTGTAAGATGTGCAGCGTAGAGGGTAATTTGGGATCATCTTTTGCGAGATGCTGCCAGAATGAGTTGGAATACATCTTCGGGATGGGAAACTGGCGATGCGTGGCTTGATGCGATCTCAATAGTTGTCGCACCTATTCTTTTGGCCATAAAACGTTCGAGATCGGGATTAATAGTGCGATCATTTTTGGAGACGAGATACCACGATGGCACCTGTTTCCAAGCGGGTGCTCCTGATGGGGTACTAAAACATACCGGGTGCAACTGGTTTCTGACTCACTGCGAGTACCCTGGCTACCGGTAACGGCACATCTTGGATAAAATCTGGTGGAAATGCTGGTGGATCAACCCAGCGGAATCCGCTACGATATGAGGGAATGACGTGTTTGGATATTGGCGCTGGGGGGAATTTTGCGGTGAGGTCGTTGTGACTTTCTCCTTGCTCTGGGGCATAAGCCGCAGCATAGACCAGGCCAATAAGGTTGGATACATTTGTCCCAGCATTGGTGATGACCATTCCAGCGTAGGAGTGGCCAACCAGGACGGTGGGACCGGAGATTGAGGCGAGAGCCTGACGAGTAAGGTCAATGTCATCGGCTAAACTCGTGAGCGGAATTTGGACAGCGAGCGCATTATAGTGTTGGGCTTGCAGTAAGGCGACCACCTTACTCCAGCTCGAAGCATCTACAAAGCTCCCGTGGACAAGGACAACATTGAGTCCACCTCCAGATGCTGAGCTTTGTAGCGCTTCCTGCGAGCTTGCGCTTGCTGCATATGCTGAGAGCGTATTTTGACCCAGTAAAGCTGTGGTGGCAACCGCAGTGCCTGCACCTTTGAGGAAAGTACGGCGTGTTAAACGCGAAACCTTTTCGAACATCATTTCCTCCATTACTGGTAAATGAACTGAAAGGTGGAACAATTTTGCACTGAAGCATGGCAATTGACGCTTCGATGCCTGGGAAAAGCACTCCAGAGGCGGATTGTTGCGCACCGTTTTTGTAAATTCCCACGGGATGCGCGAGCGCGCTGTCCCTTCAGCTGAAGTGGCTTCACAGACCCGTTCAACACTCTCGCTTGTTGCTGACACGGGGCGAGATCGAGCTCTGTGAGAGCATTTCCTCACGCCAAGGAAGAGCTCATGCACCTCGCCCTCGCCTCTTCCTAGTGTAAGGAGGAAGCGTCATGAAAGCGTCATGGACTGCGCCATGACCATCGTCATGGGCCTGCCGTATCGTTCGGAACGGCTCTGCTGCCCGAGGCAAACGTGAGAGCCAGGAAAGGCCCTCTCACGCCAGTTCGACTTAGGAGAGCAAACTCGTTGCGCATCCCATGGGTACCAGCACCATCGTCAGTCACCCCACCCGCTGTAGCAGTCTCGAGCCGAGCACAACGGGCACATTGGCGTCTTTCCTGGGAACACCGTCTGGCATGCAATGCTCGTCCCGCTGATGCTCCCCCACTGATGGTCACGCTCCATGGTCTCCCAGCCACTTTTGCTCACTCCTTCAGCTTTGCTCTCCTCGCCACCGCGTAAGCGACAGCTCATTACTTGCTTCCTCGATGTGGTCTGATCCCGCAGATCTTTTCTATCAATGGCGCTCGATTCCCGGCGTTTCCCCTCCCTTTTTAGTCTGCAGCCTCATTGGGAACCTTTTTCTTCCTTCTATACTTGAGTTTATCTCGTTGCGCAACCCGTGGGACGTGAGATCCAAGAGGCCGCTTTCCGTCGAGGCTTCATCCCCTCTATTCCCGAGACGTGAGTGGTCAACTGGCTGAAAGGGTGCGGGGTGCGGACGGAAGCGAGCGGCCAGCGGAAGAAAGCTTCGCATGAACCGTTCCCGCTTCAGGGTGATGGGAACCTGTGGTGCCTGTCCGCAAGACGAGCAGATGAGGCCTGGCAAGACCAGCACCACCATGCCGAGTCAGGAACATCCCCAGCAGGAGACCAGATATTTGGAGATAAGGAATCAGGTGGGAGAGTTAGGGGAAGACGGCTTAGCTAAGGTAGGCAGGAGACTCTCGCGTGGGGCAGAACCAAGCACATCGAGCAACTCCTCCAAGGAGAAGACGCCATAGCAGCCAGCGACATAGAGCACCGCTGGAGCACTGCCCAGCTCGCGCTGCCGCTGTCGCCGCAGCCGACGAATGGCCATCGAAGCCAGCCGCTCTCCGGCCTGCAAGCGATAGACTTGGGCGGTATTGAAGGCCAGGCAGGTCAAGGTGGTGCGCCCCAGCGCCGCCGCGAAATCGCGCCCCCAGCGCTGCTTCTCCAGCCCCCAGCCTTCTTTGAGTTCGCGGTAGGTATCATCCTCAATGTGCCAGCGCGGGCGAAACGCCTGTAAAGCGGCAAACCCATCGGAGAAGCGGCGGGTACTCACCAACGCTCTGGGCGGCTCAGCGGCCGCTTCCTGGGTGGTCACATCACGGATGAGGCAGGCCCACAGGCTGGCATCAGGCATTCCATAGCTGGCAGCCGCCTCAGTAAAGCCCTCCCAACTGGAGAGCTCTCCCGCTGCCGCCACCTCCACCTCGCGCACCTGCTTGTGACCCTGGATGGTGCGCAGATAGCGATGGTGGGTCCAGTCAATGAGCTGCCCATCGGCCAGCCCTTTCAGATCCTGATAGAGCAGACGATCCTCGGGTAAGCTCACCAAGGCATCAATCCCTTTGCCGTACTTCAGCCAGGCCAACAGCGGCCCATCGGCGTAGAGCGCATCGGCCAGCAGCAAGCTGATGGCCTGCGGCCCTGCCACCTCTAACACTTGCTCGATCAGCGAACGCGTCACCGCCGCTTCTTGGCCTTTCTCCGAGGCCTGCCCACTCAACAGTCGCCACGCCACGATGATGGGACGGGTGGCTGACACACACACCAAGGCCACCAGGCGGAAGTCGTCGCCCAAGCCACTGCCATCGACGGCGTAGACCTTGCCACGCACCAACTGCCGCTCATAGAGCGACTGCACCCCGGCTTGTTGCACTTGCAGCCACGCTGACTCTCCTACGCGCCGCAGCGCATCGCGCAACGTATCGGGATGACAGGGGAGCGATTCTTCTTGCCGCCCATTACTGCCTGCACGGATCTGCACCGGCGCCCAGCCCAGTTGCAGTAACACGGCCGGTTCTCGAAAGAGCACCTCACTGGCTCCACTCAAGGACGCTTGCTCCACAAATGGCAAGGTCGCCAGCGTGCGCAGCAGGAGCTCATCGGGCACGCCTGCTCGTGCTCGCTGCACCTCCAGCTCATCTAAGACCGCGAAGATCCCCAATTCCTGGTGTAAGGCCACCAACTCATCCAAGGGGCCACTGGCCATCGTCGTGGCCAGATCTGGCCGTTCGCCTCGTCTCAGCGCCTCCGCTACGGCTGCTTTATCGTTTCGATACCACGCCATCTTCTGCTTCCTCCTCTGTTAGAACTTTCCTTCTAGTTTATCACCTCTTCCCCTTATCTCCAAATGTCTGGCAGGAGACAGCCATCCTTGACAACGACCGACACCATCAGGTAGTATGGCTGTGTGGGCACAACCGAGAGAAAGAGAGCGGAAGGGCAGGGGACAGACTTTGTCCTTCCCATGCACACGAAGGAGGAACAGAGACAGATGGCAACAGAGCACATTGTGGGCAAAGGTGAGCTGGCCCACCAGATCGCGGCTCGCTCAGGTCTGAGCCTGAAGGACGCCGAGAAGACGCTGGATGCCTTTACCCAGGTCGTGCAGGAGAATCTGGCGCAAGGCCGGGAGGTGCGCCTCATCGGCTTTGGCTCCTGGAGTCTGCGCGCGATTGCCGCGCGCACAGTCAAGTCGATCCGCACGGGCAAGGAAGTGTCCTTGCCTGCCCACAAGCGCGTCGGCTTCTCGGTGGGCACGACCCTCTCCCAGGCCGCGGAAGCTCCTAAGGGGAAAAGCTCGCTCCCAGCCAAGAAGCGCTGAGGCTGCATGAGCCACGACCAGGCCCCTCACTGCCCTCAACCAGGCATGTGGGGGGCCTCCTACAGGAGCAATGAATTGACATCACCACGCGTTTGGACTGAGCCGAGGTGGAGCGGTAGGTGAAAACGAGAGGTCAGTCTCTGACGAAGCTTTCCTCCGCTGGTCGCTCGCTTCCGTCCGCACCCCCGCCCCTTTTCAGCTCTATTCCCAGTCATTGGTAGCCCCTTCAAGCAACCAGGCACACCGAATGTGTCCAAGAGCCTTTACTTGGCAGAGCATGAAGCCTCTCCAGAAGCCGAGCCTTCCGATCAACTAGTTGTGAGTGCCAGGATATGAGGCAAAATTGACACATCTTGCGGGTGGAATACACCGCTGCCGTTTGAGCGACGGCTTGAGTTCCTCTGGTGAAGGATCTGTCGGACTGCTTGCCGGGCTTCGCTCTCCTGAAAAGATGTGCCCTCCTGTACTCTTTCTCTAGGATCCACGCTTTCACCTGGAGGAGAGCAGTGTTAAAACGAACAGGTGGAAGAGGAGGGAGCGCCTTGTACGTTTTAAGTTTATCAAGCTCTCCGAACACCTCTGCGAAAACAGGCTCCTGGGTACGTTTATCTGACAAGACCACGGATGTGCTATGATATGCATGGTCTTGTGAGCGGAATGCGTCCCCTGATTCTGTGTGTTGGCGTTCACCCTCTAGGAGAGAACCGCTGTATGGCTGAGCGTGTGGGACAATCCTTTGGCAATTACCAGTTGCTGCGCTTGCTGGGGCAGGGCGCCTTTGCCGAGGTCCATAGGCATTAAGTTAAGAAAAGAAAGGAAGACAACAAAAGGCTCCATGTGCCATCATGAAGAAAAACGTTGCAAGAATCGTGATGGAGGAGCCATGAACAGTGTAACACAAGTGACAGAGAGCGTGCGACAGATTTTAGAAGAGGAAGCCAACGTGCTGGCGATCAAAAGCGGGTTCATCCAACGAGAACGCGTACTCAGCGGAGCGGACGCGAGCCCAAACGCTCATCTTTGGGTGGCTCTCTGAGCCCGAGATCACCTTAGACGGCTTGACTCAGGTAGCCGGGCGGCGTGAAGTGGAGATCACGGCCAGTGGTTTGTGCCAACGCTTTACGCAGGCCGCAGCGGATTTTCTGCAACGGCTCTTGGAGCGACTGACCCAGGTGCGCCTGCAAGCCGAAGCAGCTCCCACCCCGCTGCTCAAGCGCTTCACGGCCGTGATCGTGGAAGATAGCAGTCAGATCAGCTTGCCCGATGAGTTGGCGGAGCTGTGGCGAGGAACTGGAGACAGTCAGGCCGCCCTCAAGCTGTTCGTGCGCTCTCCTGTGCTCTCGGGAGAGCTGCATGGGCCGCTGCTCACCGATGGGCGACAGGCCGATGCCAAGAGTCCTTTCCAGGAGCAGGAAGTGCCAGCCGGAGGCTTGTACCTGGGGGATCAGGCCTTCTTTGAGCAGGGGCGTTTGCGGCAGTGGCAGCAACGCCAAGAGGGCCAGAGGCGCTATTACCTCATGCGGCTGCCTGTGGGGACCGGGCTCTACACCCGAAGAGGGCATCGTCTCCTGCTGCCAGGGATCCTGCCGCAACAGGAGGGAGCCACTGTGGAATTGGGCGTGCTGGTTGGCCAAAAGGCGCGGGTGCCCGCGCGACTGATCCTGCAGCGGGTCCCAGAGGAGGTTGCCGAACAGCGACGCCAGCGCCTGCGTGCCGAGGCGCACGATCAGGGGCGCGAGCGAAGCCGAGGAGACACTCTATCTGGCAGGCTGGATCATCGTGGTGACCAATGTGCCACGTCGGATGCTCAGCCTGCCAGAAACGCTGGTGGTGTTGACGGTGCGCTGGCAGATCGAAATAGTCCAACCGCAAATGACAAAAACGGATCTGCTCGCTGCGAGGAGCGGTGGGGATCACATAACGGATCTCCACCTCCTCGTCAGTCACGACGACGCGATCAATCAACAATTCGATCAAGTGCCGTTTCTGCTCAAACGTCGCCTCAGCCAGTCCCTGCTGGACGTATTGACAAAAAGCTTCCATTGATTGTACCATATCTGCCAATTCTTCATGGTGTCCCACACTGACTTCGAGTTGCCGTGCCTGTTCTGCAATGCCCTGCTGTCGGTGTTCCAGCTCAAGCCTGCGCCGCTGGTACTCTTCCAACGGAAGCACCGCCGCCAGATAGGCGTCGGTCAATCGCTCTGTCTGCTGGCTCAGACTCACCCGCGCTTTGCGCAGATTCTCCCGACGCGCCTGTAACTCCTGAGGAAGCCACAGCCCTCCTTGTGCTCGGTGCAACGCCTCCGCAATCGTCTGAGGATGCGTGAGCAGGTCACAGAGATCCTTCCAGACCAGTTCATCGAGTTGTCCAGCGGGAATGAAGCGCGATCGACACTTCTCATCACGACAAGAAACCACTGGATGGCCCTTCCCCCGACAGGTATAGTAGGCATATTCTGCATCCTTCGTCTTGCGATAGCGACCAGTACACGAGAGATGACAGCTCCCACAACTCACCAGTGCACGCAACAAGTAGGGATGAGCGGTATTGTTGCGACGGGCATATTGCTGGTTCTGGGCAAGCTTTGCTTGCACCAGATCAAATTGGTCTTGCGTGATGATAGCGGGAACCTGAGCCACAGCTTCCCATTCCTGCGGTCCGGTGGCTGGATGGCCTCCATGCTCGTGTCCCACGGGACGCAGAGCCGACTGCCGATGACGCGCTCTGGCGACACGATAGCGCCCAATAAAGACCGTTCCGGTGTAGACCGGATTGCGCAGAATGCCCCGCACTGTGGCTTGATTCCAGCGCCTTTTCCCGCTAGGGGTAGGGATCTGTTGACGCATCAAATCCTTGGTCAGCCCCACCAAACTCTGCTGTCCTTGTTGATAATGGTGAAACAGTTCGGCGACCACCGCCGCCTCGGCTGGCTCCACTCGCACGCCCGCTGGGTCACGGGGACGGGCAGGATCAACGCGATAGCCATAGGGCGGCTGCGTAGAGGCGCACTAAGAGTCCCGCCCGATACTTCTGCTGACGCCCGCGTCGCATCCGTTCGGCAATCAAGCTGCGTTCATATTCGGCCACGGCGCCGCGGATTTGGATCAACAACTGATCATGCGGAGTGCGACTGGTCGGTTGATCCAGAAACTCGATCTGGCATCCGCACCGCTCAAATTCTTCCATCAGCAGCATCTGGTGCACATAGTTGCGCGCCAGGCGATCAGGGGCCGTGATCAGCACCCGGTCAAAGGCAGCATTGCGCACCTGATCGCGCAAGCGATCAAGCCCTGGCCGGCGCAAACTCGCTCCGCTGTAGCCATCGTCGCGGAAAATGTGCTCCTCATTCCAGAGCCATCCCTGTTTTTGACTGTATTCACGCAGCAGATGTAACTGCTGCTCGATCGTTTGGGTCTGTGCTTGTCGTTGGGTTGACACCCGAACGTACATCGCAATGTTCATCGTTGTTCTCCTGCAAAAGCCGAGGGGAAGGACTCCTCTTCACATTCGTCTTCCCCCACTCGATAAGCGACTGATAGCTGCGATCCCATCGAGCGCGAGCATCAGGCTGTTCCACGTAGCGACGCTGAACGGTCCATTGTCGTTTCTTCATGTGCCTCCTGTTGAGGAAGATACTCCTCTGTATTTCCCGTAACAGGAGATTCTACTCCAGCACTGATCGTTTGGCGAGCATTGCGCGGTAAACGCCACCACGAGAGCTGGAGTCGTGCCCTCCGGCTCAAGCAGAATTTGTCATTTGTGATTAGACCATTGAACTGCTCTTTCGGCTCTGGAAAGAAGATGGACAGATCGATGAATGGCGCTCCACCAAGCGTTGGCGCATCTTGTGCGAAGTGTATGCCAAACTGGCGGCGATGCTGATCCAGCCGTGGCTCATTGAGGTGGGCTGCTGGCACGATCCGCAGCGCAGCCTGGTCAAAGCCGCCCAGGTGGTACGGCGAGAGGCCGGTCAGCTCATGGTCGCCATCCGCGAAGGTCGTGTTGAACAAGTGGTGCGCCAGATCATGCGCTGCATGCGTTCGGGCTGTCGGACCGAGAAACGCAAGCAGTTTCCCAGTACAGCGCAGCGGCTGGAGGGAGCACCGGTGCTCTTGGGCAAGCGTCCGCAGTATCCCAAGGGTCGGCACCGCGATCAGGCTCGGCGCTGGCCAGCTGGCAAGGGGTGGGCGTCGTCCAAGCAGCGTGGCAAGACCAACTCGCGGGTGTCTTCCTTAACTTAATGCCTATGGGGGCGGTACAGGAACCCCCAGGGTAGCAGCATAGACTGGGAGCCAGACCGTGCCGGGGGCGGGCTCGTCATCCAAAATCCCTGGCGGCCAGTCCAAGGCGAGCTGAGTCGCGCCTGCGGCATCCTCGACATGCAGAAAAGAGGTGATGCCCTCATCGGAGGCCAGTTGCCCTTGACGCACCTGCTGCGCGATCGATACCTCTTTTTCGTTTGATCTTCCCTCTTCTGTCCGATCCCCTTTAATTTTGAGCAAAAAAAAGTTGCCTCTCTCTGCGAGCATACTCTTCTGGTACACGAACATGCGCCCCGGTACGATACTGAACCATCGGGGATGAGGCTCGAGACACAGGAGTGAGAGTACGGAACCGTGGGATATGTGGCCGATGGGCAGGAAGCGATTCTGACACAATGACTCTCCATTGTTCTGAGGTAGAATGACAGGAGCCCTCACCTTCCTGGTGAGTGTCGGTCTGCACCAGCGCTATGAATGGAGACAGTGGCTGCAACTGGGGCGTGGCCTGCCCGCCCTCTTTCCAAGCCAGAAGCGACAGTAGAAAGTGTCTGAAACAGGCCACATATCAAAACCTCATCCGGCTCCTCACGCCTCCTGGTCGGCTTTTTGCTTAGCACGAGCCTCGCGTATGAGATCGCGCAGCGCCAGGGCCATGTAGGCCAGGGTCAGGAACGCGCGAAAGGAGGTGGCTGGCCGATGGCACTCAACTGGAGGCTCGCCAGTTGCCATTGGCCGTGTTGCTGGATAAAGACCAGCGTGATGCGAAACTGACCCGGGATGCTGTTGCCGCGATAGGTCGCTTGCTGGGTTTGACGGCCGGTCAAGACGGCCGCATCATTGTTGTAGACGCGCACCCTGACCTCGTCCAGGCTGAAAGACTCGTATTTCAGGTCACCGGCCTCGTGCCGCGCGAGCCACTCCTGTTTTGTCAACATGAAGCCGAGCGGCCCTATCCCGATGAAATCATCCGAAAGGCGCCTCTCAAGGGAAGCGGTATCACCATGCAATTCAGCGTTTGCCCAGGCGTCTGCCAGTTGCACTACCTCTTCTTGTGTATGTTCATTGTTCATTAGATTCACTCCTTTACTATTGCAAGTTGATGGTCTACTTCAGTCGTCAAGCCCAGGTGCGGTGACCCAGTGCTGCTCGTGCAGCGGGTGTCGAAAGGCCCACCAGGACGACGACGAGCACCCCAAGGATGACGCGATGATAGATGGTGTTGGCCATCGTGCTGGGGCCGGCGCCGAGGGCGAGCGCAATGATCCCCAGCAGGACGCCCGCCACGGCAACGAGGTGGGCGGCCAGAGCGGCTCCCCAGGCCCACGTCGTGCGGGCGACCACCGCACAGGCACTCACGGCCAGCAACAGCCCGCACAGTCCTTCCACGATGGCGGCAGGAATGATGCGGGGTTCCGAGAAACCCAGCGGGATACCCACGTGCATGAGGGCCGCGAACAGAAACGTCACGGCTTCTGCCACCATCAGCACGGTGATCATCGTGACGACGGTGGTGAAGCTCCGAGTAGTCGTCTTCATCATGCAAACTCCTTTCTCCTAAATGGATACCTGTGCCCGAATGCAGACCGGCGCAGCCAGCTGAGCGTACTCAGAGGTCAGCGACGGCGGGGATGACCTCACGCCCGATGACCTCGAGCGGCTCGATGCGGTACACGTGCGGGACGACCCCCAGGACCGTCTGAATCCCCATGCCGGCGAGCCAGCGCAATTGGCTGATGAGTTCGCCCACTTTGGAGCCATCCTCGCCCACATCGAAGGCAAATGCGCAGGTCTTCTCAATTGCGTTGTAGTCACGGCCCTCGGCCTCACAATGCTTGCGCAGGACCTCCAGTTTCTGCGGGATCTGTGGACCGGGCTGCAGGTTGCAGGCATCGGCGTAGCGAGCGACCAGGCGCAAGGTCCTTTGCTCGCCGCTCCCGGCGATCAGAATCGGCGGATGTGGTCTCGTCAGGCTCTGCGGCAGGTTGAACGGGCGCTCGATGTGGTAGTACTTCCCCTCGAACGGGCGCTCGTCGCCTTTTTCACCCTGCCACATGCGCAAGCAGATCTGGAGCATCTCCTCCAGCCGCTCGTAGCGCTCTTTCAATGGCGGGAAGGGCAGGCCAGAGCCGACGGCCTCCTCTTCGTAATCGCCGGCGCCAATGCCCAGCCACGCACGGCCACCCGAAAGCACATCCAAGGTCGTGACCGTTTTGGCAAGCAAGATGGGGTGCCAGTACGGGCTTGCCGTGGCCAGGGCGAGCAGCTTGATGCGGCTGGTGTGGGCCGCCAGGTAGGTCAGGGTCAGATAGCACGAGGGTACCTCGCGCTCCGGCCCACCAAGGTAGTGGCTTTGCCACACATGATCCATCACGCTGATGCGATCAAAGCCCCAGGCCTCGGCAGCCTGCGCGATCTTGACCAGGGTGGGGCCAAGCTGGCCTGCTCCTCCCGGCCAGGTATAGTCATAAATGTGCAGTCCCAATTTCATGATGTACCTCCTCTCTCTATGGAACGATGTAGCCGCCATCAACAGGCAGCGTCACACCCGTCACATAGGAGGCCGCATCGGAGCAGAGCCAGAGAATGGCCTCAGCTATTTCGTGTGGATCGGCCAGTCGCCCCAACGGTATTCCAGCGGTCATGCGCTGCCGGGTCTGCTCATCGGCGATCCAGCGTTCGTTCACCGGGGTCAGGGTCGTACCGGGGGCAACGGCATTGATGCGAATGTGCTGCCTGGCATATTCGAGGGCGGCCGCTTTCGTCAGGCCGACGACGCCATGTTTACTGGCGATGTAGGGAGCGATGCCACCTCCGG
>WNFJ01155226.1_pt1 | contig 12620 bp, 12 predicted proteins | sample 5400461 | NCBI WGS metagenome assembly WNFJ01 (sample SAMN13153349, study PRJNA577476) | soil metagenome | isolation source: 115 cm saprolite on Douglas fir-dominated hillslope | place: USA:California | collected 2013-09-17 | reverse complement strand
AGACCATCTATTGAGTTGATCCGACGATACTTCCCTTAAACTGCCGATCTGTCGGCTTGTACTCCATCAGAACCCTAGCCGGGTAGTGTTCCGTTTGATTCAACGTTCGTGAACGAATTTAGCCTCTGAGACTTCTGCAAGTAGGCTTCGGGCTGAGTGTTGCGTCGACCCATTGAGACCGCCCCGGTTACCAGGCACTTGCGGGTTGCTGACGGGCTGGCAGCGAAGTTCCGATTTGCCGACCATTTAAGTCTTTATCGAACCTCGACAGTCCAGGCCATGTCAGATGCCGGTGTACCAGGCGTAGCCTGCCTCGCAACTCGCAGAGCCGCAGCCTTTACCGAACCGTTTCAGATTGTCCGTGACCGTCAGGCGAGTGATGAATTTTATGTTCTTGTAGCCGATTTGCCGAGGGAGCCGGATGCGAAGCGGTCCACCGTGGGCTACTGGAAGCTCACTGCCATTCATGCCGTAGCAGAGCAATGTTTGCGGATGCAGAGCATCGGCCATATCGATGCTGTCCCACGTATCGGGTTCCATCGAGACATACACGACGTATCTGGCTTGTGGGAGCACTCCCACGAGATTCAAGACGTGCGAAAGAGGCGCGCCGATCCACTCGGCGATGTAGGACCAGCCTTCTTCGCACGTAAGTTCCGTAATGTGGCCGCGAGAGGGACACCTCTTGAGGTCTGCGATCGAAAACGACGTAGGTTGCGCGACCATGCCATCGACGGAAAGCCGCCAGTCCGCGAATCCCCTGGCTTGAAGGCGCTTAAAATCTTCCGTGGGCGGCGCCTGTTCATTCGGGAATGGACGGGGCGAAATGCGACTGCGCGGGAATTCGCGCGCTAACGAGTGCCGCGTGAGCAGCCGCTGTGAGGCATAGGTTAGCGTTTCGCCGAGGCCGTAGAGCCCGCCGTAATCGGGGGGAACCAAACCATACGTCTGCGCCATGCGCGCCGCCACGGCTAAGCCCGATGCAGCAGCGGTGGCCGCGAGTCCGGATACAATCAGTCTTCGGCGTGAAAGGTTGATCATGGGTGCTCCTTACGTGTACCGATGCCGCCTGTGATCATGGCTCCTGTGCGGCTCCAGAATCCCGCCAGGCAAACCATCGCGACGTGTGCAAATAGGAACAGCACAAGAGCAAGACTAACAAAGAAGTGAATCGTTCGAGCGGATTGCCGCCCGCCGAGAAGATTAACCGACCAGGGAAACGCGGAGGCAAAGCCGAGCGACATCGCCAAGCCGCTCCAGATGACCAACGGAAACAGAACAACAATCACAAATAGATACGTGAGGCGCTGGAGCCCGTTGTAGGAAAAAGCCTCAGCCGCGCTTGGCCGTTCCAGGCGGAATGGTTTTATAAAAGAGGTCCAGAGCGCTCGCCATGAAAAATCAGTCTTGCTGGGGACCAAATTTCTCCGGAAATGCCGTGTAAGCAGACCGGAAATTACATACAACAATCCGGTCAGGACCGCGATCCAGGCAGCCTCAAAGTGCAGCGCGCGGCTCCAGCCGTTCTGGTCCGGCAGCACGTAACCGTAACCGGTGGGCACCAATCTTCTTGAGGAAGGGATTGGCAGTTGAAACAACGGTTTCGTCAAGACACTGCCGGTTTCGCCCCAGTAGAAGCGAGGGTGAGATATTACAATTTCGATGCCGGTGAGGAGCAGGGCAAAAAAACAGAAGGTGGTGATCCAGTGAGTGACACGGACGAGACCAGAGTGCCTCGGCGCAAGCTTCGTGACTGGGGCGGTCGAAGCACGGCTCGGGACGGAAGCTTCCGCCGGTAGCTGCGCGGATCCCAATGTCGCCATTTTTGCCTCCATGGGTCTCGGACTTGCCGATACAATGGCACCCATCCTACACCCCTATAGAGACTCCGACGGACAAATCACGGCAGGGTAATCCACCAGAACTGAGCCACTGGCTTGGTGAGTCCGATATGAGCACGGCATGTAGGCCAAGGCATTAGGTCGTGTCTTGCGTCGGCGGGCAAATGGAGACGATTTCCCAACACAGAATTGTTGTCAGGTGACGGGCTACTCTTCCCTTATCGGATTGGGGAAGAGTTGCCGACAAACCGGGAGTGATCGCCTTGTGGCTCGAATTGAGATGCTCAATGTGGCCACGGAAACAACCGTTAGGGAAGAGTGCGCGACCGCTCGTCCGGAATCGTCGAACCAGCCGAGCACGGGTTAATATCGAAACCCTGATCGCGAGCTTCATTTCGTCTTAGAGCTGATTTCAACTGTGATCACGAAGCCGTTTGTCCCCTTGAACACAAAAGGCTTGCTTCCCACTCGGTACGCCTCAACCTCACTCGGCATCACGATGTATCCATCATTGCCGGTTGCACCCTCATACGGGAGGTTCTTGATGACAACTGGATCGGACGTCATCCCTTGCGCTTTACTTAGCACAATCTCTGCTGTCTTCCCTCCATCCAGTCGGGCTTCGGCGCGATCTTTCGTAAGTTTCCACTCCAAAACCGAGTCGCTTTCCACGACGAACGAGTTCCACTTTCCAGGGAAAAGCACCGGCACAATGACAGCCATAGCATCGCGCTGGTCTTTCGTTACTGACGGATCAAATCTCAGTACTGACCAATCGTACTGGTCATTAGAGGAAGTGAAGTCCGGACCCAAATCTCCCGCGATCCAAAACTTTGCGCCGTCCAGTGGGGTCTTGCCGAAGCTGCCACGGTTGACTTTCACCGCCCGATTCATGCGGCAAAAGCGCTCCGTCCCGTGGGCGATGCGGATCTGCGCCGGCAAACCGGTGAGATCGAGCGCGGCATTGCGAACCAGCTCCGCGCGCTTCGCGACGGATATTCGCCGGCAATCACCGCGGACCTGTCGAAGCTCGAACACCAGCTGGCCGGCGTTCAGGCGCGCCTGAAGACTTCGGATCCTCGAACCGTCAAGTTGCAAATTCGCGACACGCGGCGTTTTGTCGAATCGCGGCTCGAAGATTTGAGTGCATTATGGGACGGTGAGCCGCGGATCGCGCGAGAAGAGATCGCGAAACACGTCGGCAAAATCACGCTGAAACCGATGCTTCGCATGTACATCGCTACCGGAGTTTGGGATTGGCTCGGAGTACTGGGAACCGCGGCTGCTATGGTGGTGCCGGGGGCCAGAATCGAACTGGCTACGCCCGCCTTTTCAGGGCGGCGCTCTACCAATGAGCTACCCCGGCATTCTCTTACCACTCAATTCTAGGGTTGGTGGGGAGAAGAGTCAAACAGAGGCCGCGGTCATGCGCTGGTCTTCGGCGCATATTTTCCGAGGAACTTCTTAAAGCGTTTTGCATTGTAGCTTTTGCCGTCCTCAAGTTCGTTGGTTGCCTGAGATTGGATCAGCTTTCCATCAGCGTCCAGAATGAAAATATGCGGGTAGCCGTGAATCTTGGGGTATCGAGACAAAAAGGCCCTATTCTCGTTTTCCCGGCTCATGTTGAGTTTCATCAGCACATAGTTCTTGTCTCGGAGTGATTTCAAATCTGGATGATCGCGGAAGAATTCATCCATAATGTGGCACCACGTGCACCACTCGCCACCCACGACGACAAGGATATTGCGATTTGAATTTTTCGCTTCCGTCGCAGCCGAAGCTAAGTCCTTCTCGGGATTGCGCCGTGGTTCATACTTTTCCGGCGGCGCGTAGGTCGAGGTGGAAACTACTCCGAGTTGTTGTGGTGTGACACCAAACTGTAGCGGCCAGGTGCGAAGATGCCCGGTAAACAGGATCGCAAGCAAAAGGATGAACAAGTCTTTCCCCTTTACCGGTCTACTGCGACGATTCGTCGAATTCTTTCATCCAGCTGCGGTTTTTCAGGACCTCGCGCGGTTTGGTGCCGTCGGGGGGACCGACGATGCCGTCTTTCTCCATAAGGTCGATCAGGCGTGCCGCGCGCCCGTAGCCAATTCGCAAACGGCGCTGCAACGTGGAAGTGGAGGCGCGTCCGGCATCGCAGACCACGCGAATCGCGTCCTGGTAGAGATCGTCGTCGACATCTTCGCCGCCGTCGGGATCGCCGGCGGCCGCTCCTTCGGCCTTGCCGCTCTCGTCCTTCGGGGCCGCGAGTAACTCTTCCTGGTACTTCGCCTGGGCCTGCTCACGCCAGAAGTCGCAGACGGATGTGATTTCATCTTCTGTCACCAGCGGGCCGTGAATGCGATGCAGCCGCGCCGAGCCGGCGGGAAGATAGAGCATGTCGCCTTTTCCCAGCAGCGATTCCGAGCCGTTCGAATCGAGAATGGTGCGCGAGTCCACCTTGCTGGCCACGCGAAACGAAATGCGGGCAGGGAAGTTCGCCTTGATCAAACCGGTGATCACGTCCACGGAGGGCCGCTGCGTGGCGAGAATCAAGTGGATACCCACGGCGCGTGCCATCTGCGCAAGCCTGGTGATCGATTCTTCCACGTTGTTGGTGTCCACCATCATCAGGTCGGCCAACTCATCGATCACAATGATCAGGTAGGGAAGCGGTTTGTGCTCGGTCTCTTCCAGATTGTCGAAGAGCGAGAGCGATTGCTCTTTCTTGAACGTGCGGTTGTACTGGTCGATGTTTCGAACGCCGCGCTGCGCCAGCAGCTTCAAGCGGTTCTCCATTTCGCGCGTCGCATTCCGCAGCACGTTTGAAGCGATCTTTGGGTCGGTCACCACCGGCGCGATCAAGTGGGGAATGTTTTCGTAAAGATTGAGTGCCAGCCGCTTCGGATCAACCAGCACCAGCTTCACTTCGTCGGGACGCGCTTTGTACAAAATCGACATCATCAGCGAGTTGATGAATGCGCTCTTGCCAGTGCCGGTGGAACCGGCGATCAGCAAGTGCGGCATGGCCGCGAGGTCCGTCACGCGAATCCGCCCGTGCAAGGCGCGCCCCATCGCCAGCGTCAGCTTGCTCGGGGAATTGATAAACTCCGGCGCCTCGATGATTTCCCGCAACGCAATCGTCTGCCGCCTATCGTTCGGAACTTCGATGCCAATGGTTGATTTACCCGGGATGCGCTCGATCAGGATCGACTCCGCCTGCAGCGCCAGGCAAAGGTCTTCTGTAAGGCTGGTAATCCGGGTGTACTTGATGCCCGCTTCCGGTTTGAATTCGAATGTGGTTACCACCGGTCCGGGATTGATTTGCGTCACGCGCCCTTGCACGTCAAATTCAAGGCATTTTGCTTCGATCGCGCGCGCGCGCAGTTTCAGCTCGTCTTCATCGAGCTTCTGGCTGCGCTCGCCCTCGCGGAGCAGGGAAGGGGAAGGAAGTTTGTAGTTCGGAGTGCCCTTCGCAATCTTGGGCTCGCCGGCCTTTCTAGCCGCGGCCTTCTCGGTTTCGCGATTGAGGACGAAGATGGGCGCCTTGTGGGCCGCGTCCTTTGTCTCTTTCTCGTACTCTTCTTCGGTTTCGCTCAACGCTTCGGCTTTTCCAATTAACTGCGGCGGGACGGGTTTTCTTCCCGAGAGGCGGGACTCTTCCACACGACGGCGCATGCGGCGCTGCTCGCGCTTTTCGCGCCAGGCATGCCAGCGCGCCTGGGCCTTCTGCAGAATACCGAGCTTTTCCACTTTTCCAATCGGTCCATTCGGTCCGCTGGCCCAGGCATGCGCACCTGCAAAAGAAAATCGCGTCGTCATGAAAATCGCAACTACCAGCAAGGCCGGAGCGACTAGATATGCGCCCCGGTTCAGGCTCGCCAGCAATCCGCTGGATACCATTGCTCCCACAAAGCCACCTGCGGGTATGGCTCCCCGGATGGCGGGAATGAAAGGCAGAAGGGAAATTAGCGCAGGAAGGGAGAGGAGAAGCAATCCGTACCCGGCGAGCGTTGCCAACTGCGAATGAATTGCCCGGCTCCGGAACCAGCGCCAACCTAGAACGAGGATCGCCGCCGGCAGCAAAAATGCCGCAAACCCGAATATCTGGAAAAAGAGATCCGCGCCATACGCGCCGACCGGGCCAATCCAGTTTTTTGCTGCGCCGCCGTCGGGTGGCGGCGCACTCACGTCAAACGCTGTATCTTTCGGGTTATATGTTAGCAGCGCGAGCGCCATCAGCAGCGCCACCGTCAAACACAAAAATCCTACCAGCTCATTGAGCCGCTTATTTCCAGTTGGAGTCAGAAAACGCACAAAATCTCCTCAGCTTTTTGGGGAAGGCTGAGTGTCGCGGCGGGGGCTGGCGCTAGCGTAATCCCGCCCGGAGGAACTCCCAAACAGCACGATGATACCAAACGGCAGCCCCTCGACAACAAATACTTTCAAAGCGGGTGTTTGCAATTACCACAGGAGAACGAGGGTGAATGCCGTAGCCAGCTATCCCCCCAATCGCGATGCCCAATATAAAACCGCCGTGCCCAAAATAATTCGGTACAGCGCAAACGGCGCGAACCCGCGCCGCCTTACCCATCCCATGAACCATGCCACCGAGCCATAGGCCACGACGAACGAAACCACGAACCCGATCGCCAATACCACCCATCCATGCGCGTCAATCTGCGACACGCCGACAGGTTTCTCTCCCTTCCCGAGAAGCGACTTCAAAAGGGTATAGCCCGTCGCCGCGACCATCGTGGGAAAAGACAAGAAGAACGAAAACTCCAGCGCCGATGCCCGTGACATTCCGGCCAGTTGGCCCCCCGCGATGGTCGACATCGATCGCGATGTCCCCGGAAAGACCGCCGAGAAAATCTGGCAGACGCCTATCCAGATCGCCTGGGCCATACTCATGTCCTCCATGTGCCAGGTGTGAATGCGCGTTCCCGTAGCGCCCAATCCCGCTGTTTCCGACTCGGAGTTCAACTCGTCCACAATCCACATGACGATCCCGCCGATGAGCAGCGAGGTCCCGATAACATAAGGGCTTTCAAGGTGCTTACCAATGACCTTGATCAGCAATAGTGACGGGATAGAGGTCACAACGAAAGCTATTAGCACCAGGCTGAGTGGGTGAGTCAGGAAAGTGCGGTCGCCGCGTTCACCTCTCGGAAACGTAGACATGAGTTTGACGAAGCGCTGCCAGAAATAGATCGGCAGCGTGAGAATGGCGCCGAGCTGAATCACGATCGAGTACATCTTCCAGTAGCCGCTGGCAAGATCGATATGCAGCAGCGCTTCCGACAGCCGCAGATGTGCCGTCGAGCTCACGGGCAAAAACTCCGTCAGTCCTTCAACGATTCCTAACAGCAGGGATACAACGTAATCGTTCAATTCTTTTCTCCCGGATGCTTATCGGTTTTAGACGCTGGCGGTTGCAAGAGCTTGCGCATCTCGTAAGCGTCAAGGCGGCCCAGATAGTAGCGCTTCAATGTCGCCTCGATACGATAGCCGTGGCGTTGCCAGAAGGCAACCGCCGCTTCGTTGTCGATGGCGGTCTCCAGCAAAACCGACCGCACTCCCCGCGCGGAAAGATTCGACTCCAGCTGTCGTAGCAGGGCGGTCCCGACACCGTTCCTCCTCTGCCGCTCGGCTACATCCAGCGTGATGATGTGCGCCAATGGCGGGTTTTCTTCCGACAGAACGAAGCCAGCGACGTGAATTCCCTCTACCGCGACGACGCAGTCCGCTGACGCCAGCGTCAAAAAGTAGCGCAACGTCGTCTTCGAATAGGAAATTCCTGCCGGGAAGCACGCTTGGTCCAATCTATGCAGCGCGGCGAAATCGTGCGGCTCGTACGAACGGAGCGTGAACGCCATGGCGGGATTGTAGAACAGAACGCCCATTCGCAGGTCTGCCTGTGGGCTTGGAGAGGGCCTTCTCAAAATAGCGCCACCCCCGCAGTTCTAGTGGCTCGCTGGTGGCATGGTTCGCCCGAGCGCTTTCACGGTCACTTCATCAGGCACCGGTTGTCCGTTTTGTTTCGTCACCACGCCGAAGCCGCCGCTGTAATCCCACATCGTCCAGCCCATGGAATATTTCTCGAGGGTCGTGCGCACGTCGGAAATCCACGCCGCGCGATCCTGCGGATTAGCGGCTTTGCGATAGACGCCAAACTCGTTGCAGGTAACCGGCACCTTCCAGCGCTTGGCCCACGCGGCCACCTGGCCGATTTCGCCGTCGATGCGCGAGGCGTTCCAGCGGTCCAGCCCGTAATGAATCGCTTGCAAGCGATTCACCGCATCAGGCAGGAGTGCGGCGGCCTGCTGCACATTCTCGGGAGTCGATGGATACGGCAGTTCTTTCAGATAGTGCACGTAATTCGTGCTCCAGGTTGCGCCCTGGTGCGTGAAGATGTGCGGATCGTAGAAATGAAAGTTGTAGATGATGTTCGAATCTCGCAAAGGATCGAAAAACAGCAGCTCATTCTCCGAAGACCAGTACGCTCCCGCAACAATAATCGTATGCTGCGGCGCCCCTTCGCGAATCGCCACAGCGAGCTTTGACTGAACGCCCTGCCAGCGATAGCGATCGTGAAATTCCGGCTCGTTCAGAATCTCGAAGGAAACGAGTTCGGGACTCGTGGAGGAGTAATGCTGTGCGAGCTGACGCCAGTAATCCTCGAACTGTTCGACAAAGCTATCCTCCGCAACGAGTTTCTGTTTGAAATCACTTTCGGGATGAACGTCAATAATGACGGCCAGTCCATGGTCGAGGATCATCTGCACCGCACTGTCGAGATACCCCAAATAATCCGCAGGAATCCGGTCGGCCTGTCCGCGCCGGAACATCGGCTGTGGATTCACGCTCAGTCGCACGTGGTCGAATCCCATCGACTTAATGAGCGCGATATCCTGCGCGGTGTTCCATGTTTCAAAGTGTTCCTTGGTGTAGCCCTTTTGGTCGTAAACCTGCGCAAACCACTCGCTCAAATTAATTCCATGGTGCAAATGTTGTGCGTGATGTTGCGCGACGCCCGATTCTGAATTGGATTGCCCATACCCGGGATGCGCCACGAAAAAGTACGACGATGCCAGCGCCGCGGCCGCTGCAAGAAAACGCAGGGGCACGATAAATCGTGCCCCTCTTAGTCGTACAAATCGTTTCGATGCGTTCATAGTTTGATGGTGACGGTCTTTACCTCGGTGTAATTTGCCAATCCATATTCGCCGAGTTCCCGCCCGATTCCCGACTGTTTGTAGCCCCCGAACGGCGCGCCCGCGTCGAACACGTCGTAGCAATTCACCCACACCGTTCCCGCGCGCACTCTGTCCGCGATGGCATGCGCCTTGGTGATGTCCTTGGTCCAGACCGCCGCCGCAAGTCCATACATGGTCTTGTTGGCACGCTCCACGACCTCGTCAAGGTCCTTGAACTTGAGAATGGCCATCACCGGCCCGAAGATTTCTTCTTGCGCGATCTTCATGTTGTCTTGCACGTCGGAGAACACTGTGGGCTCGATGAAGTAGCCCTTATCGCCCACGCGGTTGCCGCCGGTCGCCAGCTTGGCCTTTTCCTTCTTCCCGGCGTCAATGTAGCTCATCACCTTGTTGAACTGGTCTTGATCCACCTGCGGTCCCTGCTCGGTGTTCTTGTCGAAGGGATTCCCGACGGTGCGCTTCTTCGCGCGCGCCACGCTCTTGTCCACAAACTCGTCGTAAACCTTCTCCTCCACGTACAGCCGCGACCCCGCGCAGCAGCACTGTCCCTGGTTAAAGAAAAGCGCGAAATGCGCGCCCTCGATGGCCTGATCCATGTCCGCGTCGGCAAACACGATGTTCGGGCTTTTTCCGCCCAGCTCCAGCGTCACGCGCTTCAGGTTAGTATCCGCCGCGGCGCGCATGATCAAGTGGCCCACTTCCGTCGATCCCGTGAACGCCACTTTGTCGACGTCCATGTGCCGCGCTATCGCCGCACCGGCCGTTGGTCCGTAGCCCGGCAGCAAGTTCACCACGCCTTCAGGGAATTCCGCTTCCTGCATCAATTCGCCCACGCGCAGCGCCGTCAGCGGTGTCTGCTCCGCCGGCTTCATCACCACGGTGCAACCCGCTGCCAGCGCCGGCCCAAGTTTCCACGCCTGCATGAGCAGCGGAAAATTCCACGGAATAATCTGCCCCACCACCCCCACGGGCTCGTGTTTTGTGTAGGTGAAGTAATTGCCGTTAACAGGAATCGTCTTCCCCTGATTTTTGTCCGCCCAGCCCGCGTAGTAGCGGTAGCACGCGATGGTCAGCGGAAGATCGGCCGCCCGCGCTACATGGTACGGCTTGCCGTTGTCCAGCGACTCAAGCTGCGCTAGCTCATCGGCGTGCTTCTCGATTAAGTCCGCCAGCTTGTTCATCAATACGCCGCGCGCCGAAGCGCTCATCTTCCGCCACGAGCCCTTGTCAAACGCCGCGCGCGCTGCCACCACGGCCTTGTCCACATCCGCGGCATCGGCCTCCGCCACTTGCGTAATCACTTCGCCCGTTGACGGATTGATTGTGGGGAAAGTCTTTCGAGATACGCTGTCAACCCATTTCCCATTGATCAGCAGTTTTGTCGGACCAAGCTTGACATTCCGTTCCATCACTGTCGTTGCCGTTGCCATTTTGAAGTCCTCCTTAGATGGTGCTCTGCCAGAAGGTGGGTGCGGAGCAAGATCCCTCAAGCCCCGCTAGGCGCGAGCATACTGCGAGGAAGAAGCCTATACCCACGCACGGATGGAGGCAAGGGCGCGTAGAGGGCTATCGCCGCTCCGTCCAGTAGCCCCGGCCGCCGATGTGTGTGGGCGCAAACATCTTAGTTGAAAGACCCGTCACATCAACTGTACAGTCCAAATAGGTGAACTGGAGAGTTTATGCCAGCTTCGAAAATTGTAAGAAACAACGGCTTAGTGATTTCCGCCTTTCCGCGGCGCTTATGCCGGATGGTTTGCAACGCACCGTGCTGTTGCTCGCCATCACCAAGCCTGCTCGTCTCTACGTGTCGACCCCGATCTTTTCGGAATACCGGATCGTCTTCTCGCGCCCGGAACTCCGCATACGTCGAGGACTCCGGCTTCAGTTCCTTCAACTCCTTAAGAACCGCGCCCACCTCGTCTCTCCCTCGCAATCGCTTCAAATCACCACCGACCCTGCCGACAACATCTTCCTCGAATGCGCCGATGCCGCCCGCGCGGACAATCTCGTAGCCGGCAAGCAGCGCCACTTTCCCAAATTTTGGAAGAAAACTAAAATCATCACTTCCCGCGAGCTAATTGGCATCGTTGCCCCGCATTTGGTCCCTGACGCCCGGCCAGTTTCTGCCGTGTGCGCTTTGGAGTGCGGCAGTCTTGCTGCGGGCCCTTCCGCGAGTGGCCCACGCACTGACCATGCGCGCGGCGATTTTTCTCCTCACTCTCCAACAACCCCTTTGCGCTCAACGCACGCCGCGCTGCATTCCACTTAGCGGGTAGGACGCCGTCCTACCTTGTCCCCCGGCCCACTGCATCTTGCGGAAGTGATATTCTGTCGTTAAACATGAAGCCCGAGAACAAGATGGTTGCAGCCGTGATGGTCCTTAGCGTCATCGTCGTGACGGCAGCGGCCGCGGTGATGAATTTGCCGCGCTGGCGCCAAAAGGCCATGGAGCAGCATCAGGAAAGTGTTCTCCAGGGCATGACTCCCGACAAAGCCATCGCCCTGTGCGGCCATCCCGTCCTGGACGAAACCCAGACCAGCCAGCCCACGGTCACGAGGCGCTTGGTCATCAGGAATGACTACGCCTTGGCCGTCGAGCTGGATTTCGCAGCCTCCACCGCCGAACCCCAACAGTGGCGGCTCACAGGAATTCAAGATCCCTCCGGCGAAATCAAGTACGAAACCCCTGCCAGCCAAATCGGCGTTCTTCCATGCCTTGACGCGAAGCCAGCGAGAAAACCAGATCAAAAGCCCCAATAGAAATGGCCGCCCGCGCATCCATCCAGGGGTGGACCTTCATTCCCATGCCAGAACTTGGGCCACTGGTGGCTGCTAGGGGAAACACCTGACACCAAATTAGGGTGAACGCTCGATTGCGGCGACCGGAACCGTGATAGAGCATGCTCGCACATACGGGACAGTCGGTCGCCTCCGTGACCAGGACTCCATCCCACCATACCCCGAACAACCGTTCGTCATGGCCCGGAGGCGGCCACGCCTAACCATGCACTTCTCATCCGTTGAGACGAGTGCCGCAATCCCCAAGCCCCACCCGTAGTTTCGAACAGAGTAGGCCGACTCTTTCTGGCCTCCCTCCACCGCCGTCATTTTGGCTGCGTGCAAGGTACTAACGCGCAGCCGAGAGGGCTTCTTCGATGGCGGCCGGATAAAAGGAGAATGAGGCAGCGCTCATTCGAGAACGGACAAGAGGCGGCGACGAGCCTCTTCGAGTGAAACCGGCTTGACGTCACCGGAGTCGATGTCGGCCGTGCGGCGCGACTTCCTCGTCCCAGGCCGCTGCAACGGATTCGTCTTGCGTGTCGTCCAGACTCTCGATGAGAGAGCAAGCAAGGTCGGCGCGTTCTTCCGCATTCGCTGAGTCGAAAAACCCTGGTCGCAAACCAAGTCGTGCTGAATTCAAAGGAGTTAGCTTCAAGAGTCTCTACGTTGCCTGACGTTGAGGGATTTTCATAAAGTCTCGCGGGCGTGCAGCAAGGCTAGAAGTCAATCCAATGGGTGAGAGTCCCATCGACAGAGCATTCCAGTGGCTGTCGTAGTTATATCCAGCGTCGAGAAG
>WNFJ01196586.1_pt1 | contig 12621 bp, 11 predicted proteins | sample 5400461 | NCBI WGS metagenome assembly WNFJ01 (sample SAMN13153349, study PRJNA577476) | soil metagenome | isolation source: 115 cm saprolite on Douglas fir-dominated hillslope | place: USA:California | collected 2013-09-17 | reverse complement strand
GGCTCACGCAGGATGCGGAAACGGAGAGCTGGCGCGCGGCTCGGTAGGGTCCTCCCCGCCCTCGCCTTGCACCTGGTACATGCGCTCGGCGCGTCCGTAGTGAGGCTCCATCTCGTCGTAGCCAATCGGCCAGGCCGGCGAGTTCCCGCCCCTTCCTCCGGCCCGGACGAGTCTGGGCCGCGAAATTACCACAGCAGGGCGACGGCCTGCTCGTGCGCGCAGCGACGGGGTCGACCCTCGATTCCTCGGTGGTCTTGCGCCGCGAGAACTCGATCTTGGTGTGCAGCGGAAGCGCGCGCCTTCCGCGGCGAGCGTGACTTTCCAGCGTTGCGTCGTTTCGGTTTGCTTCGGCGCGCTGCTCGAGGAGCAGGATGCGCTTTCGCGAAGGCGCAAGCCGGTGCACCAGCGTACCCCCACCCGCCCCGGACCCGATCACGATCACGTCATACGCATTTGCGCTGGCCATGGCGCCTCCCTCCAGATGGGTACGGCGGGCCGGCCGGATCGTTACCGACTGGAGGCATGTAACGCCGGCGGCCCTGGCGAGACTCCAGTGCCGAGGGGGTGCCCGATGCCGGCGCCTGAGCGCGAGGCCATCGAGGTAGCGCAGGATTCCGCCCTCGTCGAGGCGCTCCGCGCCGGCGACGAGCGCGCCTTCCTGGATCTGGTAGGGCGGCTTCATGGAGGTCTGGTGCGGTTTGCTCTCGGGTTCGTCAGGACGCAGACCGCAGCCGAAGACGTCGTGCAAGACGCCTGGGCCGCGGTGCTGCAGGGCATCGATCGCTTCGAGGGCCGCTGTACCCTCCGGTCCTGGATCCTCGGCATCGTGGCGAATTTGGCCCGGACCCGCGCGGTCGGCGACCGGCGGTCGGTCCCGCTTTCCGCGCTGCAGCCTGATGACGAGCGCGCCGTCGAAGCCTCGGAGTTCCTGCCCGACACGCATTCGCGATGGGCAGGGCACTGGGCCCGCTGGCCCGAGCCATGGCCGGACCAGTGCCTGCTCTCGCGGGAGACCATGCAACACGTGCGCGAGGCGATCGATCGGCTTCCCCAGGGACAGCGCGCAGTGATCCAACTCCGCGACGTCGAGGGTTGCACCGCGGAAGAGGTCTGCGAGGCGCTGGGCCTGAGCGAAGTGAACCAGCGCGTCCTGCTCCACCGGGCACGCTCCCGCGTGCGCAAGGAGATCGCGCGGCACTTCCAGGGGAGTAAGCCATGAGCCGCGCGTTGCCCGAAGATCTCGACTGCATCGTCGCCGTGGAACAGGTCACCGACTACATCGAAGGGGCGATGCCGCTGCAGGCGCGGACCCGCTTTGAACAGCACCTGTGCTACTGCCCAGCCTGCATGATCTATCTGCGCCAGATCAAGGCGCAGATCGGCGTTTCGGCGCTGCTGGCTGAGCACAAGCCTCCGCCCGAAGAGGTTACCCGCAAGCTCCTGCAGCTCTTTCGTGCCTCGCGACGAGGTTGAACGATGATCGCGTGGAAGTTTCTCGCGCCGGGAAGGATCGCGCCGTTCACCGGTGTCCAGTGGTCCGCCAGCGAGTGGCTCGAGGCCCGGTCGCTTCCTGGGACCGGCATCCACGCCTGCGCGCTGGAGGACCTGCCGTACTGGTTCGACGAGGAGCTGTGGAGGGTCGAGCTGTCCGGTTCGATCTCGCGGGAGGAGCGGCAGATCGTCGCCGGGCGCGGCCGATTGCTCGCGCGGGTCGAGGGATGGCCTTCCGCCGCCGCCGAGTTCACCCGGGCCTGCGTGGAACGGACGCGCTCGCGCGCCGTCGATGCGCTCCAGGCTGCCGGCCGCATCGAGGACGCGGACGCTCTCCGCGAGGAGCGGAATCTGGACCGATTGCAGAAGGCAGCTGCCGCCTTGGCGGAAGATGGAAGCGTCGTGTCCGGCTATCTCTTCGACGCCATCCGCCGTCGGCAATGTCCCGGCCTTTGCGCGTACGTTGCCGCGAACGCCGCGGCGGTAGGCGGCTTGCGGGCGCATGATCGAGAGCGCGCGGCACAGGTGGCTTGGCTCCTCGACCGGCTTGGGCTCGAGAAGGCTTGATCAGGGAACGACCACTTCCCGCGGGTCCACGCGCGTGAGTGTGAACTGGCCGGAGGCCTTGTTCGCGGCGGTGTCGGTTACCGTTCCCGACAACGTGCGCCCGCTGACGCGCCCCTCGAAGGCCAGCGTCTTCAGCTCGAAATGTACCGAGTTGCCCTGGACCTCGACGCGGTCGAGCATGACGCCGGGCTGCGTCTCGAGTGACATCCAGCTGCCGCGGTAGGTGTTGCCGTCGTTGGCGATGTCAACGGACAGCTGGCGCTGCCAGCCATCGCGGTCGATGGCGCCCATCCAGTGCCCCACGACCGCTTCTTGTCCCTGTTTCTTCTGCGATACGCCGGCGCAGCCAACGGCCGCGAGCACCAGCACCATCAAGGTCATCTTCGTCATTGTCAGCTCCCGTGACCGGAAGAGGCCGGTCTCTGCAGATGAGTACTCAGGAACGGCAAAGACGTTACACGCTGCAGGAGGCGGTCCAGCGAGATGGCCCTGGTCCGGCCACGGCGATCCACACCGCCAGGACGATGTCGGTCCACTCTTCGAAGCCGAGGAGATCGGCGATGCCGTGAAGGGCGTCGCGCTTGGCGGTGACGATGGCGACGATCATCGTGACGATCAGCGGCAACGACGCCAGCCGGCTGAAGAGCCCGGCAAGCAGCAGCGAACCGCAGACGAACTCGGCCGTCGACGCCAGGACGGCGTTGAAGCCCGGAGCAGGAATGCCCAGCTCGGTGAAGAACTCGGTCACCTTGTCGAGGTCGTGCAGCTTGCCCCAACCAGTGCCGACGGAAGACCACGCCAAGCGTGAGCCGCGCCAGGGTGGGCGCCAGCCAGGAAGAGCTTTCGGCGGCGGAGAGGAAACGGTCGCGAACGCGCGAAACGATCGGCATGGTCTGCTCCTTGAAAGGTATGACCACAGGTCGTCCGCCAATGCCCGTCCGTTACACGCGTAACCCGGCGCGATCCTCGGCGTACCCAATGGGGGCTCGAGGCGTACGCCGCCCGCGACTTCGCCGGAGCCATCTCGGTGCTCGCGCAGCACCCGGACGACCGTCCCGCGCGCGTTCTGCTGGCGCGCTGCCGGGAGCTGGTGGAGCGTCCGCCGCCGCTGGATTGGACCGGCGTCTACGTCGCGGTCGCCAAGTAACGTTTGGACCTCTCCGCAGACCATGGAGGAGAACGGGGAGGATCTCATGACCGGTTCCAGGCAGAAGCTCGCTCGCATCCGTCTCGTCGCCCGCACGCAGTTCGCCTATGAGCAGCTCTGCGACCGCGCCACTCCGGCGCGCCGCCGCCGGTTCATCGCCCTGAACCGGGCGCTGGCGCTTCTCGCATTGCGTTCCGCCTGAACCGCGTTTCAGTCGGCGATCCAACCTTCGCCGAGCCTAGATGGCGACGCGCTCCGCCGCGGGAAGATCGGGCGAACCGACGAACGCGTCCAGCGGGCGCTCGCGCCCGTGAAGCAGGTCGCAGAGCAGCCGTTGCGTCTCGGCGAGGTTCATCCGAGCACCTCGGCCTCGACCTCGCGGGCGCGGCGGCTCTCCTCGAGCAGGCGCTCGAGCTCGGGAACGTGATCGTCCCATTCGATCAAGGCGGGGACCCGCCCGAAACGTCGCTGTGGACGAGGCGTATTCGATAAGAGGCGTTCCGTCAGCCCGCTCCGGCCGGTTTGCTGTCCTTGCTTGGCGTACCGGGGGGCGCGTATTTGAGGAGTTCGGATTTCGGGAGTCTCATCATGAATGCTCGTGTGCCTGAAAACGAGGCGGAACGACTCCAAGCACTCCGCCGATACTCTATTCTCGACACGCCGCCTGACGGGTCGTTCGACCACATCACCGCCCTCGCCGCAGAGCTGTTCCGGGTGCCGATCGCCCTGATCAGCCTCGTGGACCACGACCGCATCTGGTTCAAGTCGCGCCATGGGCTGGATGCGCAGCAGATTGCGCGCGACCCCGGTCTATGCGCATCGGCCATCTTCTCGCCGGACGTGTATCATGTGCGCGACGGCTTGAGCGACCCGCGCACGCTGGCCAATCCGCTGGTGGCGGGCGAAATCGGACTGCGCTTCTATGCGGCGGCGCCTTTGCGCACGCACGACAACTTCAACCTCGGCACGTTGTGCATCATCGACTGGGAACCCCGTGATTTGACCCAGGCCGAGCGGACCATGCTCGCGAAGTTGGCGTCGGTAGTGATGGACCAGATCGAACTGCGTCGGGCGGCGATGAAAATCGCGGAGCTCGAGGAGTCCGAGCGGCAGATGGGCCAGCAGCTGCGGCGGGCGAATGAGGCGCTGGCCGAAAGCGAGGAGCGCTTCCGCGATCTGTTCGACGAGGCTCCGATTGCCTATGTGCACGAAGGCCTCGATTCCCGTTTCATTCGCGCCAACCGCGCGGCGATGAGGATTCTGGGAATCAAGCCGGAAGAAATCGCGGGAACCTACGGAAAGTCGTTCGTCCCCGACACGCCGGACGCCCAACTCCGACTGCGCGAGGCGTTCGAATCCATCGACCGGGGGACGGACACGAGCGGCGTCGTGCTCGAGCTTCGCCGCCATGACAGCGGCAAGCCGGTTTGGATTCAGTGGTGGTCCAGGCCCGACCGCAGCGGCACTTCCACGCGCACGATGTTCGTCGATATCACTGACCGCGTGCTGATGGAGCAGGAGCAGGCCCGGCTCCAAGCCCAGAACGCCTACCTGCGGGAGGAAATCCGCAGTGAACACAACTTCGGCGAAATCCTCGGCAACAGCCCGGCGCTGCTCGAGGTGTTGCGGCAGGTAGACCAGGTCGCTCCCACGGATTCGACCGTGCTGATCATCGGAGACACCGGTACCGGCAAGGAGCTTCTTGCTCGCGCCATCCACGATCACAGCGCGCGCAAGGGCCGGCCGCTGGTGAAGATGAATTGCGCCGCCATCAGCGCGGGTCTGGTCGAAAGCGAGCTCTTCGGCCATGTGAAGGGTGCCTTCACCGGCGCGCTCACGAACCGTGATGGCCGCTTCAAAGTTGCCGACGGGGGCACCATTTTCCTCGACGAGGTCGGCGAGCTGCCGCTCGAGACCCAGGTCAAGCTGCTGCGCGTCCTCCAGGAGCAGGAATTCGAGCCTGTGGGCAGCAGCAAGAGCATCCGCGTCGATGTGCGGGTCATCGCGGCCAGCAATCGCGATCTCCAGGAGGTAGTCCAGGCAGGGCGCTTCCGCGCCGACCTCTTCTATCGGCTGAATGTCTTCCCGCTCGAGGTGCCGCCGCTGCGCGAACGAAGATCCGACATCCGCCAGCTGGTGATGTTCTTTCTCTCGCGCTTCTCACAGCGATTTGGCAAGAAGGTGACCTCGGTCTCGGACGAGACCATGGAGCGTCTGATCGCTTATGGATGGCCGGGAAACATCCGCGAGCTCCAGAACGTCATCGAGCGCGCCGTTGTGGTTGCCCGCGGACCGATGCTTGAGCTGGACCGCGAGCTCGGGCCGCTCGCCGTCGTCGCCGGCTGCGAGGAGGCCGAATCCGCCACCGCAGCTCCAGCGAAGTTCGCCACGCTGGAAGAGGTCGAGCGAAATCATATCGTCGCGATTCTCAACCAGACGGACTGGGTGATCGAGGGCCCGAAGGGAGCGGCGCAGATTCTCAAGCTCCATCCGAACACGCTCCGGAGCCGGATGGGGAAGCTCGGGATCCGGCGGAACAGCCGCGAAGCTTCGTAATCCAGCTGGACGCACCGCGGCACGCGGACGACCTTTCGCCCCACGCGATCGTGGCTTGCAGCCCACGATGGGTCGTGGCTTCCACGATTGGGCGTGGTCCAGAAAGCCATTCCTGAAGGATTCCTGCAAGGTCGTCCTGGCATCGCCTTTGTAATCCCAACTGGTGATGCTGCGAATAGACACTGAAGTGGATAGGACGGGCCGCACGGTCCTTCGCCTCGAAGGGTCGCTCATCGGGCCCTGGATCGCGGAGTTTCTCCGCGTGCTCGAGGTCGTGCCTGCGGGCGCGATCGCGATCGACCTCGCAGCGCTGGTGTACGCCGACAAGGACGGCGCGCGGCTCCTGCGCGATCTCGCTGCGCGGGCCGAGCTGCGTGGGTGCTCGACCTTCCTGGCGGAGCTGCTCCGCGGGAGCAAAAAGCGATGAGCCCGGCAGCTGCCGCGAGATGGACCGAGCCGCGCAGGGACGATGACGCGCGCCTCGTCAGCGACCTGATCAGCGGCGACGAAGACGCCTTCCTCCGCTTGGTGCATCGCGAACATGCATCGATGATCCGGTATGCGAGGCTATTCGTCTCCACCCCAGCGAGCGCGGAGGAAGTCGTCCAGGAAGCGTGGGTCGGCATGCTGGCCGGCCTGGCCCGGTTCGAGGGCCGCAGCTCCCTTCGCTCCTGGATGTTGGGCATCGTGGCCAATCGCGCGAGGTCGTGCGGCGTTCGCGAGGGTCGATCGGTCCCCGTCTCGGCGCCGACGGAAGACCGCGAGGAGGACGCAACGGATCCGGATCGCTTCTTCCGCCCGGGCTCGCCGCAAACCGGTCGTTGGATGCAGCCGCCGGAGCCCTGGCCGGACGATTGCCTCGAGCGTGCGGAGACCGTCCAACTCGTTCGCGAGGCCATCGAACGGCTTCCCGGGCTTCGGCGGCAGGTGATCCTCCTGCGAGACGTGGAAGGCTGGAGCGCGGAGGAGGTGTGCGCGCTGCTCGGCATCACGGAGGGCAACCAGCGCGTGCTCTTGCACCGGGCGCGCTCGCTCATCCGCGTCGAGCTGGAGCGCCACTTCAGGGACTGTAACGTCCGCGCTCCCGCGCCGACCCCCTGGAGAGACCTCGGCCTCTCCGGTCACGGGAGCTTCCAATGAGGAAGGTGATCGGTCCCCAGGCGCTGGCTGTGATCCCGCCGCGAGTCGACAGAAAGACCCGTCACCCGACCATCGCCCGGGCGAGGAGGCGGATGGGAACGCCTGCCCGCCTCACGCAGCGCCGTCGGCGGATCATCCTCGCGATGGCCCGGCGGCGCGTCGGGGCTGGCGTCGTAACCAGGGCCGGCCGACGAAGAGGACTCAACCGAGACGTCTGGCGTGTCCCATTCCGGGACCGTGCAGGCACACCTAACCTCTGGAGGCACAAGTTGAAGAACAAACCGGAAGTACAGTTTGCAGGCCCCGCGAATCCTCCGGGAGCCGCTCCGACGTCGAAGCCGGTCGAGCGGTTTTTCCGCTGGGTTCCCTTCTGCGCGGTGCTGGCCTTTTCCGTGTTGTGGGGCGGAGCCACCGCAGCTGACGAAGACGGCGACGGCCCCGCGCAGTTGCGCCAGTACATCGGCCACCAGGTCGGTGGAATCGAGAAGTTGATGGTGCCGGCGCGCGATGCGGACTTGCCCGGGGCCCAGCTTCCCGATGGCAGTGATGCCAGTGGCGACCCCCGCTTCAAGACGACCGAGGCGAAGCGCTACCTCGGCAAGCAGATCTTTCACGACCCGGTCCGGACGGTCAGAATCGATCCGACGTTCGGTGGTGTCCTGGAGACGAAGCAATCTGGCTCGTGCGGGAGCTGCCACCAAGGCGAATCGGCATCGAAGGCTGGAACCCTCTTGAACTTCAACGTGGGCGCTGAGGGGCGCAGCTACACGGATGCAAAGGGCAACTTCATTCCGCGCCGGCGTCCCCGGGTAGATATCCTGCCGAAGCTGCGCGACACGCCTCTGTTCCCCGGCGACGCGCTGGTCGACGACCTGCCCACTCTCACCGATTTCTACGCGATCGCGGGGGCGGCCAGTCCCGCGCGGGGCCGCAAGCTGCCGGACCCGGGCCCGCTGCTACGAACCGGCCGGCTGGATGCCTTGGACAGCGTCGCGCGCAATGCGCCGGGTGTGCTCGGAACCGCGTTCAACAACCGCGTCTTGCTGGGGGGGTTCGCAGGCGAACCCGATTCGTCCCCTGGGGGCCTGAACCCGTTCAACTTCCCGGCGCAGGAAAGCGTGGCGCTGCTCTTGATCGACGCCCACCGGATGCTGAGCGACGACCACGCGAAGACCGGTCTGGGCACTGAGATGGCCGTACTGCAGAAGATCCCCACCTACCGGAAGCTCTTCCGGGACGCGTTCCCCGAGGAGGCCGCCCAGGCTGACGCGACCGGCAACCTGGACCTGCTGATCAACGACCTGACCATCCTGCGGGCCACGGCGACCTTCATGCGAACCGCGGTCACACGGGACACGCCGTTTGACCGGTTCCTGGCTGGGGACAACCGCGCCCTGACGCCGGCACAGCGGCGCGGAGCCAGGCTCTTCTTCACGGCCGCGACCGCGAACGACAAGGACGACGACGACGGCGAAGGCAGGACCCGTGCGGCGCGCGGGGCGGGTTGCTTCTCCTGCCACAGCGGCCCGATGCTCAACAAACAGACCAATGACCCCGACGTGACCGGGGCCGGTCGGTTCGTGGAAGAGAACTTCTTCAACATCGGACTCGGCGATCACCCGCTCCAGGCCTTGAATCGGCAGGCGAGAAAGGACCCCAACTTCCTCGATGACGGCCGCCGCGAAATCACCGGCAGGGACGACGACATCTACAAGTTCCGCGTGGTGACGATGCGGCAGCTCAAAGACGCCCGGTTCTTCTTCCACAACGGCTCGTTCACGAACGTGAGGGACGTCGTGCAGTACTTCAACGCCGGTGTGCCGCAAAACGCACAGTCCGGCGCCGCGAGTACGCTGTCGACCCGGTTCACCAACCCCCGCGGACCTGGCCAGCCTCGCGGCCTGGGCCTGAGCGATGATCAAGTGGACGAGATCACCGATTTCCTCGAGAACAGCCTCTACGATCCGGCGTTCGTGCGCTTCGTTCCCGGCTCACCGACGAGGACGTTCCAGCTGACCGAGCCGGACTTCATTTACTCGGTCTACCGTCCGGATCTCGCGGCACTGGGCGCCATTGACGGCCGGACAGCCGGCGGCCTGCCCCAGGACGACAACGATCCCTTGTCCCGTCGTGACGTGGGGCTCGAGTTCCTCGACGTGACGGCGCAGGTGGGCATCGCACTGATCGAATCCAACCACATTGGCGATAGACAGGAAGACGTCTATCAGATCACGAACAACAGCTCGTCGATCGTGGACACCCACCTTCTCATGGTGGTCAAGGGGCTCCCCGATCGGATCGAGCTGGAGAACGCCAGCGGCATCACGAGCACCGGCGAGCCGTATCGCCGCGTGTTCCTGGCCAATGGTGTCCTCCTCCCCGGCCAGAGCATCGTCAAGGCCTTGCTCTTCGAGCGGCAGCACCAGGCTCCGCCGGTGAAGTACACCCTCAATCTCCTCTCGGGACAGGGTAACCCGTAACTCCCGCGGGCCCGAGGCCTCGTCTTTCGAGCGGGGTCCCGGGCCCGCCCTTTGTGAGGACGAGCATGGAACAGGCCATTGCCACGGTGGAGCCGGCAGGCGCGACTCCGGCTTCAGCGGCGCCACTGGCGCTGGTCGCCCGCGCCCTGGACGCGCTCACCTCGCTCAAGTTCACCATTGTGTGCCTGATTCTTCTGATGGTGCTGGTGGTGGCCTGCACGCTGGCGCAGGTCGACCTCGGCACGTTCGGCGCCGTCAACGCGTACATCCGCAGCCTCCTCGTGTGGTGTCGCCTCCCCGGAACCTCGACCGCCATCCCCATCTTCCCCGGGGGCGGGCTGGTCGGCCTGCTGCTGACCGCCAACCTCGCGGCAGCGCAGTTGAAGCGGCTGGAGAGGAGCCGGCGCAAGATCGGCATCTGGGTGGTCCACGCCGGCCTCATCCTGCTCTTCGCCGGCGAGTTCGTGACCGCGCTCTTCCAGGTCGAGATGCAGATGGCGATCGAGCAGGGGCAGACGCTAGACTTCCTCGAGAGCCCACGCGACATGGAGTTGGCCCTGGTCGACGTGACCGACCCGCGTCGCGACGACGTCCACTCCATCCCGGAGTCGCTGCTGGCGCAGGCCGGCCTCGTCGAGGTGCCCGGGACGCCCGTCGTGCTCGACGTGAAGCTCTTCTTCCGCAACGCCGAACTGACCCTCCGCGAACCCGGCGATCCGGATCCCATCGCCAGCCGCGGGGAGGGCGCGAACATAGTGGTCAAGCCGCTTCCGCCGGTCAGCAAGGACGACCAGGTGGATCGCCGCGCCGCTTTCATCGAGCCGATCGCGGGCGGCCGCAAGTACGGCGTCGGGCTCGTGTCCAACGCGCTCGGCGCGCCGCAGCAGTTCATCCATGAAGGGCGCAGCTACGCGCTCTCGATGCGGCCGCTCCGGGAGTACCTGCCGTACGCGATCACCCTGAAGAAGTTCAGCCACGACGTGTACCCCGGCACCGACATCCCGAAGAACTTCTCCAGCCTGGTGCACCTGGCGAATCCCTCGCGCGGCGACGAGCGCGACGTGCTCATCTTCATGAACCAGCCGCTGCGCTACGCCGGCAAGACGTTCTACCAGGCGAGCTTTGGCAAGGGCGACACGCTGTCGGTGCTGCAGGTGGTGAAGAATCCGGGGTGGCTCCTGCCGTACATCTCGTGCGTGCTGGTGGCCCTCGGCCTGATCTTGCACTTCGCGGTCTCCCTCGGCCGCGCGCTGCGGAAGCGGACGCTTCCAGTGGAGGCCCGATGAGCGCTGCCAGGATGGCGACCGCAGGCGCGGTGGTGCTCGCGTTGGTCGGCGTCGCCTCCGCTGCAGTGCGACCGGGAAGGCTGCGCGGCTTCGACGTCGACGCTTTCGGGCACCTGCCCGTGCTCGACGGTGGGCGGCTGAAGCCGATCGATTCGCTGGCGCGCAACTCGCTGCTGGTGATCCGTGGGCGGCAGGGCTTCGCGTTCGAACGGCGCTCGGTGAGTGCCGACGAGTGGCTCCTCGAGGTCCTCTTCCGGGGCGAGGTGGCCGACCGGCAGCCGATCTTCGTCATCGACGACCCGGACGTGCTGGGCCTGCTGGGCCTGCGCCAGACCTCGGAGCGCTATCACTCCTTCCAGGTCCTCGAACCGCACCTCCAGGAGATCCAGCGACAGGCAAACTCCGCGCGAGCGATCGACGGCAAGCTGCGCACGCGCTTCCAGGCCGCGATCGTCAACCTCTTCGATCGCCTCGTCCTCTACTGGAAGCTGCGCAACACGGTGCAGCTCGGGCAGGCGCCTCTCGAGGCCGAGATCGAAGCGCGCAACGGGCCGGGGGCGGTGCAGCGACAGGAATCGCTGGCGAAGCTCGCCGCGTTTCGGCCGGTCCCGCCGCCGGGGGGCGGCGACCAATGGCTCTCGGTGGGCGAGGCGCTCCAAGCAGCTCGCAGCGCGCCCCTAGATCCGGCCTTCGAGCCGCTCGCCAGCCTGGCCTCGTCCTGGGACGCTCAGGATGAGGCCAGGTTCAACCGCGCGGTCGCCGACCTGCGCTCGGCCATCGGGGCGCGGCAGCCCGAGGCGCTGAGCCGGGCCGACTCCGAGTGCCTCTTCAACCGCGCCCAGCCTTTCTACGCGGGCCTGGTCATATATGTGGTGTCGCTGCTGGTGCTCTTCACCTCGTGGCTGTGGAAGCGCGAGCTGCTGCAGCCCGCCGCCTTCGGGCTTCTCGCCGCGGGTGCGTTGGTGCACACCGCGGGCCTGGTGGCGCGCATCCTCCTGCAGGGCCGGCCGCCGGTGACGAACCTCTACTCATCCGCCGTCTTCGTCGGCTGGAGCGCGGTCGTTCTCGGAATCGTCCTCGAGCAGCTGTACCGGCGCGGCTTCGTCACCGCCATCGCCGCGGCCGCGGGCTCCGCCTCGCTCATCATCGCGCAGCACCTGGGCGCCGACGGCGACACGATGGAGATGATGCGCGCCGTGCTCGACTCGAACTTCTGGCTGGCGACCCACGTCGTCACCATCACCATCGGGTACAGCGGCACCTTCCTGGCGGGGGCCTTGGCCATCGGCTATGCGCTGCGCAAGCAGCTCGTCCCGCGGCTCGATCCGCCGGCCACCAGAACGCTCGTGTCTATGACGTACGGGANNTCTTCAGCTTTGTCGGCACGGTGCTCGGCGGCATCTGGGCCGATCAGTCGTGGGGCCGCTTCTGGGGCTGGGATCCAAAAGAGAACGGCGCCCTGCTCATCGTCCTCTGGAACGCGCTCATCCTCCACGCCCGCTGGGGCGGCTACGTCCGCGAGCGCGGCATCATGGCGATGGCCATTTTCGGCAACGTCGTCACGAGCCTGTCCTGGTTCGGCGTCAACATGCTCGGGATCGGCCTGCACTCGTACGGCTTTATCGAGAGCGCCTTCTGGGCCCTCTCGGCGTTCATCGCCAGCCAGCTCCTGCTCATGGTGCTGTGCATGCTGCCGCGCCAGTTCTGGAGGGCCGCCGCGCAGCGACACCGCCCGGGCGAAGCTCTCTGAATTTCAAAGTCCGACGGGACGGATGCGCGAGGACGGCCGCACTTCGTGGTCGAGTACGAATTCGTTCTCGAAGCGGCGTGATCATAGTGTCACTTGTCTCCGGCGCCGCCGGCTTGAGCACAGGCTTCACCTGCGCTGCCGACTGCGTGGCAGGAGGCGTGGGCCGCAAAGGGGCGAAGAGTTTCTTCACTGCTACTGGGATCG
>WNFJ01155098.1_pt1 | contig 12621 bp, 13 predicted proteins | sample 5400461 | NCBI WGS metagenome assembly WNFJ01 (sample SAMN13153349, study PRJNA577476) | soil metagenome | isolation source: 115 cm saprolite on Douglas fir-dominated hillslope | place: USA:California | collected 2013-09-17 | reverse complement strand
CGACAAGTGCGACAAGTGCGACAATTTTCAGAGCCGTCTGCTGCTCGAAGTGTGTGATAGAATGACCATACAATGAACCTGTGGGCCGAATTTGAAAACCAGCACGCACAAAAAGAAACCGTGGGACACAAACCAGCACGCCGTCTCACTGAACAGGTGGTTTTGTCCAGCCTGCGTGAGTGGTTGCTGCAGGATTATGCCTTTCCTTATTGTCGTTCACTTGCTACCATGCGTATCCATCGCCGCTGCTATTGGATCGATGGCTGGGGTATCAACACGCGCACAAGTAACCGGGATGCCGGTACAGGAAGTAACTCCGGATCAGAAGCGTCTCAAGTTCTTTCCCCGGTTCTCCAGCCGATAGTCTCGCTCTCTCAAGCCCTGGCCACGGCAAGTAAGCCCATATCCCTTCATGGTATCGTGCTTGCACCTGGGGGTAGCAAGCGAAAAGAGAGCAAAGTGGGGCAACATAGCGCTGCGGACGATGAGGAAAATGCAACAGCAGCGCCGCCCAAAGATACGCTGGTTTTGCCTCAAGAGAGCGGTATTGTGCGCGGCAGCTGGTTAGAAATTGCCCCGGCATTCCTCAAAGAAATTGCATCATCCCCGGCCATCTTCCTGCTCAATCCCTTTGGACAGACAATCTTTACCTATGATGATCTCTTGCCGCTCTACCAGCGTAAAACGGCGCCAACCGAACTCTGCTTTCTCATCCCCCACCAGCAAACAGAGATACGTTTGATGTCATCGTCTCGTAATCCAGCCGTCGCTGCCGCGTTGACGGCTTTGCTACGCACAGATCGTTGGAAGGCGTTTCTGCCGCAAGGTGAAGAGACAGCGCCACTTTTAGAGAGCGTAATGGACCTCTTCGTGACGTCCATGCAGCAGCATTTTCTCTGGGTACAACGTATTGCTTTCCAACTGCAGGTGCGACCGACTGTTGTAGAGACTGCTCCCTATACCCTCATCTTTGCCACGCGCAGCAAAGATAGCCTTGCCACTATGAACGACGCAGTCTGTCTCTATCATCGACGCCTGGCGCTACAGAGTCACCGTGGACTATTGGGAGAAGAGTGGTTTGCCGCCCAACAACAGGAGCGCTTCGCGGAGGAACTGCGGCAGCTACGTCAACACATACTACGCCAGGGAAAGGCGCAGCGCGTACGACGGTGGCCTGATTTACGCCAGCAGTTGCTTCCTGCCTACTTTGGTCAATTTACTCTCAACGATTATGACGAGGTTATCATCGCCTTGTTAGAGCAAGGAGATGTACGCTGCGAATGGAGGCGCAGGCCAGTAGGGGAAGAGAGCCAGAGAGTGCCAGGTAACGAAGATGCATTACTCTGGCGATGAGCAGCGAATGAAATGAACTCCCCCGTCCAGAAAAGAGGCATTACTAGGGGGAAACGCTGGGCATGGGGAATCCCAGTCGTTTTAGTAATACCTCTCAGTATAGGAACGTTGGGTTTAGGTGATTAGTGGCACAAATTGGCTAGGAAATACTAAGAATGAATAACTTTGAAACGAAAGCGAACATATACCTGCATATATATACATTGTTATTTATATACTACGTTCAGTAGATTCATTTGGCTGAAAAGGCTCTCTTTCCGGGGGATGGAGAACCAGCATCGCGTAAGCAAGCGAGCCAGGAAAACACATTGCACTACCATATTGGTTCGCAAACGTATATAATTATGAGAAACAAAAAGAGATAAACACAACTACTACTTCAACCCCCCACACTAACAAAAAGGGAGAACAGAAACAGTGTCACGAAAAAACAAATCTCCAATGGATTCCGACGACGCATCGGACCACTTTAGCAGTCAGCACGACGAACAGAATTCTCATCACTACGAAAGCGAGGATCTGGAGACAGACCCTGATGATCAAATGACTTTACCAACCACTACCACATCCTTTGAACACGAAAGCGGACATCACGAAGCCGGCAAACGCGACGTTGAACTTTATATTCGCACCTACAACACCCTCCTGCGCAGCTCTGGCGAAATAAGCCTCAAGGCCCTGGTGCAGGCACATTATAATATTGATTCGAGCCTGCATCCTGAAGCCCGGTCACCGTATCCCGATATGTCGGCATTAATCTATAGTGTGCTACGGCTACCTGCCTCGATTATCCATTGCAATCTAGTGTTGCTGGGACAATCTGAAGAGGTATTCCAGCAGCAGGGATTTCATGTCGATAGATGGGAGGCCGTCACCGCTTCAGCAAGGCGCCGAAAGTGGTTCTATGATGGTGAGGAGACGCTGGCTGTCTACGTTGCCAGCGTAAGCGATACCGACGATATCGTGCCCATCCTGGTTGCCTTCCAGATTGAATGGAACAAATTATACTACTTGCTCAGAGCAGATGCTACCACCATGCCACTGCTGGAGACGCGTATGGATCGCTCCTCTCCGGTCTTCGCGGAAATTACCAAGGTGCTGCGCGAGCGGCTGCACATCCATCCAGATGATTGGCTTAGACTGGAATTGATCTGGGGTGATCGCCTCTGGGAAAATCTGCGCATCATCGGCAGAAACCGCAAAAGCTTCTTGCTGCGTATGCTGGGTGGCTCACACGTTGGCTATGTCCGCTCTACGCGCAAATGGTGGGCACCTGTTGAACGCTTGCTAACCGATACGCTGGGCATTCAGGATAAGCCTGTCTACTTCGTTTCCAGCAATACGCATAGCCTCGTCAACCTGATGTCTGGCTGCGTCTTGAGGCGCGAGGATGAATTGACTCAATACGCGTTGAGCGGTGAGGACCCCTACCTCGCCGACGAGTGCCGCAAACTCCAGCAAGGAACGGTTCCCGGTAACTGGCAAAACTTTCTGTACTTTGCCGCTCGCGAGTGGGCGCGTACACCTACCGCGAAAGAATTCGCGCGCAATCGCATACGCGAAGAGCAAGAGCGCGGCATCTGGCACGTAGGAGCGCGTCATGGTCTGGAGATTGACGCGCAGGTGTTTGAACTCACCAAATTGCACCACATGGAGATTGATCCGCGCTGCCGCATGCCTGGGATGGATAAACTGGCCAGGAGTCAGGCCATTATCCTCAATATTGATTATCCCCTCGGTATGGCTGCCTATAGAATGCTGCGTGAAATCATGGAGAATGTATCACAGATCCGTGGTATCTATGTCCTGGGCAAAGCCGCCACGCTTAATGGCAGTATCGGCGATGTGATGATCTCCAATGTTGTGCTTGATGAGCACAGTCAGAACGTCTATTGGTTGGATAATTGCTTTATCGCGCAGGATGTCCAGCCCTACCTGATCTATGGTTCTGTGCTGGACAATCAAAAGGCCGTTTCGGCTAAGGGAACCTATCTGCAAAACCGGCAGTACCTGGATTTCTATTATCGCACGAACTACACAGTAGTGGAGATGGAGTGCGGCCCATACCTCAACGCCGTCTATGAAGATCAGTACCTGACGCGCTATCCCACGGGCGAGAATATCAATTTTGCCCGCCTGCCTTATGAGTTGGGCATCCTGCACTACGCTTCGGACACTCCATATACACGTGGCAAGAACCTTGGAGCAGGCAGTCTGTCGTACTTGGGCATGGACTCGACCTATGCCAGCGCTGTGGCCATTCTCCGCCGCATCTTCGAGCGCGAGATCGGCGTGGTGAAAGAGCAGGAGGAGAGCATCAATGTTGTCGAGATCGAACAGAAGACGGAGACAAAGGTACCATAGGGACGCCATTTCTACAGCCTGCGGGCTTCGGTAATGGCATTCCTACGGCACTTCGTTCACTACTCTACGCCGATATCCCAGGCCTGTTGCAGGTCGGCGCGCGAGTAGCATTGAAAGGCCATCAAAGTGTTGGTCTTTGTAATAGCGGGAAGTTGCACCATACGGGTAGTAACCACTTCGGCCAGGTCCTCATATTGTTGCAGGCGCAAAAGCGCTACCAGGTCGTATTCCCCTGTAACGGAGTAAACCTCCGCTACCCCTTCGATCTCTAACAGACTCTGGGCCGTTTCATTGACCTGACCTCGTTGTACATTGATGAGAACGACAGCAGATACCATACGATACTCCTTATAGGGTAACATCCTGGGATCATGAAGATCTGACCCCTTCGTTGTCCTTAAAACAGCGGCGGTGGAGGCACTACAGGCAAATCCATGCTGAGACCTATCACCTTGATTTTCTTGCGCAGCGAGTCCAGCGCGTAACGTGGTGATACCCAGGGATCTTGTTGCATCGCCAGGATGTTCGGGATGTCTTCATCTGCCGGGGTTAGCGCGGTGAGGGCAACCTGCGCATATTTATCGATAGCCGTTTTAACGACCCTGGCGTTAGCCGCGTCGCGCTGTATCATTTCTCTCAGGAATTTCACGCCAAAGACGATGTGGCGTGATTCATCGCGCGCAACAGCGGTGAAGCCACCGCGAAATGCCGGAAAGAGATTATTCCGACGGTAAAATTCCAGAATGCTGCGTTGACCTGCCAGTGCCATTGTGCCCTCGACGATCACATGATAGAGCGTTATCCCTTCGATCAGGTGAGCCAGGTTTGTAGGTTCTTGTCGAATACGTTCAGCAACCTCCGAGAGTGCGTCAATCAGGATATACTGGAGATGCTCGTTCATATACTGCTGTATATTATCCAGTGTGTCCTCCAACCTTGTTTTATCTATATCGAGCACTTCTTTGAAAAAGCGAGCGAAAAAGACGGTATGACGTGCCTCGTCGGCCAGCTGCGTGGTCAGGAAGATACGCATCTCCTCATCGGGCATCGCGGTAATATATGGCCCCAGCGTGTCTGTGACGCATGCCTCCCCTCTAAAGAAGGCTGATAGCCCATAGAGACGGTCCTGCCGTTCCTGTGGTCCCATCTTTTCCCATTGGAAGCGATCGGGTGAGAAATCTATCTCCTCGGCGCGCCACTGCTGGCGCTCCCAGCGATAGAACAGTTCTCTATACGATGGCAAATGAACCAGCCCCTGGTCGATAATATTCAGAACGTTATCAATAGGCGTCTGCTGTAACTGGGCCAATGGCGCATTTTCTAAGGGCAGTTCAATGGACATGTTGTCTCCTTAGTTCCTTTTTATCGATCTTTCCCACCGCATTGCGTGGCAATACACTGATAAACTCGATCTCACTTGGTGTTTTATAGTTCGCCAGCCATTCACGGCAATAAGCGAGGAGGGTCTCCGCGTCGACGGGAGCACGGGTAACAACGAAGGCTTTCACTTCTTCGCCCATACGCTCCGATGGTATGCCGACCACCGCCGCCTCGCCTACTGCTGGATGCTTGCTGAGTACTTCTTCTACATCGCGGGGATAGATATTGAATCCCCCGCGGATGATCAGGTCCTTCTTACGTTCGACAATATACAAGTAACCATCTTCGTCAAAGCGTCCCATGTCGCCTGTATGCAGCCAGCCATTCTTCAACGCCGCCTCTGTCTCGTCGGGCATATTGTAATAGCCAGTCATGACATTGGGGCCACGAGCAATCTCCTCACCTATTTCGCCAACAGGTACTGGTTGGTCGTTTTCATCCACTACGAGCACTTCCACGTTTGGTAGAGCTTTCCCTACTGAGCCAGGTCTCCTTTCCATTTCAAGGCTATGGCCGGTAAGGGCCGCGCTGGCCTCGGAGAGACCGTAACCCTCGAGAATGCGGCAGCCAAATTTCTGCTCGAAGCCCTCTAAAACCGCTTTTGGCAGCGGCGCGGAACCGCTGACACAGGTTTGTAAGCTGCTGGTGTCGTACTTGTCAGTATCCGGGGTATACAGTAAGGCGACAAACATTGCTGGTACACCGGCGAACGAGACAACGTGATGGCGCTCGATCGCGGAGAGCACCGCGCTTGTATCAAAGCGCGGATGTGCCACAATGGTCTGACCGCGCAAGAAGAAGACATTAGCAGCAAGAATACCGTAAGCGTGGGCCAGGGGGAGGACAGCCAGAGTATGCCCTTCATCCCGCGTCTCACGTTCCAGTCCACGTCCACCTAATGCGTTGGAGATGAGGCTGCGATGGGTCAGGACGACCCCCTTTGGACGACCAGTAGTACCAGATGTATAGAGGATGACAGCGATATCATCTTCTGCCACGGGTACGGCATCCTCGGGTGAGAGGAAATGCTCCGCGCCTGCTTCGCCTTGTTTCACTATGTCGCTATAGGCATGAATAGCGTAGGAGCTCGAATCGGTGTCTCCGGTACTCTGAGCCCTGGTAGCTTGTACTTCTGGATTCCCAGTAGAAATAATGTGTTGCACCGTAGGAACATCAGCCAGAGCGCTGCTCAATAAAGGGAGGAGAACAGGACTGGTGAACATAACCTTGGCGGTGGAGTTCTCAGCGATATAGCGTACTTCTGGCGCTTTGAGAAGTGGCATAACCGGTATGATAAGGGCACCCGCGCGTGCGATTGCCTGGTACGCAATGATGACCTCCGGGCAGTTCAACATCATAACGATGACCCGGTCGCCTTTTTTAATCCCTAATGCCTGCAGACCGGTCGCCAGTTGTGCAGCTTCCCTGGCAATATCCATATTAGTATATTCCCGTACATCCTGCTGATCTTCATAGATCATAGCTTTGTAGGGGCCGAAGCGAACGCAATTATAAATGGAGAGATCGGAGAGTACATGTAAATCCTGGTCGTTCATCGTGGGTTTCTCAATCGTCATGCCTTTACCTCTTCTTTGAGTGCAGGGGAATGGATACTACCGCTTCACCAACAGTGACCTTCTCGCCTTTCTGGTTTTGCGCCCAACACTCGATCGTCACGAACTCATATCCTTCGTTCTCAGTGGTACGCGCTTTAATCTTGCCATGACAGGTGATGGTATCTTCCAGGTGAACCATATTGGAAAAGCGTACCTTGAACTGTGTTAGATAGACTTCGGGCATGTGGGAGATGCGTTGGTTGATGAATTGTCCGAGAAAAGCCATGCTGAGCATGCCTTGAGCGATGACGCCATGCAGTCCTACGCGATGCGCTGCCTCTTCGTCAAGATGGATAGGATTGTAATCCCCAGATGCTTCAGCATAGCGCTGTAGCTGCTCCTGCGTGATTGGCGGTTTCACTAATGGGATGAGCTCTTCACGAATAGTTGCGTTCAAAATACTCATGGGATGTCTCCATGTAGTTCAGCTAAGGGCAGGACGAGTAGTATCGCGCCAGGACCCTTATCTCCAGATGAGCGTAATCCTTACGCCCCTACAATGTTTCGTTCAGGCTATGGAGGATGAGATGTTGTATGACCTTTTCACTGTAGCATTTTTACCCGCTATTACGCAAGGGGTTAGAAGACAGGATACATCGTGCGCCACAAAGTGGAAGGAGCTTCGATAACAGCCGGTTCCCAGCCAGGTTCACCATATAAAATAGATTCATTCCATTTTGGGTTTTTACTAAAGAAGCGGTAGCGTATGTGCCACTTGTTTCCAACTTTCTGTTTCTCATGAAAGGCGGTATCCAGGCCAAGGCTAAAACTGAGCAATTGGGCGTAATACGGTTGCAGCATATACTCCATAGTATCTGTATCTAGCTCGTGATCAGTAAAAGCCATTTGCATGTCGAAGCAGTAGGGATAGTGTATCACCTCCGGGTCGCGGTCCTCTTCGTCGGCACGATGGATCAGAATGAGCATTCCTAACATTTCAAATTGGCAATAGGGTTCACCTACGAAAGTGTCCTGTCGAAACGGGGGGAGTAAGAAGATAGCGCGTATCTCTGAGGTGAGTTGATGTAATGACTTGTCTGTTCTTATACATATTTGAAACGACATGGAAAAGCTCCTTACGGGAGGTAGAAGGTGAACGCTGTTAAGACTTTTCTCATCTTACGCTCAGTAAGAAAAGGTGTCAAGCGAAGAGACTGGTTCGCTGAAATGGCTCAGGATAATATATAAAATACCTTGCACCCACTTGCTATGCCTGATATACTTGCATTACAATAATTGAGAGCATGTTCTAAAACATGCGAAGGATTGACCCTCGCGATCGTCCAGCATTGCCGCTGGATGCCCATTCTAGCAGGTAGGAGTAAAAAAGCGGACATGGTTGCCGCCCGTACATCTCGTACACCCGCGCCGCCACCACGGCAAGCAGGCCCCATTGTGCATGCATGTCATACGATTGAGGATTGGTTGGCACTCTACTGGCAAAAATTAAACCTTCCGACGCAAGAACTTGGTAAATTGGCTATTACTCAGGATCGCCAGGAATATATGCGTTGGACGGGAAAACGACTCAATAGTATGGTGTTAGGCTGTTACTGCTACCTCCCAGCCCCACACCATTCACAGACAGGAGTGAAAACACGTACTCGCAATACTTTGCATTTACAGGCTCTCCCTGTCTTTGAAGACAGTCTGCAACTTCAACTGCCAAGCCATCGTCACCTTATTTTTATTGAGCCGGATATGCAACCACAGTCAATTGAAGTAACGGTGGCCCATGAATTGATACACCTGGCTGATCGGATAAAAGGAACTCCTCGTCGTCACCGCCATCATGGATACGACTCGATCGCAGCCGATGAGGCTGCTGTTACTGGCTATGGCCTGGAAGAGCTACGCCGTCTCCTGCGCGAAGAAAGTGCGCGGCGTGAGGCTTTATGCCGCAAACGTCGTCCAATTCGCTACCTCTATATCTGTCCAAATTGCGGTAACCAATATCCACGTACCCGCCGTTACTCACAGGCCGTTTCATGTAGCAAGTGCGATAAGACCTTCAATCCACGCTACCAGCTTTTGTTGCGTGCATAAAATAAAGCCGGTGTAAGTTCACTTTACCGATGCGCTTCTGCCACTTCGTGTTGGAGTTCTTGTAGCCAGTCAAGCAATGAGCGGGTCTGGTAAATGCGCCCGCGTAGAACAACGTGGTCGAAGAACGCCTCATCACCAGTTTCTAAAGGTAGCGAATGCCGAGCCTCAAGATGATTGAGAAAGTTTCTGCAGGCGATAATTTGCTGGTCGATGAGATGGCCGATTTCGTTTGGGGTAAACTGCTGGACGAAGTAGAGCTTGATGAGAAAGAGGATGCGAATCTCTCGTGGTCGCTCAACAGGTTCTTTTAGCCACTGGAAGAAGATATGCTGTCCCTGCGCAGTGAGGTGAAAGATCTTGCGCGGTGGACGCGGCCCCTGGGCCTCTAGCTGCGCTTCTATATACTCCAGCCGTTCAAGTTTTTTCAGATATGCATACATCTGGCTCATTTCAAGGTGGACGATCTGTCCCAGCGTGCCGTTTTTGAACTGCTGGAACATCTCATAACCATGCATGGGCTGACTTTCCAGTAGCCCCAGGATGGCATATTCTGCTGGCTCACTGATATACATCGTTATCCCTCGATTTGTGAACAAGAACAGTTTCATTATAGTGCACTGGTTTAGCAAGGGCAATATGTTATCTGTCCGACCGTGTGAAAATCTGATTGAGATTACGTACTATAATAGACGAATAATTGGTTCGCAAATAAATCCTTTCAAGGTAAGAGCCGCTTGAGAGGCCAATTTTCTACTTGATTGATTGCTATGAAGTGGCTCTCCATGCGGTATGAGGCTCTTTACTGCGTTATAAAGCAAGGCTATACCCTTGTTTTCCTTGGAATCGCGTGCTATACTCCTAAACGGCAGTGAGGTTGTGATGCCGCTCTAGGGGCCCAACAGTACTTTTTGGGGACGAAAAGCGACGTGTGTTGATTGTAAGGAGGACTTTGAACCTATGGCCACGAAAAAAACCGATGCGAAATCGACAACTACTGTAGGTAGACAAGAACTGTCAAGGCGCATAGCTAAAGAGGCGGACCTCTCTCAAAAGCAAGCTCAAGTTGCCTTAGAAGCCACTTTGGTGGCCATTCGCGAGTCTCTTGAGGGCGGTAGTGAGGTGCGTTTGGTCGGCTTTGGCTCATTCAAAGTGCGCGAGAGTGCAGCACGCAGAGGGGTTAATCCACGCGACCAGAAACCAATCGAGGTACCCGCGAAAGAGCGTGTGCGTTTCTTCCCTGGAAAAGAACTCGCAGACGCTGTCGTTAAAAAGAAGAAATAGTATAGCACCCTTCTTCGGGGTGCTCGTTGTACTCACTGCCGCTAACTAACAATCTCATAACGGGAGACAACAATGGCTCAGAACGGGGTCTTTTGCTCTGGCAGGGACCCCGTCCTGAGCCATTGTTATCTTCTAGCACCAGGGAAAGTATATGAAGCGGCATACCTCTATGATTCTCATCCTTCTTGCGGTACAATGAATAACGATATGATCGCAGTGTAGTGAGATAGAGGACCTCATCACATATCGTGTTGTATGGTCGGGCTGCTCATGCATACAAAAATGTTTCATTAAACAGGGGAGGCCTATGGCTATTAGCAACGCCACACTGGCGGGATTGACCCGCACAGAACTATTAGAGATGCATTATAAGATGGCTCTCATCCGCCGCTTTGAGGAGAAGAGTGCCGAAGAATATACCCGCGGTAGGATTGGTGGCTTTATGCACCTGTATATAGGCCAGGAGGCCGTTGGAGTGGGCAGCATTACCGCGCTGCGACCGGACGACAAAGTTCTTTGCAGTTATCGGGAACATGGTCATGCGCTGGCAAAAGGGATGGATCCGGGGGCTGTAATGGCCGAACTCTTTGGCAAAGTTACGGGATGTAGCAAGGGCAAAGGCGGCTCCATGCATATGTGGAGCAATGAACTGGGTCTTTATGGAGGCAATGCTATCGTGGCCGCGCAGCTGCCTATCGCTGCGGGTGTCGCTTTCGCCGCCAGGTACCAGGGACAGGATACCGTTATCGCCTGCTATTTCGGCGATGGAGCTGTTGATGAAGGAGCCTTTCACGAATCGCTGAACCTGGCATCCATCTGGAAGTTGCCAGTCGTGTATGTCTGCGAGAATAATCAGTATTCAATGGGTATGGCTGTTGAGAAAGCCTGGGCTGTCGATAGTCTGCTGCCACGTGCGGCGGCGTACAATATGCCGGGCGACCAGGTTGAGGGCATGGATGTGATAGCTGTTTATGAGTCGATGAAACAAGCTGTAGAGCGCGCCAGAAATGACGAAGGCCCCACCTTGCTCGAGATCAAAACCTACCGCTTCCGTGGACACTCCATGACCGACCCTGCATATTATCGTACTCGTGAAGAAGAGCAACAGTGGCGTACCGCTCGTGACCCCATTGGTATTTTTGAGAAAAAATTGCTGGATAATGGCCTTGCTACTCAGTCTGAGTTTGATGATAACGATGCGAGAGCGATCCAGGTATCCGAAGATGCGGCAGAATTTGCTGAAAATAGCCCCGATCCCTCACTCGATGAACTCTATACCGATGTGATGGTTGATAACTCCACCGCCCTCACTTACCGTTACGAGAGGAAATAGTCAACATGCGTACGATTACCTATAGAGATGCGCTTCGTGAAGCGATCCGCGAGGAGATGCTGCGTGATGAACGCGTCTTTATTATGGGCGAAGATATTGCCGGGTATGGCGGCACCTATGCCGTCACCAAGGGACTGTATGAAGAATTTGGCGAGAAACGTGTTCGTGACACTCCCCTGGCGGAAGAGGTTATTACTGGAGTAGCTATTGGTGCCGCGCTGGGCGGCTTGAGACCTATCATGGAACTCATGACCATCAATTTTAGTTTACTCGCCAGTGATTTACTTGTGAACAGCGCCGCCAAGATGCGCTACATGTTTGGTGGGCAGTCTGCCGTGCCCTTTGTCGTGCGCATGCCTTCTGGAGGTGGCGCGCAGCGTGCCGCGCAACACTCGCAATTATTTGAGACGTGGTATGCCCACGTTCCAGGACTGAAAGTGGTCATGCCTGCCACTCCCTACGATGTCAAAGGGATGCTTAAATCTGCTGTACGCGATCCTGACCCGGTCCTCTTCATTGAGCACGAGTTGCTGTACAATGTCAAAGGCGAGATGCCGGACGAAGAGGATGAATATACAGTGCCGCTCGACCGTGGAGAAGTGAAACGCTCCGGTCGGGACGTAACCATTATCACTTTTTCGCGCATGTTGCATCTCTCGTTACAGGCCGCAGAAGATCTGGCGAAAGAGGGTATCGAAGCTGAAGTAATCGACCTCAGAAGTATTCGGCCTATTGATATTGACCTGCTCGTTGATTCTGTGAAAAAAACCAATCGCGTGGTTATAGCTGAAGAGGGCTGGAAATATTACGGGACGGGCCAGGGCCTGGCCGCGCTGATATACGAAAATGCTTTTGACTATATGGATGCTCCCATACAACACGTGACCGGCGCGGATGTACCCATGCCCTACTCAAAAGTGTTGGAACGTGCTGCACTCCCGAACAAAAGTGATATTGTCAACGCGGCAAAGGCAATTATCCCGGCGGCCCTGTTTCGCAGATAAATCGGAGATAAACTGATGAAAACAGTAGAGATGCCCAAAATGGGCGATAGCATGGAAGAGGGTAAGATTCTTCGCTGGATCAAAAAAGAGGGTGAACCGGTCAAAAAAGGGGAGATGCTCGCGGAAGTCGAGACAGATAAGGTTAATATTGAAATTGAAGCCTTTGCCAGCGGGATACTACGCAAAATCATTGTGCCAGAAGGTACCGCAGCGCCCGTTGGTGCAAAGATTGCACTGATTGGGG
>WNFJ01000070.1_pt1 | contig 12621 bp, 9 predicted proteins | sample 5400461 | NCBI WGS metagenome assembly WNFJ01 (sample SAMN13153349, study PRJNA577476) | soil metagenome | isolation source: 115 cm saprolite on Douglas fir-dominated hillslope | place: USA:California | collected 2013-09-17 | reverse complement strand
TCGGTAGAATTGTTTCCAGATTGCCGACCATCCGGGAGCAATCCCTTGAGCGATTCATGGGAAGCAGGCCAACTCGCGCAATGATTGCCTGAACGGGTTCACGTCTTTTAGCCCATGAGAAAAATTGTCTGCCTGGATGTCGAGATCGGTTTCCCTTCACACACTAGGTCATCATCGAGCCGTATTTTTAGGTACTCGAGAGGTACACCCATCAGCTTTTGTCGCTTGCGATATTTTGCGCTAAATTACGGTCGCTCAGCTACTTAGCATTACGCTCAATTACGCTTCCATACTGTTTATTTTCATAGACTTACAGCGATGCGCGGAAACTCATAATCCCTTGGCTGGGGTTCAAATCCCTCCGGGCCCACCAATCTTCACTGTCGCTCCTCGGCAACGATTACGGTACAGCTTGTCGACATCCCTCCGATCCAATCTTCCGCGAATTAAAAGCCTTCCTTCGAAGCTGTTTTCCGTCCGACGTAGGGTCGATCATCCGCGCAGGCGATGTTGATGTGAAGGTGATTTCTCGACAACTTCGTGTGAAGGCCAATGTCACGGCGAAAGGTTCCACTGGTGCGGCGTGGGGCGCGAGCAGTGAGTCTGCTTAGCTCCAATATCGGTTCATGACAGTCCCTGCTGTGATGAAGTTGAAAGGTAAGAGGCACTCATAGATAACGTTATCCTGAACCACTGCTTTTCGATATTCTCCTGTCAAGAGTGGCTCCGAAGAAGAGCTCTGCATATGTTCAGCAACTGAGGTTGCTCCACCGGCTCCACGGTTGGCATACACTTACGCCTATGAAATGAACGACCATCCGCGATGTCGCACGGGAAGCCGGTGTCGGCCTGATGACGGTCTCGCGGGTTCTTAACGGCAACAAAAACGTGACGCAGAAGACGGAGCGCAAAGTGCGCGCCGCTATGCTCCGTGTCGGCTATCGTCCGAACGAAGCGGCACGAATGCTGAAAGGACGGGCATCGAAGACGATTGGCCTTCTCGCCCCGTATCTCAATGATTTTTTTGGAGCGTGCCTCCACGCGGTTCAAGAGGTAGCAGCGTCTGAGGGGTATATGACGCTGGTAGGCGCTTCGGAAAGAAAGGGAGCGCAAGAGCTGTATCAGGCCAGGGAAATGCTGAGCCGGAGTGTGGCGGGGCTGCTAATCGCCACTTCCAACGGGACATCGGATTCCTATGCCGGGGTGGAGTTTGCAGGATGCCCAATCGTTGCATTTGATCGTCCGCTGAATCGCGCCGATGTCGATTCGGTACTGGCTGAGAACCGCGGCGGTACCCGGGAAGCGGTCGAGCACCTCATCGGACATGGGCACAAGCACATCCTCTGTATTGGCTTCGATGCGGCGGCATATACCGTGCAAGAGCGCATTGCCGGATATATTGATGCGATGCGAAATGCCGGGTTGAAGCCCGAGGTCCATGATGATCTTGAGACAGCAGAATCGATCAAACAGCTCATCGCACATAAATGGCAATCGAAGCGGCGTCCAACAGCTGTTTTCACGACGCAATACCTCTCTTCGGTAAACACCGTCAATGCCGTGATGCAGCAGGGTCTACAGATCCCAAGAGATATTGCCCTGATTGGCTTTGATGACTTTAAGCTTGCGCAAGTCTTGCATTCTCCCCTGACTACCGTTGCTCAATCTGCAGAGGAGATTGGAAGACGATCTGCAAAAATGTTGTTCAGCAGACTTCGCAGCGAGAATGAGGGCGAGCACGCCACCTCACGAGGGACAAAAATCGTGTTCCCCACACGCCTGGTCATCCGTAATTCCTGCGGCTGCAAATAGCCGTGATCGAGACGGTAAAGAACCTGCGATCAATTGCTAAAAGATACGGCACGCATCCGGCATAGCAGGTCTCCTTTATCAATGATAATGTTCCCATTATCTGGCCATTATCTGGCTCGATTCTTCGGGTGAATCATGCATTTCAATGGGATCACTTCAGCGCTATCTGCGGACATCCGAGGACAGACTGAAAGTGCGGCTTATCATCAGGTGGGAACAAATTGACCAAATCTAATTCGAAAGACTTCTCCATAGGCGTTGATCTAGGAGGAACGAACCTTAGGATTGCAGCGTATTCGCCCGCGCACGGCATTTTTGACAGCGTCTCGATTCCGACCCGACTGGATGCAGGTCCTCGCGGCGTAATCGATGATCTCGTGCGCGGCGTCCGGGACCTTACTGACCATTTCGCCTCAGAATATGATCTCGCCGGTATTGGAGTTGGTACACCTGGTCCCCGTGAACTGCCAGCCGGACGCATCCACAATCCGCCGAACCTTTCAAGTGCGGGCCGCTCTTGAAAGCCGTCTCGGTAGAGAAATTGCGATGGGGAGGGACGCGAACCTGGCGGCGCTGGCCGAGTATAGGCTCGGCCTCGGACGGCAACTGCGGATAGGCTCCCTCTGTGTGCTGACACTCGGCACAGGCGTAGGCGGCAGCATTGTCCTCAATGCCCAGCTGTGGGAAGGCGCCAATGGTATGAGCGGTGAGGGTGGCCACGTTATCGTCCATCACGATGGCCCAAAATGCGGCTGCGGAAGCTCTGGCTGTCTCGAGCAATATGCGTCAGGAACTGCTATCGCACGTATGGCTCGCGAACGCCTACAGACAGGCTCAGCTCCCGGCCTTCGCAGCCTGAATGGACAGAACCCTGCATTTACTGGAGAAGATGTATATCACCTTGCTTGTTCAGGCAGTCCTGATGCTCTTGAAATTTTTTCAAGGATGGGCGTCGCTCTCGGGATCGGACTTGCCTCCATGATCAACACTCTCAACCTGCCGCTTTATGTGTTGGGGGGCGGCCTCGTCTCTGCATGGAAGTTCTTCGCCCCGTCAATGTTCGATGAAGTGAGGCGGCGTAGCTACGTCTTCCGTATTACTGACCTTGATCGCTCTGATTCGATCATTCCGGAGGCCGTGCGAACCCGCATCATGCCTGCTGCTCTTGGCGCAGAGGCCGGCCTCCTAGGCGCATGTCTCCTTGCGCTTCCACAGGATGACTTGCAATTCGAGCGCTCCGCTGAAGAGCGAGAGGTACGATCGCTTGAGCGGCCACAAGCCTTCTGAGCGTAACGTGCTTCGCGCACCTCCGCCCAGCATCGGACTATGGCCACCACCAGAATCTACTGGAATGAAGTGTGTGTTGTTCATCTGCAACGGACGGGCAATGCGCTCCTGGAAGAGCCGCTCCCAACTCTTGCCCGCCGCAATCTCTGCCATCCGCCCAGCGATCGGCATAGCCAGGCCGCCATATTCAAATTGCTCTCCAGGCCGATGAGCCATCGGCAACGGCACAATATGCGCGACCGATTCTTCGAGCGTCTGGTAGTCATCATCCGGCTGAAATGGCTCATAGCCAGAGGTGTGAGAAAGCATCTGTCTCAGCGTACTTCTTCCCTGCTCTCCGTTCAGCCGCGGTATCAATTTAGAGGCGGGATCATCCAGCGAAAGCTTGCCTTCATCTACCAAGGACATGATGGTTGCGGCTGCCAACCACTTGCTCGAAGATGCGATAAAGACGACAGTGTCCGGCGTATATGCGCCGATACAGCGCTCGTAGATAACTTGATTTTCTTTCGCGATGAGTACAGCGGCTCCGGGATAATAGCCTCGATCAACCCAGTCTTGCACTCGCTTGGTTATTGCGGAGAAATCATATTGTGGATTCGCGGTCTCTTGACCTTGCAAGACAGGAACGAGCATTGCGAGCGCAATCACGAGGGTCCCACTCCAAACGAGCACTTTGGCTACCCTTATGCGGCTCCAGTCCGCTTTCATTTCGCTGCCTTGACGGAAATCGCTTGCCCGAAATATCTGAGGCTATGATCGGCGCGTTTGGTGACGCCAACGCCGTTGCCGTGGTTTACCTTCACAAATACAACATTGAACGTCCGTTTCTTCAGCATCCCTGGAAATCCGCCTTTCCGCACGCCGACGGTTAGTGTTTGTGTGGTGTCATTCCAAGTGATCGGGATCGTCGCATAGGCACCCTTCTCATAGCGGTAGGTGTCGCCTTCATCTTCGTAAAGTGTCAACGTTCCGTTAGCACCCCGGTAGATTCGAAGTTCGATAGGGTCGGCAGGCTTCTCGGCTACGTATTGGACCAACGGCCCCATAGGAACGATCGAACCGGCGCGGATGTACAGCGGCATCGTCTGGACCGGCGCTACTGCGTCGATATGCCGGCCGGCGGTTTCGGTCTTACCGGTCCAAAAGTCGTACCAGATTCCCTTGCCTGGCAAGTACACGCCTCGCGAAGTCGCGCCTTGCGTTGCAACCGGATTGACCATGATCGCCGGACCGAAGAGGTATTGGTCGCCGATGTTAAGGACTTCCTTGTCGTCGGCAAAATCCATGACCAGCGGCCGCATGATGGTGCTGCCGGCACTGGTCACCTGCCATGCGACCGAATACGTGTACGGCATAAGACGATAGCGCAGATCGACATAAGTGCGCCAAATCGCTTGCGTCGTTTCGTCGAAGCGCCAGTATTCCTTGCCCGGGCCTGTACCGCCTGCGGGAGCGCTGCCATGCACGCGGAACATCGGGCAACACGAACCAAACTCGAACCAGCGCGCAAAGATCTCCGCATAGTGCGAGTCAGAGGGATTCCTGACGCCGGAAAACCCGCCAATGTCGGTGTTCCAATAGGGGATGCCGCTGACGGAGAAGTTGAGCCCCGCTGGGATCTGGTTGCGGAGATCCTGCCAACTGCTGCCGATGTCACCAGACCACGTAATGGCGGAGTTGCGCTGCTGGCCCGCATACGCGGAACGGGTGAGAATGACAACGCGTTGCTGATCGGTCTGGGAGCGCTGGCCCTGATAAATGCCGGTGGAGTGCATCAGCGGGTAGGAGTTGAAGACCTTCGCACCGGGTCCAGCGGCAGTTCTAAAGGTACGAAATTCGCCCCATTTGCCAGAGAGTTCCGGCTCCGATGCATCGAGCCACCAGCCGTCAAATCCCTTCGAAAACAGCTCCCCTGAGAGCTGCTTCCAATAAATCTCACGTCCCTTGTCAGCGAACGGGTCGTACCACTTGCCCTGGCCCGGCGGAAAGACATACGGAATCACGGGGTCAAACATCGCACCCGCTTTCTCAAGCTCTTGAATGTTGGGCGTACCGAGGTCAAACTTCGGCCACACCGAAATCAAGATGTGGTAGTGCATATCGTGGAGTTGTTTCGTCATCGCAGCAGGGTCGGGATAACGCGCCTTATCGAACGCGTGCGAACCCCAAGTGTTGTCGGGCCAGTACCGCCAATCTTGAATCATGCCGTCAATCGGCACCTTCAGATCGCGATATTGCTTGGCGACGGCGAGTACTTCCTCCTCTGTACGGTAGCGTTCCTTGGATTGCCAAAAACCCAGAAGCCACTCGGGCATTAGCGGGGCAGCGCCGGTAAGGTCGCGGTAGTTGCGGAGGGAGGCTTCGCCGCTGGGACCGTAAATGAAGTAGTAATCGATGGCCTCGCCGACTTCGGAAGACCAGCGGAGGACGTTCTCACCGGCACCAACAGGTGCCACCCCTCGCGCTGGGGCGGGCTGTGTGGTCAGTGGAATCCCCGGCACGCCGACATCAATGTCGGTGACCGCCGGATTATCCCAGAGCAAGCTATATCCCCTGCTCGACAGAATCACAGGAATCCCAACTTCTCTATTCTCCTGCAACAGGCGAACGGTGTGGCCGCGGTAATTCCAGATCCCCTGCTGGTGCTGACCCAGTCCATAGATGCCCTCGTCCGGCGCAAGCACGAACGACTGGCGCACGAGCGTGCCTTGTACGCCGGGCTGCGTTGAAGATGAGATCTCCCTGCCGGCAGCACTCTCGAGGAGGATGGGATTATCCATCAAATCAAAGAACCCCACCGCGCCGGTTTTGCGATCAATTCTTACTCTTAGCGATTGCGTCTCAACGATGACTGCCTCGGGCGTTTCACGCATCTCCCACTTCGTGTCGGCCGCCGGCCTGGCCACCACCGTATAGCTTTTGAGTTCTGGCAGCGCGTTACCCACGGCATATGTCACGTGGATCACGGCGCCCGACATTACTTGTAACTGCAGCACCCCCGGCTGCAATGTAACCAGCACGCCGTCGGCCTGCTTCCTCACGCCCGTTACCGGCGCCGACCAGAGTGGAGTACCGGCAATCACCCCGCACACTACTACTAGTGAACAAACAAGTGTTCGCCGCATAAAGGTTTAGGAGTTGCATCCTCGCATTCTAAGAAGATACAACGGGCCATCGGAGTTAGCTGTTTGTGGGAGCAGACAATGCACTGGTGATTCCGACAGATAGTATTATTGCTTTTGCACTAAGGGCCCCGGTGAAGGCGTAGCAGTCAGCTACGGGAGGATAGTGCGATGAAGAACATCATATTTTGCGCTGACGGAACGTGGAACCATCCGAAAGAGGCCGACAAGGTTTCGCTGACCGATACGAATGTTTACAAGCTATACAAGGCGTTGCCGACGACTGCAACGCAATGTCCGCGATATGACGATGGCGTGGGCGCGGGCGACTCGTTCCTCCAGCACCTCTTTGCCGGCGCGTTCGGAACCGGGCTGTTCGACAAGGTGAAGGAGGGCTATACTAAGATCGCGCATGATTATTCGGATGGCGACCAGATCTTTCTGTTTGGGTTCAGCCGCGGTGCCTACACGGCGAGAAGCGTCGCCGGTATGCTGGCGGCGTGCGGGTTGCCGACGAACCTAACGGATGATGCGATCAAAGATAGCTTTGACACGTATCGCATGCAGCCGGGGTCGCCGGAGCGCGCTGCAGCCAAAGCGAATCTGACGGCGAACTACGGGAACCGTCCGGTGAAGATCGCCATGATCGGAGTGTGGGACACGGTAGGGGCTCTTGGTGTGCCAAGCGTGTTCGGAGGCGTGGATCCCGTGAAGTACGGGTTTCTGGACACTCGACTTAGCGCATCCGTAGGAGCTGCCTATCAGGCGATCTCCATCGATGAGCGACGGAAGGCATTTCCGCCGACGCTGTGGGTAAGCGATCAAGTGCCCGGCCAGATCCTGGAACAGGTGTGGTTCAGTGGCTGCCATAGTGGCGTTGGCGGCGGATGTCCGAACTGTGGGCTCTCCGACATCACACTGAAGTGGATGCTCGAGAAGTGCGTTCAACATGGACTGACCATCGATCCGGTGGTGCTTAAGACTTATATGGATCTTGATGCGGCAGCGCATGGCCTGGATGAGATTCAGGAGTCATGGAGTGTGTTGTGGGGACTACCCCACGTCAGGCAGATTTCGCCTGATGCTGCTGTCGCGAGCAGCGTGGTAAGCCGGCTGCAACATCTGCCTGCTTACACGCCGTCGAATCTCACCCTAACGCCGTCACGTGGGCTGGCGCCAGGTTATGGCACTGTGTTGATTTAGCGATTTCACTGCTTATCCATGCGAGATATAAGCAGTGTCCGCAAATGGACATTGCGCTCCGGTTACGGACATTCCTGAGCGGCTCATCCACTGCAAGTGATTGATAAATCGTCGGCTACGTTGGCAGTAGACGTGCAACTACTGTCAACGCGATGGATATTTCAAGACCAGATATTAAGCGGAAGAAGATTCGCCAACAGTGGATTGTGACCGGGGTTGGGGTCCTGGTGCTGGCCGGTGTGGCGTTGTTCGTTATGCGGCTGAAGCCGGCTTCGCCAGCGGTGGACCGGGCGACGGTATGGACCGATACAGTGAAGCGTGGGCCGTTGTTACGACAGGTGCGCGGGCCGGGGACGCTGGTGCCACGTGAGGACAAGATCCGGCTGATCCCCGCGGAGACCGAGGCTACCGTGGTTCGGATTCGAGTGCTGCCTGGCGCAAAAGTGGAGTGGAATACGCTGCTGATGGATCTCGTGGACCCGCAGGTACAGCAGGAGCTTCTGGACGCGCAGTTGCAATTGAAGGCTGCGCAGGCTGACCTGACCAACGTTCGCGCGCGGGCCGCAGCAGCGACGGTCGGGGCAGACCACAGTCAGGCGCAGTTGCAGTCGCAGACCGACAAATCGCTTTATGACCTTGGCGTGATCAGCGGGCTGACGTACAGCGCGTCGAAGGGCAAGGCAGACGAGCTGACGACGCGGAACGATCTGGAGAAGCAGCGGCTGACCCTGAATGAGAAGGCGATTGAGACGCAGCTCGCGGTGCAACAGACGAAGGTGCAACAGGCCCAGGCGCTGCTGGCGTTGAAGCAGAAGCAGCTGGACGCACTGAGCGTGAGGGCCGGTATCAGCGGTGTGCTGGTGGACCTTCCCCATCAGGTGGGCGAGCACGTAGCGCCCGGTACCACCCTGGCGAAGGTCGTCCAGCCGGACCAGTTGAAGGCCAGCCTGAAGATTGCTGAGACACAGGCGCGGGATATCCAGATCGACCAACCATCGGAGGTAGACACGCATAACGGTGTGATTCCGGGCAAGGTTATGCGGATCGATCCGGCGGTAGTGAACGGAACGGTGACTGTTGACGTAGAACTAGCAGGGGCTCTGCCGCAGGGAGCGCGTCCGGACTTGAGTGTCGACGGAACGATCGACCTGGACCGGATGGCAAACGTGATCTATGTTGGCCGGCCGGCGTTTGGGAATGAGAACAGCACGATCAGCCTGTTCAAGCTGAGTGCGGATGGCAAGACGGCAGTTCGGGTTCCAGTGAAGGTAGGACGGGCCTCGGTGAACAGCATTCAGGTAATCGAAGGATTGCAGGATGGCGATACTGTCATCCTGTCGGACATGAGCAGATGGGACAACACAGACAAGATTCGCCTGGAATAGGCAAAGGAGAACGTGAGCATGGCAGAGACAATTATCGAGATTGAGCACCTGACGAAGGTCTTCTACACGGACGAGATCGAGACGCACGCGCTCTCCGGCGTTCATCTGAATATTGCGCGGGGCGAGTATGTGGCGATGTCTGGGCCTTCGGGCTGCGGGAAATCGACTCTCCTGTCGATCATCGGCTTGCTGGATACACCGACAGACGGACGGTACACGCTGAACGGAAAAGGGGTGGCGAATCTCAACTTCGCCGACCGCTCACGGATACGCAATCAGGAGATCGGATTCATCTTTCAGAGCTTCAACCTGATCGGCGATCTTACCGTCGCTGAAAATGTAGAGCTGCCGCTGACCTATCGCGCGGGGATGCCGGCGTCGGAGCGGAAGAAGCGAGTGCAGGAGTCACTGGAGCGCGTGAATATGGCACACCGGATGCGGCACTATCCGGCTCAGTTGTCGGGCGGTCAGCAGCAGAGGGTTGCTGTGGCAAGGGCGCTGGCGGGTTCGCCATCCATTTTGCTGGCGGACGAACCGACGGGAAATCTCGACTCGAAGAACGGCGAGGCGGTGATGAAGCTGCTACAGGAGTTGCATAACGAAGGCGCGACGATCTGCATGGTGACGCACGATCCGCGGTTTGCGGCACACGCGGAGCGGCAGGTGCATCTGTTCGACGGCAAAGTTGTGGCGGAGGGAGAGTTGAGCCAGTTGCTGGCGGAGGTAGAGGGATGATCGCTGAGTTGGTGCAGGATGTGAAAACAGAGCTTCGCGAGTTGCCGTGGTTTGCGGCAACGGTCGTGTTGGCGGTGGCGGTTGGTATCGGCCTCAACGTGGCGGTCTTTTACGAGGCGGATGGAGATGAGTTGCGAGTGACCGCGAGCCGGGCTCAGTCAATCGAGGAGCAAGTAAGCAGGCTGCGCGCGCATAGCTGCTCGATGGAGTTGAAGCCGGGATTCACAGTGTTGGTGGGGCTTCGACAATACAGTGTGGAGTTGAGTGTGCCTATGGCCGGAGTGCGCTCGCTCTTTGATGATGTGCGGGCTAACGTGGCCGATGCGGTGCGCAGAAGCGCTATGGAACACGCGGCTTAGGTGATGGGGGTTCGCTGCGTAGCAACGGAAGAGTGTTAGTCAGGTTTGTAGGCGGGATGAGGGTAGAGCTATGAACAGATTGATGCAGGATGTGCAGTATGCGCTACGGCAGCTGCGGAAAGCGCCAGGATTTACGTTGACAGCAGTGTTGACGCTCGCGCTTGGCATTGGGGCGAACGCAGCCATATTTACGCTGGTGCATGCGGTGCTGCTGCGAAATCTGCCGGTCGTCGATCCGGAGACACTGGTACGCGTTGGCGACCGGGATGATTGCTGCGTCAACGGAGGTACCCCGGACGAGAACGACTATTCGCTGTTTGCCTATGACTTGTATAAGCATCTTCAACACTACACGCCGGAGTTCGAGCAGTTGGCGGCGATGCAGGCGGGGTTCGGCTATGGGTCGATTACAGCGCGGAGCAACAAGAGCGATGCGCTGCCAAAGTCGTTGCGGGGAGAGTTCGTCTCCGGCAACTACTTTGAGACCTTTGGATTGCAGCCCTACGCGGGACGGCTGCTGGCGCCTACCGATGATGTAGAAGGCGCTCCGATGGCAGTGGTGATGAGCTACCAGACGTGGCAGCGAGACTATGCGCTGGATCGCTCGGTGATCGGAAGCAGGTTTGTGCTGAATACGCACCCGGTAACGATCATCGGCATTACTCCGCCTGGATTCTATGGTGACCGTATGACGGACGCTCCGCCGGACTTCTTCATCCCTATGTCAATGGAACCGGTGATGGGGCCAACGAGCCTTCTACATCGCCAGGGCGCCAACTGGGTTTATGTGTTGGGAAGGGTGAAGCCGGGAACCACGCTGGCGACACAGCAGGCGAAGATGAGTGGGGAGCTTCGCGACTGGCTGGCACAGCTTCCGCTCTATCAGAGGGAAGACCAGAAGAAGAACCTGGCAATGTCGCATGTCGTGCTGACGCCCGGCGGGGGCGGAATCGCAAACATGCAGCAGGAGTATGGAAAGGGGCTGCGGCTTTTGCTGTCGATCTCCGCACTGGTTCTGCTAATTGCATGCGCGAACATTGCGAACCTGGTGCTGGTGCGAGGCATGGCGCGACGCGCAGAGACCTCGATACGCATGGTGCTGGGCGTACAAAGAAGGAGGCTCATCCGACAGATGCTCACCGAGAGCGTGGTGCTCTCATGCATGGGGGGCCTGGCTGGGCTAGCAGTAGCGTATGCGGGAACCAAATTACTCCTCGCCATGGCGTTTCCGGACGCGACGAATCTGCCCATCCATGCGAGCCCGTCTCCCGCCGTGCTGGCGTTTGCGTTCGGGCTGTCGCTGGTGACGGGCCTGATCTTCGGCATTGCGCCAGCATGGGTGACATCGCACTCTCAGCCAGCCGACGCGTTGCGCGGATCGAATCGGTCGACCAGCGACCATTCGGGATGGCTGCAGCGATCGCTGGTAATTCTGCAGGCGGCGCTCTCGCTGGTGCTGCTGGTCGGTGCAGGATTGATGGCCAAGAGCCTGAATAACCTGGAGCATCAGGACTTCGGGGTCAAGACGGAGAACCGGATCGTCGCGCACTTCAGCCCCGATAATGCTGGGTACAAACAAGAGCAGTTGCAGGCACTCTACGAGCGGATCGATCAGGGACTTCGGTCGCTGCCCGGTGTCGAGCGAGTTGCCCTGTCTCTGTACACACCGTTGGAGGGAAACAACTGGGGTGAGGGAGTCTTTATTCAAGGACGGCCCGAACCGGGACCGAATGACGCGATGGGCGCTTCGTGGGTCCGAGTAGGACCGGAGTTCTTCGACATTATCGGGCAGCACGTTCTGCGCGGGCGCGGAGTCACGCTGCAGGATACCGCGACATCACCTCCTGTCGCGGTTGTCAATCAGGCATTCGTCAAGAAGTTCTTCCCCAAGGGAGAAAATCCAATTGGAATTCACTTCGGAGTATCGGGAGCGAAGAGCTCAAGCGACTTCGAGATTGTCGGAGTAGTCTCGGATGTGAAGTACAGCGACGTGCGGCGACCGGTGCGTGCGATGTACTTCCGCCCATTGCTGCAAGTTGCCCATACGAAGCCGGAAGACGACATTCGCTCGCTGTACGCCGGAGCGATCATGCTGCAGACCAAAGGGCCGGTGTCAGGCCTGGAGTCGCAGGTGAGGCGAACGCTGGCAGGCATCGATCCTAATCTGACGCTATCCCGCTACGATACCTTCGCGGGACAGATTAGCGGGCAGTTCAATCAGGAGCGTCTGATTGCGCGATTGACGCTGCTGTTCGGCGTGCTGGCTCTCACACTTGCTTCAATTGGACTCTACGGGGTGACTGCATACACCGTTGCGCGGCGTACTCCTGAGATAGGCATACGGATGGCGATGGGTGCCGGCCGCGGCAGCGTTGTCGGCATGGTGCTTCGCGAGGCCATGATGCAGGCCGGCGTTGGACTTGCAATAGGAATTCCAGTGGCTCTGATGTGCGTCCGCTTTGTAAAGACGCAGTTATATGGGGTGGCCGGACACGACACGGCAGTGCTCGCAGGAGCGATTATGGCTCTGGCAGCATCGGCGTGTGCTGCGGGCTTGATTCCCGCGCAGCGAGCGGCTTCAACTAATCCGGTAAAAGCGTTGCGGACGGAGTAAGGAAAAATGGTCGAACTGAAGAATCTGGAACGCAGCTATAAGGCTGGTGATACGGAGACGTGGGTACTACGTCGCGTGAACCTGATGATCCGCGAGTGTGA
>WNFJ01004651.1_pt1 | contig 12627 bp, 10 predicted proteins | sample 5400461 | NCBI WGS metagenome assembly WNFJ01 (sample SAMN13153349, study PRJNA577476) | soil metagenome | isolation source: 115 cm saprolite on Douglas fir-dominated hillslope | place: USA:California | collected 2013-09-17 | reverse complement strand
ATGGAGCACTTGGCCCAGCAAATAGTCAAAGCGTTAGCGCGTCTCGGCTCCGGGGAACCGGCCCACGGCATTGCTCGCGGCAAGCTGGTGGACAACCCTTATTGGCCGCCTGAATTGGCCGAGCGGGCCGGCAAGTTGTCCCACGAACGCTATGTCGTGCTGCTGCCGCTGGCCTTCTCTCGCACACAAGATGATAAGGGACGACTGCGCTGGACGCTTTTCGGCGGCAGTGAGCAGGGGCCGGGGAAAGCTTTTTGGAAAGGCTTCTTCACGGCGCCGCGCCGCGAGGCTCCGGAAGATCAGGGGCCCGGTTTCATTCGACGATTGCTGAGGACGGTGTATGACGAGCCGACGGAACAGCTCACCGATCTTCGTCGCGTCGGATTCCGGATTCTCTCCCAGGGGGATGATGTCCCCTTTTCGTTTTGGCGTGAAGAGCCAATGCCCTCTTGGGCCATTCCCTATTTGTGGAACTCACGTCAGCCGGTTGGGGCCGTCAAGTATCTTTTGACTTTTCGCCCTTTTCAGTACTTGCCGGCCGGAATCCGCCGCGCTTATCTGGCTGGCGATTTGGTCCTGCTGCCTTTTCCCGGCAGTTTACTCTTTTGGGGAATTCCTCCGTATGCTCGCCTGCAGCACGAGCTGCCGCTGTCCATGCAGATTCCGCTGCTGCATTTGGTGGCCCGGAGCGAGAATCCGCGTGGCTTGCGCGTGCCGCAATCCGGCTGGCTTCACGAGCCTCGGCCCGGCCAGCCCCGGCCCGGCGATCACCATGGACCCGTGCGCAATACGTATAAGCGCTCGCACCGCTGGGCTCGGGTCTTGCGCGACGAGGATGAAATCGCGCTCCTCCAACAGGAGGATAAGCTTTTACATGTCCTCTTCAGCACGATTCCCGACGATCTGGGCCTGTATGGTAAGCCGATGGCCCGCAACGTCCAAATGTGGACTCATGAATTCAAGATGTTGTTGGACGGTCCCCGCGCTCGGCCCGAGGAAATTAAGCAAGCGGCTCACACCGCGGAACAGGGGGGACTGTTCGGCTATCGTTTTCAATTTCCTCCCATGCGGGTGGGACGGCATGAGCTTTATTGGCATCGGATGTTGGCCGCGTATTTGTCACCCCAAACCAGGCAACCCGCTCTGGTGCCCTGTGCGCCACTTGGATGGATCACGGCTTACCACTCGGAACAACTCGACTTGGCTCGGCCGGTCGAGCTATGGCCCCGCCTGCTCTGCCGAGAGCCTTACGTTGCCTCCTTGCACCTTTTTGAGCATGCGCCGGACCACCGTCCTTATCGGACCAGCCGAAATGTTCGCAGCTTGCTGGACGGCAAATACCTTCGCGGCGGCAAACCGGTGCCCCGGTCCTTGGCTCGCCAAGTGCTCGCCCTGCCCAAGCACGACACCTTGGATGGTTGGCTGGACTCCCTGCCCGCGAAGGCCCGCGACCCGGACTTGGGGAGAATGTTGGTCGAGAATGTACGGCAGGTCCTGGAATCGGACAAATCTCCTTCTTCAAAGGCGCCAAAAAAGCGTCTCTCTAATTCCTTGACCTATGATCGGACCACTCGCCGATCATTTGAAGTGACTTATTGGAAAACCATCGCGGCATTGGCCGAGGGGAAATACCTCAACAAGAACAACGCGGACTGTGTCCGCGATTCCTCGACGCAGCGACATCTCCGTCACCATCACCGCGATCTGGAAGCGCTGGGTGACTATTTGTTGGCGTACTATCGCAAGATCATTGCTACCGCCAAGATGAAGAATAAGGCCCTGGCAGGCGAACTCCCTTTTCAATGGAAAACCGACTTTGATTTCTCTTGGGCCGGCGGCTGGTTGAAAAATCAGGAAGGATACACGCACGAGCGCGACCTTATTGTCGTTATTCCGGGCCGGGATCGAAAGCGGGCGGTGATCATGGCGGATCATTACGATACCGCCTACATGGAAGATCATTATGCGAAGGGACCCGGACAGGCCGGTCCGCGCCTGGCGGCTTCCGGAGCGGATGACAACCACTCGGCCACGGCGGCGCTCATGTTGGGCGCTCCGATCTTTTTGGAATTGAGTCGCCGGAGAAAACTGGCCTGCGATATCTGGCTGGTACACCTGACCGGGGAAGAATTCCCCGCGGACTGTTTGGGCGCTCGCCACCTGTGTCAACGCTTGGTGGAGGGAAACTTGAAGATTACCTCGGATAACGATCAGTCTCACGATCTATCCAAAGCTCACATCGAGGGTGTCTATGTTCTGGACATGGTAGCGCATAACAATGACCGTGATCGCGATGTTTTCCAGATGGCTTGTGGTACCGGCCCGGAATCGTTTTGGTTGGCCTATCAGGCCCATCTGGCCACGGAAACCTGGAACGCCAACGTGGCGGCCTGGAACTGCCGCACGATTCGCCGCGGCAAGGGAAGAGGCCAGCGAAGCTCCAATGGCAACAAGATCCCGGATGTGGCGCGGCATCCCGTGTTATACGGCGACGTTCGGCTACCCTACGATCCGCGCAGCCCTCTCTACAACACCGATGGCCAGATTTTCTCCGACGCCGGGGTTCCCGTCGTGCTATTCATGGAGAATTACGATATCACCAGGACCGGCTACCACGACAGTTACGACACCATGGAAAACATCGACCTGGACTACGGCGCCGCGGTGGCGGCCATCGCCATCGAATCGGTCGCCCGCGCCGCCACGGAGAAACCGCGCTTTGACGGAGCTCCGAAAAACACCAAATAGGAGGCTGAGCATGCGCCTCTTTCTCACGCTCGTTTTTTGGCTTTCCTTCCTTCCCCCATTAGCCGCCGACGATCTCAAAGCGGGCGCGGCCAAGGTCGACATTACGCCGCCGGTCGGTTATGCCATGTGGGGCTACGGCGCTCGGCACGATTCGCCAAGCGTGGGCGTGCTCGATCCCCTTTGGGCGCGGGCGCTGGTGCTTGGAGTGGGAAATGAAAAGATCGCCCTAGTGAGTCTCGATCTGGGCCGTGCTCCGCCCCGCCAATCGACCCAAGCCATTCGGGCTAAAGTCAAAGACGCCGCGGGCATCGACCATATCTTTCTCTGCGCGTCCCATACCCATCACGGCCCTGTTTTGGAACTGGACAATTGGCCGGATGCTAAACATTCTTATGTTCACGATTTGGAACAAAAGCTCGCCGATGTCATCATTGAAGCCGACAAGAGTCTTCGTTCTTCAAAGATCGGTTTCGCCTCCAAGGAAGTTCCGTTCAACCGCAATCGTCATTCCAAGTTGGCGGATAAACCGGTCGATCGAGAGTTCTTGGTTATGCGAGTCGAGGATCTGGACGGCAAGCCGATTGCTCATGCGGTCAATTTCGCCGCTCATCCGACGATGCGAGAGGGGCGGGATCTGCGTTTCTCCGCGGACTATCCCGGAGCGTTGGCGGCCGTCGTGGAAAAAGACACAGGCGTACCGGGCCTTTTCCTCCAAGGGGCGGCCGGTGATCTGTCCCCCAATCCCGGTATGGATGCAGGGCCGGATCGATTCGGACAAAGGCTAGGCCAGGAAGCCCTGGAAATGTTGAAGACCATCCGTTGTGAGCCAGCGGTCAAGCATCAATTGCTGACCAGCGAAGATGATTTCCGGTTCAAGAGTCGGATCGACTTGGCCAACCCCGCCATCAAGGCAGGTTATGTCCATGCTTTTTTCCAAGGCATCGTTGATTTTTATGATCGGGAATACCAGGAGGGCGTTCGGCCGCATCTGACCACCGCGTTACTGGACGACAGGATCGGAATGGTGGGCGTTTCCGGTGAGTTCTTTTGCGGCCACTCGCTGAGCCTGAAGAAGCGGGCCCGCTTGCAGTACCTACTGTTTTTGGGATATTGCAACGATTATCACCAGTATTTTCCGACGATCGAGGCAGCCTCGGAGGGCGGTTACGGCGCGGATGCAACTGTCTCCGCAGCGGAAGTCGGCGCCGGCGAACTGATGATGAACCGGGCCCTCATTCATCTCTACCAAATGCGTGGAAAGCTGACCGATCTGCGGCCAAAGGAGTAATCTTCTAGCCCTATTTCTGTGCCGCCGGATGGGAATATATTACCAGCTGGGCTTCCCGCCACGGTGACCATATTTTGCCGTGACCGGACCGCCTGAACATACGCCGGCACTGTGGGCAAGCGGCGCCCTGAGCAGGCATGTCGATCCTGCATTTGGACCGTTGATCAACATAGACCTGCTTGTCCACCGGTTCAAGCGCTAAGCGTGTCCGGCACGCGGGGCATTCTGCGTCAACTGACGGGTCCAGACCCATTTCCCGATTCCAGATCCGCCATGAGCGAGGCAGCACAGGGAAGACTAGTGTCCAGCCGAGGAAAAAGGCAACAACAAATATTGTCCCGATTATGACGCCGGCAAAAAGCGGCACGATTAAGATCGCGGAAACGAAGGGTCTGAGTCGCTCCTCCCATGGGCGAGAGGCCGCTTGTCACTGCCTAAGCGGATAAATGGTATCCGCATTAACGCCTCCCGTCGCGGAACGCATTGTTCACCGGCCGTCGCCGCCGGCAAAAGCGGTGTGCGGCGCCGAGTCCGTCTGGCGGTTCCCGTCAGGCACAGCGTCTGGCGCGGCGACGTTCGAGTCGATTTGTGAATATTGAGCGATTAGCGTTCTGGCAGCTAACAAGGCTTCCTCATCCTCTAAATCCCAAACACCTCCAGCATCCATCCGGCCCGCCGTCGTGGCCAAATTGGCAACCGTTTGACCTAGCCTCCACTCTGGGCGCAGCTTCGTTAGTTGTGAAAGGGCTTCGAGGAGCTGAATATGGAGCTGTTCGGTTGGTCTCATAGTTTGTCTCCTACCTTGGGCAACCCACCGACAGGTCTGGCAAGATAACCGGTTACTTCCACGGTGACGGGCGTACCCGGCAGGTACTTAGCAACGCGAGTAGCTCGCGTCACTCCGTCGTAAATCACGAGTTCGCCATCACTGCCCCTCTTGACCTCCAGGGGAGGGATTCCTTCGATGGAGGTACCGTGCTTGGCCAATTGGCGCTGCAGTTTAACCGGATCGGCTCCATCGGGACGAGAACCCGGCAAGTGCAGGGATTCAGGAGCGACCTGCAAATACTCCCGAGTTGCCATGCTGCAATGCTATCATAAGGGAAAGCGGCCCGCGAGTTCATAAGAAAATCTGAGTGAACGGATAACCGCACTTACCTTGACTCGTTCCAGGATGCAATCTACTGCCTTCATTTCTGCGCCGCCGGATGGGGATATTCCGCTGGGACGACAAAGCGTTCCAGTCGTCGATGTCCGCGGAGCAGTGTGACCGTGACGGGGATGCCTACGGGTAGCTCCGTGAGCGACTTGTGCAGGTCGTCAACGTTTTCGGCCGGCCGATCTCCCAAGAGCGCAATGACGTCGCCTTCCAAGATGCCGGCTTGCTCGGCCGGGCCGCCAGACTCCACCGCCAGGACTTCCACTCCGGATGGCTTCAAGTCCCACTGCCGGACCAAATGCCGGGCGATGTTCACCGTTCGCCCGTGAAGGCCAAGGTAGCCGTGCATCACTCGGCCAAACTGCATTAACTGGGGCAGAATGTGGCGGGCCACGTTGATCGGGATGGCGAAACATATTCCTTGAGCCGGAAGAATGATCGCCGTGTTAATGCCGATCACCTGTCCCCGGCTGTTGACCAGAGGTCCACCGCTGTTTCCCGGATTTAGGGCCGCATCGGTCTGGATCACGTTGTCAACCAAGTGACCAGTGATCGTCCGCAGGGTGCGGCCCAGAGCGCTGATAACGCCGGCCGTCACCGTCGAGTCAAATCCGAACGGACTGCCGATCGCCAACACCAGTTGGCCCACGCGAAGGCGGTTCGAATCACCAAAAGCGGCAAACGGCAAATCGCCGCCTTCCGCTTGCACCACGGCCAGGTCGGTCCAAGGATCGGTGCCTACCACGCGGCCGCCCAGATCGCGGCCATCGTTGAGGCGAATCCGAGGGCGGCGAATGGCTTGCACCACGTGATGGTTCGTGAGGAGAAATCCGTCCGGAGTGAACAGAATCCCCGAGCCGGAGCCCTCTCCCCTTTTGCCGCCGCTCAGATTGACCACCGCGGGCCGGAGCGCTTGGGCTACCTGCACCACCACTTGGGAGTAGGCATCGAGAGCTTCATGCTCCTCCGGGAGCGGATCAGAAGGTGAAACCGGGCCGGAGTTCTTGTCATCGTTGCTGATAAAGTGCTGCCAGAATCGGGACATGGGAGCATGCTCCTGAGCAAGTATCTCTTTTCATTCCATTCTATTCATGGAAGTCAAGGAGCTGCGATTCGCCATGAAAACGGATGACTGGCGAGCAGACTGCGTTTCCGGCATAATTCTCACACGAGATTCGCCAGGTATTTCGCTTGCGGCTTAGCGCGGCGATCATCTAGAGTCTCAATAAACGATCCCCTTGGCAGACAAGAATTCCGCTAATTTATGGGGAAAGTCTGTAGTGATCCCATCGGCCCCCCAGTCGAGGAGTTTCTGCCAATCCGCTGGGTCGTTGACGGTCCAGGGAACAACCCGCAGTCCTTCTTGGTGGATTTGTTTCAATTCATCGAGGAATTCAAAATCTGGACAATAGACATGAGCGCCGGCTTGCCGGGCTAGATCGGCCGGAGAAACAGGAGCGGTTCCCGCGATCAGAATGGCTCGGGTAGTCCCCGGCGCCAATTCACCGAGGATCCGAACGCAGCGGTGGTCAAAGCTCCGGAAGCAAATCCGGTCCAGCATATTCGCCTCGCGCGCTGCTTGGATGACCCGCTGCTCCAAAATGCTCGGCTTCGTGCCATCAAAACTTTCGCCGATAGCGGTTGGTCGAAATGGCACTCGCTTGAGCTCGAGATCGAACCGAACTCTGCCTGCCTGGGCCTGTTGCTTGCCGGTTTTTCCAACCATCCGACCAGGATCACCGGCATAGGCGGTCGCGAAAGCAAACAGGTCGGCCAACATAGGCGGCGTAAAGGCATCGATCCCGTGATGCTGCGCGAACCAAAGCGCCAACGGCGTCGTCTGATTGTCTTGTTCCGGGAAACGACTCGGATCGGGATTAACATCCGCGCGATATTGGCGCATTTGCGCCAGAGTCAAGGAGCTTATGCTCGGATGCATCCGCGGCTCAACCGCTCCACTTCCCGGGATCACCCGGCAAAGTCGATCGCTGACGTTGGCGTCGTGGCAAAGGATCGGGATTCCATCGGCGGTCAGGTGCACGTCGGTTTCGACCGTGGTGACGCCCAAGTCGAAAGCAACCTCGAAAGCCGGCAAGGTGTTTTCCGGCTTGAGACCCCGAGCGCCGCGATGGCCCTGAAGTTCGAAACGAGGAAATTGACCGGGTGCTGACATGATTAATCTCGACGTTGCCTAACCAGTGGACGTTCTATACGAGAAGCCCGGAAGTTGTAGCGTCACCTGATTCACAACGAACGCCGAGTGATTGTCACGGCCATCTGAAAGTTGGCAGGGGAAAACAGCTCGAATCGTAGTTGTGATTGATAGACCAGCCCTTGTATAATTTACTCTTGATACGTGTCGTTTGGGAGCGATTACCATGCCAAATGTCGAGGGGCTTTGCCAAGAGGCTCGCCAGGCAATAGCCCAAGGCAAGATTGAGCAGGCCCACGACCTGTATTTGCAGGCCCTGGATCTGAACGCCGAGCTGCCCGACATCCATTACGGCGTGGCGACCGTCTGCTTCATGATGAACGACCTGGAAAGCGCCGCTTACCATTTCAAAGAGGTGATACGCCTGGATCCAACCCGCGCCGGCGCCTACGTCAATCTAGGCGCGGTTTATAATCGAATGGAACAATTCGACGACGCGATTCAAATTCTTCGCCGCAGCATCCAAGTGGATCCCAAGCGCGCGGAAGGATATTACAACCTCGGCTTGGTTTATCGCAAGATGGGCCAGACCAACTTGGCTCTGCAATCCTATCTGGAAGCGACGCGGATCAACCCGCGAATGGTGGATGCCCAGTACAATCTGGCGAATCTTTATGTGGAGCTCGAGCGCTACAACCTGGCGATTGTCCATTACAAGCAAGTCTTGCAGCTGCGGCCCAATTGGGACAAAGCCTTAACCGGTTTGGCTCAGGCTGAGGAAGCCCAGAACGCCCAGCGGCAAACCGATACTCCAGCCGAGGTCGCTCCCGAAGCTTCCGAATCTCCGGGAACGAAAAGCCTGGATAAGACGGTTGATCCTTTCGCCCAAGGCGTTCTGCTCGATACCTTGCACCACGCCACGATTGATTCCGAAAGCCGGAACAAGCAATTCCAGCAGACCATCGAACAACAAATCGAGCCGATTATCAAAGAGTTATCCAATCTGCTCCTGTCCCCAGACACCAAGAGCATGGAGCTTGATCAGTGTGTGAAGAGATTCGAAGCGGCCGTCACTACGATGGTCAATTCCCAGCGCAAACTGGCCAGCAGCCTGGAACGCGTTTACTCCCTGGGCGAGAAACTATTCAGCGGGTGAGCTGGGATTGCTGTGTGACGACTCATCAATCACCACTGAATGATCCGGCCAGGACTTCCTGCCGTTGTTTGTTGCGTCCGTTTCCTTCGCCCTCCGGCTTCAAGTGCAGGTGCCGCACGATGGCCGGTGGCACGTTGATGAGCACTTTTTGTCGGCGAATTTGGTAATCGCGGATATACTCGCCGATCACTCGGCCGATCCGGTAGAGCCGTCGTCGTTCCCGACGGTTCACGAACGGCGTTTTGAGTTGGCGAATGAGTACATATTCAAAATAAGTCAACGTGCCGCCCGGCTTCAGAAGGCGTTTGTAGACCTTGAAAATCTCGCGAACGTGCGCGACCGGAAAGTTGTTGAGCGGCAGCCCGGAAACGATGAAGTCGTAAATCGCTTCGCCGGGCAAATCTTCCACCGCCGAATGAATTATCTTCACTTGCTGATGGTGGAACTGAAACAGCCATTCCTTGGCCAAACGGCGCTCGAGCAAAGCCACAAAACGGCTGTTCAATTCGACGGCGTCAAGGTGATCTCCGGGACGCAGTTGTCGGAGAATTTCACGAGTGACCGATCCGGTGCCGGGACCGACCTCCAGGATTCGGCAAGGGTTCGGTGACGTGCCTTGGGGGCCTCGCAGCTTGCGAAGCTCGGAAGCCAAAGCGCGAGCTAGAAATCGACTGCTCGGCAGCAGAGCGCCCGTGTCGCCGAAATGACGGCGTGTCTCCCGAAAGAAGTTGCCGCACTCGACCCAATAGCGCATCCCCGGTGCCTCGACTACTAGGCTCAAAAACTAAATTGCGATGGCACTGGTAGCATATCGTTTTTTCCGCTCCAAGCAACAGAATATCAGCGGTGACTGAGGCAAGCGGGATTGCGTTAGAGCCCCGAAGCCGGATTTTTCCCGGATGCTCATTCCACTTAATAGTCATAAAACGAGGAAAGACAGAATTCTTGCGAAAAGGAGATTCATTATGTCCCATCGCTCGTCATGCACTTTGTCCGTCGTCGTGGGTTTGCTTTGCGCCAGTGGAGTCCTGGCTGGCGCCGACGATCCCTACGATCAATCCGCCGTCCCCTTGGAAGTCCAGCCTACCGATCCGAGCCTCGCCAAGATTGTTCTGGTGGCCGGCCGACCAAGTCATGGTCCGGGCGAGCATGAATTCTTTGCAGGCTGCGCGATGCTAATGAAGCTTCTTCAGGAAAACGTCGGTATCTTTCCTGTCATGGCCCGCGACGGCTGGCCAAAAGACTCGAAGACATTTGAGGGCGCCAAGACCGTGGTCTTTTTCATGGACGGCGGCAGCGGACATCCCATCATCCAAAACAAACATATGGAAAAAGTCCAGAAACTCATGGACGCCGGCGCCGGCTTCGTGAACATTCACTACGCGGTCGAGTACCCCAAAGAGCACGGCGAGCGAATTCTCAGTTGGCTCGGCGGTTATTATGAGACCGGCTATTCCACCAATCCGCACTGGAAGGCGGAGATTCGGACGCTTCCCGATCACGCGATCACTCGCGGCGTCGAGCCGTTTACGATTCAGGACGAATGGTATTACAACATCCGATTCGAGCCGCACATGAAAGGAGTCACGCCTATCCTCAAGGCTACGCCCCCGGACAACACTCGTGGCACCCCGGAAGCGAAGAAGCATCCGGGCCGAGAGGAGATTCTTGCTTGGGCCTTCGACCGGGCTAACGGCGGTCGCTCTTTCGGCTTCACCGGCGCCCATTTTCACCGCAACTGGGGCGACCCGAATTTCCGCCGCTTGGTCATCAATGCCATTTTGTGGTCCGCCAAGATCGATGTCCCCAAGGACGGCGCCAAGGTCGACTTGGATCCAGCCGATCTAAAGAAAAACTTGGATCGCAAAGGCAAGAATTAAGGCATAGCAAGAAAGAAAAATATCGAATATCGAACAAGGAATTTTGAATGATCAGCGTGGATGATTGCCCTCGACATTCGAGATTCCTTGTTCGATATTCGATATTTGCTTTCCCTGAGATTCTCCTGCCCTACTGAATCAGCCGGGTCAGCGCTTTCATTCCCATCTCGGCGACCTGGGATGCTTTCATTTGCCACAGCACCGGATTCATTAGCTCTAGGGACACGTGCCCGTCGTAACCAAGCGCTCGAATTTGTTCCAAGATGGAAGCCAATTGAAACTCGCCATCTCCCGGAAGGATGCGATCGGCGTCCCTCGCCAACTCGCGCGGCACGCCTGCCAAATCGGATAATTGCACAAACGCCAAATTCTCCTGGGTGAGGAGGGCAAAATCCTCCAGTTTGCTTGGCCCGGTGTAGTAGTGGAAGACATCAAAGTTGATTCCGACGTTGGGTTCTCCGCACTGAGCGACCAAGGCCAGGGCGGTGCTCAGGCTGGAGCAGAAAGTGGCCGAGCCGCGGAATTCCAGCCCCAAGCGAACGTCAAAGCCGGCCGCCCACTGGGCCGCCTGCTTGAGCGACACGACCGATCGCTCCAAGGAAGTTTGATCCACTTCGCCAGCGAAATCCGCGACGACCAACAGCAACGGGATACTCAATCCCTGACACAATTCCAAGCGACTTCGGAAATGGTCGAAATGCACTCGCCGCTGCTCCCCTTGCGAGAGCAGCAGTCCCCCTTGATAAGCGGCGGCAGCTAGCGTCATCTGTTGATCTTCGAGTAGTCGCCGGGTCTCCGCGAGCGAATGACTTTCCAAATGGGTTTCGAGTTTGGTCAACCAAACTTCCATGGCACGAAAGCCAGCGCCGGCGAACGCTTGCACGTCCTCGGCAAAGGACGCGGCCATAGTGGTCGCTTCGCTGATGCACGGCTTCGTCAACTCACCTAATCCTCCGCGCCCCACGCTGGCCGATGCCGAGGGATTTCCGCCTTGAAGTCGCCCAAGCTGTTCCATTGAAGACGCTGATCTAGATCCACTTCCGCCACCGCCACGGTACCCCACTTCTTGGCCAGCGCGATAGTTTTGCCTTGATGATCGTAGACCGCCGTCACCATCCAGTTGCGCGAGATGTCCTCATAGGTGCTGCTCACCAGGTAGACGTGATTCTCGCAAGCGCGGGCGCTGGCCAGCGCCGGATTACAGCCCCAAACGGGCCAGGCAATCACTTCCGCGCCGCGATTGCTCAGATGCCGGGCCACCTCCGGAAAGAAACCGTCGTAGCACACCATCATCCCCAACTTTCCGAAGCGGGTTTGGAATACCGGATAGTCATTTCCGGGAGCAATTCCCCCTTGGATCTCGCCCCGAGGCAGGCACACCTTTCGGTATTTGCCCGCCACCTCGCCACTCGGCGTCAGCAGCACCGCGACGTTGTAGATCAAGTGGCCTTCCCGCTCCAGCAAGCCGGCCACGATGTAGAGATTATGTTTCTTGGCCAGTTGCCCAAAATACTCTGTCGAAGGACCAGGCACCGGCTCCGCCGCTTCAACATAATTTTTGTGCGTTCCGAAATAGGTCAATGTTTCTCCGAGCACCACCAGGTCGGCTTTTTGCTTGGCGGCTTCTTCGATCAGCGGAGCATATTCTCGACAATTGCTTGCCGGCGATTGCCCACTAGGCCGCAAATGAATAGCCGCGAGGCGAACCTTGCGCCCGGCCGGAGGAGGCCTTTCGGTCAAACCCACCTCGCTCCAATCGATGCTGGCATCCGGCGCCCATTGCAAGTGCAATTCCACCACCGCCTGAGTCGCTTTCGCCGGCGCTCGATAGGTGTCCGAAACCTCCACCCATCCTTCGGCATCGGCCTCCTTATCGGTTGGGAATTCCGGCTCCGCGATCGGGGTCCACCCTTTCAGATAATCGGTCACCGCCGGAGTATCTCCGGGGACGGCCTTTCCCTTGTCATCTTGCCACAAGACGCGGACGACCGCGCTGCGGCGTGGCACCGGCATGTTCGCGACCTTTCGCGCCGCGTGGAACCGGTAATATCGGCCTCCGGTAATCGAATAGGTGCGCGTCCAGAAGCCATCCAATCCGTCTCGTTTATCGGCGGTGATCCGAAAGCTCCCTTTGCCGTCCCGTCCCCCCGCCGGATCGTATGAAAAATCCGGCCGAATCTCATCACGAGGCGCCGCCGTGATCCAACCTTCGGGGGTTGTTTCCAAGCTTGGGCCCCCCGGTCT
>WNFJ01521423.1_pt1 | contig 12629 bp, 10 predicted proteins | sample 5400461 | NCBI WGS metagenome assembly WNFJ01 (sample SAMN13153349, study PRJNA577476) | soil metagenome | isolation source: 115 cm saprolite on Douglas fir-dominated hillslope | place: USA:California | collected 2013-09-17 | reverse complement strand
GAAGGCACTGGATTTCTGGCATCGCATAGCTCACGGAGTGGCTCGAGGCGAGCGTGCGCTGCTCGTGGCCGAAGATGCGGGCGGCGTTGTCGGCACCGTGCAGCTCATCCTCGATCAGCCAGAGAATCAGCCGCATCGCGCCGATCTGTCGAAGATGCTCGTGCACCGCCGAGCACGGCGTCAGGGATTGGGGGAGGGATTGCTGCGCGCCGCGGAGGATGTCGCACGCGACTGCGGGAAATCACTGCTGGTGCTCGACACAGCGAGCGCCGATGCGGAGCGTCTTTATGTCAAGTTGGGTTGGCGGCGCTGCGGCGTCATCCCAGGGTACGCCCTGCTGCCGCGTGGCGGACTGTGTGACACCACCTACTTCTACCGAACGCTGGATACCTAGCCACTCGCAGTCTGAACGAACGGCGCTACAAGCCTCGGCGGCAATTGCATGTGACGCGGCAGCACCGGAGAATTGAGCCGGTCCATCAGGCTCCTGTCCGGCCAATGCCGTATTCTCGAACGCCCGAACAGCGGTGTGTCGAGAGCTGGACATCCATACAGTATGTTTCTGGCGGGGAGATAGGATGATGAAGCAATTACCACTCGGCAAATCGGGTCCCGCTGCCTCCGCGCTCGGACTGGGCTGCATGGGCATGTCTGGGATGTACGGTCCGGCGGACCGCAAGGAAAGTCTCGCCACGCTCCAGGCGGCCGTCGACGCCGGGATCACCCTGCTTGATACCGGTGATTTCTACGGCATGGGGCACAACGAATTACTGATCGGCGAGGCGCTGAAGTCGATCGCCCGTGACCGCGTGCTCCTCAGCGTGAAGTTCGGGGGTCTGCGCGATCCCGCAGGCGGCTGGGCCGGCTATGACACGCGGCCGAAAGCGGCCAAGAACTTCCTTGCCTATTCCTTGCAGCGGCTGGGCGTCGACTATATCGACATTTACCGTCCCGCTCGCCTCGATCCGCAAGTGCCGATCGAGGACACAGTCGGTGCCATCGCGGACATGATCAACGCGGGATACGTGCGCCATATCGGTCTTTCCGAAATCGGCGCGGAAACCCTGCGGCGCGCGGCCGCAGTGCACCCCATCAGCGATTTGCAGATCGAGTATTCGTTGATTTCCCGCGGCATCGAAGATCGCATCCTGCCGACGGCGCGGGAACTCGGCATCGGCATTACGGCGTACGGCGTGTTGTCGCGGGGACTCATCAGTGGCCACTGGCGCAAGGACAACGTCGCCGCGGGTGACTTCCGCGCGCGCAGCCCGCGCTTCCAGGGCGCCAACGTCGACGCCAACCTGGCCCTCGTCGAGGCACTTCGGGATATTGCGGCCGCGAAGGACATCAGCGTTGCGCAGGTCGCGATCGCCTGGGTTGCCCAACAGGGAGACGACATCATTCCGCTCATCGGCGCGCGGCGCCGCGATCGCCTGGCCGAAGCGCTCGGCTCGTTGGACGCGGCGCTCACGGCAAAAGACATGGCGGCCATCGAACTCGCCATCCCGAAGGGAGCGGCCGCAGGTGCGCGTTACCCCGGCGCAGCGATGGCCGACCTGGACAGCGAGAAATGATTCGACTCGCTTAAAGGAACGCCGGCGCCTTGATTCGCCAGGCGCTGTTCATACAGGCCTCAAGCATCGCCTCAAGCATCGCCTCAAGCGCCGCCTCAAGCGCCGCCTCAAGCGCCGCCTCAAGCGTCGCCATCAATAATCCCGAGGTCTGTCAGCACTCGTTGGGTTTCATTCGCCCCGCGGACACGAACCGCATGCATGCCAAAACTCTGTGCGGCTTCGACGTTGAGCGGGTTGTCATCCAAAAACAGCACCTGCCCGGGCATGAAACCCAGCGAATCGACGACATGTTCAAAGGCGTCGGCATCAGGTTTGATTTTCCCGGTGAGATGCGAAATAAAGTGGCTGTCGAACGCAGGGCCAAGTCCCATGTCGTTCAACACTCGGGGCCAGTGCAGACTGTTGCTATTCGACAGCAGTGCGCGTCGATAGGACGGTGGTATGAGCGCCAACATTTCCAAGGTGCCCGGATAGAGCCCGGTTGGCCACCCTGCAAACGATTCCAGAAATAGCTGCGGTTCGACGGCGAGGCCAAACTCCGAAATCACGCCGTCCGCAAACTCGTTGGCATCGATCCGTCCGGTCTCAAATTTTCGCACCGACTCCGATTGCAGCCACATGCGCCAAAGCTCATCCGTGGTCACCGCATTGCCCAGCCATTCGAGCATGGTGTCGACGCCGCTGAGCTGCACGAGCACACCGCCCACATCGAACAGCAATACGCGAATGTCTTCCGGTAGACCGTTAATTTTCATCTTAAGAAAGAAATGGTACTACGATTCCGTCGCGATCCGGACGCACACGCCTTCCGGACCGGACGTACGCGTACCGGGGCCGGACGTGCGCCTACCGGAGTGCGTCGGGAAACCTAGGAGCGCCCGGTCAGGGACAGCACAGAAGCAACCGAGGCGCGTACAATCACTGGAACATGCCCCTGCACCATCATCACTCGAATAACACGGCACCGCAGCCCTTCCCGCAGCAACCAGGGATACCCGCATGACTCCAAGTGAAAGTGGCCTTCTCACGTCAGCCAGTGATATCCCCGTGACTTCGAGTGAAACGCGCGAACTTCATCGCGGCATCGGTACTCGGCAACTGAGCATGATTGCGATCGGCGGCGCGATCGGTACGGGTTTGTTCTTCGCCAGCGGCGGAGCCATAGCGCAAGCCGGCCCGGGCGGCGCGCTGCTGGCCTACGGAACCATGGGTCTCGCGGTGTACTGCATGATGCAGTCGCTAGGCGAGATGGCGACGCAATTGCCCATTCCGGGTTCGTTCGAGGCGTACGCGGAGCGCTTCATCGATCCGTCCCTGGGGTTTGCGGTTGGCTGGAACTACTGGTTCAGCTGGTCGATTACGCTGGCGGCCGAGTTGGTCGCGGGGGCTCTCATCGTACAATTCTGGTTCCCGCATTCGAACTCTATGTTTTGGGCCATGGGCTTCTTTGCGGCGCTTCTGGCGCTCAACCTCTTGTCGGTCAAGGCGTATGCCGAGGCCGAATATTGGTTCGCCGGGATCAAGGTCGTGACCGTGATCATTTTCCTGGTGGTGGGTGCGTTGATGATCACCGGCATGATCGGCGATCACCATGCAGGCTTTCAAAACTGGACGCTGAGCGACCCCAAGTCCGGCACGCGGGCTCCCTTCGTAGGCGGCTGGACGTCGGTGCTGGCGGTGTTCTTGGTGGCCGGTTTCTCATTCCAGGGAACGGAAGGCGTGGGGCTGGCCGCGGCGGAAACCACCAACCCGAGTAAAAACGTCCCCAAGGCGATCAGGACCGTTTTCTGGCGCATCCTGCTGTTCTATATCGGCTCCATTTTCGTGGTCGGCACCTTGGTCAGTTACAACGACCCGAACCTGCTGCACGGCGACGAAAGTCACATCGCCTTCTCCCCCTTCACGATGGTGTTCCAGATGCTTCCGAGGTTCGGGTATTACGCCGCCAATCTCATGAATGCGGTGATCCTGTCCTCGGTGCTGTCTTGCGGGAATTCCTCGATGTATGTGGCCTCACGAATGTTGTATGCGATGTCCCATAGCCGCAAGGCGCCGAAGCTGTTCAGCAAGCTCAACCGGCGCGGCGTGCCCGTGGCCGCACTCCTGGCCACGGGGTTGGTCAGTGCCCTGGCCTTCTTTTCCACCCTGGTGGGTGACCAGAAGATCTATCAGATTTTCTACAACGCCTCGAGCCTGAGCGGTTTTCTGATTTGGCTGGGCATCGCGGTCTGCCACCTGCGCTTCCGGCAGGCGTGGGTCGCACAGGGCCGGAGCCTCGACGATCTGAAATTCAAGTCCAAGTTCTACCCCTACGGCCCATGGCTCGCCGTGATCCTCTTCTTGGTGGTGTTGTTCGGCGCCAACATCGGCGTATTCCAAGCCCCGGTCTTTTCTTGGTTCGACTTCATCACCGGCTACCTGATGATTCCGGGTTTCGTCCTCTTTTACTTGGGCCACAAATACTGGAACAAGACGCGGGTAATACCCCTGAAGGACTGTAATTTCGAGATGGACTGAGCCGCTGCGGCGCGCCTCTTGCCAGGATTCTGGCCGCCCCCTGGGTGGTGTTTCCCGGCAATCCGGGCCACGCATATCTCGCATCCAGCAATGGCCTGGCCGAGATTACACCCGTAATCATTCCGGCCGATCACGCAATAGCTGCGAAATCGAGCGCGCGCAAGCTCCGGACATGCGCCAAAGTATCGTTGTATACGAACAAGATGACCTGATGCGCGCCCTGCTCGTGGAATGGCTGAGAAACGCCGGCTATCGAGCTCACGGCGTCGCGCCGCACTGCGCACCTACCGATAATGTGGATCTTGTGATCGTCAGTATTTATATGCCCAAACATGCGGGCGGACGCCTGGTCGATGAAATTCGCGCAGCGTATCCGGGAACACCGGTGGTGGCGATCTCCGGACAATTCCGCTCCGGCCTCTCGAGTGCCGGTGCGACGGCGCAGACGCTCGGCGTGGCCCAGGTCATCGCCAAGCCGCTGACCCGCGATGCTCTGCTCGCGACCGTTCGCGCTATGATCGGTCCACCGAATTAAGGCTCTGCGAGACGCATGCCCCCATCCGACGATCTCATTGCGCAGCCCACCGCCCCCATCCGGTTCAAGCGCCTGCGGCTCGGGATCGCGGTACTTGGCTTGTTTGTCATATTTGCGTTTGCGGCCTCCTCCGCTTACGACGCTTCGCGTGCCTACCACAATTCGCTCGCTGCGACCGATCGCGAAATCAGCAATGTCGCGACGGCGCTCGCCGAGCAAACCGCGTGGACTTGGCAGGGCATCGATTTGCTGCTCCGGGATACGGCGCGTTGGTACCAGAACGACAGCCGCAAGTTCGCGCCCGAGCGTCTCAATGAAGTCCTCGCGAATCGCACCGCCGGAGTACCGCAGCTGCGGATGATCACCATCGACGATCCCCAGGGTATACAGCGGCACCGCTCGCGCGGCTCCGTACCGCCGAATCTCGACGTGTCCGACCGCGCTTACTTCATCGCTCAGCGCGACAGCGCTGCGACGGGGCTCTTCGTCAGCGAACCGCTGATCACCCGGAGCGAGAGCCGGATGGGAATAGTCCTGTCGCGGCGCATCGAGGGCGACCATGGAGAGTTCGCAGGGGTCGTTACCGCCATCGTCGACCTCGCGGATCTCGAGAGGTTCTACAGCTCGGTCACCCTCGGGAAGGGCAGCGCCGTCCAGCTCCTGCGCGACAATGGCACGCTGCTCATACACAATCCGCCGGCGCCGGAAGCGATCAACAGAAAATTCCCGGAACTCGCCGCCGTACCGGCTGCGCCGGCAAGCCGCGTGGTGAACCCGATCGATGGCCGGCGAGACTTCATCGCGGTGGCGCGCGTACGGGACACCCCACTGGTGATGACGGTCACTCGCGACGAGTCTGTTGCCATGCGCCCGTGGCGCGATGAAGCGATTCGACTGGCCGCGCGCACCATCGTAGTCACCCTTCTGGGTTTGGCCGCCATTGCCGCGCTGTGGCGCCAGCTGCGGCGCATTGAAACGGGTGAGCGCGCACTGCGGGACAGTGAGGAACGCTACGCACTGGCGATGGAGGGAGCGAACGAAGGGCACTGGGACTGGAACCTCGAGACCGATCACCTCTTCCTGTCGTCGAAGATGAAAATGCTCGAGGGTAAAGACGAAGACCATGCCGCGACCACCCGCACCGCGTGGAATGTAACCACTCTCGTCCACGTGGATGACCGGCCACGGCTCGACGCTGCGGTCAAGGATCACCTCGAGGGTCGCACGCCGAGCTTTGAATGCGAATACCGCGTGGAGCAACGTAACGGCGACTGGCACTGGCTGCTCTCGCGCGGCCGCTGTCTGCGAGACACGGCGGGCAGACCATACCGGTTCGTCGGTTCGGCCATCGACGTGACGGATCAAAAGCAGGCGCAGGCCGACAAAGAGCATCTGGAGGCGCAGCTGCGGCAATCGCAGAAAATGGAGGCGATCGGCACGCTGGCAGGCGGCATCGCCCACGACTTCAACAATATCTTGGGAGCGATCTTAGGATACGGCGAGCTTGCACAAGAACTCTCCGTTCGCGACAGTGCCTTACGGCGCTACCTTGACAACGTGATGCACGCGGCCGGGCGAGCCAAGATGCTCGTCGACCGCATCCTCGGATTCAGCCGCAGCGGGATGGGTGAGCGCGCACATGTGCATGTCCAGTCGGTCATCGAAGAATCCCTGGAACTGATCGCGGCATCCCTGCCCGCCAACGTACGTCTGGACAAAAAACTCGATGCCGGCGATGCCGCATTGATCGGCGATTCGACGCAATTGCATCAGGTCGCCATGAATCTCTGTACCAATGCGGTACATGCCATGGAGCGCGGCGGCACGCTCACCGTGCTTCTCGAACGCATTCGATTGATCGAGGGCCGTTCGCTTTCGCGCGGCGCGCTCTCCCCGGGGAACTACGCGCGGCTCGTGATCCGGGACACGGGCACCGGCATTCCGCCCGCTGTGCTCGAGCGAATATTCGATCCGTTCTTCACGACCAAAGGTATCGGCGAAGGAACCGGTCTGGGTCTATCGCTGGTGCATGGGATCGTGACCGATCTCGGCGGTGCGATCGATGTCAAAACGACCGCCGGGAAAGGAACGAGCTTTGAGATCTGGCTGCCGATCTCGGCCGAAGCCGGAAAGCCCGCCGTTGAAACGGTGCGCGAACTGCCGCGCGGGCACGGTGAGACGGTGATGATCGTGGATGACGAACCGATGCTGGTGACGCTCGCCGAAGAAATGCTTGCCGAACTCGGCTACGAGCCGGTGGGTTTCGGTTCAAGCAACGCGGCGCTTCAGGCATTCCGGGCCGACCCGACGCGTTTCGATCTGGTGCTCACCGATGAAGCGATGCCGGATATCGCGGGTAGCGAGCTGGCACGCGAGATCCGGCGCGTTCGGCCCGATGTACCCATCATTCTCATGAGCGGCCACGGGGGCGCACGGCTTGCGGATCGTGCGGCCGGAATCGGCGTGAATGAGGTATTGCACAAGCCGCTGCAGCGCAGTGACCTCGCCGAGTCGTTCGCGCGCAATCTAAGATCCGCGCCGTGAATGTGGGCGGAGATTCCCCGCTGATCTGGTGATACATTATTGAGGCCCGGCCTCGGAGACTATCGTCATGCCTGAGACTGTTCAGCCGCACATCTTGGTCGTCGACGACGATCCGCAGATCCGCGACTTGCTGCGGGAATACCTCACCCAGAACGAGTTGCGCGTCAGCGTGACGTCGACCGGCACGGAAATGTTGGTGATCCTCGCCGACCACGCCATCGATCTCGTGGTGCTCGACCTGCGCCTGGCAGGCGAGGATGGCATGGCGATTGCGCGCAAGCTGCGCGAGGAATCGGCGATACCCGTCATCATCCTCACCGGCGTCCGCGACGAAGCCGATCGCATCATGGGCCTCGAACTCGGTGCCGACGATTACCTGACCAAGCCTTTCAGCCCCCGCGAGCTGCTGGCTCGCATCCGCAGCGTGCTGCGGCGAACCAAGGGGGCGGCCCTGACTGAGGCGAGGCAGAGAGACGTCCGCGCCTACCGCTTTGCCGAGTTCGAGCTCAACCTGCGCACGCGGCGACTGGCAAAGCATACCGGGCAGCGGTTCGAACTGACCAACGGCGAATTCAATCTACTCGCCGCGTTACTGGCGGCTCCGCAACGAGTCCTCACTCGCGATCAGCTGCTCGAAGCCAGCCGAGTGTACGACAACGAGGTCTACGACCGATCCATTGACGTTCAGGTGCTGCGATTGCGCCGCAAGATCGAGGCCGATCCGTCGCAGCCACAGTTCATCGTCACCGAACGCGGTGTGGGATATTCGTTCAGCGCGCCGGTTGAAATTCTTTACTGACTTCCCCGCCGCGCTCGACGAGCTGATGGCCCGCCATCGGTAAAGTAAGGCCCCTGCGAAGCAGTGCAACGTTGCGAAGCGGTGCAGCAAAGCTGAAGGCCAAGGTGGGCTCCCGTCCCTCTCGCTGCGCGTGGCGTCCGCGCTGCGGGCCATCCTGTTGACAAGCACGCCTCAGTGGTAGATACACCGCACTCGACGCCACTGGTTTTGTTCCGCATTGAGGCTGGATACTGAAGGGGCCTGGTCGCAGCATTTTTTGTTCGCGGAGCCGGGCTAGAACGAAAATAAATGACTGGGGAGGTGTGTCATGCCCCGTGTTCCTGCGTTCGTCCTGATCTCTATTTGCATATGCGTAGCCTTTGCCGTGTGCTCGCAGACCTCACAGGCGCAGTCGTTCGCGCGCGTGGGCAATCTGGATTGCAACGGCTACAGCAAGATCCAGTCACCACTTAGACCGCAAATGACTTGCGCTGACTTCACCGGCGAGTATGGCCAACGTGGCTACGACAACGGCCATTACGTCGGGCACGACGAGCCGAGTATTGGCTTCTATTCGACGGTGCCTCACTCCGGCAACAGTGTGCAGTGGGACATTACACTGCCGGCCGAACGTCCCCTGCCGGCGACGCAGACGTTCGAGAACTATCCCGCGTTCTGGTTCGCGATGGCGCTCTGCGATGACAACTCTTTTCCCAATGGAGCCTGCATCCCGGATAGCGATGAGAACACGCCTGGCCTGGCGGGGTCGGCGTTCATGGAGCTGCAGTTTTATCCCCCCGGGTTTCCTCCTTTCATCACACAAATCAGCTGCAACCTGACCCACTGGTGCGCTGCGCTCAATATAGACAGTCTCGAAGTCATAACCTCCGGCCACAAGCGTGGCAATCTGAATCCGGCGTGCACCGAACCCGTCAACTTCGCGTTCATCCAGAGGGACGGGGTTCCCACGGGTCCTCCGGGGCCCAGCACAGCGACAGCCGCAACGTTTGCTCCAAATGCTCACACGCTGCTGATGAATCAGGGCGATCATCTGCGCGTCACACTCACCGATACCGCCTCGGGCCTGATCACTCGAATCGACGATTTAACGACTGGTCAGACAGGGTTCATGGTGGCGAGTGGCGCGAATGGCTTCCAGAACTCGAATCCAAACACTTGTGCCGGGACGAACTTTGATTTCCATCCAGAGTTCGACACCGCGAGGTTTGGAAACTTCGTCCCCTGGGCGGCGCTTCAGGCAAATATCAACTTTTCGGTGGAAATCGGGCACTTCACGCCCGGCGCGAATGGCGACAACGATGCTGACGACGCACCGTGTTTCCCCGGGCCTACGGTAGCTGGCTGCCTCAATCTTGCCGTCGGAGGGGATCTAGACTATGACGGCACGTCGTACCGGACCGACTGGCCAGACGGCACGCGCAACAATGCCACATCGCTTGCCATCCGTTCCGTCAGCGGAGGCGGCATTGGGCCCCTCAGTCGGTCTGACGATAGTGGCGACTATAACCAGCCGTTTCCAATCATTCAGCTCGAGACCGATGTCTCAAGCTCGGAATCAACCTGTAAACCGAACGGGGTCGGCTGCGTCGTCCCGCCGGTGGGCGCAGCGTTCTATCCTTTTTATGCGCTGAAAGGCAGCAACGATGGAGGCAATCAGGGAAACTGCACGCTGCTGTTTGGCAATTTCAGCGGGGTCGGCGTCAACAACTTTGGCCGGGACAAGCAGTACGGCGCCTCGAATCTGTCCTGGTTCTTTGGCCAGAACAGCGGCGGTCCGCAGACCAATCCGTGTATCCCAAATCCCGGCGGGTTCTAGAGGTGCAGGCTATCCCCAGAGGCCGCCCAGCGCCTTGACCAGCAGCACGCTCGCATCGAGCCGACGCCGGGCAATGTCGATGGCGGTACGCTCGTTGGTCAAGGCAGCGCTCTGCGCGGTCACCACATCCAAGTACCCCACTGCGCCACCCTCATAACGCTGCAGCGCCAGATCGAGCTCATGCTGTGCGGCGCTGACCGCCCGCTGCTGTGCCCCCGACTCGTCGGCGAGTACGCGCAGGGCGGCGAGATTATCCTCGACCTCTTGGAATGAAGTCAGCACCACCTGCCGATAGTCGGCCACCGCCGAGTCATACATCGCCTTGGCGGCGTTCAATTTCTGCTTACGCAGACCGCCGTCGAACAGCGTGCCCACCAACGGCAGGCCGACGGCCCAGAAGCGGCTGGGCGCGTTCGCCCATTGTGAAAAGCCCCCCGATTCGAGGCCGCCGGTGAGGGACAGCATCAGATCCGGAAAGAAAGCGGCGGTGGCCGAGCCCACGTCTGCGTTGGAGGCCGCCACGAGGCGCTCCGCCGCCGCCACGTCGGGTCGCCGTTCCAGCAGTTGCGAGGGGACGCCGGCGGGAACGTCCGGCGGCGCGAGCTGCGTGGCACTCGCGGGCAGCGCAAATGTCGAGGCGGATTCGCCGATCAGCGTGGCAATCGCATGCTCAAGCTGGGCACGCATGACGCCGAGATCGATGAGTTGCGAACGCGCCGTCTCCAATTGGGTCTGCGCCAAAGCGACGTCCGAATCCGATGCGACGCCGGCGGTGAATCGCTGGGTCGCAATGTCGAGCGCCGCCTGAAAGGCAACGACGGTTTGCCGCAACAGGTCGGTCTGCGTGTCCACCCCGCGCAGGTCGAAATAGTCCACCGCGAGTTCGGCGTGCATGCTGAGTTCGACCGAGGCCAGATCCGCCGCGCTCGCCTGCTCCCGGGCCTTGGCGCCCTCGACGGCGTGGCCTACCTTGCCGAATAAATCCGGCTCCCAGGAGGCGCTCACGCCCGCGGTGTTGTCCCACACCGTCTTGCCGGCCAGACCCTGGCGCCCGATCACAGTCTGCGAGGTACGGACCCGATCGGGCTCGATCCCCGCCTGAATTGTCGGGTAGTACGCCGAGCGGGCTTGGCCCACCACCGCGCGCGCCTGCTGGAGCGACGCCACTGCCTTGACGATGGTCTGATTCGACACGGTGACGCGCGCCTCGAGCTGATTCAACGACGCATCCTGGAAGATTTCCCACCAGGCGCCGCGGTTCTGGGCGTCCTGGGGGGAAGCGGGCTTCCAGCCCGGCGCCGGCACGGCGGCGGGGGCGGCGGGCCGCTCCTTGAACGCTCCGGGCACATCGACGCTAGGCCGCACATAGGCAGGGCCGGTCGCGCAGCCGGCGAGCAGCAGCGTCAGGACAAGCGCTCCGGCGCCCGCGCGAATCTTGGTATCCAATCCGACATTCATGACCGTTCTCCGACGATAGGGACGCGCAACGTTGCCCATGGTGCTAGGCCGACGGCGATTTCGACGGCTTCTCAGAGCCCGACGGCTTCCCGGCGCCCGGCGGGTTCTCGACGACGTGCACGGCGTCGCCGGGCGCGATGGCATCGCCCGGGTTGGCAATGACACGCTCGCTCACGTCGAGCCCGGAGGTCACTTCCACGGTCGTGCCGAAGTCCCGTCCCAAGGTAACCTTTCGCAGCTGCGCCTTCCCCGTCCCATCGACGACCGCCACCTGCACCCCGTCCGGGCGGAATAGCAGCGTATTCACGGGCACGGACAGGAGCGGGTGGGACGTGGTCATCTCCAGATCGACCAGCGCGTAGGCACCCGGCAGAACGGCACCGTCCTGGTTGTCGACGTCTACTTCGACCCGCAAGGTACGGCTGGCGGAATTGATCGCTCCTGAGGTGCGCGCGACCGCCCCGTGCAAGGGGTGGTCCGGCTGCTGTGGAAGAGTCAGCGTGGCCGGCACACCGGGCTGCATGTCTTGCGCGTAGACCTGCGGGACGTCGACGAAGACTCGCAGCTTGTCCGTTTCCGCCAAATGGAACAGTTCCATCTTGGATCCGCCGGCGCTGCCCGAATCGATCAACGCGCCGACGTCGACGTTGCGTGCGGTGACCACGCCCGCGAAAGGCGCGACCACTCGTTCGTAGGATTGCAATTTACTCAAGCGCTGCACGTTCGCCTGCATCGACGCAAGAGTGGCCGCCCGCGCCTTCATCGTGGCAACGTCCGTTTCGGCGACTTCGCGCGAGACTGCATTGGTCTTGAGCAGACCCACCCAGCGATCGGCGGTCACCTTGGCGATATCGTACTGGGCTTGAGCGGTATGCTCATCGGCGCGCGCCTGCTGGAGCTGCGCGTCGACTTCGGGCGTCTCGATGTAGGCCAACAGCTCGCCCGCCGGCACTTGGGTCCCGATGTCCTTGTACCAGTGCGCGAGATAGCCGTTGGTGCGCGCGAAGATCGAGGCTTCCTGAAACGCCTGCACATCGGCCGGCAACTCGATGCGCTGGACCGCCGGCGCCGCCTTCGGGTTCACCACCGAGACCACGGGAGTGCTGAACGACTGGGTTTGCGTACGCAGCGCCGCGTGCGCCTTGAGTCGCGGCAGGATCCCGACGGCGAGGGCCAGCAGCACGAGTGCGAGCGGCGTCAAGCGCAGCAGCCGTGTTTTCAATGATCGGCGGGTAACGGTCGGATCGCCGGCGTCGCGGTTTAGTGTCGCATCGTGATCGTTCATATCGTTACCACTCACATCTCTATCGTTCATGATCTCTCTCCCAATTAATTCGCGGACAAAGCGGGCGTCGCCGAGGCCGTATGCGCCTCGCGGCGCTTGAG
>WNFJ01468471.1_pt1 | contig 12629 bp, 11 predicted proteins | sample 5400461 | NCBI WGS metagenome assembly WNFJ01 (sample SAMN13153349, study PRJNA577476) | soil metagenome | isolation source: 115 cm saprolite on Douglas fir-dominated hillslope | place: USA:California | collected 2013-09-17 | reverse complement strand
TTCGAGATCATAGCTTTCTGGAAAGCCCTTACGACGCATTAGGTTTCGTTTTTCAAGAATTGCGGTTGGCCACAAGAAGCCGTCTGTCGCGACCAATTCCACCGTTCGGCCTGCCTGAGCCAGCAAGGCACGGAGAACCCTGGCGAAGGTGCTCTTTCCAACGGCTACGCTACCGGCCACTCCAATCACGAAAGGATGAACGTCATTGGCCTCCATTTGAATATCAAGGAGTCGGCAAAGAGGTCCAATGACCTCCTCCACCTCCGATATAGGCATTGGCTCATTGACGCCCTTGAGCAAAGTCAGCGCGGCCGGGGTGAGCCGGTAGCTTCCCGCATCGAATCGCGCCCACTGTTGTCGAGTGAATAAATCGTAGAAGTATGGCGACGTGCCACGTCTCATTGGCTCAGACCCCCCCAAGATGAGCGCTGCGTCATTTATACATTTGGCCCAATATCGTCGCATCCTTGGGCTTCCGCTGCTCTCGCCATCCCACCTCGCGCTGCCAGAGCCCCTTCCCCATACCGCATCGGCATCCGCGTCGACTTCCATCTTTCCGCCTGCATCACCGACGCCAAATCAATATTCAACGCTGCTTCCCTGCTTTTACCCGATTTCGCCTTGTTGGACCCCGACACTTTACCGTAGACCGCTGCGACGCGATATTAGCGAATCACTCTGTGTTAACTTCGCGTGCCTCCGCGAGCAGTGCTAGCGGAAGGGCCCGCAGTTGCAATCAAAAACGATAACCCAGGCCCCAAAGAAGGATGTCGGCGTCACGGTTGTAGTCCGTCACGATACGGTGCCAGAGCAATCGGATATCAAAATTTCTGATCGGCCGAAGACTCAGCGTGGCAGATACAACGTCCGAGACGTGCCGTCCGGGAGCTGGCCTGTACTTATCGATCGCGGTATAAAAGCCGAATCCTACGCCAATTGACCAAAGACCGGAGTTGAAACTGGGTTCCAACCAACCCTCCGTGGTAATGCCATTGCGGCGAATCAGTCGAGTATCGCCCTCGTTGAGAAAGCCGACCGATACACGTAGCTCCTTCCAAATATGTCGACGATAGTCGATGGCCTCCGCTCTCGCGGTGTGCGAAGTCGAGTTGAAGCTGTTGGTCACCGTCTTCCAATAGGATGCGACGATTTCATTTGCTGCAAAGCCCTCTGCAGCTTGCGCGTCGGTGTCGTGGATATCGGAAAGTCCTCGGTACCCAATCCCGATGCCGAAGGATGTGGTCTCTATGCTCTTCGACGGAGATGTGTAGTCGATTCGCCCTTCAAAGAACAGATGAGACCACGGGCCCGATTTCCAAGGCTGAATTGTCGCGTCGAGACTGGCCAGCCAAGCCCAGCCGTGGGCGTCCGCATACCCGCCATTATTTTGGGCAAACACCGTATCGTAGTAATAGAACGGACCGCCGCCGACGCTCAGGGTGAATCGGTTCGAGAGCGGAACTATCGGAAGCCAGGCCTCCACGGTAACTCCATCCCGGTGATGACCCGGAAAGTGGGCATCATTGAGGTAGGCAAGGCCTGCCGCGAAGTGGGGTGCGAATGTCTTGCGGTAAGAAATTCCATAACCTGAATCCGGTGGCCACTGCCTAAGGCTATACACGCGCTCACCGAAGTAAGAAATTTCATCAGGGGCCGGATCGCCGGTGCTGGTAGATCCTGTGTCGGCCAGAGCAGGTCCCGTGGCGGCAGCCACGATCGCGAGAAACAAGGCGGAGGTTGGGAGTCCCGAACACCGTGGCGTCCTCCTTGGAGATGCAATGTCGCACATTTCACCAGTCTCCTTGGTCTAGGCGGATGTCCTTACGTTCACGTGCAGTCCGGCAAAAATTCAGCGTTTGCCGTCAATCAACTTAGCTCGAAAGACCGGGCACCACGATCCCGAAATCAACTCGCAGGGCCACATGAGCGACGCCACCGAGTCCATGCAAATATCAGCGACATAGGTCGGTTGGTCAAACGAATTTCCGCCCCCGACCCATCAGGAGTACTGTCCCATCTCATGGCAACTGCAAAGAACAAGTCAAAGGCCACCCGCACCCGCAAATCTGCAACGACCAAGCGCGCGCGCGGAAAGCTCGCTCCCAGCGCAAGCGCCCGAGGGTTGGATGCCGCAGACGTCGTCATCGCCATGGACAGTGAAGAAATCGCCGGCGTCGTCGCGTTGATACGAAGCGCCGGAGGCGCGCTCATCGGTGCGTATCGAGATCCATTGGGCGGGCGTCCGCTCGTCTTGGCGTCGTTGCCTCTGAGCGCCGTTCAGCCCACCCCCTTCCAGCGCGATTTGTCGCCCGCCCACGCGAAGCGGCTCGCGGTGAAGATCGACGAGACCGCGGCCTTTTTAGATCCGCTGATCGTCGTGCGCGGGGAAGATGGCCGATTGTGGACGCCGAATGGCCGTCACCGATTGGCGGCCGGGAAGGTCCTCGGACTCAAGCAAATCACTGCGCTGATCTCCCCCGATGAGGCGCTGGCCTATCGCATCCTGGCCCTCAACACGGAGAAAGCCCACAACTTGCGCGACCGGAGCCTCGAAGTCATTCGCATGGCCAGAAGTCTCGCGAAGCGTCATCCGGCGTCCAAGGAGGCCCAGTACGCCGCGGAATTTGAATCCGCTGAACTGCTGACCCTCGGGATCGTGTATGAAAAGTCATCCCGCTTCGCCGGCGGCGCCTACAGCTCTTTTCTAAAGAAAGTGGATCGGTTCAGCGATCGCACACTCGCCGCCAGTTTGCGCGAGCGGGAAGGATTCGCATCGCGGTTGGTGGAAATCGAGGCGCAAACTAAGCGCATCATTCAGACCCTGCAGAAGCGAGGTTTCAAGTCGCCCTACCTACGCAATTACGTCGTGGCGCGCATCAACCCGGTGCGATTTCATAAATTAAAGAAGGGCGACAATCAGCCGCCCATGCCTTTGGCACAAGCGCTCACGCGCATGGCGGCGGCGGCTAAGAAATTCAATCTCGAATCGGTGTCGAACGCGGATCTAGCGTGGGTAGCGGTCGGCGCAGGCGCCCAAGAGTGACGCGGGGGCATCCGCGAAACAAAAGCTACCCCCTCACTCCGCGCGCATGGAAGGATATTGATAGTCGCTCGGCGGCGCGAAGGTCTCCTTGATCGTGCGCGGTGAGACCCAGCGAATAAGGTTCCACATTGAGCCCGCTTTATCGTTGGTGCCGGAGCGACGTGCGCCCCCAAAAGGCTGTTGACCAACGACCGCGCCCGTGGGCTTATCGTTGATGTAGAAATTGCCCGCGGCGTGTCGCAGCCTGTCGCTGACATGTGCAATCACCGACCGGTCGCCGGCGAATACCGCTCCGGTGAGGCCATAGTCGCTGGTTCGGTCGATCAACGCGAGAGTTTCGTCAAAGCGCGAGTCGGGATAGACGAAGGCGGTGACCATTGGGCCAAAAAATTCTTCGGTCATATAACGCGACGTCGCGTCTTCTGCTTTGATCAGCGCCGGGTGCACGAAATAGCCGCGGCTCATATTCTTGTCGCCGCCCGCGACCAGCTCAACCCCAGCCGTGTGACGGACGGCGTCGACAGCACCGGAGAGCTTGCGCCAAGATTTCTCATCGATGACAGCGCCCATAAAATTGGAGAAACTCGTTACGTCGCCGACACCAACGCCTGGCGATCAAATCGAGCAGCCCGTTTTCCTCGGTCGGGACGGTCACGGCACCGCCCGATCAGAGCCGCTCGATGCTCATCTATAGGGGAAACCCCTACACGTCCCACTTGTGCGGGCGGTACAAATGTCCTGCGCGTGAAGTGGTGCGCAGACAATTGCTTGCGGTTCTCCTATAAACGGAATGAAGCCGATCTGTAGCATAGGACGTTATGATTTGGCCACATCCTCTTCGACGCGGGTTTAAATGGATTCGGGCTTCGCGCGCGCGAATCATGCTTGCGCAGGCGCGCAACGGACCCGACGAAGCACAGAGAGCAGCGAAGCGGGCTTGCTATAGTGCGTTCCATGACGGCCTGACCTTGCTGCCGAACTGCAAGTACTTTCGCGCACGACTTGAGCAGGCGCTCGGCCACACTGAGCCACCGCGCCAAGCGCTCGCTGTGCTGTACCTCAACCTCAACGACTTCACCCTGTTCATCGATACTCACGGACACGATGCCGGCGACGAATTGCTCAAAATCGTTGCCGCACGGATGCTCCTGGCCATGCGTGCGGAGGACATGCTGAGCCGATTGCGGAACGACGAGTTTGCCTGCTTAGTTGCCGGGTTGCCTAGCCGGAGTCAGCTGAGCGACCTGGTGCATGGTCTGTTGCGTGCCGTCTCGGCTCCTCTAAACATCGGCATCCTCTATCTTTGCGTGCATCCCAACATCGGCATTGCGAGGTGCCCAGCGGATGGAGTGAGCACGGAAGCCTTGCTCGCGAATGCCGAATTCGCGATGCGTCTCGCAAAACAGCATAAAACCGGGTTCGCATTCGTCGATGAACACTAACGACTTACTGCTGATCCTGGATAAGGACCCGAAATCCTTATGCGTTCTTCGGACGGTCGCGGCGCATCTGGGGTGTGATCACGTCGAGGCCGATTCAGCCGATGGTCTACAGGATATTCTCGCGGGCCGCCGTCCCACGATGGCCGTGTTGGCGGTGGACGGTTCCAATGTTGACGGATTAGCCATGCTGCGAGTTCTCGCACTCGAGGTTGCACAACCCGCCACACTTCTCATTGGCGCCGTGCACGCACGTGTTCTTGCCGGAGCGAGGCGGGCCGCCGAATTGCAGGGGATTCGCGTGATCGGGGTCGCTACTCGACCGCTCGACCCGGTTGCCATCGAGCAGCTTCTGATGCCGTATCTGACGGGTGCACCACCTATTGCGCTCGGCGAACTCGAACGCGCACTCACCGAGCACGAGCTCATACTTGAATATCTGCCGAAGATCGATATCCGTACCGCCGTGCCGAAAATGCAAGGAGTTGAGGCGCTGGTTCGGTGGCAGCATCCGCGTCGAGGATTGCTGTATCCGCGTCATTTTCTCGGCTCAATCGAGGACCACGATCTGATGGCGCGCCTCACGGATTTTGTGATGACTGAAGCCGTGCGCCAAGCCAGCCATTGGCGTGCACGGGGCCTGCCGCTTGAAATGGTGGTCAACCTGAGTCCGAAGCTCGTCACTGATCGTGAGTTCCCGGAGCGAGTTGCCGTTCTGCTGCGCGAGAATGAAGTTCCCGCGCAGCAATTGGTTCTCGATGTGACCGAAGCGGCGAGCCTCGACTCCAGGGACCTCATGCTGGACGTTTTCACGCGGTTACGCATTCTTGGCGTGGGCTTATCCCTCGATAATTTTGGCACTGGAGTGTCGTCTCTCACGGAACTTTACCGAATGCCTTTCTCCGAGCTCAAAGTGGATCACGCGCTCATCGCCGATGTAGTTCGGGAGCGCGAGGCCATGCTCATCGTACAGGCAATCGCCAAGCTCGCACACACCTTGGAACTCGAGGTGTGCGCGGGAGGCGTCGAGACGCGCGAGATGCTTGGGTTCGTGCAAAGTAACGGTTTTGATAGCGCGCAAGGTCGTTTTTTTAGCGGTCCCGTCAAACCCGCAGAGATCGAGCGGTTAGTGGCCACTTTGCCATGTTCCGAGGCGGCCGCGACTGGCCGGTGGCGAGTAATGCGATCCCCGACCTGACGCTGGCCTCTACCCGAGATTCCAGACCTCGGCGCGAGTGAAGTCCAGGCGCGGGAAGACAACGATCATTGTGAGTGCCGCCTCACAAATCCTCGATTCGACTGCGCGGCAATCAGGGGCCTACTAAAGAATTCACCTGCCGGAACGATACTATTGGGAAATGGGAAGCTATCCCCTACGCTTTGATCCTGGGAAGGACACCGACAATGACGGCGGGCCGACGAGCGGACGACACTTCAGCGGACGCGATCCCCTTCGAGTCGGCCGAGCAACGCCTATTGCGGCGCGAATCGGAGGCGGCCGATTTACGGGCTGAAAGCGCCATGCTGCGAGAGCAGCTGGCGCTGCGCGATCATGCGCTTGACGCGACATCGACGCTCTTCGTGATCACGCAGTTCATGGTCCCGGAACCCCTCATCGTCTACTGCAACAAAGCCGCGGCGGAGCAACATGGGTTTCGCCGCGAGGAATTACTCGGCAAACCCGTCAGCATCTTGAGGCAGTGGGTCGGCCACAACGCCAACTACCTATCGGATGTCGAAGCCGCCATGCGCGCCGGCCGCACCTATCACCATGAGGATGAAGTCACTCGGCGCGACGGCACCACCTACTGGCTGGGTGCGGCGATTCGTCCCATATACGACCACGCGGGGCGCTTGACGCATTCGGTGGCAGTGGGTGCCGACATCACGGTCAAACGCGAGGAGGCCCAAAAGAAACAAGAGCTGCAGCACAAGCTCGTGGAGAAAATGAAGGAACGTGAGCGCATGGTCATTGAACTCCAATTGGCACAGAAACTGGAGTCCGTGGGTCGGCTTGCCGCCGGCATCGCCCACGAAATCAACACGCCCATTCAGTACGTGGGCGACAGTGTGTACTTCCTGCGCAGCGCCTGTGACGATTTCAATCAACTGCTCGATCACTGGAGACATGCGATCGATAGCTTACCGGACAGTCCGGTGCACAGTTGTCTGCGACTCGAAATCGAAGAATCCATGAAAAGGCACGACATGGAATTTATCCGCACCGAGATCCCCAAGGCCTTCGAACGAACTTTCGACGGAGTCGAACGCGTCACGAACATCGTCAAAGCAATGAAGGAATTCGCCCATCCAGACGCCCACGAACAGAGCCCCTCCGACCTCAATCACGCACTGCAAACGACGCTGCTCGTCGCCTCGAGCCCATGGTCCGAATCAAGGATGCGGTCACCTATCTCGGGTTTGCCACCATTCGCAATCTCGTCTTGTCCGCAGAAATTTCGTCGCAATGGGAAACTCTACCGAGCAATCTTGCGGTGGACCCCGAGCAACTACAGAGCCATGCACAGTACGCTGCGGCCGCGTGCAAGTCGCTGGCCGGTGGGAGGGTATCCGCGGATGATGCATGGCTTGCAGGCTTGCTGCACGATATCGGTTACTGGGTGCTCGTGCAGGAATGTCCGGATGAGCTCACGCGTGCGCTCGAACTTGCACGGGAGACACCCCTGCCGCTCTTCGAATGCGAACGGCAGACGACGGGTGCCACGCATGCACAAATAGGGGCCTATCTGCTCGGTCTGTGGGGCTTGCCGTATTCCATCGTCGAAGCGGTTGCCCTGCACCACACGCCGACGGCAATCACCCCGCTGGGGTATGACTTGCTCGGTGCGCTGGCCGTATCGCATGCGCTGCTCGAACCCGTGACCGCACATGCGCTAGTCGCCCCCGGAGAGGCTAATCCATCAGTAGATGCGGCGTACTTCGCCAGCTTGACTGCGCCCTTCGATTGGGACGAAGCCCAACGTCGCGTCCGTTCAAGTGCGGCCCCTTCCCATTGACTTCAAACCTCTGACGGCCTACATCATGAACCCTCAAGAGCTACCCTGTATTCTCTGTGTCGATGACGAGCCTCGCGTCGTGGAGGGTCTGGCCCTTCATCTACGCCGCGACTATCAGATCCTGACTGCGAGTGGTGGGCAGAGTGCACTGCAAGTGCTCAAGGAAAAGGGCGCCCCCGCCGTGATCGTGTCCGACATGCGAATGCCCGGCATGGATGGCGCCACGCTGCTGAAGCACGTAAAGCACCTGTATCCGGAGACGACGCGCATTCTGCTCACCGGAGAGACGGGCCGCGATGCCGCCATAGCGGCGGTCAATGAAGGCCAGATTTTCCGCTTTTTAACGAAACCTTGTCCGCCGGGTCATTTGCGGGCCGCTATCGATGCAGGCGTTGTGCACCACCGGCTGCTGCGCGCCGAGAAAGTACTCTTGCAAGAGACGTTGATCGGCTGCATCAAGGCGTTGATCGACATCCTCGCGATCACCAATCCTGTAGCCTTTGGACGCGCCAATCGAGTGAAGCGCCTCGCGACCGATTTAGCCGCAGCGATCGGCACCGAGGGATTTTGGCAGCTCGAGGCGGCGGCAATGCTGTCTCAAATCGGCTATATATCTTTGCCCGTCGAATTGGTGGAAAAACTCTATTACGGCAAGCGCCTGACGCCGGAAGAACGCATGCTTGCAGACGGCGCGCCTCACGTTGCGCAAAAGCTTCTCGGCCACATTCCCCGACTTGAACCCGTCTTGGAAATTCTGGCAGCAAGTCAGCCCACCAACACCGATGAGCCGGAGGGGTTGATCAAACTGGGCGCCGGTATTCTCCGTTTGGTACTCGAATATGACGCGCACATCGCCCAGGGTCAGTCGGCCACGGGAGCCATCGCGGCCCTTCGCGCGCACGCGGCGCGACACGATACGGCCCTCATCGAAGGCCTCGAATCCATGGTGGGCGCGACGGTCGGCACGCTCGAAGTCAGCGAAGTGGCCGTGGGCCGGGTCACGCCTGGGATGGTGTTCATCGATGATTTGCGCACCTCGGTGGGCACGGTGTTGGTCCCCAAGGGATTCGAAGTCACGGAAGCCTTCTTGGAACGCGTGCGCAACTTTGGGCCCGGCATCCTCCAGGAAAGAGTTCGCGTCTCGGGCGCGGCCAAACAGGGATCATAGTCGGTAAGCTCGAATTCCCGGCTGCACCTTGGGTCGCATACTCGCGGCAAGCCTCGATTATTGCGTACGATAAAGGACGTTAGCATTCACAATAACGGCGATTCGAGGTAGCCATCCCCGCGCCTCGGCGTGTCGCGTCCACTGCGCAGCGTGCCTTCCCTGATCACATTGGCCAATAACACATCCACGAGCGTGCCCCCGCTCGCCCCGCCACCGGCGACAATGTCCGGCACTAGCTTGACACCGGATTTCGCCAGGGCCTCGGCCACTTGCACGACCGCATAGTTGCCTGATTCCATTGAGGCGATCTTGAGCTTGATTACCTCCGCCTCCGCGCCGCCGACCGCTCGCGTCTTTGACGCTTCCGCATCCCCGACCGTACGCGTCACGGTGGCGTCTGCTTCGGCATTGATCGTCTTGGCACGAGCCTGACCCTCCGCTGACTTTACGTTCGCCCGCGCGTTGAAATCGGCAATTGCTACCTGCCGCTCCGCATCGACTACTTTGGCTTGCGTCACGGCTAGGGCATTGGCTTGTTCGAACTGCTGGCGCACAACCTGCGCTAGTCGCTGCGTTTCGTAAGTGACGCGTTCCTGCTCCGCCAATTTTCGATCAGTAAGTGTCTTCATCAGCGCGTCCGGCGGCACGATGTCACCGATTAGGGTATCCACTGCACCCACATTGTATTCCTTGAGAGCCAAAGAGATCGAATCGCGGGCCTCGCCCTGGCGCAGAGAGCGATTCTTCAGAAAATCAATGATGTCGGAACCCTGAGCGGCATTGCGGAAATAGTTGCCGATTGTAGGTTCGAGTACTTGAGTGACCAGGGCTGACATACTTCCGAATCGAGCGATCACCTTAGGCGCATCATTACGCGGAATATGAATGATTTGAGAAACGTCAAGATTGAATTTGAAGCCATCGGCCGATCGGACTGTGATCGTCGAGAGGTTGGCATCGAGTTGATGCGCTTCGGTTTTGCCGGTCGCCCAGTTGAGCACAACATTGGCCGTGGGTACGTTGCTCACCTTATGCGTGTACGGATTAATCGGATACTTCCCCGGATCGAGTGGCTCAACCCAAACGCCCTTATCGCCGCGACTCACCAGATTCCCATGCCGAAAGGCTTCGCCCGAGACGTCCTTGCCTTCCTTGCCAACATAAGCAATGACCACACCCACATGTGCGATCGGCACCTCCGTCATATCGACCAGCTCAATTGTAGCGAAGCTCGGATTGATGAAATACCGGCCCGCGAGCAAGACTTGCTCTTGTAGACCCTTACTACCCTTACCATCGATAAAGACCTGCGGGCTTTGAAACATGTTATGGCCTTCAACGACTCGCCCAGCGATTTCACCTGATGCGAGCGCCAATCCCTCGCGTGTAGTAACGATCCCAACTTTGTTATCGGGAATATCGAGCGCATCGGCTAGCTGCACGGAAAATAGAAAAGGATTAATCCGGTAGTTGCCGGGCGCGATGAGCGCCATCTGCGGGCCGCGCTCGCCGCCGCCGGCGATGAAAGCGGGCCCATCCTGGAAGGAATCGCACTCGACATGGCGTGCAATTACTCGTCCGCCGCCCAAGGGGATGCCGTCACGTGCTTCAATGACACCAACCTGACCTGGCGGTACAACGATCGCATCCGTGAGCGTGACCGAGAAAAGCAGTGTATTGATTCGGTAGGTGCCGGGCGGGATCAACCCGATTTGGGGGCCCCTCTGACCTCCGTTCTCGAGGAACGCCCGTGCGTCTTGAAATGCATCGCAGGCCGCCAGTTGCGCAACAATTCGGCCGCTTGGCAACGGTTTTCCGTCGCACGCCTCGACGCAACCGACCTTGCCTGGTGGCACCGTGCAGAACTTGACCAATTCGACCTGGTACTGCCACGGCCACATACCCACGTGAAGTCCGGGAGGCAGCGTATCAGCTTGATAGCCTGCTTCGCCGTTCAGTGCAATGATTCGTCCTGCCGGAAGGCGCCGATTCTTGCCGACGATCACGAATTTCTTCGTCATTACACCGACGCTGTCATCCGGAACAAGAATGACACCGCAGAGTGCGAGCACCCATCGGTAGCACGCCAGGAGAATGATTGCGCCAAGCACGACTGCGACGAGTGACCAATGATTCAAAACATAGTCCATTTTGTTTCGTCCTTATCTCTTTGGAGATCCATCCTTATCGCTGTGTAGTATACGAGCATTGACATCGTCGCCGAGGCAACCTCATGGTTAGTTGCCTAGTAGCGCACTTTAAACGTCGGCGAGTCCTCGGGCTTCATTTTTCGCCGATCATGAATGCGGGCGGTCGCGATATCGTGCCCCAGCCACTCCTGGATGTGATTTCCCCTCCAAGCTTGAACAAGTGGGGCGTCCATTTACAGATATTTCTATTTGGGTATCACAGGCGAACCGCTGATAGCGGGTAGTATGTTAAATAGGACTGAGCGCGGCTGACGAGAACCAATCGCCTGCCGGATTCCAATCCGACAATCATCAGATTCGTTTATGCGGGGCGGCGCTGCCATTGTGTCTGAGCTATAGTCGGCCGTCGTACGTCCAGCGCCGAATTTTTTTCGCAACCAATGTACCCGCGAGCGGGTGCGCCGGATTCAACAGAAAATTACATTCCTCAGGGACGACGATGGATGGCACCTGCGCGATCAATTGCGCTCCCGATTTTGCCCAGGTCGTGCCCCAGTCGAGCGACACGAGGCCGGCCGGCAACGCATCCCAGCCCACATGCAACGCGACATCGAATTGCGTTCTCGCTTTCCACGCAGCGTCCGGGATTTCAATTTCTATCAAATAGCGATTGAGCGGCAGCGGGTCCGGGCCACCCAAGTGCACGACGGTTTCAAGACAAGCGAGCGCCATGGAAGAAGAGGTGTAGACGAGAGGTGTGCCCTTTCTGTTCCATCGCCCCCCGGTCTTCTCCGCTCCCTTGCCTGACAAATCGTCAGCCGCGTAATCGGGGGTATCGGCGGCTATGCGCCACACACGGTGTGGCATGGCTCACGCATAAGTCCCGGACTGCTCCTGCGATAGGAGATCCGCTACCAGCATGCGGCCATCCGCGGTATCCATGAACTCTCCAGGAGGTTTACCACCGAGTGCCGGCAATGGTCGATCAAGCCACGCTGATACCCACGTTGCCGCGTCGAACTCCTCTGGGCCCCCTGATTCCTTCACCAAGCTTTGTGCCTGCCCAACTAGACGCGCGATGCCTACCACACGTTCACTCTCGTCGGGATTGAGAAGCTTCGATAGGCGCACCTTGCGGTCAACTGTCGGGCGTGCCAATCCCAGCGTTCTGTAGAATCTCTCCATCGGCATTTTCATGCGCGTCGACAGCACTTTCACGTACTTCGCAGGAACGCCCGCTTTTACAAGTGACACCCGATCCACGACGCTAGTGTAATAGAGCCGCACCGCCTGTTCGCGTTCCGTCCACGCGTGAGATGGAGTCTTCGCCCCGCCCCGACGTACGGCGGTGACAATGCGACCTGCCGCTCGAGGGGCTTTTGAGGGGTCATTCATAGTCGGTCTCTTTGCTCATTTGAGCGGAAATTATTACTCAAATGATTAAAATAGGCAACTCGGTAAATCGACGCTGAAACGTACACAAAATGGCATAAATGGGGCCCCAACACGTTGCGCCGACACCCTATTGCGCCGCAGCAACCTAGCTACCTAACTGGCCCTTCAACTCACTGGAGACAAATTCGGACGAATAATCCGTTGGAGCGGATCATCCGTGAGATCCGACGACGCACACGGGTTGTCGGAGCATTTCCTTGCCGCCAGCCGCCGGCTTGAACTAGCGCGCGCAAAAACAGAGAGCGAGCCGAAGCCCGCTCTATTCGACTGTAGCCGGCACTTGCAGATTTCGCCTGCAAATGGGGCGGATGCTACATGTCCATTCCGCCCATGCCACCGTCCGGCGCGCCATGTGCA
>WNFJ01154587.1_pt2 | contig 12632 bp, 7 predicted proteins | sample 5400461 | NCBI WGS metagenome assembly WNFJ01 (sample SAMN13153349, study PRJNA577476) | soil metagenome | isolation source: 115 cm saprolite on Douglas fir-dominated hillslope | place: USA:California | collected 2013-09-17 | reverse complement strand
GATGCAGGGCTCTACGACTGGCCGGGTTACGACGGAATCTCGGGTTATCTAGCCCATATGGATATTCCAGCACGCGGAATCCTTGCGAGCTATGCCGGGCGGGGAGGATTCAGCAACCTTGAAGCGCTTACACCCGATGGGAAGAGTGCGGCGGCCGGTGGGTTCAGCGTGAAGCTGCCGTCGAAGACATTGACCGATGCTGAGACTCCGAGTGTGTTTCTCGACTTTGGACGCGAGCTCACGGGCCGGGTTGAGATTGTCTCCGATAGCGATACTCCGGCAGTGGTGACGATCCAGATGGGCGAGTCCGAGGCGGAGGCGCTGAAGGTTCCTTTTCTTGGGATCAACCAGATCACGATTCCGCCCCACGAAACGGTACATGGCCCCAAGACGGCGTTCCGGTATGCGAAGGTGCGGTTCGTCGGGGGCGGGCCGGAGCTGAAATTCAAGAGCATCCACGTCGACCACATCTTCTATCCAGTGACGTATGCGGGATCGTTTGAGTCCTCCGATGCGGTGCTGAACCGGATATGGGAGACGGGCGCCTATACGGCTCACCTGTGCATGCAGGACGGCGTGTGGGATGCCTCGAAGCGCGACCGCGGACGTTGGATGGGCGACACGGATGTGAGCGGACGCGTGATTGAAGATGTGTTTGGCGAGCATCCGCTGATGGAGGACACGCTGGACCGGCTGATGGGGCCGGCTCCCGTGGACCAGCATGTGAATGGGATTCCCGGATACAGCTCGTTCTGGTTTACGGGCGTGGCGGACTACTACCGGCACACCGGATCGAAGAAGTTTTTAGAGCGGGAGCGTGAGCGGATGGTGCAGCTGCTGCACTACATCGATGCGGAGTTCGATGAGCGCGGAATCTATGCGAACAAGACGAAGGTGTGGCTCTACGTGGACTGGTCTCCGGAGCTGAATGGAGATACGCCGGAGACAAGGCGTGCTACGACGCTTGAGTTCTACCGGGCGTATCGAGAGGGAGCGTGGCTGCTGCGCGAGCTTGGGGATACGGCGAATGCGGACAAGTACGAGGCGCGCGCTGCTGCGGTGAAGGCGGCGGCGGGCAAGTATCTGTTGGACTCGGCGACGGGAACGTACGGGCCGCGTTGGCAGACGAATGCAGCGGCTGTAATTGGCGGTGCGGCGGGGCCGGAGCAGTATGGCGGTATCTGGGACCATGTGCTCTCGAACGTGGGGCATGTGAAGTACAACGCGATGATCATCGCGCCGTACTACAACTACTACGTGATTCGCGCGATGGCACAGACGGGCCACAGGAAGGATGCTCTGGAGTGGATTCGCCAGTACTGGGGCGGGATGCTGGAGGAGGGAGCGACAAGCTTCTGGGAGGGTTATGACCCGAGCTGGTACAAGGAAGATTTTCACTCGTCGCTGCAGGCGGATAACCGGTCGGGCTACTTCGTGAGCCTGGCGCATGGCTGGTCTGCTGGACCGACGGCATGGCTGATGGAAGAGGTGCTGGGAATTCAGCCCACGGGCGCGGGTTTCAGCACGGTGGACATTCGCCCCGACCTGGTGGACCTTGCGTGGGCGAAGGGCGCGGAGCCGACTCCGCGTGGCCTGCTAAAGGTGGATGCGCGTCGCGAAGGCAGCGGTGTCGCGGTTGGCGTCGATGTGCCAGAGGGCGTCGTGGCACGGGTAGCTGTTCCGGTGCCCTCACCGAACGCGCACGTGCTGGTCAACGGCACGACCCAGGATGCGACTGAAACTGAGAATGGAGCGCGAATGGTCGTGACGCTTGCCTCGGCAGGCCACTATGCGTTGAGCGTTCAGTAGGGATGACGATGAAGCGATATTCTTCGGGATCTGACCAGGCATGGGGTGGAGGCCTGCCGGATTGTCGGCAAACGATAGCGTTCTGACGACTCGCTGACGGAAGGTTTATGCGATGGCGCGCAGGATCAACGCGTTGACTCCGTGGATCTTCGCCATGTTTCGCAGCAGCTCAATGAGTTCATCGCTCAACTGGATGTATTTCCGACCCCGTGGGGCTTGAAGTGGATCGCTGAGGCTCGAGGAGTTATCAGCGCGAGTTTCTCTCAGCCCCTTACGAACGGCCGCGTTGCTCAGGCGACGCAGATGACCGAGTGGTTCCGCGAGTGGTCTGCATCCGCGGTTGGCAGTGACGAAGGTCCATCTACGTGCAACCTGCGATCGCATTCTCGTCCCAGGCCTACGACCTCGTGATCACACCGAATCTTGGTGACGCTCCAATTTTCCTCGCTCACGAAGTCGCGCCTCAGAGGAGTCTCGCTTGGCGCGACACAGGCGCGTTCTCCAGATCCAGTAGGAACCTCTTGCGGTCGAGTCCGCCAGCGTACCCAGTCAAGCTTCCGTCGCTCCCCACCACACGGTGACACGGTACGACGATGCTGATTGGATTTCTTCCGTTAGCTAAACCCACAGCCCGGATCGCAGCCCTATTGCCGATCGCGTCGGCAAGTTGGGCGTAAGTGCGCGTCTCCCCGTAGGGAATGGCTCTCAACAGGTCCCAGGTGCGCCGCTGGAATGCCGTGCCAGTTGCAGCGATGGGGAGGGTGAATTGAGTGCGCCTTCCGTTGAAATATTCGTGTAATTGTTCGACCACGGTTTCGAAGCCCGACCGCGCGCGCGAGCCAAGCGCTTCCAAGCCGGGTCCGCGCAGGTGGTCGGGCATGTAGAGCCCGCTGAGGATGCCGTCGGTATGCACCAACGTCAATGTTCCCAGCGGCGATTCCATGAAGAAATGTTCCATCATCGACATCCTGATCTCCTCCCGCGGAGTACCTGCGCCGCGATCCGCGCGGCTACGGCATGAGGCTCTTCGTGCGACCAGAAGCGCATCACCGTCCACCCCGCGGCTTGGAGTACGGATGTGGTGTGCGCGTCGCGAGCCCTGTTCGTCTCGATTTTAATAGCCCAATAGTCGGCATTGGACTTCGGCTGCGAACGGTGTGTGGGGCACCCGTGCCAGAAGCAGCCGTCCACAAAGACAGCGACGCGCGCACGACGAAATACCAGGTCGGCTGTTCGCCTCAATTCCGCGATGGGACGCGCTGCCACGCGATAGCGCATCCCCAGGGCATGCACGGCACATCGCACCTCGATTTCAGGTTTGGTGTCCCGAGATTTGTTCCCCTGCATCGCCCTGCGGACAACTGGCGACGTCGCCCAGGAGGCTGCACGATCGCACGAAGTCCGAAGTGGTACGTCCTCATGGGCCAGTGTCGTATGAATACTTTTTCGTTTCCTCATCCCACGCATCGCGTTGTCGTCAGCCTCCTTGGTCGTTCCGCGCCGTGGCGCTTGTCAACCAGAGAACCAGGCTATCGCCATCCGCCGAGCACTACACTCCGAATCTTGCTTTTGAACTCAGTTCCGCGGGAGTCGGTATTCGGTGCCCCTCAGACGAGGCGTTGGAACTAGCGCTTACAGAACGGATAGACTTCCGATCGGCCTTTTCGCGCAGCCGCGATGCTGCAGCACGTCGACCTCAGCCGGAAACGTATACTATCGCCTTCGATCGGCTTCTGTCTAACAGACACCGTAGAAACCAACAGGCACCAAAACGGCCACCACGAAAATTAGCCGGCCTTCATTTGCTGAGACCAGAGCTGAATGGCACCTGCCCGCAGCCTCTGTCTCTAAGCCTTATGCGACGCAAATGCCCGTCTCCGGCGCACGCAACCACCGCCGCTCATCTACCAAGTTAGGTCATCTGCTTAAGAAAATAAGTAAGTTACCCCTTGACAGGCTCCATGCCCATCGCTAGCATTCCGCCCGAGTACGTTCCCCCGATTTGATTGTTTTGAAAAATGGACTTCAGCCGAGGTCGGATCTGCACCGGGGAACTTCGGATAACGTTTTCCCAGATTTGCGGAAGTAGAAGCAAATAACGAGAGATTGGCATAAGACCTACACAGGAAGCAGTACTCGCGAACCACAAAGAAGGCTTGCACGTTCTTAGGAGGCAATATGCATCACATTCGTTTACGCTCAGCTGGTGTAGGTCTGATGGCGATCTTGCTTTCCATGCCTTTTGCGCATGCCCAAGAGAACGCAAACATCAACGGAACTGCCACAGATCCCTCCGGCGCACTAGTTCGTAACGCCTCGGTAAAGCTGGTAAATACCGAAACGGGTGACTCCCGGACTGGCGTCACGAACGGTTCGGGCATATTCAATTTTTCCGGATTGCGCATCGGACACTATACCCTCACTGTTTCCGCTCCCGGATTTAAGGTCTCCTCGAAGAGTGGTATTGTGCTGAATGTAGCCCAGACACTCGAAGAGGATGTCGTTCTAGAAGTAGGAACCGCGGGACAGACAGTTTCCGTTGAGGCGGACGCACTGCAGGTCCAATCGGAGACCAGCGAGGTAAGTAACCTTATCTCTGGAAGCCAGGTTTCTGAACTGGCAACGAACGGCCGCAATATCACTGCCCTTGCTGTTCTTGGTTTGGGTGTCTCGAATAACCTTCCCGACTATAACGGCGTTAATGCCTTGACGGCTGGCAACGGTATCAGCTTCAACGGAACACGCCCCAGCCACAACATCTACCTCGTTGATGGCGGCGAGATCTACGATCGTGGCTGCGGGGGCTGCTTCAGTATTCTCGTCTCTCAGGATGCCATCGCGCAGTTTCAGACGCTGAATAGCAATTACAGTCCCGATTACGGCATTGGATCTGGAGGTCAAATCCTCATGGTCCTCAAGTCCGGTACGCGCGACTTCCACGGCGCTCTCTGGGAGTTCAATCGTAACGAAGCCTTTGACGCAAACAACTACATCTCTAAGCTGAATGGCCGGGGTAAGCCAAAGCTACGCGTCAATATCTTCGGCGGCAACATCGGTGGTCCTCTCTATATCCCCCACCTCTTCAACACAAATCGCGACAAAACTTTCTTCTTTTTCAACGAAGAGGGCCGCCGCCAGATTCAGGGGAGTGCACCTACTTCGGTCAACACAATCCCGACGTCGGACTTTCCAGTCGCCGGTCAGGCACTCGTCTACACCCCTCCGACAGGCGGTGCGACGCCGGTCGTGCCCGTGACGGCTGACCCAGCCAAACTCGCCTTGTATGCCGCGGATGGTCTGACGCCTGGAAGCCCCTTCCCCAACAATAGGATCCCGGCCAACCTGATCGACCCCAACGCAGTTCTGTTCATGGGCACGGGAGCCTTCCCGAAGCCGAATGCAGCTAACGGCGCGAATCAATTTGTCACGTCTGTCAGCGCGCCTACCTATGTTCGAGAGGACCTGGTCCGGATCGATCACTCCATCAATGAAAAGCTCCAGTTGATGGGCAACTATATCCACGATGCCAACTCGCAGACTAAATATCCTCCGCTCTGGAGCAACGATTCCTACCCTACGGTAGGTAGCGTCATGAACAATCCGGCCTGGGCCGCCGTGGTCAAGCTTACACAAACAATCTCCCCGAATTTGTTGAATGAAACGGCGTTCAACTTCGATGGCAACAAGATCACTCTCACCCCCACCGGAGTCTTCGCACAGCCCGCCGGTTTCAGTATCGGCAGCTTCTTCACCGGAAATAACGCACTCAATCGCCTTCCGGAGATCGACCTCGGTGCTCCGTATAACACGACCTGGAATTCGGCATACTTCCCCTGGAAGAACGCCGCGATGGACTATCAGACCCGCGACGATCTGTCCTGGTCGCGAGGTCGGCACAGCCTGAAGTTCGGCGTATCCTGGATGCACTTCATCAAGAACCAGCAGCTGCAATCGAATACCCAGGGAACCTACGGCTTCAACAACTCCTCCTATTCCAAGGATTCCTATGTCAACTTCCTACTGGGTTTCGCCAACTCGTACACGCAACTGCAAACACTTAATACCCTGCACTGGGTGAATAACAGCTACTCCGTCTATGGGTTGGACAATTGGAAGGTAACCAAGAGCTTGACCCTCAATCTGGGGCTCCGCTATGACGCGCTGCCACATAACTATGAGCGGTTTAACCGTTTTGCCAACTTCGTACCCTCCACTTTCAACGCGACCAACGCGCAAACACCCAGAGTCGACGGTACCCTGAATCCGGCAGGTCCAGGGTTCAGTACGCCGACGGGCACTACAACTCCGTTCTATCTCAATGGCATGCAGCTCGCTGGTGTCAACGGCTTCCCACGTGGTGGCGTTAAAAACGCCTACGGCTCAATCCAGCCCCGCGTCGGCTTCGCCTTTGACCCGTACGGAGACGGTAAAACCGTCATCCGTGGTGGTTTCGGCCTGTTCTTCGAGAGGATTCAAGGCAACGACTCCTACAACGCGGGCAGCAACCCACCATTCTCCTTTCAACCTTCGTCGAACAACGTGTACTTCTCAAACCCGAATCAGAACAATCAGACAGGCTTGACCTCATCGGCATCCATCTTTCCGGCGAGCATCACAAGCCTCTCCTACAACTACCCACTCCCGGGGGTTGCGATGTACAGCCTCGGCGTGCAGAGAGAGGTCGCACCCGCAATCATCGGTGTTCTGCAGTATGTCGGTACGGCGGCGTGGCACCAGAGCGATAATCGGGCGATCAATACCCTTCCCCTCAACAGTACTCAGCGACAGGGCGTTGCGGCTGGTACGGTGATCGTAAATCAATATCGACAGTATCCAGGTATGCGGGTATCACTCAGGAGGAACAAACGACCAATGCAAACTACAACTCTCTCCAGGCTGGGCTCCGCCTAGAAAACAAGCACGGCGTCACGGTGCAGTTCTCCTATACTTGGTCTCACGAGATCGATGTCGCAAACTCCGATCTCACCACCCTCTCCAACCCCTTCAACGCGAGCTATGATCGCGGCTCGGGCTCACTCGACCGTCGGCACATCTTCAGCGCCAACTACATCTATGACCTGCCGTTCTTCACGAACTCCGGCAACTTCCTTGAGCGCCAGGCGCTGGGGGGGTGGCAGCTCTCCGGAATTACGATCGCGAATAGCGGTGTGCCTGTGAGAGTGACCTACGGGACTGACACACTCGGACTCGGTGGCGGAACAACCAACCGCCCGGATCTCCTGCCCGGCACCTCAACAGTCGGCCCGAAAACACAAAAGAAATACTTCAACACTGCAGCATTTTCGGCTCCCGTGGCACCATGGAACGGTGGATCAAACCAGGGCTTCGGAAATTCAGGGAAGGATAAGATCGTCGGACCAGGTAGATTCAACTTCAATCTGGCCCTGTTCAAGCAGTTTCAGATCAAAGAGGCGTTTAGACTTCAGTTCCGAGCTGAATCTTTCAATACGTTCAACCACACGCAGTTCCAGAACTTGAGTAATGAATTCACCAGCAGCAACTTCGGGCAGGTCACGACAGCGTGGGATGCTCGAAGCTTCCAGTTCGGAGGGAAGCTGCTCTTCTAATATCACGTCACACTAAATCGCCGCAGGCTTATCAGCCTGCGGCGATTTTCTTGCTTTGAATGATGGATTCCCATAACAGCAGATAGCTGCACTCACTTACGTACAGATCCGAGCAGCTCTGACTTGATCACACCACTCGTCTCCTTGATCGTTACAAGCCTGTTCGCCTGCACGTCCTTGACTCGTTCGATAAGGCCATTCGTCCAGTGAATCTCTAAATCGGCCTGTGTGCTCTCTCCCAATCCGAAATGAAGCCTCTTATCACTTACGGAGTAGAAGCTCGACTGCGCCATGACCGCTTGAACCTGCGTCTTTCCCCCATACTTAGCAATGATTCTTGAACCGATTGCGCTGCGGTTCGACTTGGTCCCGACAAGAAGAACTTTGAGCCAGTTCCCATGCCCTCTCACATCGTTTCTCAGCAACGAAGGTGGTTCGTTTAGATTGACGACCACCATGTCGACATCGCCGTCATTATCAAAATCTCCGAACGCACATCCGCGGCTACAGTGAAGCGCCGAGATCCCTGGTCCGGCCTCGTCGATCAATTCTTCGAACTTGCCGTTGCCCAGGTTACGGAAGATTATTCGCGGCGTTTTCAACGGGTACTCGGGAAACCTGGCCTCTACTTCGGGGTAGACAGAGCCTGTGACGACCGCGAGGTCAGGCCAGCCATCATTGTCGAAATCCGCAAACCCGGTTCCCCAGCTGATATAACGAGTTTCAACTGCGAGTCCCGCTCCAATCGTGACATCCGTAAAGTTGCCGCCACTGTCATTCTGATACAGGACACTCGTGTCATCGGAGAAGTGCGTTTTGAAGATGTCGAGGTTGCCATCCAGATTGAAGTCGCCGACCGCGACGCCCATCCCAGCCTGCTCCATACCATCATTGCTCAGACCTACTCCCCGCTCGACACCCTCTTCGAGAAAGGTCCCATTGTGCTGATTGCGGAAGAGCAGGCTGGGTGTTGAATCAGAAGCGACATAGAAATCCGTCCATCCATCACTGTCGAAGTCTGCGGCGACAGCAGTCATTGCATAGGTGCTTGTGGCTTTCGAAATACCGTTTGCCACAGTGACTTCTTGAAATGTTCCATCGCCCTGATTGCGATAGAGATAGTTGCGGCCCATGGGGAGGCCGCGTGGACCGCAGTTGACAGGCACCCCTTTGAAGTTACAGTAGGGGTTCTCGCCAGGTTTCGGGAGCTTGTGGAGATTCAGGTCAACATAGTTCGCAACAAACAAGTCGAGATGCCCATCACGGTTATAGTCAACGAATGTGCAGCCTGAACCCCAGCGGGTGTTCCTCGTGTAGAGAAGGCCTGCCTGCCTGGTGACATCGGTGAATGTGCCGTCTCCGTTATTTCTGTAGAGAACATTCTGACCATAGTAAGTAATGAAAATATCTTCGAAGCCGTCGTTATTGTAATCACCGATGGTGACACTGCTGGCCCAACCGGTGCGAACAAGTCCGGCCTTCTCTGTGACATCGGTAAAGGTACCATCACGATTATTTTTGTACAGTCGATTGGTGGCGCCCGGCGGAGGATCCTCCATCCGGGTTCCGCAAAGCATGAGTATGTCGAGCCAACCATCATTGTCGTAGTCGAAGAAGGCAATGCCGCATCCGACTGTCTCAACGATGTAGTCCTTATGGTGGAGGCCACCGTAGACCACAGGATGCGCGAGACCTGCCCCAGCGGCAACATCTGTAAAGCGCGCCAGAAATGGGATGCCAGAAGGTTTCCCACGCGGTTGTGGCTTAACGTTTCGAGGCGCAACACCCTGCGCCATGGCCGCTGTTGAGGCGGCCATCCATAGAAACTCGCGGCGAGTGCTGCCAGATCTGCGATTGCTCATTCCCGAAGTAGAACATTAGATCTATGCCGAAGGCCAGACAGTATCTCCCATAAAGATGACCAAATGGAAAGTCTGTAGTCCACCCGGCTATTGCGGGGGAGCTCCGGTATTTCCAGAGACCTTCTGGATAAGCGACTCCGCCGTCCTGCTGTGCAGATATTTGGTTTTTGCGAATTCTCGATCAGCTTTTTGCTTTTCTCCGAGTACTGTATAGATCCGCGCCAAACGATAATGCGCGTCAGGCTCCATAGGATCGAGTTGTTCGGCGCGTAGAAATGCCGCAAGCGCCTCCTGATTCCGCTTCTGATTGGCATAGACACAACCAAGGTCGAAGTAAGCTAAGCGAATATCATTCTGCAAGTGAGTCGCCTTAGCCAGGAGAGATTCCGCTGTAGGATCATCGTTATTTCGTAACTTAATGTCACCCAGATAGGTGTAGGCTTGGGCGTTTGCTGAGTTGTTCTTCAGTTCCAGTGCGAACTGAGCCGCTGCGCGCTCATAGTCATGCTGAGTGTAGTAGAGGTAACCCAGTTCGAAGTGGACATTGGGCTCATTTGGAGCGATACGGGCCGCCGCTTCGAGCTCAGCTACAGCCTCCGCATGTCTATCCATGCTGTCGAGCGCCTGACCGAGGAGCATGTGTGCCTGTACCGAGTCCGGATCTGCGGTCAGGATGGTTCTATACTCAGTCATCGCGCAGGCATACTGGGCGCTCCATAAGCAACTTTGAGCTAGGACGTTATGCAATTCCAGGTTGGATGGCTCAGACTTGGTCGCTGCCTGTAGGTAAGGAACAACGCGTGCATATTGGCGCATCCCGAAGTAGCTCATGCCTAAGAGCAGCCCACTTCGGTTGTCCTGAGGTTTCTCTTTCGCTGCAGCAATAAGCGGCTCGATGGCGGCAACAAAATGGCCCTGCTTGAACTCGGCAAGTCCCAAGTTGAACGATACGTCCGGCTGACGGGGATTCAAGGTCAGAGCTCTCCGATATTCAATCGCAGCCTCTTCGAATTGACCCTGCTGAGCAAGTGCGACACCAAGCCCCGAATGCACCGATGCATTCTCCGGATAAGCCCGGGCAAGCTGGCGCCAGGCGAGTTCAGCATCGTGAAGCCTGCCGGTTCGCGTCAGCTCGACAGCGTGCCTGAAGTCATCCTCTTGCGCGTGGACTGGTCCCGGTGGATGTACAAGCAGGAACATCACCCCGATAAGGGAGATCCCACATCCTAAGAAGTGAAACAGAGTCACCGCACTTCCGGACCATCTACCGTTCGTAGAAAGATATTTCATCATTGATGAAGTGCCTACGGCCTCAACTGCTGATGCACCGTTGGTCATTTTGGCAGGCTGGCAGTGCCGTTGATGCTGAAGTTGATCTCCGACTTAGTCGTAGTCTCCGCTGGTTGTGCTGCTCCGATGCTTAGGTGATAGGCCCCGGGGAGGACAGACCGCTGGCCCTGGTTGTCTACACTGGAGAGCGCGCGGGGACTCAGTTCGAGCGAGACGTCGCGGCTTTCGCCTGGTTTCAGGTGTATTCGCTGGAAGCCGACCAGGGAATGCATGGGACCATCCGGCTGCGGCGTCTTCAGGTATGTCTCCACGACCTCGTCGCCCGGGCGGCGGCTGGTGTTGGTCACGGTAACGGTGGCGGTCAGCGGCTGACCCGCAGCCACTGAAGATGCGGACAGTTTCACGGGCCCGTAGTGAAAGGTTGAGTAACTCAGCCCGTATCCAAAGCCCCACAATGGCGTGCCGGTGTAGTAGCGGTAGGTGCGGTTCTTCAACGCGTAATCGGTGAAGGCTGGTAGGTCACGCGTGCTTACATAGAAGGTGAGGGGCAGGCGACCCGCCGGATTGTTCACGCCGGCGAGCGTACGGGCGATTGCTGTTCCCCCCTCCACGCCGGGATACCAGGCTTGCAGAACCGCCGCGGCATGCTCCTTCGCCCACGTGAGCGCAAGCGCGCTGCCACTTAAAGAGATAACGATGACCGGCTTGCCCGTTGCAGCGACCGCCTCGAGCAGCCGTTGCTGCGATGCCGGCAGATCGATGCTCGTGCGATCTCCGCCATCAAAGCCTTCGATCTTGATCGGCATCTCTTCGCCTTCGAGTTGCGGAGAGAGGCCGACGAAGGCCAGAACAATATCTGAGGCTCTCGCTGCTGTAACCGCCTCGTCGATCTGAGCCTGAGGAGGGGCCTCCCACTTCAGCGTGATACCTCCGCCTGCACGGTCACCGGAGTGGCTGTACTCAAGCTTGAAATCATGCGGCTCCGCGTCGGCGAAGTTGACCTCGATCCTTGCCGGTTTGGAACCGGACATTACGGGAGGTGCTGTCGGCGACGCTCCCGAGGTAATTGTGAAGGAACCCATCTCCAGCTTGCCCGCATTCAGACTGCCTTCGGAGAGAACCTTGCCATCGAGCACGAACCGATATGTTTCCTTCGGCGAGTACGGGAAGTTCTGTCCGCCTTCCACGATGAAGGTGTACTTGCCGGCGGCTGGCACACTCAACCTGCCGCTCCAACGGACGGAATAATCATGGGTCTGCACCTCTGGAACTGGAGACACGTCGCGCCAATCGTGCTGGATCTCCGGTTCTTTACTCACAGCAACGGGGCGGCCGGTCCAGTCAGGTGTGGCGAAGAACTCTGTTTGCAGACCGGGCCCGAAGACGGTGCGGGGCACTGGAACGCCAACGCCGTTCGCCAGCGTCGCGCCTTGCGCGTAGCGAATTGTTGCACGGGGGAACTGCCTTACAACGCCGTCGAGAGGATAGACCGGATTAAGCGCTGCGCCGTTGTAGTTGGCTTCGAGAGAAGCCAAAAGGTCAGCGGTGGGTCCGATGACGGCAATACGAAGCGGAGTTTCGCGAAGCGGCAGTGCGCCATTGTTCTTCAGCAGTACGATCGATTCCTCCGCCGCCTTGAGAGCGATCTCACGGTGTTGGGCTGAGGCATTCTCGGAGAAGGGCAGCTTGTCGGCCGGGCTTGCTCCCGTCGGGTCGAAGAGGCCGAGTTGAAAACGCGCGGTGTAAAGGCGTTCGGCGGAACGTGTCAGAAGGCCTTCGGAGACAACGCCCTTTCGAACTGCCTCGGCGAGGGTATTGAAGCCCGGCGACCAGATGCTGCATGAAAGATCGGTGCCGGCCTGAATCGAGATCGCCGCAGCATGCAGAATGTCCGGCGCGTTGCGGTGCCCATGGGTCACATCCACGATCGCGGCACAGTCCGATACGACGAAGCCCTTGAAGCCCCATGCATCGCGCAGGTGGTCCTGCAGCAGCATCTTGTTGGCGCACGCTGCGGTATTGTCGATGGCGTTGTAGGCGCACATCACGGACTTCACATGTCCATCCACTACGGTGGAGCGGA
>WNFJ01154460.1_pt5 | contig 12632 bp, 8 predicted proteins | sample 5400461 | NCBI WGS metagenome assembly WNFJ01 (sample SAMN13153349, study PRJNA577476) | soil metagenome | isolation source: 115 cm saprolite on Douglas fir-dominated hillslope | place: USA:California | collected 2013-09-17 | reverse complement strand
TGCGGATGCTGTCGCGAGGGCGCGATACTCGGCGAGTTTCCCTGTGTTAGACGAGGCGAGAAAAAGCTTAGCGTGCGCGCGCACTGAATTTTACGGGCAGCAGGGCGCGTTGTTCTTCCGTCAAGCGGCGAATCCCCGCGGCAGCAAGCGCCAGCAGGTCCTGCATCTCGCTTCCGGAAAACGCGCGGCCCTCCGCCGTCGCCTGGATTTCGACAAAATGTCCGCCGCCGGTCATGACCACGTTCATATCCACTTCGGCGCGCGAGTCCTCCTCATAAGCGAGATCCAGCAGCGCGCGGTCGTCCACAATCCCGACGCTCGTTGCCGCTACCGTGTCGATCAACGGCGAACTCTTCAATATCCCCGCCGCCACGAGCCGTTCGAACGCCAGTGCCAGCGCCACGAAAGCTCCAGTGATAGAAGCCGTGCGGGTTCCACCGTCCGCCTGAATCACATCGCAATCGAGCCACACGGTTCTCTCGCCAAGCGCTTCCTGGTCCGTGACTGCGCGCAGCGAACGGCCAATCAATCTTTGAATCTCCAGAGTCCGCCCCGATTGTTTCCCCCGCGCCGCCTCGCGCGGAGTGCGCTCCTCGGTGGCGCGCGGAAGCATCCCATATTCGCTGGTGATCCAGCCTTTACCGCTGCCTTTCAGAAATCCCGGCACGCCATCATCCACCGTCGCCGTGCAGATCACCCGCGTATTTCCCAACTCGATCAGCACGCTTCCTTCGGCCGTAGAGATAAAGTCCGGCGTAATTTTCAAGGCACGCATCTGCTCCGGCGTGCGGCCGTCAGCTCTCACTCTTCCTCCTACGGTCACCACTTCTGTCTCCAGGAATTCTACGGTCTGTGCTCCGGTTGCGCCAGTTTGCCGATGCCATTGTCCAGTGTCAACGCTCAGGGAGACGATGTTGACGGCTTATCGGGTTGCCGGCGATTTGTCAGTGCCCGGGCGGAGCTGGCGCGGCCTTCTGTGGCGTCTCCGCCAGGTTCGTGTTCACCACGAATGTCCCCGTCAGATCCAGATGTCCCGCCAATGTTTCCACTTCCTGGCCATGAATCAGGATTTTCATCCGCCGCACTTGCGGCACATTGGCTTCCAGCGTGCGCGTGATGGAATTCACCGCCAACTGCTCGCTCACAATCCCCGAAGGAACGGAAGTCGCCAGCGCTTCAGAGAAATCCGCGATCGCCGTTCCGTCCGGCAATAAATAAAACGCGAGCAGCACGGCCTCCGGAGGCAAGGTCCGCAACTCCGCATCCACGGGGCCTGCCAGGAGTGTGTTCAAGACCTGTTTTGCTCGCAGTACGGGGTCATTCGAAAGCGGCAAATCGACGGTTACTGGCGCGAGCGTGGAGTCGTTGGAATCCGAAGCCCAGAAGAGTTTGGTCTTCACGCGGGGATCGCCCGGATTGATCGCAATGGGCTGCGTCAATTCACGCCGCGCCTGTTCTTCGCTCAGCTGTTGGAGCTTCGCGGCGCGCTTCATGCGGCTCCGGAGAATCGGGAAAACGATCGCAGCAGCAAGCACCATGAAAACCATTCCTCCGATCAAAAGGAATTTCCAGCGCGGCGTCACGGTAACGCTCCCCGCACGTTTGGAACAACGTAGGAAGGCTTGAACGCCGCCACGCCACGCGCAATGGCATCCGCCACGCCTGGCGCCATACGGTCCAAATCGGCGCGATCGCCCACCGTCACGCTGGAAATCTCCACGGCGATTGCCGGCGCTGCCGTGGTTCGGAGCTGGCGTACGGTAGCTGTTTGCGCGCTGTCGGGCGAGCCTTTGAAGTGTTGCGCAAGGAATCCCTGAACAAGATCGCCCAGTTTCCGGCTGAGGTCGAGAAAGGGCGCCTGGGCGCGATCCCAGGGGATCATGCCATTCGAATCCGTAATCGGCGGCAAATCTGAGTTTACGTAAACACGCGCTGTGCCCGGCACTCCGGTCGATGAAATGTGCAAGCTTAGGAACACCGCTCCGCGCTGCGCATTGGCGGTTGCGGAGCGGTCGTCAAACGAGGGATCCTCATTCCCTTGCCGCGTCTGCACCACTTGAAACCCTTGCACCTCCAGTGCGCGGCGAATCTGAATCGCGAAATCCAGGACGATCTCGCTCTCGCGAATTCCGCCTGTCCCGCGAGCGCCAGAGTCCGTTCCACCATGCGCCGGATCCAGCACGATAATGTTTAGCCCCGCTTGCGGTGTTTGTGCGCCAAACGGTGAGGGCGCCGATCCAGCTACCGCTCCCTGCGGAGCAAACGCTGGCGCAGGTGCTGCCGTGCCCGGCGCGGACGGCTGGCTCTGCGGGGGCGCCTGAGAAAGAGAGACCATCACGGCACCTGGTAGGGCCACGGAGAGCAGCGCAATCAACAAGAGAGGCTTGGCTCGAAGAATGTTTCGCACCTCGAGCAGCATACCAAATCCCCGCCTCTATGCGCGCCGCGAGAAATGGACGACGCAGCGGCGGCACAGGATCAAGGTGTGCTTGTGGGGTCGCAGTCCGCCGCGACGGACGCCCTACTTCGCAACCAACTACCGTGGCGCCGGGCCCTCATCAACCGTCAGCTTTTTCAGTTTGGCCTTTTCGAGGAAAGCATTCACGCCAGCCAGGTCTTCCCTTTGGAACGCCGTCCAACGTGCCAGCGCATCCTGCGCGGCCACCTCCCACTGCGCGCTCGCACTTGCCGCATCAGACGTCGGCCCCAGATCAGAACTGTCCACAGTGATCAAGAGACCGCTCAAGGCCGCTGCAACTTGGGGAAGCGGCTCATGTTCCTTGCTCGGCGCGGCAAGTCCAAACAACCCAAATCCGGCATTGCTATAGGTCTCCATAGCCGATGCAACCTTCTTTTCGAGCTCTTCCAAAGCTGCCAATAGGTTACTGTTGCCGGCTGCCTCCTTCTTGCGCGCCTCGAGTTGTTTCCGCAGTTCACCGACTTGTTCCAACGCCGCGGACACTTCGCTCAATCTGATTGCGAGCTTGGAAGCCAATCCAAATTGCCGCACCAGAGCGTCCTGCGGCGTTTTTACCCGCGGGTCCAACTTGATGGTCAAGGGTTGCGTGCTGCTCTTGCCGCCCACGGTGAGTTTCACGGTGTAATTTCCAGGCACGGCCCAAGGTCCCGATGGCCCAAAGAAAGAGCTGCGCACTCCTTTGGGAAGCGGGTAGTGCAAGTCCCACACGAATCGATGCATTCCTGCGTCCCCCGGAAGAGGTTGCGGGTTGCTCACCCAATCGTATTGAAACGGAACGTCGTCCGGATTCGTTTTACTCAATTTCTCATCGCTGGCAAATCGCCGTACCAATTTTCCTTCAGAATCGAGAATCTCTAGTTGAACGAGTGAAGCGGCCTTTTCCTTGAGGTAGTAGTCGAGCACGGCGCCATCTGGTGGATTCGCAGCCAGTGCCTCATCCATCGGCACGGGCGTCCCCTGATCGTTGCCCGGCCGCACTCGATAGGTGACTTGCGGGCGGAATAGCCAGGAGTCGGCGGCCGCCACGTGCGAGTCGAGTTGCCGCAGGGGCGTCACGTCGTCCAGAATCCAAAACGATCGCCCAAACGTGGCAACCACCAGATCGTCATCGTGCACGACCAAGTCGCGCACCGAAGTAACTGGCAGATTCAGTTGGAGCGACTGCCAGTTGTCTCCATCATCAAACGAAACATAAACTCCTTTTTCCGTGCAGGCGTACAGCAATCCTTTTCGAAGGGGATCTTCCCGCGCGCAGTTCAAGAAGCTTCCCTCGGGAATCCCGTTAGAAACGCGCTGCCACGTCTTTCCGAAATCCCGCGTGCGGTAGAGATACGCTGCATAATCTTCCAGCCGGTGCCTGTCGACGGCTGCGTAAGCCGTTCCAGCATCGGAATGCGACGCTTCCATGTGCGTCACTTTGCTCCACGGTGTCAGCTCCGGCGGCGCGACGTTTTCCCACGACTTTCCTTCGTCTCGCGTCAGTTGGATTTGCCCGTCGTCCGTGCCGATCCAGATTTCTCCCGCACGCACGTACGACGGCGCAATCGTGTAAATCACGCCGTGCCGTTTTCCCTTCGGGATATCCGCCGCTGTCGCGGGGTCCAGGTTCGGCGGCACTCCCGGATCTTCCCGCGTGAGATCAGGGCTGATCACTTTCCAGGAATTCCCGCCGTCAACCGTTCGAAACAAAACTTGCGAGCTGAAGTACAGCGCGTGCGGATCCAGCGGTGAAAACACCAGCGGCAAAGTCCACGTGCGACGGTATTCTCCCGGATGAGCCAGCGTCGGTGGCATCACCTGGATTTGTTCGTTTCCAAAATCCTGCCGCAAAACGGATCCGCCAAACGTCACTCCTGGATTCAACGGGTCGGGCGCGATGTAGTCGCTTTCCCCGCCGGCTATCATGGGCCGCCAGTCGTGAAAATTTAGCGACCGAAACTTGCCGCGGCTGGGCACCGCTGCCGAATCACTGTCCTGTTGCGCTCCGTACACCCAGTAGGGGAATTGATTGTCCGTGGCCACTTGATAAAACTGTCCCGTGGGCTGATTGAACCAGGAGCTCCACGTCTCGCCGCGATTTCGCGTCACGATGGCTCCCTGGTCGCAGCCCATAATCATCCGGTGCGGTTCGTCGGGATCGATCCACAATTCGTGATAGTCATCGCCCCCCGGCGCTCCTTTAAACGCCGTGAAGGTTTTTCCTCCATCATGTGACTGGTAGCTCCCGGTATTTGGTACGTAGACCGTCTCAGGGTCTTTTGGATCCACGCTAAGTTCTCCAAAGTACCACCCGCGCTCCCAGATGCGCCGGTCTTTCGAAACGCGCTGCCAACTCTGCGTACCGTCGTCCGATCGATATAGCCCGCCTTCCTTCGCGTCCACAATTAGGTAAATCCGCCGTGGATTGCCGGGTGCAAAAGCGATGCCGATCCGTCCGAGACCTTCCGATGGCAATCCGTGCCCGCTCACTTGCTCCCAATGATCGCCTCCGTCATTTGAGCGGTACAGCCCGCTGCCCGGGCCGTACGAAGGCGGGTAAACGCTCCACGGGGGCCGCCGCGTCTGCCACAGCGCCGCGTAAATCGTTTTCGGATTGCCCGGCTCGAAAGCCAGGTCGATCGCGCCGGTGTTTTCGTCGTGAAACAGAATCTTTTGCCAGCTCTTTCCTCCATCTTTCGAACGAAACACGCCGCGCTCCGGATTCGGCCCGTAGGCATGGCCCAGAGCCGCGACAAACACCTTGTTTGCATCGCGCGGGTCCACCAAGATGCGCCCGATCTGCCGCGTGTTCTCCAGACCAATCTTCGCCCACGACTTGCCCGCGTCAGTCGACTTGTACACCCCATCTCCGTAGGAAATGGACGCGCGCATGTCCGCCTCGCCGGAGCCTACGTAAAGCACGCTCGAATCCGAAGGCGCCACCGCAATCGCTCCGATCGACGCAATCCCCTGCGAATCGAAAATTGGCTTCCAGGTTCGGCCCGCATCATTCGTCTTCCACACGCCGCCGCCCACGCTCCCGAAATAATAAACTTCCGGCTGACCGCGGACGCCGGTCACCGCCAGCACGCGTCCCGCGCGGAACGGTCCAATCGAGCGCCACCGCAGTTCTTGGAAAATTTTTTGATCGTACTGCTTCGGCGCTTCCGGTCTGGCCATCAACCGAACGGCGGCGCTAAAGAGAGCCAGCAGGGCAAACAGAGTTGAGAGAGCAAAACAGCGCGATTTCACGGCAGAAGTCTCCTGGCGCAAGGTATCGTTCACAAAAGAGTGCTGAGTATATCCCAGCCTCATAAAAAAACCGCCCAGCTCTTTCGAACCGGGCGGCAAAGTATCGTTCAAATTGAGGATTATCTAGGCGGTTTCCAGCTCGTCGATCTCGCCAATCACTACGGGCTTCGTGTGGCGAATTTTCAATTTGCCGGTGACCAAGTAGATCAAGAAGCCGGCCATGATGATCAGTACGCCGAAGAGCAGGCCGTTCATCCCCAGCACGGTTTCGTGATTGCCTTCCACCATCGCCAAGCTAAGCAGCAGCAGCGGAAATATTCCGCAACTGATCGCGCCCGCCAGGCCGCCCGGCACGCGGAACCCGCGCTTCAACTCCGGCTCGCGGATACGCAGCGCCACCAGCGTCACGAACTCCAGCATCAAGCTGGCGCCATACAGCATGATGTCCAGGGTGACGAGCCGCTTGAAACCTAACCCCAGGCACAGCCCCCAGCAAGTCGCGCAGGCAACAATGGCCACCCACGGTACATTCGTCCTCTTGCTCGTCTTCGCAAACACCTTCGGAAGCATTCCATCCCACGCCATGACCATCGGCAGTCGCGAATAGCTCATCACCAGCGCATTGAACATGCCAAACGCGCTCATCATCCCGCCAAGGACGATCAGGAACCTGAGCCACTCGAATCCCATGAACTTTCCGCCAATCGCTCCTGCCACCGTAGCCCACGATCCGTCCTGCCCGAAAACAGAAGAGGGGACACCCGTCAAATACACCGCCACGAAAGGAACCACGTACGTCAGCGCCACGAGGACCACCGCCGTGATCATAGCCCTTGGATAAGTCCGCTGCGGGCGCTCGACCTCTTGCGCAATCGTCGAAGCATTGTCCCATCCCATGTAATTCCACATGGCCACCAGCACTCCACCAAGCAATCCCAGCCCGGTGGCCGCCGGCGCAGCATGAACTTCCGCAAGCGCTCCCATTTTAAAAGGCGCCATCACCACAATCAGCGCGAACGGAGCGGACAGCAGGAAGAAAAGCCACAGCGAAGTGATGCCCACGACGCGAATTCCTGCAAGGTTCAGGATCGCGCAGGTCGCCACCACGAAGAGTCCTGCGTAGATTCCATGATTCCCAACACCAAACCACAGCGACATCTGCTTCAAGTAAAAGACGAACAACGTTGGGTAGATGGCCATGTCAAAGATGCTTGCGGCCAGCGAGAGCCACGCTTCCTGGAAGCCCCAGAAATTCCCCAAGCCGCGTCGCACCCACGCGTAGTAGCCACCTTCTTGCGGCAGCGCGCTGGAGAGCTCGCCGATCATAAACGCCGTTGGCAGGCACCATAGCACCGGCAGGAACAGCAAAACCAGAATCCCATGGCCGTAACCCGCGCCGTGAATGATCTCTTCCGTCCCGTACGTGCCGCCAGACACCATGAAGAAGGTGGCGGCTACAAGCGGCCAGAGCGTAAGTTTGGCGACTCTTTTCTTTACTGTCGGGATTGCGCGGGAAGGTAGCTGGGCGGGAAGCGATATAGAACTCAATTTTTACTCTTGTCCTCCTAAGGGAAACTCGCTCTCGCCGCTGCGTTGAATGCCCTGCGGTCACCGTTGAAAATGACGCGAGTTCGCATTCGAAGAATACAAGAGTCGTCACTGCATGCAAGGAAAAAATGCACCCAGCGCAAAATATCTTCGATCTCGCCAACCGTGCTTTCGCACTGCCTGCGCGACTGCCGCGCGAACTCCTCGCTGCTGCTCTCCGCTCCGCGCCTGCGCCGTCTATCAACAAGGCGTGTGTTACACTCGCCGTTTGTTTTTTGCTCTCATAACCGCCCAAGGGGTCATCGCGAATGAAGTTCTCTTTCCGTCTTTCCGTTCTTTCTACGGTTCTGGTACTCGCGCCGCTCGCTCTCGCCCAGCAACCTGCTCCTCGCGCCATCACCATTGACGATTATTTCCAGATCCGCGCTGTCCACGACCCCCAACTCAGCCCCGATGCGAAGTGGGTCGCCTACACCGTAAAGACGGCCCTGCTCAAAGACGACAAGAACGAAGAGCGCATCTGGATGGTCCCTGCGGTCGGCGGTGTGCCCCTCGCTCTGACCGCCGAGAGTGAATCCTCCACTCACGCCCGCTGGAGCCCCGACGGCAAGTTCATCGCTTTCCTCTCCGCTCGCGGCGAAGGCAAGACCCAGGTTTGGTTGCTCAATCGGCGCGGCGGGGAAGCCGAGCGCCTTACCGACACGGCGCAGAATGTCGAGCACTTCGCCTGGTCACCGGACAGCCGCCGCCTCGTTCTCGTTCTCCGCGATGCCAGCCCCGAGGAGATCGAAGCCGCCAAGGAAAACAAAGACAAGGCCGCCGCACACTCTGAGAGTGCCGGCGAAGGCGAAGCCAAGGGCAAAAAGAAAACGCAAAAGCCTTGGGTCATTGACCGCCTGCAGTTCAAGCTCGACGAAGTGGGCTACCTCGATCGCCGCCGCACGCACCTCTACATGTTCGACTTAGCGGCGAAAAGCCTCAAGCAAGTCACCTCCGGCGATTACGACGACTCCGAGCCCGCTTGGTCACCGGACGGCAAGCTTCTCGCCTTCACCAGCAATCGCTCCACGCCAGACCCTGACGCCACCTACGATACGAACATCTGGGTGGTCGCCGCCGACAATGTCGCCCGCTCTGCGGGCGCGTCTCCAGACGACAAGGGGGCACATCTCACTGAAGTCACCACTAATCCCGGCGCGGATAGTTCTGCGGCATGGTCCCCCGACGGCAAGTGGATCACCTACGTTACGCAACTCGATCCCCGCCTATTCGATTACGCCACCAAGCACCTTGCTGTTTCTCCCGCCACCGGCGGCGAAGCCAAGGTCCTCACTCTGGCGCTCGATCGTATGGTCTCCAATGCGCACTTCTCTCCGGACGGGAAGTTCATCTATTTCATCGCCGACGATGACGGCACGCAAAATATCTGCCGCGTCCCCGCAACGGGAGGCGAAATCACCCGGCCCATCTCCGGCCGTCTGATGGTCAACGACTACTCTTTCGCTAAAACAGGGGATCTCGTCGCCCAGATCGCCACCATTGACGCTCCCGACGAACTATTCGCCCTCGTGCCCGCTCCTGACGCCAAGCCCATCCGCATCACCCACACCAACGACGCCCTCCTGAGCCAGCTCAAGCTCTGCCACGGCGAGTACGTTCACTTCAAGAGCAAGGATGGCACAGCCGTTTCCGGCTACCTTTATAAGCCTCTCGACTATGTCCCCGGCAAGAGGTACCCCACCATCCTTCGTCCGCACGGCGGCCCTGTCTGGGCCTATTACGCCGAATTCGATCACCTGTCCCAACTCCTCGCTGCCAACGGTTACGCCGTCCTCTTCCCAAACCCGCGCGGCTCCACCGGCTACGGCCAGAACTACGCTAAAGCCATTTTCGCGGACTGGGGCAACAAGGACTTTCAAGACGACATGGCCATGGTGGACTACGCCATCGCTGAGGGCATCGCCGACCCGGACAAACTGGGCGTCGGAGGATGGTCTTACGGTGGCATCTCCACGGACTTCATCATCACGCAGACTACGCGCTTCAAAGCCGCCATCTCCGGCGCAGGAAGCGCCCTCTTTGCCAGCTTCTACGGCCACGACGAATACCAAAAGGACTACGAAGCCGAACTGGGTCGCCCCTGGGAGAACAAAGCACTCTGGGAGAGAGTCTCGCCCTTCTTTCGAGTCGCAAACGTCACAACTCCCACGCTCTTCATGGGCGGCGACGTCGACTGGAACGTCCCCATCGTCGGCGGCGAGCAAATGTACCAAGCCCTCAAGCGCCTCGGCCGCCCCACCGAACTCGTCGTCTACCCCGGCGAATACCACGAATTTAAAACTCCCTCGCACATCAAGGACCGCCTCGAGCGCTACCTTGCTTGGTACGCGCACTATGTCAAAGGCGACGCAACCCCTGCCCGTCCCACCCCACATCCAAAATTAGGGCAGTAAGTTGGATAAACAAGAGGCAGGCCGCTATATCGTATCCTTTGTTGGTTTCTGGCTTTCTTCGTGACGTTTAGAGCCCCCGTTCGTCTTATACTGCCAGGGGGGATGCTATGGCCTCATTCTGGCAAGAGCTTCGCCACGCTTTCCGTCTTCTTCGGCTCAGTCCCGGCTTCGCCATCATCTCCGTCCTTACTCTTGCTCTCGGCATCGGTGCCAATACCGCCATCTTCCAGCTCATCGACTCCGTCCGCCTGCGCACCATTCCCGTCAAGAACCCCCAGGAGCTGGGGACCATCCGCATTGCCGACCGCCATTGGGGTTCCGGCCAGTTTTCCGGCCAATACTCCCAGCTCAGCTTTCCGATGTGGGAACAAACCCGCAAGCGCCAGGAAGGATTCGTCGAAATCGCCGCCTGGACTGGCCAGGGATTCAACCTAGCAAACGGCGGCGAAGTCCGCTACGCCAAAGGACTTCGCGTTACCGGCGATTTCTTTCACGTCCTTGGCGTCGAGCCCATTCTCGGTCGCCTCATCAGTCCCGAAGATGACCAGCCAGGCTGCGGCACTTCCGCGGCAAACATCAGCTACGCCTTCTGGCAGCGCAACTATGCCGGGGATCCCGCCGTGGTTGGCAAACGCCTCACCCTCGATGGCAATTCCTTCCAGATTCTCGGCGTCACGCCCCCAGGTTTCAATGGCATCTCCGTAGGCGATACCTTCGACGTTGCCATACCCGTTTGCGTCGAGCCCATCCTCAGCCCGCGCAACAACCGCCTGACCCTCCGTCATGCCTGGTGGCTTGCCTCCATCGGCCGCTTGAAACCTGGATGGACGATTGCGCGCGCCAACGCGCAAATGAATGCGGTAACTCCCGCGATTTTGCAAGAGACCATTCCGCCCGTTTACGACTCTGAAGGCGCGAAGAAATATCTCGAATATAAACTCGGCGCTTTTTCGGCCAGCACAGGATTTTCCAGCCTGCGCGAGGACTCCGAGACATCGCTCTGGTTGCTCCTCGGAATTTCCGGACTCGTCTTGCTGATCGCCTGCGCCAACCTGGCGAACTTGATGCTCGCTCGCGCCGGGGCCCGCGAACGCCAAATCACTATCCGCCGCGCACTCGGAGCAACGCGTTGGCGAATGATTCGCGAGCTGCTTTCCGAGAGCCTCCTACTGGCGTTTGCTGGATCAGTCTGCGGTTTATTTCTCGCGTTTGCCATAAGCCGCATGCTTGTCGCTTTCATTAGCACGCAGCAAAACCAAATCTTCCTCGATCTCGGAACGGATTGGCGTGTTCTCGCCTTCACCACGGCTCTCGCCGTCCTGACAACCGTCTCCTTCGGGCTCGCCCCGGCGGTCCGCGCCACGCACGCAGAGCCAGCCACTTTGCTCCAATCAGGCACCCGCGGATCAACCGGAGGCCGCGAGCGCTTCAGCCTCCGCCGCATTCTGGTCGTCTCGCAAGTAGCCCTCTCCGTCGTCCTCTTAATGGGCGCGCTGCTTTTTGTCCGGAGTTTGCGCAACTTGACCACACTCAACGTCGGCTTTCAGCAAACCGGAATCTTGATTACCAGCGTCGACTTCGACCGCTTGCATCTCCCCGAGGAGCGCTTCACTGATTACAAACGCGAATTAGTGAAGTACGTCCAGGCCATGCCGGGCGTCACGTCTGCCGCCGACGCCATGCTCGTCCCCTTCGGCGGCAACACATGGAATGACAATGTCATCAACGAAGGCTCTGACCAAGACGCAGGTGTCGCCTGGCTAAATTATCTTGGCCCGGGCTACTTTCAGACCATCGGAACGCCCCTCCTCGCCGGGCGCGACTTCGACGACCGCGATACCGCCACCTCGGTCAAAGTAGCCATCGTGAACCAGGCCTTTGCGCAAAAGATTCTTAAAGGTTCGGATCCCCTTGGCAAGAGGTTCCGCATCCACGAAGCGCCAGGAAAACCGCGCCCACTCTATGAGATTGTCGGATTGACGAAGGACAACAAGTTTCAGGACATGCACGAAGAATTTTTGCCGTTCATGTATTTTCCGGCCACGCAGCAGGAAAAGCCCAGCCCGGATGATCAAATCCTGATTCGCTCGTCACTCCCGTTGTCCAGCCTTATGGCCTCCATGAAGCAAACTATCGGCGATGTGAACCCCGGCATCAACCTCGATTTCAAGGTCTTCAAGACCCGCATCCACGACTCGCTGCTTCAAGACCAACTGATGGCTACTCTTTCCGGCTTCTTCGGATTTTTGGCCGCGCTGCTGGCCGCCATCGGACTCTACGGGGTCATTTCTTACATGGTGTTGCAGCGCACCAGGGAAATTGGAATCCGCATGGCCATTGGTGCACACCGTGTGGACGTCCTCAGGATGATTCTGCGCGAAGCCGGAATTCTCACGGTTGCCGGCTTGGTGATTGGCACTGGCCTGGCCCTGGGCGCCGCTCAAGCTGCAAAATCATTGCTCTACGGCTTGAAGCCCCGCGACCCACTAACGCTCGTACTGGCTGTCATCCTGCTAAGCGCGGTCGCAACACTGGCGAGTTTCTTGCCGGCCCATCGTGCCTCCAAGCTCGATCCCCTTACAGCCTTACGTTATGAATAGTTGAGCAGCTTTTCTATTTCGCCGGCCGCGCCAGCAGCCCTCGGCCTCTCAACCAGTTCGCCAGCAGCTTCGGCCACTCTCCCAACGCGACATCACCCAGGTCGAGCCCCACTCCGTGCGGGCCCTTCTCGAATACGTGCAGCTCCGCCGGCACGCCTGCTTTGTGCAGCGCCAGATAAAACGCCACGCTGTTCTCCGGCGGCACTCCCGTATCCTCGCTCGTCGTGAACAAAAACGCTGGTGGCGTTTGCGCCGTCACGCGCAGCTCATTCGAAAGCTCTTCGAGCAACCGCGGATCGGGCTTCTCCCCCAGCAGCGCTT
>WNFJ01415284.1_pt3 | contig 12633 bp, 18 predicted proteins | sample 5400461 | NCBI WGS metagenome assembly WNFJ01 (sample SAMN13153349, study PRJNA577476) | soil metagenome | isolation source: 115 cm saprolite on Douglas fir-dominated hillslope | place: USA:California | collected 2013-09-17 | reverse complement strand
GGATATGGACCCAAAGTGCTCGACCTCGCCGGCCGAATCGCTGACGGCGTGATCTTACAGTTCGCCGATCCCGACTTGATCGAGTGGTGCGTCGGCTTCGTCAAGAAGGGCGCCGAGGCCGCAGATCGAGATCCGCGAAAGATCGAGATCATGTCGGCCGCACCGGTCTGGGTTTCCGACGATTTGAAGGTGGGGCGTGAACGAGTGCGCTGGTTTCCTGCGCTTGTGTCGAACCACGTGGTGGATCTTGTTTCGCGCTACAAACCGGAGGAACTCCCGCCTGCGCTGACCTCTTATATACGTAACAGGGGACGGTACGACTATCTTCACCATTGCGAAGTAGACAGCAGCAACGCGAATTTCGTGTCGGATGAAGTGACCGACCGCTTTTGCCTGCTCGGTCCCGCCGAGGCGCACATTGAAAAGATTCGGAAGCTGGCCCGCGCCGGAGTCACGCAGTTCAACATTTATCTGATGTGCGGGGACGAAGAGGACACGCTGGAAGCGTATAAGAAGGAAGTGCTGCCGGCTTTTCGCGTGAGCGCATAGGCAATCCGAACGGGACTCGTTTATCCTTCGTCGATGGAACCGATCATCAAAGGCGCTATTCCTGTCCTGCCAGCCGCCGACACCACGGAGTCGTTGAAGTGGTGGACGGAGATCTGCGGCTTCAAAGAAACCTTTCGCGATGGCACTCCGCCGAGCTATGCAGGTATCAATCGCGGCGAGGCCTATCTGCACATTGCTGGCATGGACGACAAGTCACTTGCGCGAAAAGTCGGCGACCAGACCATGGTGCGACTCGCCGTAAAAGGTATCGAGGCCCTGTATGCCGAATACCAGGAACGCGGCGGCAAGGTACATCCCAACGGGCCATTGCAAACGAAGCCTTGGGGAACGAAAGAATTCGGCGCGATTGATCCTAACGGTGTGTGCGTGACGTTCCAGGAATGAGGGTATGATCCTGTCTGATCCCTTGTTCTTGAAACTTCATGAAGATGTAGTAAGCGACGAACGACACCGCAAATCCCACGAACCAGGAATAGTCGTACAAAATTCGCAGCGCAGGAACGACTAATCCCACCAGCGCCGTGCCTGCTCCCAAAGCAAGCGCAAGCACTNCTGCCCGCCAATTGAAGCCGCGAGAATATTCATAAGTTCCATTGCGCAGATAGAGATCGTCGACTACGAGCACTCGCCTGCGGATCACGAAGTAGTCGCAGATCATGATGCCGGCCACCGGACCCAGGAACGCGGCATAGCCGCCCAGCCAGCCGAAGATGAATGTGCTGTAGCTGGAGAGCAATTTCCAGGGCATCAGTGCGATTCCCATGAAGCAAGTAATTATGCCGCCAGTTCGGAAGCTTATTTTCCGCGGCCACAGGTTGGAAAAATCGTTGGCCGGTGAAACGACGTTGGCGCCAATATTTACGTTCAACGTCGCCAGCAAAATCGCCAACAGCGAAATCACTACTGCCACGGGTGAATGAAAGCGGCTCAGCAGTTGCACCGGATCCCAGATTGCGGTTCCGTAAATCACCACGGTCGCCGAAGTAACGAGGATTCCAATCAGTGAATAGAGTGTCATGGTGGTCGGCAGTGCAAGGGCCTGCCCAATCACCTGTTGCCGTTGGCTGCGTGCAAAGCGCGTGAAGTCCGGGATGTTGAGCGATACTGTGGCCCAGAAACCGACCGTGCCGTTCAAAGCCGGTATAAGAAATTTCAGAAAATCCGAAAAGCTTACGAATCGCGATGGCGCCGACAGCATGGGGCCGAATCCGCCCGCCGCCTTGTAGGCCCACGCCAACAGCAAGAAGCCCACTGCCAGCAGAACCGGCGCGCTGATTCCCTGCAGAAATCGGATGTACTCGATGCCTTTGAGAATGACGGCCAGATTGATCAACCAGAAGGCCAGGAAACAGATCGCAGTCGAGTGGGCTACATGCCCCCAGGCCGGGGCGAGCGTCGTGATCAGAGTGTTAATCGCTTCCCCGCCAATCCAGGTCTGGATGCCAAACCATCCACAGGCAACAAGGGCGCGCAAAACTGCGGCAACATTCGCCCCCAGCACTCCGAACGAGGCGCGCGCCAGTACCGGAAACGGAATTCCGTAGCGCGCTCCCGGATGCGAGTTCAACAGCATCGGAATAAGAACAATCGTGTTTCCGATAAACACGGTTGCCACTGCCTGTTTCCAGTTCATTCCTCCCTGGATCAGACTGGCGGCCAGCATGTAGGTCAGAATATTGACCGCCATCGATACCCACAGCGCCGCGAAGCTATAGGTGCCCCAAGTACGCCGCTCGGCGCTGGCGGGCGCGAGGTCTTTGTTGTACAGCGGGCTGGATTCGATCTGGGAAAGTTGGATCATGGGTGGTGAAACTGTCAGCTCTCAGTAAAACCAAGTTGTGATCCTGAGCGAAGCGAAGGACCTCTGCACTCCGGCGCTGCCAGCAAGTACACAGGTCCTTCGCTTCGCTCGGATGACAAGTTAAAATGAGTCGCCAATTTTTGTCGCACGCGATTAGTCCGCGGCCGCCGTCTGTCCCGTCTGTGTCGTCAGCGCGCCGTAGGTTTCCGGACGGCGGTCGCGATAAAATTGCCAGACTTTTCGCACTTCCTGGATCATGTCGAGATCGAGATCCGCAACCAGTACTTCATCTTTATCGCGGCTGGCCTGGGCAACGATCTTGCCGCGCGGATTGCAGAAATAACTCTTGCCGTAAAATTCACCGATATTCCACGGCTTCTCTCTTCCTACGCGGTTAATGGCACCCACGAAGTAGCCGTTGGCCGCGGCATGTGCGGGCTGCTCGAGTTCCCACAAATATTCCGAGAGTCCGGCAACCGTGGCGGAAGGATTAAAAACAATTTCCGCGCCGTTCAGGCCCAGCACACGCGCTCCTTCGGGAAAATGTCGGTCGTAACAGATGTACACTCCGACGCGGGCATATTTTGTTTCGAAGACGGGATAGCCCTCCTGGAGTGAAATAAAACTTCTCCCAGAATCCGGGATGGACGTGGGGGATGTGGTGTTTGCGGTACTTGCCTAGATATTTGCCGTCGGCATCAATGACCGCGGCAGTATTGAAGTACAGACCCGGCATTTGCTCCTCATACACCGGCACGACAATCACCATGCCGTGCTTGGCCGCGATCTTCTGCATTAATTGGGTCGTTGGTCCATCAGGAACGCGCTCGGTAAGGTCGTACCAGCGAATGTCCTGCTCGGCGCAGAAATAAGGACCGTAAAAAAGTTCCTGGAGGCAAAGTACTTTTACTTTCTTTTTCGCAGCCTGGTCGATCAGCTTCAGGTGCTTGTCGATCATGGCTTTCTTGATCTCTGGCAGCGGGCGGTTAGTGCCGAGCGCATTGCTTGCCTGAATGAGACCACAGCGCACGTTTCGGGACATGGGACACCTCCGAGAGAGGCCAATATATCAGACCTTCCGCACGCAACAAGCGCGGCCACGCACTCCCGGCGTCCCAAGTTCGTTAACCACCAAGGACACGAAGTAGCACGAAGGCGTGAATCTCTAGGTATTTCCTTCGTGCTACTTCGTGTCCTTGGTGGTTTGTGACCTACCGCAGAGCTGCACACAGCGCTTCTTTCCAGCGTTGGTTGTCGATGGTCCAGCAGACTTTGGCTTTGGATTTCTTTTCGAGAAGGGGCGCCCAGACTGCTTGATTCCTGTCATCGCCTGCCACGTTCAGCCGATCGACCACCGTCATGCCTCGCGTTAATTCGCTCTGGGTCTCGACGTCGACGTAGTGCTCGCTCCAATCCGTTCCGATACTGGGATCGAGCGCGATTGCCATGGCCACCGGATCCGGCAACGCAATACCGTCTTCGCCGGTCTGCACTTTGTAGGCCTGGCGCGAGTGACTGTTGCACTCGATGGCAAATTTCGCGAGCGGGTTGTTGAATCCGAGTATGCGCGCGATGTCATCTTCGCGAACCACGGCGTCTCCACGACAAAGGTGCCAGCCCACAAGTTCTACCGGCAACCCACTGCGCATGACGATGCGGGCGGCCTCGGGGTCGACCCAGATGTTGTATTCGGCGGCCGGCGTTACATTGCCCTCGCAGCACGGCGCGCCGCCCATGACCACGCAGCGTCCAACATTCGCGGCGACCTCCGGCTTTTTCGCCAGCGCCAGCGCAAGATTGGTCAGCGGCGCCAGCGTAACGATAACGATTCCTGGATTCGCCTCGATCGCTTCGAGGATGGCGTCAACTGCGTGCATGCTTTCGGCAGATTGATGAGGAGCGGGATAGTTATGATCTCCCAGCCCATCGCGGCCATGAAACCAGGTCGCGTTCTGATAGGTACGCAGAAGCGGTTTGTCGGCGCCAGTGTAGACCGGTACATTCGCCCCGCAGAGTTCGACGGTATAGAGAGCGTTGCGCGTCGACTGCAGAACGGGGACATTTCCGGCGACAGTCGTGATTGCCACCACCCGAACATCAGGCGCACGCAACGCCATAATAAGCGCGACCGCATCATCGGAAGCCGTGTCGGTATCGATCAGAAAGGTGCGCGGCACGCGCCTAGGATAGCAAACCGTGGCCCGAGAGCCGGTCGCCACGAACTACGTCGCGATGAACTCGGCGGGCAGCGAGGAACACCAGTAAGTGGTTGAAAGACTGGAGCCGACGAGCGGACTTGAACCGCTGACCTGCCGATTACGAATCGGCTGCTCTACCAACTGAGCTACGTCGGCTTTCAACAACTTACAGCCAAAAGTGTTTCCCATCTGTTTCCCATTGATTGAAAAATCCGCAGGTCAGATGGGTCGCACTGGTTTGCATTTTAACACCCGCGGCGAACTTCGCCCTACATCAGACATGGCAAACAAGAACCCAACGTTGTGCGGGGGTTCGTTGGATCCCGGCGCGCGTCGCAACACCTAGGCTGCGAGAAAAAGATTGCCTGTTAGGCGTAAGCGTCACTGATAGTAAGTCATTGTCCCGCTCAACTCCACGGCCTTCGCGGTCAACATTGAGAAATTGTTGTTGAAACCAAATAGTACGTGCCGACTCCATCGGGCAACACGGCTTGCACATCTCCCACTGTCATCTTCCCGCTGTTGTAGTACGTGGGCGTTGCGTGGCCGTTTTTCCAATTCGTAAACTGCTCATCATTCGAGAGAAAGACTTCGATGTCATTGCCCATTCCGCCCGTGGCCTCAAAGGGCCCTTGCACTTTCACATTGTGAGCACCGAGAGGTACGGAGAGCGTGTAGAAGGCATAATGCATCGCGGCCACACTCAGAGCGCCCTTACCGATATTCACTGTGCGGAGTTGAGGTTGCACAACTGCAACCATTTCCCGAGACATGGGCGGGACAGCCGCTTCCCGAGAGCGTGTGTATGGCGTGGTCAACGAACCATCCAAACAGAGCGAACATGAGGAGCAAGATGAGGATAAACGCGGGTCGCACTGCTTTTGTTTTTTCGGGTGTCGGTGCTGTGGCAGCCGTCGCCACGGCACTTGACACCGTTAGCGCATTCCCACACTTCCGACAGAATTGGGAGTCATCCGAGGATTCCAATCCACACTTGGGGCAGAACATAGTGGGCGCTGCCTCCTTGGGGTCACCTGAAAAATTTACTACTCATCGGCCTAGCAAATCCCACCACGGCGATTTCTTTCCTTTGCGTCGGTTTTCTGTGCGCGAGCGCACGCGCAAGTTATCAGCCGTGCTACTTCCGCCTCTAGCAAAGGCAATCTCGTGGTCAAACTCATCGGTCTTGCGGTTGTATTTGCGCCCCTTTTTTCGCTCGTATGCCGCGATTGCCTTTCGCTTTTCGGACGCGGGAATGTGTCGGCTCCTTGGAGCAACAAGCAACTGCTCAACAGCAAGCCCCGCGAGCACGCTTATCCCAATGGCGGGTATGGGCTGTCCCCCGCTCTTAATCAGGTAGAAACCAAGGAGCAGGTAAGCCCCTTCACCAATGATGGCACGGCGCAAAAAGTGCCTGATACCTTCACGTCTGCGATACAGGGAAAGGAACAGCAGAAACAGAAGAGGGGCAACCAAGATGAAGAGTTGGTCAGGTTGCGTGCCGCTTCTCATGATCGCGGAGAGTATAGCGCAAGGGGCACGGCAGGAGTGGAAAAACGGCAACCTGTGAGAAAGCCAAAGGGCAGCTTGGCGAGCCGCCCTTTTGGGTCAAACTGGCGTATTAAACAACGCCTGAGAAGTCATCAAGACAGTAGCATGTGGCGTTGTCTTTCGACTCATTAGCCCACGATTGAACTTCTTCAACCGTCGTGCCCATGTCCAGTTTGCCGTTGGTCTCGAGAACAAAGAACTGTTCGGTGCAAGGAGTTACGGCAATTATCGTATCTTCCGGCCGAAGAGTCTCGTGCATCTCAAGCCAGGCAAGTCCTTCGTAGGCCCCGAACATGGGGTACGAAGCTACGGCGCCTTCGGGGTGGCGCACTGTTAACCATTGAACCACCTTCTTAATTGTTGACGGTTCGACAATTATGTTGACTGGTGTTGGTTTACTTGCGATACTGGTTTTCACGAAATTACCTTTCATTCGGGCCAATCCGCTGGAATCGGGTTGGCTCGTTTTATTTTGAGTTAAGGTGCGCGCAGAGCACTACGAAGAAAGCCCGATACGCCGGTTCCTGCTAGGGGATCGACAGCGGCAACGCTGTTCAACATATCAAGAAAAGAACGTGGTGGTGTTGTCTTATCAAGCGGTATAAGTTGTCCCATGCAGACCGCCAATTCTGTGGGTTTTGTAGGTTAGCCATTTCTAGTTCCCCTTTGCCCACACTTCTATTTTAGTCTCCCTCTTCCAGGAGCGAAGTCAATCCCGCTTCCGGCGAACTTGGGAAGATCGGATCTGATCCGTGGTTGAGAAACGGGTTCGTTCCCTGTTCGCAAGAGGAGTTCGATGGCTTCTTTGCGGCGATTCGCAAAGCAGACCTGCCGTCGTACCAGAGACAAAATGCTATCGCGCTGTTGACACTGATGCGCGCGACGAGTTTATCGCGCAGTGAACTGCTCGGGCTGCACTGGGAGGATTTAGATTTTGTGGGAAAGCGATCGAAGATTCGGCGGGGGCGAGTGTAGGACTGTGACGAGGCAAGGTTGAAGACGTGGGATCGTGCGAGGGATCAGGACTTGCCGGAGTGGAGCTTTTCAACAACTGCTTATTCTCAGAGCTGTTACGGAAGCCGATGGTTTGGAAGGAAAATTTTTTCAGATGGTCGGAATAGTGGGTTCGCTTATCATTCGCCCTACAGCCGTTGCCGAAATCGTAGACCCTTCTTCTGATGCGTCCGGAATGGAGACTTCCCCACCTTGGAGCCTAATTGATCCGGGCCAACATCGAAAACACTGGTGTTATTGGCGCGAGGATCTTCCCGGTGCGGGGATTGATCTGTGCCATGCCGCTATCCCACACAGTCAGAGTTTGACTATGGACCCCGATGGTGTACACGCCGGGGGTCAAATTCACACACGTCCACGCCCCCATCGCGTAATCCCAGGATCCACAGCCAATGAGGTAGTCGTGGCCTCCTTGGCTCGCTATAGCTGCGTGGAAATCGGATAGCGGGCCGGAACAAACAATTTCAGATGTAGTGACTGCCGTACAGATCGCCGTTTGTACCCCCCGTGCAGCGCACAGGAGGCCGGCGTCACGTCGGCCTTGACAATGTAGTAGATATCTCCGGCGGGTAGCGGTTTTTCCTTAGCCAAGTAAGTTGTTCTTGAGAGACCGGCAGCAATACGATTTCGCACAGAGGGCGAGAAGTCCTCGTTCGTACCGCGGAAGATGCTATAGGTTACGATCGATTCACAATCAACGGACTGAGGGCCTGTCCAGTTTAGGCGCGTGAGCCTGTCGGACACAGTCTCAATCGTTAAATTATCAACGTCTTGGCCGAATTCTTGTCCCAAAGATCCTTGGACAAGAGCCAGTGACACTGCGACCAGCAGAAGCCCAAAGTCTTTCATGTCTTCCTCGTCCTGACTTAGTCGGTGGAGGGATCACCGCGATGCTTGCCTTTCCGGGATGCTAGAATCCCGGGCAAGTTACAACGCCGCGCTACCGAAGTGATTCTCCCACGCTCTCGGTGCTCTAAAAGGTCACGAAGGTAATGATCTGCGATTTCCCGAGCGCCGGAGTTCCCTCTCGGAACAAGGGTGACCGAATAGTCATGGCGCGGCGACCAGATAGCCGTTGTCCCCTTGGAAGATATTGTAGGTCTGCCTCTCGCCTTCTGCCCGCCGACGAACCTTGCGCTAGCGTGATTACCCCAGAAGATGAACTGGCGGTCGTGGCCATGGAGATCGATGACGCGCAAGGCTCAACAGAAGAAGAAGAGGATAGAGGGCGCGGTATGGCTGCCAGGAGGCTCGAGAAGTTCAGCACGCACCCGGCAGCATTCTGAAGGTAAACTCCCGGCGAGCTTGGATTTCGGAATCCCGGCGATCCGGCCCTCAGTTGATTTGTTGAGGAGTTTTTTCGCCGAAGCGTCGACGAAAATCCGCATACAACTCGTCGATGTCAACCAGTAACGTGTCGAGTGCACCTTGATTGCGGATATCTTCGAGCACGTCTTCGTTGCACACGAGACGCAACGCGAAGGCACAAGGCGCTTTTTCCACCATCACGAACATTAGCACTGGTACCTCTTTCGGTGCCTCTGGCGTGGTCGGCTGGCCTTTTGGATCGCGCAATTCTTTTCCACGTTTCATAGCGCGCGATTCTAACCCGCGAGCGCACTGCACGAAAGCGAAAAGACCTCTCGTTAGAGTGTGATTTCGAACGCCGTACCATAGCAAAAGCGCCGCCAGGGCGATAGAACATCGAACGAGTGAGGTCTCCGGATTTCGTAACAAGAAGACCTTCATTATGAGCACCTCCACAGCGCTGCCTTCCAGGGGTCAAAAGAGCCTCAGACTTGAACAAGTGTGCTCTGCACAGCGAGTTACAGCAATATTCAGATTGGGCTAGCCTCACACGGGGTTCGGCTTTTAGAACAAACCAAATCTTCTAGTCGGAAACTTGGATTCCGCGATAACTTCGCTCCCCACCTGTCCTCTTGTTCCAACTCCTTGGGCCCCTTATCGCAAACGACGTAACTGATGAGGAAACTCCAATGCGCAAGTATCTCGCCGCTTTAATCGCTGTACTCGGATGCACAGCATCGCTCTCGGCCCAGCAACCCAAGGTACTTGCTCCGCACAAGCCCATAGCACCGCGCGTTCCGAAATCGCAAGAACGAGAAGACCTAGGAGTACCCCGCTCGATGGTCGGGGGCTTTTGGATGATCGATGCGAATCGCAAGGCCTCAATATACTTAAGAAATGGCCTGGAGAGTTCTTCGATCACTGTAATCCCAAACTTGTATCTCAGCAATGGAGTCCGATACAAGCTAAGCCCGGTTACGCTCGAAGCATCAGGGACGGCTGTGGTCAGCATTAACGATGCACTTCGACAGAAGGGCATCGCCCCTTGGGCCACCCTGTCGGGTTATGTGGAAGTGCAGTACACGTGGGCTTGGGATCCTCTCTGCGTCTCGGTAACCAGTACCGACCCAATCCACAGCACCATCTTCACCTACGGTCTACAGCCATCAGTCCTGACGGATCTCCGCTTTCACATATCCAAGGCAAAATTGGACGGCATGTACGCTACCGAAGGAATGTGGTGGAAGCCCGAAGCGGGAATAACTGGATTTCTGGGGTTGTCCAATATTACGAGCGAGTCGATCGACGCACGGGTACAGGTAAGCGACAACGAGAACAATTTGTTGGGGGGTTTACACCGCCCGAGTCTCACCGCACGGTACAAAGATCGTACCGCTAGGAGCATTGGAGCAGGCGGCCGCAGGAACTACTGGTGGACTCCGAGTTCTGCACACAGGAACAGAAGAAGGCCTGCTCATAAATGGAGGGCTGGAGGATCAGTCCAGTGGATACTCTGCGAACTTACCCTTTCACTACAGGTTCAGCTCTGCGCCAGAGCCGAAGGCTCCAGAGACCTACGCCGAGTTAGGCTTGATGACGGGAGCAGCCGATCCGATGATGGCGTTTCCTGACGGGACGGTGTTTACGCCGTTCTCGGTTGCACGCAACGTCTCAAGCGAGCCCGTTTCGGTAACGCCGAGTCTTTACTGGATGCAAAGCGCGAAGGCACACTCGGCTAGGTTGCATGCCTTCACGTTGTTACCCTTCGAGACGCGGCAGTTGGACGTGGCCTCACTGCTGACAGATGCTGGTCTTCGCGGATTTAACGGGAGCCTCAACCTGATTTTGGAAGCCCAGGGACAGCCTCGCGCACTACTTCTGGCAAGCGGAAGCGTCGATCAGAAGAATACCTACGTCTTCCAAGTGCTTCCGCACGGCGTGCAAGACAGTGCCGCGAAGACGATTTCCTATTGGAGCACCGCCAAGGGCGACGATACGATGGTAACCGTATGGAACCCTGCTGATAAAAGCCAGGACTATCGATTCACGTTGTTCTTTGCGGGAGGCCAGTACGTGCTGCCGATTCATTTGGAAGCGCGAGCCACCAGAACTCTTAATGTCTCTTCCATTATTGAGAATCAGATTCCCGATGAGAATGGAAACACTATTCCCGGAAGCGTACATGAGGGAAGTGCAAAACTTTCAGGCGCTCACGATGCCGGCACCTACAATGTGCGCAAGGCGACCTGCTCCTGGTACTGCATAAGCTGTGATGGTGAGGTTCTCACTTATGTTGTTATAAGTCCGTTCGCCGTGGCAAAAGGAGGCACAAGTCAACTCAATTTCCAGATGAAGACAAACACGGGTAGCACGTTCTATGCGAGTGGCAGTTGGACCAGCGGCAATACGAGCGCGATCACGGTCGGTAGTACCAACGGCGTGGCAACTGGAGTCGGGAGCGGCAAGGCTACAATGAACGCTTACACCAGCAGCACGCAAGTTTATAACTCGAGTTACTGTGCCTACGATCCTTTCTGTCCATACTTTGCGCAGGCTTACGGCAGCGGCCCCGGCACGGGGTTCCAGGTTAACAGTGTCAGCCCCTCCAACCTCGTGTTGGGCGGGAGCGGGATTTTGACTATATCCGGACAGGGTTTCCAATCCCTAACTTCTCCGACCGCGCAGTTCGGCGCTGGCAGTGGTATTACGACAGGAACTCTCACGGTCGTGAGCGATCTTCAGATGACAGTGTCTTACCAGGTAACCTGTAGTGCTTTGGTGGGAGGCCAATCTCTTCAAATTGGCACCTCCGTGGATGGTGGTATCTCCGGGACAACCTGGCCTGAGAGCGTAGTTCTGCCCTCTGCGCCCACGCCCATCATCAAGTTCGGAGGGAACACCATCAGCGGCACGCTGTCTGTTGTAGTCGGACAGCAGATTGCGCTCACTTCTTCTGTTTCGCTTCCGCCGTGTACGAGCATATCGAGCCAGCAGTGGTCGACTCCTCCGGGGACCGCAGTGGGCGGCTACGCCGCGTCCACGACCAGTGGGTCAGTGACGGCTCTTCCCAGCAACACCGCCTCCGGCTACACCTTCTATTGGGTCTACCCGGGCACATCATTAAACATGACCTATCAATACACCATGGCAGGAGGCGGCGGCAGCGTCGGCAGTCCGGTTGCAACCGCTACCTTCAATGTGGCCGGGCCGACCGGTGGAAAAATGACGACTACCCATGTCGGAACCGTAGGGATCACGACTATCAGTGGGAATACCTATCTGCAGTTTGGCACAAGCAGTGCATCCAATGCCGGTGTTCTGTTCACCCCGTCAGCAACCGCCCCATCCGGCTATTCGAACACTTTCATCTGGGCGCAACTGATTTCCACCGACTCGATAGTAGCTAACGGATCATCCTGTAGTGCAGGGACTGGTCTGGACAACGCATATCCTTACCCCCCCGTCGCGGGAACCAACACCGCAGGCGATAGTCCTGCGGTTCAGTTGCTCTCCACCGATACCAGCGTGTCGCGCACGTTCGCTGCGGAGATGTATCTGTTGTGGAGTTCCGGCCTGGCGAACTCAATCCCCGTGCCACTTGGCTCAACAAAGTGGAGCTTCTCGGGGACCGCTACCAAGAACGGTAGTTCGTGGTCTCCCACAGGCAGTGGGAGTGCAAGTTCATTCGTGGCAAGCAGCGCTTCGCAGTCGTCGGATGGGTACCCTATATGGAGCACGCACACAACGAACGGAGTGTGTCACAGTGATACTAATTAGCAATTTCTTGACCGTACAAGTGCATTATCGTTTTGTTTCCCAGGAAGCATGGAGGGAGTTGCTATGAGAGTTCAACTGAAGTCATTACTGCTGGCGGCAACTGTCGCAATTCTCGGCGCAAAGCTCGTTGAGGGTGCTCAACCGCCGTTTTCGGTCACTATAGCCTCGTCAGGCGATGCGATATTAGCCGGACCGGGTGTTCAAAAAGCGGGATCGCCTATTTTTTTGCTCGTAACCCTCGCCAACAACTCTACGAGGACGGTTTCCATACCTTCTTTTGACAGAGACTATTACAGAATAGACGTTCGTGACGAACAGGGGAAGACCGTGCCGGAGACCGACGAGGTGCGCAAGATGCGGGAGGAGACGAGCGCGCCAACCAATTCCATTCGGGACCGGAAAACCAGCAAGGGC
>WNFJ01154323.1_pt1 | contig 12633 bp, 9 predicted proteins | sample 5400461 | NCBI WGS metagenome assembly WNFJ01 (sample SAMN13153349, study PRJNA577476) | soil metagenome | isolation source: 115 cm saprolite on Douglas fir-dominated hillslope | place: USA:California | collected 2013-09-17 | reverse complement strand
TGCGCGTTGCCAGAGATGGGCCGGAACACCTTGTCCCTCGCCTACACCGTGTTGGACCTGCTGAGCCACGTCATCGACGATCCAATGGTAGAGCGCATAATGTACCCCGCCAGAGTCGATCCTGCGCTCCAGACAACGGGCACAATCAGAACTGCCCACCAGGATCGGAGCAAGGCAGCCCCGACAACTAGTGACAAGACTGTCCCCCAAAACGGGAGGGGTGGGATAAAATCCCCTTCATACCCAAAACGATACCAGGGCCAGCCGGCAAGAAAGCCGCCTGCAAGTGGCAATAGAATGCCCAGGATTAACAACAGGACCCCTATCCAGCGCCGGGGCGTGGCAGGTGTTGGCTGAGATGGCTTCTCAACAAGAGGTGTCGCTATCGGCTTGTTTTCAACGGGCGGTAGTAGCTGTTCTTCCCCCTGAGTTTTGTCATCATGCATTTGAGATATCATCACAACTCCCTCCTTTTCTTCAACAAGACACCGACGTTAAGCATGATGTGTTTCCAACCTAACGGTACTGCATACGTCTCACAATGGTATCACCGAAGCCTTGCTCAGCTTCACAATGTCGTCACAGGTACAAAAAGTCAGCGCATTCCCGAATAGATCTCGAGAGTGTGCGCTAGCAAGATGTGTCTCGTGCCTGCTAATGAGAGGCAAAGGGCAGCCATCCCCCTGCTTGAGCCATTTAGAAGACATAGCGGTAGAGGGCCGCCTGGCCACTCGTGCTCATGAACCACAAGACCGTGGTGCCATGTGCGCCAGTTGGTGTTCCTGCGAGGACATCCCCATCGCGTGGCGCTTGCGTCACCTTGCTCCACGTCTCTGCGGTTGGGTCGTAGCGCCAGATCTCCACTGCGCCTGCCGTGGTCACCTGCGTGTACAAGCGCCCCTGTTGATCAACCACTCCCCCGCCAATCGTCTGGGCAAATTGGTTTGGAGCCGTGACCGTTCTCCAGCTCTTCCCCGCGTCGCTGCTCATGCACATACTAAAAGGACTTCCTGCAAGGGGTCGGAGCAGTGGCCCGCCGCCAGCGTGGAACGCCTGGGCAGCAGGACAGCGGGTATTGGTGAGGTAAATCACCTCGAGGTGCTCGCTGCCGGTCAAAATCGCCGAAGGTGAGAGAGGAGCCAACCACGGTATGTGCTGTAAGACCGACTGCCACGTCTTGCCGCCATCGACGCTTTGATAGAGTTCCAGCGGGGGGAATCCCATTCCGGGGGCTATTGGCACATACGCCAGTTCGTAGAAGAGCGTCGGGTGGGCCTGGTTTACGGCATAGGCCTCTACCGATTGCCCCCCCGTGGCAAGCTGGGTGTCAAGCACAGTCCAGGTGTGCCCGCCATCCGTACTCATGACTAAACGTGTCAGCACCTGATTCCCTTGAGGGGCCGGTGTGAACGAGGTAGGCACCGCCTGCACACTGTAGAGGTGATTACCGGCAAAACTGAGCTGCCATCCCTGCCAGGCAAGCGTAGCGTTCAGGCTAGGGGCGTACACTGTAGGGTGGATTGTTTCCCAGGTGTCCCCGCCGTTCGACGTATGTTCAAGGACATAGGAGGGAATGGCCTGGTCTGCCGGCGGATTGGAGGACGTCGCCACGTAGATCTCGTAGCTATCGGTGGGGCTGATGGTCAACTCACAGCCTCGGCTCATCTGCGCGCGACTGCCGATGTCTTGCCAGGTAGCGCCAAAGTCCGCGCTGCGCAAGACGGTCTGCACGCTCCGATATTCGACGGGAACCCCTGGCGCAATGGCACAGGCATACAGGACATTGGGGTGTCTGGGCGCAGCGGAGAACTCGGTCACGCGGTAGCCCGTGAGGGACTGTACCCATTGTCCTGGCACGAACGGCGGCGTTGCTGTCGCTGTTGGCCGCGTCGTCGATGTGGGTACCGGCGTGGTTGTCACAGCCGTCGGGTTTGGCGTCGGTGTTGCCGGGGTGACGCGCGGCTGGCTCAAGCGCACCAGGGCGACGATGCCAACACTCACGGCCAGTACCAGCAGGACTACAATGGCGACGTGCGCCACCGTGAACCAGCGCCTGTCTGGCGGTCTTGGGGATGGTGGAGAAGGTTGCCTCGGAGGAGCAGCTTCTCCTTGTATCGTCTCCTGCGCATGCGCGGAAAGGGCAGCCTGTCGCTGGTTCTCCTGCTCGTTCTCAATATCAGGGTGGGTACTCATTGCTTTGCTCCTTGTTCATGGTGCAGGGTGCTGGGGTAGTAGGAGAGCCAGCAACACCGGTAGCACGATCACCAGGGCGGTAGCGCTAAGTGTCCACAGCAACGCGCTCGCCCGTGTCGTCGCCTCGCCTTGCTGCCAGCGCGCCACTCGCGGGAGGACGAGCCAGACCGCCAGGCCAAAGACAGCGATGGCCAGCATCAATCCGGCGATCAGTACGATCACCGCTGCTTGCTGCTGCGCGAAGAAGCCTGCGCCGGCGAACAGCAGGCGAGCGAGTGCCGCACCTGCTAACGTGAGCGCGAGGGCGCCTGCGAGCAGCCCCAGCGGGATCAACCCCACGAGCACGCCTCGCAGCCAACCACGTGTTGAAGGTGAGAGACCTCGTGCTGATCCCTCTGCGTTCGAAGAAACCGTAGACATACTATCCTCCAAACTCACCAAGCGGCTTTACTGCGCTCCGGTATCCGGGCCGAGCGCTGCGGTATAAAAGGCAATCACGCGGTTCACGTACGCTTGCGGCTGCGTATTGTAGGCCTGCGAGTGAGTAGCCCCAGGCACGAGCCAGGTCTGGACGTGGGCACTGGGTGTAGTCCGGGCGGCCGCAGCTAAGACGCTCATATTGGATGGCGGGACAAAGGTATCGGCACCACCCTGAATGAAGAAGAGCGGGCGCGGCGCAAGCTGAGCCACCACATCGGCGGGCCGAACCGCATAGAAGTCTATACCATAGAGAGCCCGAGCTGCCAGCAGGGCACCAGGCGTGAAGAGCGGCGGGAGATGGCCTCCCTTGGGAACTTCCCGCTCCAGGATAGGGAGGTAATTGGCCGCAGTGGAGTCCGCCACAATGGCACTGATGGCTGGCTCATGGGCTGCCGCTAAAATGAGCGCGGAGCCGCCCATCGAGAGACCCCAGCCAGCGATCGCATGGGGACGCCCCAGTGCTGGGTAGGGAAGCGAGCCAGCGCGCAGGAAATCGACGGCGCCCAGCACATCGCGCTGCTCAAAGTAGCCAAAGGAGCGAGGTGCGGGAGGAGACTCCCCATTGCCACGTACATCGAAGGCGAAGACGGCGAAGCCATGTCGGGCGAATGCCCCGCTGAGCTTGAGCAGTCCGGCGTTTTGATCGGCCCGGTTGGCCTGGTTCCCATGCACCACGATGATCGCGCGCTCTGCCGTCAAGCTGCCGTTCTTGAGAATGCCGGGAATGAACCACCCCCGCAATTGGAGATGATCGTCACGGCTGGGGAAGGTGACATCCTTGTACTGCAGGCCGAGCGAGGCTGGTGTGGCGTACAGGGGAATCTGCGGAACGTAGACCAATTGCGTCGCGATGTAGAGCGAGATCGCCGCGTAGCTGCCGGCTATCACGACCGAAAGGGTGAGCAAGGCAGCCACAAGCCTGCGCCAGCCCCGGCCACTCCTGGTCGCCGCAGGTTGGGCAGGTGCAGCAGGGGGTGCTGTTTGGGTACTCATAGAAGTATCCTCCTTCGCTTCCAGGAAATACCTGGAAAAGAGAGAGCACGTGCGCTCCTCTCCTTTGCTTCAGTGTGAAATGTACCCAGCACGCTGAAGCCCGGTTGTAGCAGCGCAGGAACGTACATATTCCCAACAGTATATGCATAGCACGCAGACCTCACGAACACATCAAAAAACGTAGGCTGAGTCTAACAAGTGCGTCTCAATTGCCGAGGCGCTTTTGCAGTAGCCTGGAAGACAGGGACAGCTCTGCAAAGAATGCTCGTCCTGGCATTTCGTGACGTTCCTGTGCGTTCTTGCGGAAGAATGTGACGCGGTAGTGAGATGAATAGATTACACTTTAAACTGGAGAATTGGTTTTCATCCATGTGGCGGATGATCTGCCGGAAAAATACGTAGGCTGAGTACCTGACAGACGCTGAACCTGGGCGGGCGAAACCCGCTAAACAGGAGGTGACCCATGATTAAGGAGCGTGTCATCCATTGCGATTTCTGTGGTTTGCTGATTGAGCAAGCCGGAGAAGACTGTCCGCTTTGCCACTATCCGCTCGATCCCGAGAAGGAAGAGCGATTCTTGCTGTCGGCGATCGATGATTTGCAGCGGGTCGTGAACTACGGCGGATCAAACCTGCGCGTAAGTGACCTGCTCACGCGCTATCGATCTCGCCTGGAAACCTTGCGCTTGCAGCAGGCAGCGCCCGTTCCTGCTGCTGCACCCGCATCGGCTTCGGCTCCGCGCGTTGAGGTCGCCCCGCAGCCAGTTGTGGCACCTTACCCCGCTCAAGCCGAAGCGCCGCGCGAAGTGGAGGCGGCTGCCCAGGTAAGCCCGCGCGCCCCGCATCGCGTGTTCTCCTGGAAGGCATTCTTCGCGGACCAGGCCATCAACATTGTGGCCTCGCTGGGCGCCTTCCTGATCCTGGTTGGCGCACTCAGTTTTACCGCTACGACCTCCAACCTCCTGCTGGCGTTCGCCATCGTATTCGCCGTCCACGCCGTCTTTGGCATTACCGGGTTTGTCACCTACCGCTTCGCCTCGTTTCGCGTGGTGGCGATCATCTACACTGTCATCTACGCTCTGCTGGTGCCCCTGGTGGGATTCTCGGCGTACCGGCTTTTCGCCGGGAACTATCTCCAGCTTTCCGTCCCAGTGCTTGTGGCCATCGCCGCCACCTATGCCGCGATCGTGTACACGCTGCTGGCGATCTACCAGCGCTTCCAACTGTTCGCGTACCTGGGTGTGGTCGCCCTGGCAGTCGCGGACCTGGCGGTGGCCGCTGCGATTGGCCTCGGCTACTGGTGGTGGCCCGCGATGCTGATGATCCTGGCGCTGCCCGCGCTGGTCTCTGTCCGGCAATCCGGGGTGACGAATTGGCTTTTTGCCGGGAGCCGTGCGGTATTACGTGAGCCGGTGCGCATCTTTCTGTACATCTTTGCGGGGATCTGTGCCCTGGGCGTGCTCGCCATCGCAGGCTATTCATTCCTGCTTGATGCCTCTGGCATGCAGCACACGGAAGTGCGCTTCTCGCTTCTCTGCCTGACGCTCTTGGGGTTGCTCTGGTCAAGCCTCTTCCTCTGGCTCACCGCGCGCCCACGCTACGTCATCGGGCTGACCTTCCTGTTCCTGGCGAGTACGCTGGCCTTGTGCTACGCCCTCAACTTTGAAGCTATCGGCTACGCACTGGCCTTGACGGTTGTCGCCTTGCTCTACCATGGACTCAGCCGCTTCGCGCCCCGCCTCCTGCAGCCGTTCGGCGCGCTTGAGCGCGAGCTGGACTGGATTGCGCTGGCGCTTGTGTTTCTGGTGCCGTGGATCAGCTCGCCATCCTTACCGGTGCAACTGGTAGTGAACGCCTACGCGTTGGGCGAAACGTATCAGACAGGCTGGCAGACTGTCGCGGAACTGGTTGCCCTTGCTGTGGGCCTCGCCGTCACAGTGAGCGTCACCTTCAAACACGCCGGTCTCCAGCGCACCCCCGCACGACCTGCGTGGTGCTGGCTGCTCCTGCTCGGCGGTTTCTTGCTCGATTTCGCCTACAGCCTGGTGATCGTCAGCCTGAAGCTCACGCCGGCCTGGTGCCTGCTTGGGTTGACGCTGGCCCTGATGGTAGGTGCAGTGGTCGTGCGGCAGAGAGCAAGTGGGGTATGGGCGAACCCGCTGGATATCGGCGTGCTGGTGAATATCGCCCTCACGCTCGGCTTAAGCGGTAATCAAGGCCAGGATGTCATCAGCGCCCTCCTGCTGTTCTTCGCCGCCGCGACCTATGGCATCTTGCTCTACCAGCGCCGCCAGAACTGGCTCGTCGTCCCGCTCGCTTTCGCTTTACTGGCGTTTCCCACGCTGATGAATCGTACGGAAGTGCTGCTCGTAGCCAGCGTCATGCTCCCCCTGGCAGCGATTGCCATGCATCGCCTCGTCTCCGAAAAGTGGACTGAGCCACATGCGAAGTGGCTCAGTCCGGTGCGCCTGGCCGGTGTGTGGGAGTGGCCGCTGCTCGCTGCGGGACTGGTCTACGGCGTCACGATCGCCTTGAGCGATGTCGTTGCCTCTACCAGCACGATCCAGCACTGGCTGGGAGTGCCCTGCCCGGTGGCGCTAGAACTGGCGCTCATCTCGCTGGTGTGGTATAGCTCTGCGGCCCTGGCGCGCGTCAAAGTGTGGCTGCTGCCCGCCGCAGGATTTGCCATCGGCGCTGCGCTGCTCCCCTCCAATGCCTTCTGGGTGCTGGTCGGCCTGGCACCCGCGCTGGCGATCCTGGCGGTGGTTACCCGCCGTCTCGCCGACAGGGATTGGGCTTTGCCGTTGTCTATCACGGCCTTGCTGTGCAGTGTGATGGCCGGGTATACCCGGTTCACGCAGAATCACCTGGGGGCAGCCGCCTGGGCTTTGCTTGCTTTTGCCGCGCTGGCCTATATCATCGGCGCCGTAGAGGACGAGGTCATCCCGATGTGGGTCGCGCCCTTCTTCGCCTCGTGGTCGGTGGTAATCTCGGCGGGTTTTCTGAACGACCAGTGCCGGCCTCCTATCGTGGCAATCGCGGCAGCTGCCCTGGGCGTCGCTGTCAGCTTCTTCAAGCTGATACCCGTCTTCCGCATTGGCGCGGGACGAAAGCACAGCTTACTCGCGTACGCGTTGCCCTTGTATACGACGGCCTTTATTGGAGCATTGTTGACAGGCATTTATGGATCGCTTTCGAATAGCAACACGCCGTTCTACGGGGCGGTGCCCGATGCCCTGCTGGTTTACGCCGTGGTGGCCTTTGCCGTGCTGCTCTATGAAAAGAGACCCGGCTGGCTGTGGCTGGCTGCCGGTCTGGCAGCGTGGGGGACAGCGCTTGCCGTGCAGTTGACGCCCTCCTATGTTCCGTTGATCGGCGCGGGCGCGGCGGTAGCCGGCGTGCTCGTGGGGCGCATCATCAAAGCCGCGCTGGCGAAAACGGCGCTCCCTACTCCTCTTCAGGGCCTGCGCCAGTTCACCTGGAGCTGGCCATGGTACCTCGTGGCCGGGCTCTCAGCCCTGCTCACCGGCGCCAGAACTGCGTTGCCGGTCGAGCAGGCACCAGGCGGCTTCATCGCCTATTGGCTGCTCGCTTTCACCGCCATTGCGCTGTGCATCATGCTGGTGGAACGCTTTCCAGAGTTGTTGGTGTTCCCGGTAGGCCTGGCGGCCTGGACTATCTGGCTCTGGTACCCATCTCTGGATGTCGCTTCCCTGATGATGGCCTACAGCGGGCTGTGCGTCCTGGTGTTCGCCACGCAATTCATCTGGAGAGTACTTCCCCCGGTGAACCACCTGCTCCCCATTGGCAGCCTGCACGATGTCCTTGGGCTCGGTGGGCAGTCTCTCGTCGTGCTGGCTATTGCCCTGCAAGGCGGCCTCTTCGCCGATGCAGGAATGTTGGTCCACGTCGGGGCGGGATCGCTTTTCGTGCTGGCTGCCCTGGTCTTCGCGTACGGCTGGGTACGCACCCACAACCTGGCGCCTATCGTTATTGCGGAAAGAGACGAGAAGGCAGCCGCAGCAGATGTGCTGCGTGCGAAAGCAATCCAGCGCTGGTGTTATTACCTCGCTGGCTTACTGCTTTCGCTGGTGGTCTCCTGGGAACTGTCGGCCTTCCGCCAGACCCGGCTGGATGTGCTGTTATTAGCGCCGGCCAGCTACCTCGCGGTGGCTGCACCTTTCCTCATGCGCGCCAAGCTTCTCCCGGCGCATGACAAAGTCGGGCAAAGTGCTGCGGCCCTCGGCGCATCGCTGCTGTTGCTCCCGTCCCTCTGGTTCAGCTTTAGCGAGAGCAATCTGACGCCAACGCTGATCCTGGTGGGCGAGGCGCTGGCGTTGTTGGTCCTGGGCATCCTCACGCGCGTGCGCATCTTCATCCTGAGCAGCGCCGCCCTGGTGGTGGTAGGAGCCCTGCGGGCGCTCTTCCTGTCAACCCCGCCCTCGCTGGCGTTGATGTTGCTGGGAGCAATACTGTTGGCCATCGCGACCGCCCTGATCCTGGCTCGTCGCCAGTTGCGCGCGGCGTGGAAGCAGTGGGAGTAGCAGAGAAAGGAAAACGATGATGAAACACACAGGGGTGCGTCTTACACTGGTTGTGCTTGAAGCGTTTGTCGCTCTGACATCCATCGCCTGTGGTGTCGGTCTGGCGGTAGGAGTGGTTCAATTGCCAAGCGCGTGGCTGGCAGGCACAGCTTTGGGCGACTACACTCTTCCGGGCCTGGCGATGGCGATCATCCTCGGTGGCAGTTCACTCCTGGCTGCAGAAACGGTCTTCACCGGGCGCGAGGCAGGGGTGGTCGTCTCGGCCATCGCCGGACTTCTCCTGATGGGCTGCGAGGTCGCGGAAGTCGTGAGCATTGACCGAAACCTGGGCAACTGGCTTCCCCTGGTGGTGGTCCTCCAGGCCATCTACTCTCTGCTCAGCCTGACCATCTTTGGGTTGGCTGTCTCTCTGTGGAGGACTGAGTATCGCCGTCAGCGCTTCCACCCCAGGCATGTCAGCCATGCGTAAAGGAAGGCGACAGGAGGTCGTACCATGTCACGCGCCATAGCCACTCGCAGGAGCAAGTTTGATCTACATCTTCCTTTTCAGATGCTCCGGCATAGTTCGCTCGCGAAAAGGGTGAGGCAAGGCATCTATTTCCTCGCCATCGGCAAAGAAGGCTATCCCTTTGTGTTCAAGCACGTGGAGGAGGGCGAAGCATTTTCCCGTTACACCAGCCCGCATCTCTATATCCATCTCCCCTTTTGTCGCAGTATCTGTCCCCATTGCCCTTACAACAAAGTGGTCTTCAGACAGGCCAGCTATGAGGCCTATGCGAAAGCGTTGGAGCGAGAACTGCGGTGCTACCTCGCACAGGGAGCAATCCCACCCATACAGACGCTGTATTTTGGCGGGGGTACCCCCAGCATGACCCCCGAGCTGGTCGGTCAGATCATCGCACTCACGCACACTCACTGTGCCGAGCAAGTCGAAATCGGCGTGGAGGTCCATCCCAGAGATGCCACCCTTGAACGTTTGGAGCAGCTCAAGCGGTACGGAGTGAATCGCATCAGCCTGGGCATCGAGACCTTTCACGATGCGCTGCTGCGAACAGTAGGAAGAGGCTATACCGCAGAGCAGGCGCAGCAGGCCATTCTGAATGCGAAGCACGTCGGATTTGTCTGCGTGGACGTCAACCTGATTTACGGGATCCCCGGACAAGACATCCAAGATTCCGTCGATGATGTCAACAGATGCATAGCCCTGGGCGTGGATCATCTCTCCGCCTATCCGCTGATTACGTTTGAGCATACCCATTTGGGAAAACTCGTGCGAGAGGGAACATTCAAAGAGTATGGCAACAGAAAACGCGCGCGGACCCAAAAAGCCATCGCCAGGGTCTATCTGGCGCACGGCTTCACACGCACGTCTGTCTGGAGCTTCACCAAAGACAGAGCTTCCGCCTATACCACCGTGACGAGAGAAAGCTATCGTGGTTTCGGAGCGGGGGCTGGATCAAAGGTAGACGGGGAATTCTGGTTCAATACCTTTTCTATCACCGAATATACCAGGCTCACACAGCCCAGGCCGGCCATCAGGCTGTACACGAGTGAGAAATTCAGGCGGTTACACTGGCTGTATTGGCAAATCTATACGACCAGGATTGATCTCCAAAAGTACGAAGAGCTCTTTCATCGCGATGTGATCAACGATTTCAGACTACTCATCGTTGTAATGAAACTGCTTGGGTGGATCAAAAAGGAAGAGTCAGTGTTTACCTTGACCGAAAGAGGTTCGAGATGGGCTCATCGCTTCCAGATGCTGTTCTCGCTCACCTTTATTGATGAGGTGTGGACACACTGTCAACGAGAGCCATGGCCAAAGCAGATTATTCTCTCGTAAGCGCGCGTGTTGCCTGTTCACTGAGTCTTTCCGCCCGCTGCTTGAGGCCCAGCAGCATCCGGCGCTTCAGCAAGAACGCACCGAAGTCGATGAAGAGAAGCGCCAGTGCTGCGAGCGGAGAGCGTCTGGTTTGAGCACGCATGCGTGTGATCAGGCGCGTCTGCCCATGTGCTCCCTCCTCAAGCACAAAGGCACAGGTAAAGGCGGGATGGAATCGTGTGAAGCTCCGCGAGACGGCCTCATCCTTCTCCTGAGCGCCGAGTACGAGCGCCCGGCCAGGCTCAACCGTGATCACGCGATAGCCGCTGCCGTCTGGCTCGGCTGGGAGAATGTCCCCCTCGTTGAGATGCTGCCATGCGGGGTTGATCCGGTCGGCGTCCTCCACCCTCAGGCCCATCAGCTTTTCAAGCCAGTGATAGCTATAATAGCCACTCCGTCCCTGGCCGATCTGCACCAACCAGGGCCAGAGATCCACAGCCTTTGCCTGCACCGTGATCGCGCGCGTCCACTGTGTATCGGGATGCGGGATGCGCTCATCGCCAGGCAGCGTGCGCTGCACTTCCTCGTCGGTTGCGCCCCACCTGTGCTCCCAGGGAAGCACTACCAGAAGGTAGGCACCCACTGCCGCTGTTCCCGCGCCCAGGGCGAGCAACCCGCGAACCCTCGCCTTTCGCATGGAAATGGCTCCTTCCCTCATTCCCGACTCCGGTGCGGGTGCTATTCACTGAAAGATTCTACCAGTGTCTTATCACCCGTGCTGCTGCCGAAGTACCCAACGGCCCAGGCGTTTTCCGTCCGTGGAATCCGCGCGACACCGCGCAGGAAGTTATTATCTGTCCCTCTATTCGGGCTGAAGATGACACTCCATTTGGCCCCATTCCAGTGCAGGGTCAGCGTGCGGTTGATCCCACTGCTGTTGGTGCTATTGCCGACCGCCCAGACATCACTGGGTGAGACGACCGCGACAGCCACAAGCTGGTTGCCAGGCGTGTTCGCATTCGGGCTGGAGACGATCTTCCATGTGCTGCCGTTCCAATGCAGGGTCAGGGTCGGCGCAGGCCCCCCGATGCTGTTGCTGTAGCTCCCGACGGCCCATATGTCACGTGCCGCATCGGCTGCTACTCCATTCAGCACATTAAGACGCGAGCCGGGGTTTGGGCTGGTGACGGCACGCCAGCTCCTGCCGTTCCAATGTTCAATGAGGGTACGCGAGTTGTTCGTGATCGGATCCGTGGTGGTTCCCACCGCCCACACATTGTCTTCGGTAATGGCGGTCACGCTCTGCAATGCGTTATTGCCCGCCGGGGGATTCATGGTGAAGAAGAGGCTCCAGTGATGGCCGTTCCAGTGCTCAAGTAACGTCTGGAGAGTGCCACTGTTCGCATTAAAGTAACTCCCGACCGCCCAGATATCCTCATTTGAGACAGCGGCCACACCAGTGAGGAAGTTGTCACTCGACAGTACATTGGGGCTGGAAACGACCTTCCACGCCTTACCGTTCCAGTGCAGGATCAGCGTCTGGGCGCTTCCGCCGGTATTGGTGAAATGACCGACCGCCCAGACATCATTCGCCGCAAGGGCTGTCACTCCACTCAGCACATTCACACGCGATCCAGGGCCCAGGCTGGTGACGATGCGCCAACTGGTCCCATTCCAGTGCTCGGTGAGCGTCCCATTGGAGCCTGCGCTGAGGCTGAGCGTTTGCCCCACGGCCCAGGCGTCATGCTTCGAGATGGCCGACACCCCGTTCAGGACGTTAGTGCTCCCACTCACATTAGGGCTGGGAACGATGTACCAGGCTCCTTCGAACCATGCCGAGGCAGTGCCAGCTGACACGGTGCTCAGAAGAAAGGCGACCACTACGGGGACAACCAGGAGCATCCAGGTTTTCCAGCGTTGCATGGTGTTCCTCACAATCATAGGGGACATACACGTCAATTGATGCAGAAATGCCTGCATATTGCATATATAAAACCACAAGCTTACCGATCCATCACAACGCTTCCCTTCACTCTCACAAGGAGATCACAAATGGAAAGACTCGCGGCCCGTTGCAAGGGAACGGGAGGCGGAGCTTTCGAATTGTGCGCAAACAGAGGCGTGCACATGCAACAATAAAAATGTTTCCTTCAAATACTTGCGAGATGGTTGTTGTTTGACTCAATTCCGTTCGGTTTTCCGAACTATATAATTTTTCGTGAATGTAGATTGAAGGTAAGTTTGGCTGTTCCCACGGGATGCGCAACGTGTACGTGCAAATGGAAGCAGCCTTTTGCCGCGTGGCAAGTTTCTCCTTCCGATTTCGTGCAACAACCTGTTGCTTCGGAAAGCACGTTGTGCCGCTTGGAAGGCCGAATGACGACTTACAGCATGCATGATCGAGATTCTTCCTTGATACTCGATGAGCGTGGAGATCGCCTCGCCCTGATCCAAATCACGGCAAGGTTTTCCTTCCGTTTTCTAAATCTCGGCAAAACTCTTCTTCCGATTTGAACTGGGAGACCGCCATTTTTGGGGCGACAAAGGGCGTTTTGCGGCAAACCTTCCTTCCGAAAGCGGCAAAGTTCTCCTTCTATTTGCA
>WNFJ01086354.1_pt1 | contig 12638 bp, 12 predicted proteins | sample 5400461 | NCBI WGS metagenome assembly WNFJ01 (sample SAMN13153349, study PRJNA577476) | soil metagenome | isolation source: 115 cm saprolite on Douglas fir-dominated hillslope | place: USA:California | collected 2013-09-17 | reverse complement strand
GGGGCTATGCCTGTTACAACGTCTACCCCACCGCCGACGGCCGATATCTGTCGGTCGGCGCGCTCGAGCCGAAGTTCTTCGCGCAGCTCTGCCAGCGGCTGGGACGCCCGGAGCTCGTCGCCCAGGCCTACGACGCCGCGGAGGGCGACCGCGCGGTGCATGCGGAGCTGACGGGCATCTTCTCTGCCAAGCCGCTGGCGCACTGCCTGAGCGTCTTTGATGGCGTGGATGCTTGCGTCGAGCCGGTGCTCGAGGGGCTCGAAGTGCTCGACGATCCTCAGTTGCGCTCGCGGGGCGTCTTCTTGAAGACGGCGGAAGGGCAGGGAGGCAGCTATCTGAAGACGCCGCTCCATTTCGGCCCGATCGCCATTGAGCCCGCCCCCGCCCCGGGAGAGCACAGCCGCGAGATCCTCCGCGAGGCCGGCTTCTCTGGCCCCGAGATCGACGCTTTGAAAGACGCGCTCAAGGCCGACTGGCCGGAGCGCTGATTCCGGGACCGGCGGGCTCCCACCGAGCGGTGACCCCGGGTCGGCGGCGGCTGGACGGTTCTCCCACTTGTTCCGCCTGCCGGGGCCTGCTATCGGCTTCGAACGCCCAAGCCGGCCGCGCCGAGGAGCGTCGATCCTGAACCCCTTCACCGAAGAGCACGAGGCATTCCGGAAAACGGTGCGCACCTTCGCCGAGAAGGAGCTCGCCCCGCACGCGCTGGAGTGGGACCGGGCAGGCATCTTTCCCCGCGAAGTATTCAATCAATGCGGCGAGCTGGGTTTTTTCGGAATCAACCACGATCCGAAGTGGGGCGGCAGCGGGCTTGACTATTGGTACGTCACCGCGTTCTGCGAGGAGCTGAGCCACAGCCACAACGCCGGCGTGAACATGGCCTTGCTCGTCCAGAGCCAGATCGCCACGCCGATCATCAACGAAATCGGGACCGATGAACAAAAGGAGGAGTTCCTCCGCCCGGCGATCCTCGGGGAGAAGATTGCGGCCCTCGGAATCAGCGAGCCGAGCTGCGGCTCGGACGTCGCGCGACTGAAGACGACCGCGCGCCGGGATGGCGGCGACTACGTGATCAACGGCTCGAAGATGTGGATCACCAACGGGACGCGCGCCGACTTCATCACCTTGGCGGTGCGGACCGGTGGCGAGGGCTACGAGGGGATCTCGCTTCTGACGTTTCCCACCGACGTGAAGGGTTTCTCGGTCTCCAAGAAGCTGGACAAGATCGGAAACCTCTCATCGGACACCGCGATCTTGTTCTTCGAGGACTGCCGGATCCCGACGCGCTACCTGCTCGGCGAAGAGAACGCGGGCTTCTACCACATCATGACCAACTTCCAGGGAGAGCGGCTGGTGGCCGCGATCATGGCGGTGTCCGGGATGGAGCGGATGGTCGAGGAGGCAATCCAGTACGGTCGCGAACGGGAGGCCTTCGGTCGCCCGATCCTCGGCTTTCAAGTCTGGCGACACAAATTCGTGGAGCACCTCACGGCGATCGAGGCGGCCAAACGGCTGACCTACCACGCCGTCGATCTCTTCGACCGGAAGGAGAATCCGGTGAAGGAGATCTCGATGGCCAAGCTGTTCGCGGCGGATCTGGCCCAGCGGGTGGCCTATGACTGCCAGCAGTTCTACGGCGGAATGGGCTACATCGAGGAGACGCACATCGCTCGGGCCTGGCGCGACGTCCGGCTGCTCAGCATCGGCGGCGGCACTTCGGAGATCATGAAGGAGATCATCTCCAAGCTCGCCGGATTCTAGATGAAGCGGGGCAACTCCCGCTTACTTCTTCTTGAAGAGAGACTCGGCGGCGTCGAGCAGCGCGTGGTGGCTCGCCTGCGCCGAAAGTCCGCCCTCGCCGATCTGGAAGAACTCGCAAAAGTTCGCGTCGTCCTGATTGGAAGGAACCTCGGCGAAGGGTTCCTTGCACTGCTTGACGGCGGCCAGATCGAAGTGGCGGCAGTTCCGGCACGAATGCAGATCAGCACCGCAATCCGGGCACATCTCCCGACGGCCCAGCTGATTGCCCACGATCTCGAGGGTGCGACCGCACCGCGCGCAACCGGCCATACCCCGCAATATATCCGAAAAACGAGTCAGGTATGAAAAGCCGGCGAGGTCGCTCGCCCGGTCAAAAAGACCTGCCAGTCGACCTTTGCCACTGCCCATGCTCGATCAGGTAGCGGTGTGCGGGTGGGCGATTGTGCGCGTGTTAACGGTGGACAATTCCCTCTTCCGTGGTGTCGTGTCGCGCCCGCCGCAGCAGATAAATGCTGAAGCCGTAGATCGCCGCCGCGGCTGCGAGAATGACGCAGAGAATCTCGAGCGTTTGCCAGCGTTGAGCCCGCACCAGCAGTGCTCGCCGCTGGTCGAAGGCAACGAGCTGGGTATCGGCGAAGCTGCCTTCCAGGGACGTGGCATAGTCGGTGGCATGCGCATCCGCCCGCACCAGGAGCCAGCTCGCTTCGGAGCGAAGCTGCGACATCTTCTGGAACGCGATCGCCGCGCCCGCGACGCACGAGGCGAAAATGAGTAGAGCGATAATCTGTTTGCGCAAAAGCTGTCTCCGTGCTCCCGGGACGCGCCGGCCGGAGGATCGCTTCCCGGAAAAACCTCGGGATGCTAGTGACCGAGGTGCAGATGGGCAAGCCTTACCGACCAAAGGATCACTACTTTCGCAGAGCGAAGCAGCTCGGCCTTCGGGCTCGATCGGCGTTCAAGATCGAGGAGATCGCGCAGCGGTTCGGGCTCTTGCGTGCGGGCGCTCGGGTCCTGGACCTCGGCGCGGCCCCGGGCGGATTTCTTCAAGTCATCGCTGAAGCCGTGGGTCCGGGTGGGATGGCGCTGGGGATCGATATCGTCCCCGTCCGGCCGATTGCCAAACCGCAGATCAAAACCGCCGTCCTCGACGTGCTCGCGGATGATTTTCTCGCGCGGCTGCGCTCTCTCTACCGCGGTGAATTCGACGCGGTGATCTCCGATCTGGCGCCGAAGACGACGGGAATCAAATCGACCGACGAGGCGCGAAGCATCGCCCTTGCCTCGCGGGCGCTGGAAGCCGCGCTCGCCCAGGGCCGCCCCGGCTCGAGCTTCGTCTCCAAGGTCTTCATGGGCAGGGACTTCGAGGAATTTCGAAACCGCGTTCGGCTCGGTTACGAGGAGGTCAAGATCGTGCGGCCGGAGGCCACGCGCGGCGGCAGCGCGGAAGTCTATCTGGTGGGGCTTGGCAAAAAGCCGATCGCGCGAGTGGGATCGCTGGCTCCATCCTGAGTCGATCTGTCATCCGTTTTGCTTCGGTCGACCGGGCGACTTTCATCGCCGGGCATCGGTGCTAGAAGGGCCAGAGGGAGATTGTATCCATGGACCGTTCCAAATCGACCCGGCGCTGGATCATCGGCATTCTCGTCGTCGGAGGAATGCTGGTCGTCGGATTTTTCGTCGTCGTAGGCTTCGCGCTGACCTTCTTCGGCGGCCCGGACGTCAAGCGCGGATCGATCCTCGTCGTCCGTTTCGAGGGGGACATCGACGAGGCGCCCCCGGAAAATGTGCTCTCGTTCTTCGCCGGACCCGGAGGCTCGTTCGTCTCGCTCTACGAGCTTCGTCGGGTGGTGGAGGCGGCGGTGAAGGACGACCGGATCGCCGGGGTGCTGATGGAGATCGGCAACATCAACAGCGGCCTCGCTTCGGTGGAGGAGGCGCGGGGTCTGATCGCGAAATTGCGCGACGGCAAAAAGCCGGTTGAGGCGGTCCTGGTGGGCGACTTCGTGGGTGAAAAGGATTACCTGCTCGCCTCCTCCGCGAACCGGATCATTCTCTCGCCCGAGTCCGGACTGCTCCTCAACGGGCTTTCGGCGGAGGTGATCTTCTGGCGCGGCACCTTCGACAAGCTGCACGTCGAGCCGCAGTTCTTCATGTTCAAGGAGTACAAGAGCGCCGCCGAGCCGTACATCAATCGCGAGATGTCCAAGCCGATGCGCGAATGGATCGAGTCGATGCTCGGCGAGTTCTACACGCGAATCCTCACCGAGATCGGCAGTCGGCGCGGGCAATCGGTCCAAGCGCTGCGGACGCTGTTCGACCAGGGTGGATTGACGGCGCACGAGAGTCTCGAGGCGAAGCTGGTGGACGCTTTGGGGTACCCCGAGGATTCCGAGGCAGAGATGCGCAAGGCCGCCGGCCTCAGTACCGAAAAGCGCGAGCGAATCGGGGCCCGGCGCTACCTCTCCGCCGCGGAAGAGCTTCAAGAAGGCGAGCAGATTGGCCTCATCTACGCGCTGGGCGCGATCAGCTCGTCGGGAAAATCGAACTCCAATCCGCTCTCCGAGGGCGGGATCATGGGCCCCAAGCTGGCGAGCATCATCCACGAGGCCGCGGAGGACTCGCGCGTCAAGGCGATCATCCTTCGGGTCAACAGCCCGGGCGGCTCGGCGGTTGGATCGGACTTCGTCTTGCGGGCGGTCAAGGCCGCGAAGCAGAAAAAACCGGTCATCGTATCGATGGGCGACGTCGCCGGATCGGGCGGCTACTGGATTAGCATGGCGGCGGATTCGATCGTCGCTCAACCCTCCACGATCACCGGGTCGATCGGCGTGGTCTTCGGCAAGTTCAATCTCACCGGCCTGCTCGAATGGGCGGGGGCCAACGTCGACCGCGTCAAAGTGGGACAAAACGCGGATCTGATGAGCCAGTTCAAGTCCTTCGACCCGACCCAGGCCAAGCGCATCAAGGCGTGGATGACCGAGGTCTACGACGACTTCGTCCGCCGCGTCGCCGAGGGACGGGGGCTGACCTACGAAGTCGTCGAACCGATCGCGCACGGACGCGTGTGGACGGGGGCGCAGGCGAAGGAGCGCAAGTTGGTGGATGCCTTGGGCGGCCTGGACACCGCGATCGAGATCGCGCGTGAAAAGGCGCACATCGGCAAGGACGCCAAGGTCTATCTTCGCCGTTTTCCACGGCGCAAAGGGATCTGGGAGTTTCTGAGCGACGGGGAGTTTCCGATGCTGCGTCTGCTCGCGGGAGAGACCTCGCTCAATCGCAGGCTGCAGGAGGCGCTTTCGGAATGGGAGACGGTGCGGCCCTGGGCGATCGCCCCGGAGATTCGGATCCGCTGACCGTTGGCGCCCGCCGACCGGCGCAACATAGCCCCGTCGGTAGGCTTGGTTGGGAAAACGCAGATGCTGTTGGCCGAGGTCCGGGCCAACGTTGTCCCGTCGGTAGGCGCGGTTGGGGGAACACAGATTCTGTTACCCGAGATTCAGGGCAACGTTGCCAGGTCGAGGCGGTGTCGGAGGGCGATCGGTCGCGCTCGGGTGGCAAGTGGGACCGTAAGACGCGCGGACTTCAGAGATTCCTGCCCCGCGATTGCATCGATGCAATTGGATGCAATTGGGATCGGCCCAGCAGGTAGGTAGGTGTCGCCGTCAGCAGCGCGAACTTCGAGGAATTTTTGCCCCCGATTGCATCGATGCAATTGGATGCAATTGAGGTCGGCCGGCAGGTGCCAGGTGGCATCGCCCGCAGCGCGGACTTCGAGAGATTCCTGCCCCGCGATTGCATGCAATTGGATGCAATTGGGGTCGCCTCACCGGTGCCGAGTGGCGCCTTTAGGAGCAGAGACTTCGAGAGATTCCTGGCCCGCGATTGCATCGATGCTGGATCCAATTGGGATCGGCCGCCCGCGACTTATTCGGGGCTCGCTGAGGCTCATTGGGCCGCTGACGTATTGGGGACAGGCCGACGTCCTGCGCCGATTCTTTTGATTGATCGCCACGCCCGACGGATTCCGATCAAAGAGTCGCCCGCCGACGAGTCGGACAGCAGGTTTGGTAAAATTGTTACCGTTTTTCGTCGGTTTTTTCACAAACCTGCTCGGACGAAGCGAGGGTGCCGGGCGAACCATCGCTACGGCGATGGTCACGCCCTTGGTCAACTGGCCCTTCGCGATTCCAGTCCAATATCGTCAGGCTCGCTGGTGCCTGGTGTGGCTGTTAGGAGCGGGGACTTCGAACGATTCCTGGCCGCAATTGAATCGATGCAATTGGATGCAATTCCGATTGCCTTGCCGATGGCAGGTCGCGCGCAGGAGCGCTGCCCCGGCCCAGCGCCTTACTGAACTCGCACCCGGGCGGCCCTCAGCTTTCCGACCTGCACCAGATACTCTCCCGCGCCGACCTGAGCGCGCGGATCGGTGACCTTCTCCTGATTGAGCTTCACGCCGCCCTGCACGATCAGCCGGCGCGCCTCGGTGCCTGAGGCCGCCAGCTTCGCCTTGGCGATCACCTGGGTGAGAAAAACGGCGGTCTCGCCGCCAAGGGGAACCTCGACGAGCGGCAGATCCTCGCTTTTGATTTCCTTGCGAGCAAATCGCCGCTCGAAGTCCAGCGCGGCCTTTTCGGCCTCGGTGCTGCCGCAGAATCGGGCCACCATCTCCCGGGCGAAGCCCACCTTGGCATCCTTGGGGTGTACCTCCCCCTTCTCCACCGCGGCGCGAAGCGCCCCGATTTCCTTGAGCGATTTGCCGGACAGCAGCTCGTAATAGCGCCACATCAGATCGTCGCTGATCGACATCAGCTTTCCGAAAATCTGATCCGGCGGCTCGTTGATCCCGACGTAGTTGTCCAGGCTCTTCGACATCTTTTCGCCGACGATTTTCCCGTCCACCGCCCGAGCGTCCAGCCCCTCGAGGATGGGCCCGGTCATGATCACCTGAGGCTCCATCCCATACTCCTTCATAGCTGGTCCGTCGATCCGAGCTCCACGTCCGGCTTCAAGGCGACGGAGTCGTATCCTTGCAGCAGCGGGTAGAGGAATTCGTGGATCGCGATCGAGCGCCCTTCGCGAAACCGGTTCTTGAAATCTTCCCGTTCGAGCATCCGGGCGACCGGGTAGCGCGCGGCGAGGCGAATCAGCCCTTCGGCCCCCAGCGGCGACAGCCATTCCGAGTTGAAGCGAACCTGGGTCGCGTCCGGATCGAGGACCTTGAACACCTGCTCCTTGTACGTCTCCGCGTTGGCGGCGATCTCTTCGCTGGTCAAGGACGGCCGGGTGGCGTTCTTGCCGCTCGGGTCGCCGATCATCCCGGTGAAATCGCCGATCAGAAAAACGATCTCGTGTCCGAAGTCCTGGAACCTACGCATCCGCGTCAACAAGAGCGAATGGCCAAGGTGCAGGTCGGGGCGGCTCGGATCGAAACCCGTCTTCACCCGCAAGGGCTTGCCGGTTTCGTAGGAGCGCTTCAACTTCGATCGAAGCTCGTCCGGAACGTGAAGGTCGACGCTCGCCCGCGTGACCTCTTCGTACTGTTCATCCGGGGTCGCTCTTCGGACATCGGCTGGGCTCATCGCCGGCCACCTTACCGCGAAGAGCGCCGCCGGGGGCCAGCAAGTGATTGCGGCGAAGAGCGCCGCCAGGTGGCAGGCAAGTGATTGGCGCGAAGAGCAGCGCCCGGTGCCGGGCATGTGATGGCCGCGAAGGACGGCGCTACGTGCCGGGCAAGTGCTCGCGCACCCTTTGGATCCGAACGGCTCGCCCGCTGCTCTCGTCGATTTCGATCACCACACCCTGGAGGCAGACCAGATTCTTGGCCACTTCGAACGAGGTCGGCCGCTGGGTCAAAAACCGTTCGATCGACACCTCTTTGCGGATGCCGATCACCGAGTCCAGCGGCCCGACCATTCCCACGTCGGTGATGAACGCGGTTCCCCCAGGGAGGATCCGCTCATCCGCCGTTTGCACGTGGGTATGCGTTCCCACCACCGCGGAAGCCTTGCCGTCGAGGAACGCCCCCATCGCGTTCTTCTCGCTGGTGGCCTCGCAGTGCATGTCCACCAGAATGCAGGGGGTCTTCTCCTTGAGCTCGGCCACCAGCTTGGCGGCGAGCGCGAAGGGGTCGTCCAGGTTCTTCATGAAGACCCGGCCCTCGAGGTTGATCACCCCGAGCTTCCTTCCATCCGACGTCTCGACGACGGTGTGCCCTTTTCCCGGCGCGCCGCGGGGGTAGTTTGCCGGTCGGAGCAGCAGATCGGGGTGGCTTTCGAGCCAGGGAATGATCTGCCGCTTGCTCCAGATGTGATTGCCGGAGGTGAGCAGATTCACCTCGCACGCCAGCAGCGCTTCGGCGGTGTCGGGAGACACGCCGGCCCCGCCTTCGGAGTTCTCCGCATTGGCGATGACGAGATCGAGCTCGTGCTGGGTGATCAGTTTGGGCAGCAGGGTTCGGATGGCAAGCATCCCGGGCTTGCCCACCACGTCGCCCATGAAAAGGACCTTCACGAGTCCAGCGTCTGCAGATCTCGACAAAGACCTTTGAAGGTTTCCGACTCGGTCACCACCAGGTCCATCGGCACGTCTTCGGTGGTGACGGGAAGGTCCTCGAGAACCTGCTCCTGGAATGCCAACCCCACCCGGCGGCTGCGGTCCGTCCCCGCCTTGAGCGTCGCGTCGTAGTAGCCGCCGCCGCGCCCAAGTCGCTTGCCGTCCCGGCTGAAGCCGAGGCCGGGAACCACGAACACGTCTATCTGATCGACGGAAACGAGCTCGGAGCTGGTCGCCGGCTCCCGGACTCCCAATCGCCCCGGCTCGAGCTCGGTATCCGCGGTGATCGATCGAAAGGACAGAATTCGCCCCCGGACGTGCGACAGCGGATAGCAGACGGTTTTTCCGTCGGCCAAGGCGGCGGCGAGAATGTCGTTGGTCGGCACCTCACCGCGAATCGGGGCGTACAGCGCCACCACCTGGGCATTCGAATAGTAGGGCGTGGCCAGAAACCTGGACTGGACCTTTAACCCGCGTGCGTCGATCACGTCCGAGGTCATCGCCCGCCGCTTCGCGCTCAATTCTTCCCTCAACGCTGTTTTCGAGTTCACTCCTTGGCTCACCGTTGCCTCGAACTGCTCGTGGAAGAAGAAAAGTCCCCCGCACTGAGGCCGTGTGAGCAACGTCCATTGAACCCCGTCAAGCAGGTGGGGACCAAAGTTGGATGGCTGTAGGCTTCCCTCTCCCAAATGGGGAGGGCTTGCTCATGGCCACCAAAGCGACCCCCGGTATGGACATATCGGTTCGAATTTCTGCTGCTCATCACGCGCCCCGCAGGGGACAGACCTAGATTGCCTTCGGTTTCATAACTAACGAATCTTTCTCAGATTTTTATGAGATTGACCGGCCAAGCATAAGGATCCGGTGAGTCCAGGTCAAGGCGACTTGAGCGGAAGGCACTTATCTCCCACACTTTCCCAAACCGGTGCCAGCGGATTCCCCACGCCACCTTTTCGGCAACTTCGAGATCCTCTCTCTTCTGGGAAAGGGAGGGATGGCGGAAGTCTATCGGGCGAAGGTGCTCTCGGGGCCAAGGGAAGGCTTATTCGTAGCGCTCAAGCGTCTTGCTCCCTCGCTCTCCGCCAATCCGGCCGACGTCGATCGCTTCACCAGCGAAGCCCATCTTTCCAAAAGGCTCGACCACCCTCACATCATCAAAGTCTTCGAGGCCGGGGTTATTGGATCCACCTATTTCATCGCGACGGAGCTCGTGGACGGAACGGATTTGGAGCGCCTGCTTCGCCGGTGCAGAACCGGCGGCATTCAGCTGCCGGTGGACTTCGCCGTCTATCTGGCCAAGGTGCTGCTCGACGCTTTGGCCTATGCGCATCGCGAGCTGAAAACCATCCACTGCGATGTCTCCCCCTCCAACCTTTTCATCTCTCGAACGGGGGAGATCAAGCTGGGAGACTTCGGGGTGGCGCGATTCTGGAGCGGGCGGCGCGACGACGGCGAAGTGAGGGGAAAGGCGTCCTACCTGTCCCCTGAAGCGATGGATGGCAAGGTGACGCCGGCGGCGGATCTCTGGGCTTCGAACGTCACCCTCTACGAGCTCCTCACGTTGCAGCGACCGTTCGCGGCAGACAGTGGGCCAAAGCTGCTGGACGCGATTCGCCACGGCCGGTACCGATCGCTTCGCGCGCTGCGCCCGGAGGTGACGATTGCCCTCGCCGGCGTCGTGGATCGCGGTTTTTCACGCAAGGCTTCGGCTCGTTTCCAGACCGCGGAGCAGTTCGGTGAGGCCCTAGCGCTGCACTTCGACGAGCGGGTGGGAAATCCGATGGCCATCGCCGCGGTGGTGAGGGGCTTGTTCGGGGCTAGATAAGATAAGCTAGCGGACATCCTCCGTTTTGATCGCTCCCCTGGCGCCGGGTCGACGTCGACCTGGAAAGAGACCACCGACATTCGTCGATGAATCAAACGGGCGGATCGGACTCCGGCAATCCAAGCGGCGGTTTCCGGTGAGACGCACAGAAGGGGGCTGTCGATAAGTGATGGCCCAGGCCATCACCATGAAGCAGCGTTGGGAATTCTTGATGGCCCGGGCCATCAGCCGAAGCGAGCGTTGGGAATTCTTGATGGCCCGGGCCACGGATCGTTTCGTTAATTTCGTTCATTTCGGGCAACGTCGCGTCGGCCAGCGGTGGAGCGCACAACCCTTTTTCGCGGTGGTGGCCGGGGCCACCACCAAACGATGTTCTTCGGGAGGCCATGTGTGTGACATCCAGGGCCCGCGCGGTACGCAAATGTCGCACAGTTCGCCGCTGTCGCCGACGCAAGTGGGTTGATGCTATCCCGTGAAACCCGGTCGCAGCAGAGCAGATTCAGTCACGGAGTCGCGCAGTCATAGCAACGACCCGACGCGCCAAAAATGAGATCGCGGTGAGAACCGTAAGAGCGAACACGTCGGTCACCAGGAAACAGAAAGCCCCGCAGTTCATAGCCACCGAGATGCCGCTGGCGATGATTGTCGCGCGATCGCTTGGAATGTTCCGCCAGACAGCCTCTGCCGCCACAGCACCTGATCCAACCGCTATCAGAACACTGATCAGGAACAGCCCCGGCAGAATGTACTTGAGCCAGCGGGCGAAGCCATGGCTCTGGCGACTCAGGTGAATCGCCCACAGCTCCAGTAACAACGGGATCACGACAAAGATGAATGCTGATACCGCTTCAACGAAGACCATGGGCGAAGTCTATCTTGCTTCCTCCAACGCAGAGAAAGCTCCCCTCCAACGTGTGAAAGGACGGCTAGCCGTGCCTGACCGGACCGGTGCACCGAGTCAGACAGCAGGTTTGTCTGCCAGCCCGGGAGGGGTGTTATGCCGCGCGCGTTCAACGCGACGGCGGCGCTCCTTAGCTCGCCATCGCCGCCTGGCGCGCCTTGGGAACGTTCTCTCGGAGGGCTTCGAGCACCTTGTCGAGCTCGGCGGAGGACGAGCCGGCGCCGAGCGAGAAGCGCAAGCAGCTGTGCGCCTGCGCGGAGGTCAGGCCCATCGCGGTCAGCACGTGAGACGGAGACAGCGAACCGGAGGCGCACGCCGCCCCGGAGGAGACGCAGATTCCGGCCAGGTCGAGCGCGATCAGCAGCGCCTCTCCATCGGCGCCGACGAATTCGACGCTGCTCGTATTGGAAACTCGGGGGACGAAGGCGCCGTGGATCCGCACCCCGGCGACGCCCGAGAGCAGCTCGCGCTCGAAGCGATCGCGAAGGGCGCTCAGCCGGGCGCTCTCCTCCTTCAGCTCGGCGCTTGCCAGCTCGAGGGCATCGGCGAGCGATTCGGCGTACGGCACGCTGGGGGTACCGCCGCGCCTGCCAAATTCCTGGTGGCCGGGGACCAGCGCCTCCAGATCCACGCCCCGACGGACGACCAGGGCGGCGATCCCCACCGGCCCATAGAACTTGTGCGCGGAGATCGACAACAAGTGAGCGTCGACCTCGCGCAGCGAGACCGGCACCTTCCCCGCGGCCTGGACGGCGTCGGTGTGAAACAGGATCGACCGTTCCCGGCAGGCGCGCGCGACCTGGGCGACCGGCTGCAGGACTCCGGTTTCGTTGTTCGCCCACATCAAGGAGCAGACGGCCACGTCCGGGGTCAGCTCGGCGATCAGCCGATCGGGGTCCACCTGGCCATCCGGGCGCGGTGGGACGCGGGTGGCCTTCGCCCCGAGGGATTCGAGCTGCTTGATCGCCCCCATCGCCGCCGGGTGCTCGATCTGAGAGGTGACGATGCGCGTCCTTGCCTTGTCGCGGCGACCCAGAAAAGCGCCTTTGAGCGCCAGCGCATCGGCTTCCGAGCCGGACGAGGTGAAGCAGACCTCGCGCGGCTCACAGCCGAGCACCTTGGCAACCCGCGCCCGCGCCGATTCGAGCCGCGTTCGCCAGTGGCGCCCGCCCCGATGCACGCTGGAGGCATTGCCGGGCGCGTCCCCGGTTTCAGCGAGCGACTTGGTCAGTCCGGAGGCGACCTCGGGCCGCAGGGGGGTGGTGGCGTTGTAATCCCAGTAGATCATGTCTCCGCTTCAGCGGAGTTTAGCAGCGGGATTCCGGTTTCGTTCTGAACGCCAAAACTTTCGAGAAACTTCGCCACGAGTTGCTTCTTCAACCGGCTGCGCTGCACCGGGCTGCCGGTCAGCGGCACCCGAGCTCCCGCCATGCTCCCGTGGCCGCCCGCCGAGCCGCCGCGATCCTCGCAGATCTCCCGGATCAGCCGGCCGGCATTCATCCGCCGGTCCTTGGTGCGAAGCGAAAAGTAGAGTTGATTCCGATACGTCCCGTACGCGAGCGACCACTTCATGCCCTCGAGGAACATCATCCGCTC
>WNFJ01275620.1_pt1 | contig 12639 bp, 7 predicted proteins | sample 5400461 | NCBI WGS metagenome assembly WNFJ01 (sample SAMN13153349, study PRJNA577476) | soil metagenome | isolation source: 115 cm saprolite on Douglas fir-dominated hillslope | place: USA:California | collected 2013-09-17 | reverse complement strand
AAAAGTAGTCTGATACGAGATCTCGACACCAGGAGATTCCACGGAGGCAATCGCCCACTGTCCATCGAAGTCATCCTTCACGCCGGCAGGATGCACGCGATCAAACACAATACCCTTCACGTGACCATTGACCGCCGGGTCGTTCACGAAGCGGTTACGATTTCCGTGGTCCATCCCGTTATGCATGTCGGGGCCGAAGTCCCGAAACCAGCCAAGCATGTTGGTCCACGAAAGCAGAACTGAAACCGTGACGGGTTTGTCGGTCGGATTCTCAGCGTGCCAACGATAGACCGCGACCGGATAGCTGCTCTCGCGGTAGTTATTGGGAAGCACGGGAGAGAACTGCTCGAGCACCACGTGCGCGGGAAATTTGTCCCAGCGGTAGTCGTACCAGGATTTCGGATAAAGCGAATAATAATCGCCCGCTCCCACTGGGTAGTCCCATTTCCAAGAGTCGAGAGTTCCCTTCTCCGGATGGGTGGCGGTCAGCACTTGCGCGACGCTGTCTAAACCTTCGGATTTCTGGTACATGGCAAACTGGTTGGTCCACACCGTCTGATATTTGTGCACGCCGCTCTTGATATGCCAGCGCGAAAAATCTCCGCGATAGGTGCGGGAAAAAGTGCCAGAGCCGAAGCCGCCAACCGGAGCCCCCTGCCAATAGCCGTCATCAATCATTCCGGACGCCGCAAGGGCGGGCTTGCGTCCTCCCGGGTTTTCCAGCGGGACCCCGATGCCGCGTTTCCAGGCGGCGTTGGGAATGGCGTCGCCGGCAAAACCAAACGGGGCAAGAAGAGTACAGACAAACAGACTAGCAACCAGCGACCGCGCGAACGTCTTCATGAACTTTCCTCCAGAATCCGTGACCACGAAGTTCTGCCCATGATGGCAGTAGAAAAACGATATTCTATACTGACTTGATGGAAATACAAGTTGCGAAGCAGTAACGTCTGCATCCCCTAGGAGAAAAAGACGCAGCGGACCCGAGTCGGTAGGCCACGGCGGGCAAGCTTCTCCGTCCTTTTCGTCGTCGCAAACGTCCGGAGACTATCTTCCGCGATCATCGAGAATCTGAGGCCGCGACACTGCCGGCGACGTTGAAACAGGAATCTTTACGCCCCCGCCAGGCTGCTTCAGTCGCATCAAGGGGTCGCCGAAAAGGATGAACGTCTTTCGTGTGTCGGCATCAGTGATGCCCGACTTCGCGAACAGCACCGCATCTCCCAAGGTTGTGGACGGCTGGGCGAAGAGGGTCTTGACCAGGGCTTGATCCATCTGGAATTGGGGACTAGGCGCAGTGAGTCCGGAGGACGCCCACACTGCGACTGCCCCTCCGTTGGGGGCCAGAAGGAGAGCTTCAGCCAGGCTTTGCGTGTAAACGTCGTGAAAGAAACCATTGAGGCAATTCATGGCAATGAATAACGGCAACTTATTTCCGTTATTGAGCGAGGAAGCCAAGGCGTCGTTGAGCAGACCGCTACCCCAAATTTCAACAGAACCGTGTCCATTGTAGTTGACCAGCAGCTGCCCGGCATTGATACCGGCCAAAAGGTTCTGAGGGGCATTGGGACCGAGAGCGCTGACAAAGACGTCAGTCACATTCACGGATGGCGGAATCAACTTCTGCACGACTTGAGCCGCCTGCGAGAAGCTGACCGCCGGATCATCTGCGTCTGCGACCAACATGCTGTTGTTGGTCCAACTCGCAAGCTGGGTCTTGGCATAACTCATGATCTTCCCGACCATGATTTGGGCGTCGGCTGGTGTGCGGGCAGGCAGGCGTCCGGTGGCGATGGAGGCGAAACCAGAGTTGTTGAAATCTGAGAACCAATCGTCGGAGGCGGTTTTCAGCTCTGCCGTGATCCCGATCCGAGTCGGTACAAAATCAAAGAAACCGAACCCAAGGTAGTCCCTGGGATCGAGGGAAGCGTCTCCTCCGAGCAGCAGATAATGCGGTTTGTTCTTCCAGGCGGCGGTTGCGGTTTGCAAGAAATCGCGAATCGCGTAGGGTGTGCGCTCGCCGAAATTGAATTCGTCGTAAACGTCGTCCACGTTCACTAAGGCAACCGAACGTCCCTCAGCGCGGCGCAGGACGGCGAGCGGCTCAATCTGGGCCCTGAACTGGGGCGCCGTCAGCATTATGACTTCGGATCCCGGCTGCGAACCATGGAGAGTCGTGGGATGGTGTGATGCCAAACTCACAGGGGTCGAGAGCGCGGCGTCTGAGAGAGCCAGCAAGGTGTGGGTGCCCGATGAAGTCCACGGAATGGTGGCCTCGAGCAAATAGCGACCGCTTTGCGAGATTGTCTTAAACGTAACGGCGAACGGCTGTGCCGGATTGGTGATGTCCACAAGATGACTGGGTGGTTGTGAGAAGCCGTTCACGCTCACATTGGCGCCAGCTTGAGCGATGAACTTGAGTTGGTCCGTTTCGGCCGTGAAGGAATGCGGGAAGCTGAGGTCGATGTAGTCCACGACGCTCAGGTCGTTATCACCTTGTTGCGAAGTGAGGGTGATGGAGTTGGAGCCGTTGGACAAAATGCCGGAGGGAATTGCGAACCTGGCCTTGCCTTCCTGCTGGCCGGAGAAGTCCACATCTCCTAGCGTAGCGCCATTCAGCATTACGGTGACGTCGTGCTGCTGTCCCTGGGTGACGCCCCGGAGTGCGACTGTCAGCGTGCCCTGTCCCGGCAGCGCGTTTAAGACGTTGAGGGTTTCGGTTTCGGCAACTGGGGAAACCAATGGGCCAAAGAAGTTGTCGGTGTCGTCGCGCAGGAGCGCGGCGAAGTACGTGGTGCGATCTTTCAGTTCCAGAGTCTGAACGAAGCTCTGGGCCTGGGGGCCAGAACCGCCTGAGGCGGGCGCCGCAGCAAGCCTCAACCCTGGCTGGCCGTTTGCAGTCAGCCAGTACACTCGCTGGCCAGAGTAAAAGGTATCAATCGCAGTTCCGTAGAACTCGAGTGCAGCCTGGGGGCCGAAACCGGATGCTGCGCCGGTAATGCGAATGGGCTGTTCCACGCCCTCCGCAAATAGATGGAGCGAGCGCGCTTCTACATTGGGATTGAGTCCGGCAGCGACGAGTTGGGGCTGGGTGATGCGGTACCAGCCTTCGTGGTCCACGAAGATCTTCACCGCTGGACGCGAGGCCAACTGGAACCCTATATTGCGACTCGATTCAGAAGGCTGCGGCGTTGCGACGGATTCGCGAACGCGACTATGCGAGAGCGCGGCGCTGGGCTGCGCTAGTTCGCCGAAAGTGGTTGCGCGGGAACGAGCTTGCGGCGTGGCAGAACCAGCCTCGACGGTTACCGGGCCGTGCATGGTGCGGGTGCCGTTCAAGTCCACATCTTCCAGCCAGTAGGTAGCGCCGTTGACGGATGAATGATCGAGCCATCCATAGGATTTGGCCGCGTGCTGCTCGAGGACTTCACGCATCATTAGTGCAGAGCCTGCAATCAGTGAGGTGTTCACCCTCACACGGGAGCCGGCGGTATCTCGGTAAACGTTGAATCCCAAGTTGTGAAGCTCGCCGGCGCTGTTCCAGGAGAGCAGGACGTCGCTCCCGCTTTGGGCAGCGGTGAAAGAGTTGAGCCTTACGGCGTTGGGAAATTCGATGGTACTGGTAAAGGTCGCCGTGTTGTTGGTCAGGATCGCGTCCGGGGTGGTCGAGTTTACGATCGCGGTATTCAGCGCCAAGGAGGGGGTACCGGCGGTCGTGGTGATGGTTATTGTTTCCACATCTCCGCTGACCATGGTGGCGTAATTACAAGTAACGACGCCGGAAGTTTGGCTGCAACTGCCTGTCCCGCTCGGGACCGCAGAGACGAAGGTGACCTGGCTGGGAAGGGTGTCAACCACGACTACGCCAGTTGCGGTTTGCGGGCCGTTGTTGGTCACGGTCACGGTATAGGTGAGGGTTGTGCTTTGCAGGACCGGTTCGGGGGCACCCGACTTAGTGATTGCCATGTCGGTGCAAATGGCCGCGGAATGCGGCCCGGGAGCCGAAGAGTACGACACGTTGGTCGCACTGAATCCGGCCGACCCGGAGGTAGCGCCGTAAGCAACAGAGGGGCCGGTGAGGGTGACTCCGTTGGCGCCGCCGGTGACACTGATCGTGGGCGTTCCCGTAACACTTGAAGTCAGAACCACACCACCGCCGCCACCACCGCCCGGGCCGTGACGGTTGCCGTTGCTGTAGGCTTGGGTGTCCCAAGCGTCGCCACCGCGGCCGCCCTGGGCTTGCAGGGTAAGTCCACCCTCGCCGCCGCTGCTAGTAAGGAAGATGATGCTGCCGCCGCCACCGCCGCCACCGCCGGCGTCATTGGGAGTGTTGTTATAGGCGGCTTCAAGCTTCCAGCACGAATCATAATGATGCCACCGCCTGCGGCAGCGCTGCTGGACTGAGTGTTAGAGTTATTGTTACTGGTTCCGGCCCCGCCTCCGCCGCCCAGCACAACACGATTGATGCTGCCGGGGAAGGCACTGCCGCCAAATCCGCCGGTGGTGAGGTTGGAACTCCAGGCATCTCCGCCCTTGCCGCCGCCACCGCCGTTGGAACCGCCGCCGCCACCGGCATTCTGATCATTGCCGCCTGGCGCTGCCAAGGCTGGATCTGCGTCGGTGCCGCCGCCGCCAGCGTTTCCGGGCGCGCCGCGGGCCATGCTTCCGTTGGGATACCCCTCGACGTAGGCTTGGTTGGTGTTCAGAAATGTTGTGCCGGATTCCACCCAGTGTGGGGTGCCGGCAATACCTTCGCCCTTTGAACCATGCGCTCCGATTCTGGCGGTCGGCCCCGGCGCCGCGTATGAGTTAGGGGACATGTACAAGTAGTCGCTGTTGGTCGGCGTGGGGGTCAAAGACGCAGTCCCGGCATGCGTCTGGGCGACTCCGGCAGGGTTGGCCAGAGTCAGCGTGGTGGTCGTGCTTGCGGTCGCTACGAATGTCCCGTTGTCGGCAGCATTGGTGAATCCGGCAACTACAAAAGTGACACCGGCATAGGCATTACCAGCGCCTCCAGTTACTGTGCCTGTGTACACTGTGTTTCCGCCCGCGGCATTGCCAACCTGGGTGAGCGTAACCACGGCACCCTGAAGATCTATTCCTGCGCCGCCGCGGAAACCTAGGCGGTTCAGGCTCACGGTGGCGGTGTTCAACGTCAGGAGGCCTGAGACGTTGAGGGCCAGGATGCCGCCAGTCGAACCGTTCCAGGCCGATCCGCTGAGGGCGGCGCCCAGAGTCGCAGTGGAATAATTCGGGACGCGGACAACCTGGAAGGTGCGAGCACCTTGGGTGGAACTGGCCGCCGCAGAGGTGTAGGTGAAGAGCAATCCGCCCCCGGGACCGGCGGCGGTCACGGTCAAGGTGCCGCCCGTGAGCGGAACTGCGCTGGTTGCGGTGGCGTATTCATAGGCTCCGGCGTTGTTCAGGTTGGTGGAACCGGATCCGCTGATGCCGTCGCCGTAAGCCAACGTGTTGGTGGAATTGATGGCGGCGTCCTGCATCTGGATGATGAGCACGAGATCGCCGCTGGCAATGGCGGTGCCGGCACCGGTAGCTGCGCCAAGGGTGATGGAAGTGGACCCAGCGTTCGCCGTGGCATTGCCGGGATAGTAGGTATTGATGGTTCCGGTCAACGTTCCGCCCGCGGTCGCGGTACTGGTGGCACAAGCCGCAAATTGCGAATACGCGACACCGGTGGCGGAGTTATTGGCTGTGGTGAGGTCTGGAGTGGAGGAAGTAACGCTGGCCGTGCTCGGGTATCCGCCGGGCGCTGCGGGTGTGACGGTGATGGTGATGGTCACGCTGGAGTTGACGCCGATTCCGGCAGCGTTCGTCACCAGATTGCATGTGATGGTCGTGGTTCCGCTGCACGAGCCTTGACTCGGAGTGGCCGAGACTAAAGTCACACCACCGGGCAGGGTGTCGGTAAGAGTAACGGTGGTGCCGGGCACACTTGCGGATGAAGGAATTGTGGCGGGGCCGTTATTGGTGACGGTCACTGTATAGACGAGGTTTGTGGGGAACAGCGCTGCGGAACCACTGAGAGTTACAGACAAGTCCGCCTGGAGCGGCTGGATCGAAAGTGCGGCGTCGGACCAGATGATGGAACCGCTCAAAATCTCAGACATCGGAACGTTGGCCGCGCCGCCGTGGGTTGATCCGTATCCATAAACGTCGGTGGCTGCTGCACCAGTTGCGAGGGCCCACTGCTGCACCTGGGTACCGGTGCCGGATGTGACGGTGTGAGCGCCGTCAATGGCGAGGGTATCGATCACCATGTCGTCGGGGCCGCTGCTCACGGTGACGTTGGCCGCATCCGAGGAACCGTCATTGGAAGAAAAGGAGCGAATCGGAGATGTTTGGTCGGCGCCGGTGAATGTGGTCACGCCGACCGCGGTGGGCACAGAACCTCCGCCGACAATGCTCTCGGTGACCACGACGCTGTTGTTGCCGCTGGCGGGAGCGACCAAATACCACATTTCCACGCGACGGACATTGGTGGAGTCGTTGTGGAATCCAGCGCGAGTGAGAGCTACGCCGTTGTAGGTAATGCCGGTTACGTTCTGGAAGGCCTGCGTGGTGGCGGTTGCGGCTTGGGTTCGCAGCACGCCGTTGGCATTGTTCAGGGTCAACGTGGTGGCTGTGCTGGCAGTGCAGGTAAAGGTGCCGTTGTCTGCGGTGCCGCCGCCGGAGAATCCAGCGATGGTGAACGTAACGCCAACGAATGCGTTGCCCGCGCCTCCGGTAAAGGTGCCGTTGTACACGGTAGTAGCGCCGACGTGGGCATTGGCGGAGGTGATATTGAACGTGCTTTGGGCGGAAATGTTCATGGAAACGCCCACCACCATTACTAGATTGCTGCCTGTGCTGGTGTGGGCCAAAGTAACCGTACTCGCCGCTTGAGTGACTTGCTGCGCGATGCTGGTAGTGGCATCAACCGCAACTTGCGCGCCGGCAAGCAGAGGAACAACCAGTAGCAAGAGCAAGAGAATGGCGCGGGAAAGAATTGTACGGCGCATCAGTTGCGCCGCGTGGCCGCGCAGAATCGCGGCCCGATAACTGAAGCGAGCACGCCGGCCTGCGAGCGCGATGGTCCGGCCGTTTGTCGCGCATTCCTTGGCTACGATTTTGCCCACAATTTGCCTCCCCGCGATTGCGTCGTCTGCATCCAGGCCCGCGTCCCCACGCGTGATGAATTGGTCTTGCCCCTTGCGGATGATTCTGTGGGCCTTGAATTTAGCGTCCTGCCGGAACAGCACGATATCGCCCACGTTAAGCCTGGCCGGGAGCGGCAACATGCTGCGGCCGCGGGCTTGAAAGCGAAATCCAAGACCGCTTGCGAGCAGCCCCGACGCTAGCTCGCCGAATGTCTGCGACTCGGGACGCTCCTCAGTCATGGAACCCGACTACCGCGTTCACGGCGCCGGCACTCGGAACGAATTGAAACCGGTAACAGGGAACCACGTCGAGAATCCGATCCAGAAACCCGACGGTTCGCTCCAGCGCGTCAGCATTATGAAACGGCGGGAAGCAGCGCGCAAACAATTCGCCGACCGCGCGAGAACGAGTCAGAGGGGTGACTTCGTTTTGCTCGCCGTGCTCGATAATAAAGATGCGGTTGATTCTAGCCTTCCCTGCCATCGCAAACGCCGCCTCCCCGTGCCAGGGCGTTCCGTACATCCATAACTCGCCATCATGAAGCCGCAGGATGATGCGGTCGTCACTGAGAATCTGCGGATTGCGCAGCGACTTCCACAGTTTGGTGGTCGTGCTCTTACCCGCGCCCGAGTGGCCCAGCAAGAGATGCCCGCCGGTTTCGGCGTCCACCAGACCGCAGCCGTGGACTTCGACGCCCAGGCCGGACGCCAGGTAGTTGGTGATGAGGAGTTCGTCGGCGGGATACTCGAGTGGAAAAACCGGGTAATGATTTTTCATCGCTTGGCGATTGAGAATCAGTTGCGCGCTGCGAAAATCTCGATCAGTGCGAAGGCGCTTGTATGGAAAAGATCCAAACGCAGGGCTGGTAAAGTCAAAAATGAATTCCGGGCCATCCCGGAACAGCGTCCAAAGCGCACCCGAGTCGAAAACAGGGTTGCCCGGCAAGCGCCGCAATTTTTCAACCCATCCAACCTGGAGTTCGATATCGGGAGTTTCATCGCGTTCCTGAAACATTTCCAGTTCGTTGCTCAAGCGAACGTCGTCTGGGGAACGGCCGCTCAGCGCCAGCGAGACTCCGCCGATGCGCACACAACTTGCATGCGGACCAACCGCCCGCACGCCTTCAACTGCGGATGTTGCTTCGGCGAGCATATGCAACCTAAGAACCTGTGACGGTGCAGGGACCAACATGGGTGCAGCCGCTGCCGCCGGGGCCGGGTGCACCACTGGCGTTCTTGCAGTGCCCCAAAACGGCTTCCTCGGGACGCAAGCTGATCACGGTAACCTTGGGCGGCTCATACCTTTTTTTTTCTCGAAACCCGCTTTGATCATTCATGAAACGCGCTGCCTCCATAGTTGAAAACGCCGCGTACAAAGAGCTCTAGTGAAACGACCCGCAGCCGCCACAGCCGGTTGCAGCCTGCGAATTGTTCAATATCGGAAGAATGGATTGCGGCGCAGTCCATGCTGCGGGGGTGATCTCGCGCGACGTGATCCTCCGTACGGAGCCCCTGAGCGCTGCCTGCCGCTCGGGATCGTTGCAGAACTCGCAATCCCCATGTTCCGGAACTTCAAAGCCCAACGCCAGGGCGCGCAGATGGGCAACTTCACACAGGAATTCGACCGGAGATTCCGGATCACCATTCTCCAATTCCCCGTTTGCCGGACACATGCTGCATACCGCATGAAGCCGGCATTCGCTGCATTTTGAGGGACGGGTTGCCTTCCGCTGGCGAACGTTCAGCAAGAAATGTTCCCACCCTGTACGCGCACCACCCTGGCGGATGTCATAAGTGTCTTGGTGCGAAAGAACGCAGATGCTCATGTGCCCGTAAGGGTCAATGGCAAAGCTTTTCAGGCCGCCGCCGCATGAGTACACGGTGTCAAAGTGGAGCGGAGGCTTGTCAATTTCGCTGGCCAGACCCTTTCGGTGTTCATTCGCAACCTTGGGCCAGTGCATATCCAGAGCGACCACGTCTTCCGGAGACATCCGCACCGCCAATGGCGACTGGGAACAATCGATCCGCGGACCCATCAGCGAGTCAAACTTGAATTCGACGCCCAGTTCCTGCTCGGCAAATTCTTTCATCGAAGCCACTTCGTGCCGGTTAATCTTCGTTCCCACGGTCTTTAACTTAAGCGGCAGCCCGCGATCCAGCAGCAAATGGATTCCGCGAATACACCGGTCGTAGCTCCCCGGCATCTGGGTCAGCGCTTCGTAAGTCTCCCTGGTGCGTCCGTACAGGGTGATCTCGATCTTGAAGGGCGGAAACTCGCGCAGGTAGTCAGCAACCTTTTCGTTGATCAGGATCCCGTTGGTGAACAGGGTGATCAGGAATCCTTTCTGCTTTGCGAAAGTGTAGATTTCCAAAAAATCTTTGCGCGCAAAAATCTCGCCCCCGGTAAAGAGGAGCCAGATGACCCCCATATCAGCGAGGTCGGTGAGCAAGACAAAATATTCTTCTTTGGTCAGTTCGCGGTTGCGCGCGGCCAGATCACCCATCGCCAGGTTGTTATAGCAGTGCTGGCACTCCAGGGGACAACGCCGCGTGACTTCCAGGGTTGCATCTATCGGCGCACGTTTGTCGGTGAATCTCTCGTGCAGAGCCAGGCTGAATTCACCATAGGAAACCGCATTCACGGTCATGCCGGCACTCCTACAGCTTCGACTAGGCCCGCCGATTGCATGTCGGTGAGAAAGGCGTTGACATCCTGCTCAACTTGCTGGCGTTCGCCGGCGAACTCTTGCTGAATGCGGTCAACGATTTTGACCTGGCTGCAAGGCTGCGCAATGGTGTTCCAAATGGAGCTGGCGACTTCGTTCAAGCTATAGATGGAAGCGAGGTCGCCGACGCCGCCGCGCACCGGCACGATCAGCGTCTCGCCGGCAATCACGCGGGAAACAACTGAATCTGAACGGACGTAAGACTGCATTTGGCTACCCCCCGATCCAAACTGTCTCAGTCTGATTTTGAGACGCGTTGGCTTCACCTTAGCAGAGTAATTTTCCACAATTGTTAGCTAGGTAGGTTCGAAGGGACATGAAGGGCGCTAGTGCGCCATCTGGCCGCAGCAGGCAGTTACGCCAGGCGAATCAGGTACTCGGGGTGCGGCGCTCTCTGATCTCCTGCAAGTGGTGCCGCAAGCGGTGTAGGACTTCCTGGCGCCGTGAATCGCTGAGATCTTCGCGGAGTTCTTCCAGCGCAAAATGCACCACGTCGTGGTGATGAATTTCTTCCGGGGCGACCTCGTTGCTGATTTGAAGCCACAAGCTGTGCAGCAGATCAATCTCTTTCGGCGTGAGATGGGGCGCATGGGGCCCGAGATAGAAAATGTGCTCCTGGCCGCTGGGGAAATAAATTTCCAGAGTCAGTTGCGGCTTGGGGTCGGACAGGCGTTCCCAGGCCAGTCCCGCGACGTAGGCCTCTTCGGTGACTGGCCGGGTGGGAGAAACTCCGAGCACGACAACCGATGACTGCAAGCTCTGGGCAGCGCGCAAAATGGCGTCCCACTTTTCGGTAGCCGCAGCGACCGCCAGATGAATGGTCTTGAGGTCTTGCTCTTCGGAACTGAACAGTTGCTCCGGGGCCAGCCCGAACTCACCCGACCCGCCGCGAGAGAGAAACCTCAGATGGAGCACTACGACGTCTTGCTTGCGGGCATCCACCCGGTCCAGGACGGCGCCCAGGTTGTAAAGCGTGTTGTAGTTGCGCACCATCACCAAGATGTTTCCTGGCCGAACCCCGAGAGCAACCGGTGTAAGGTCTTCGCCTGGGTCCACGTTGAACTGATCCAGTCCGTGGTCCTCCGTCTGTTGCTTCTTGGTAATCTTCTCGGAAATTTCGAACACTGCAAAGAAGATGAGGGTGAAAGCAACTCCGGAAATGGTGGCAACTTCCTTGGTGAAGAGGTTGATCAAGCACAAGGCGACCAGAGTAAGCGTGATGATTGCGAGGCCGACCGGAATTTCGGTGTTGCCGATCATAAAATTCAGGGGCACCCGGTATTCCCGCTTCCCCGGTTCCTTATAACGAAGCACCAGGACAGCGAGGCCCTTCATGGCGAAGCTCCACATCACCCCGAAGGCATAAGCCTCACCCAGTACAAAGACATCCCCGCGGCTCAAGATGATGGTGGCGAGTTGAAGAACGACCACCAGGTTCAGGATGCGATACGAGGTGCCAAAGCGGCTATGCGGCTTGCGAAACCATTGCGGCAGAATTCCGTCCTCAGAAACCCGGTTCAGGACGCCATTGGATCCTACGATGGCGGTATTGACGGCGCCTGCCAGCATCAGGAAACCAACTACGACGACGAAGGCCCGGAACGCGAGCCGGAGGGCGAATGGCCCAACCAGGTTCATGGCCAGACCACCGATGGGATTTTCTGCGTAGCCGGGGCGCACCGAGTCGGGAACGATCATTACGGTGAAGAACGTAACGCCGGCAGTAAAAATCAGGCTGTATAGAAAAATGACTAATGCAGCTTTCTTAAGATTCGGAAGCTTGGGGTGTTCAATTTCCCGGTACACCTGGGCCATGGTTTCTTCGCCGCTCATGGCGAGAACGGAATGCCCCAGTCCGATCAGAATGCCGATGAGCGCGATTTTGTGGGGCAGAGACGAGTTGTGCAGCCATCCCAGCGCGCCGCCGTGCGCGCCACCTGCGTAAACCAGGTTTGAGAGATGGGGCCAGGGCGGAAGATGAGCGCCTCGCACCCAGAGGGTGTAACAACACCAAACCACCATCAGAACCACCATCACGGTGGTCACGTACATGATGCGCAGCGCTTTGTCGCTCGACTCGGTGATGCCCTTTATGTTCTCCCACCAAAAGTAGATGGTGACGAGCACCGCAAAGACCGCGGCCGCCCCGTTTTCCGGAAGGACGATACTGGAATGCGCATAATGCAACAGCTCGTTCAACAGACCCACCAGATATTGTCCCGCCGAGACGCCGCTGATCGGCCCGGTCAGGATGTAGTCAAACATCAGCGCTGAAACCGAGAACTTCGCCAGGGTTGAGCCCATGGCTTCTTTCACCACGCGATACACGCCGCCGCGCACAAACATGCCGCAGCTTTCGATGTAGAGCGCGGCTACGGTGCCGGCGAGCAGCATGATAGCGAGGATGAACCAGGGAGCCGTCTTGCCAATAAACTTTTCGGAGATCGCTCCGGCATAAAACGCCGACGATCCCATGTCATTCAGCACGACAGCGGCGACTCGCCAGAAAGAGATAAAGGCGAGCATGGCGCTCGATGCGACCAGGACTCGCGCTGCCGGATGGCTGAGCGCCTGATTTTTGGAATTGCCTCCGGAAAATTGCATTCGACTCTGGCCGCGTTTGAACTCGCGAGCACGTTCCTTTCTGCGTCTGCGAAGTTAGCTGACGGGCTCGGACTGAAAGGTGTCCTACCGTGCGCCGGTTGGGCCGGCCTGACGGATACGCCCCGCGGAATCTCTTCCGGTGAGGGTCCCCC
>WNFJ01749017.1_pt1 | contig 12644 bp, 8 predicted proteins | sample 5400461 | NCBI WGS metagenome assembly WNFJ01 (sample SAMN13153349, study PRJNA577476) | soil metagenome | isolation source: 115 cm saprolite on Douglas fir-dominated hillslope | place: USA:California | collected 2013-09-17 | reverse complement strand
GCGTCATTGGACTGGCATTAGCAGGAGGTCTGTCACGCTGGATCTCGTCGCTGCTGTTTGGCATCACGCCGCTTGATTCACTCACGTACGTCGCATCGGAGGCGCTCATCTCTGCGGCGGCCGTGGCTGCGAGTTACATTCCAGCACGCCAAGCCGCATCAGTGGACCCAATGGAGACGCTCCGCAGCGAATAGACGCGCCGCGCGCCTCCGGATAGTAGCCAAATTGACAGGCTGGCTCGCCGTCGGGTAACCTGTCGTTCACACGGAGGATTGCCCACGTCGCCGATCCGAGGCACAACGTCTCCACATTCGGAGGGTTCCATGCGACAACGGATCCAATCATCTCACCTTGCCGCCGCAATCGCTGCAGTGGCTGCGATTCTCGCCGCGGCGATCGGCGTGAAGGCCCAGAGCGGCCGATATGGGCCGGGCCGCACATGGTGGGACGCCGGACAGGGCGGGTATCTCTCATGGGACGAGTCTTACGAAGATCCCGACGGTCAGGTCACCGTCGTCAATAAGAAAGGTTCCGTCCAGACCAAGGACCATCCGTTCTTCGATCCACTGGGCGCAAACGGCCGGGCCTGCGTCACTTGCCATCAACCCGCCAACGCCATGAGCGTGGCGGCGGCGAGTCTTCGCGAACGGTGGCGCGAGACGGACGGCCGCGATCCGATCTTCGCCGCGATCGACGGCTCCAACTGCCCCGACCTTCCGCGCCAAGCGGCCGCTTCGCATTCGTTGCTGCTAGAGAAAGGCCTGTTCCGGATCGCCCTGCCATGGCCGCCCAAGGCCGCAAACGGGGATGCGACACGGCCGGAGTTCCGGATTGAGGTCGTTCACGACCCCACGGGGTGTAACACCAGCCCGCTATATGGCCTATCCAGCGCGCACCCTTTCGTGTCCGTGTATCGGCGGCCCAGGGTCGCGGCGAATCTTGACCAGATCAGCGCCGGTAAGGAAGGTGTACACTTCATGGCCGACGGCAGAGAACCGTCTCTCGAAAGCCAGGCGGCCACCGCGATTCTCATTCATGAGCAGGCGGACACGCGACCCACGGGCGATCAACTACGCCGTATCGTGGAATTCGAAACGCAGATCTACGCCGCGCAGGGCACCGACGTCCGCGGCGGGCTCCTGGACGAACAGCGCGGACCGATCATCCTGGGCCCCGGAAATCTGGCCCGCGGCAAAGCCGGTGGACTTGCCCGCCCGGCGGACCAGATGACGCTCATGTTCGACCCCTGGCGGAAACCAGGCGGCGCCCCTGACCTGGGCATCCAACTCGAGTTCCGGGCGTCGGTCGCGCGCGGCAGCGACTTATTCGTTGCCCACCCGTTTCGCCATCGCGGCGCAACGTTCACGTGTGCAACTTGTCACGCCGCGGGCATCACGCGATGGATCGACATCGGCACGACAACGGCCGTAACGGCGAATGATTCGCCTGACCTCCCGATGTTTCGGATCACCTGCGAAGCTTCGGCCGAACCGCATCCGGTATTCGGACGAGTGATCTTCACACACAACCCCGGCCGCGCCTTGATTTCCGGTAAATGCGCCGACGTGGGATCGATCGTGCTCGGCCAGATCCGGGGGCTGGCTGCGCGGGCACCCTATTTCTCAAACGGTTCGGCACCCAGCCTTCGCGATCTGGTCGAGTTCTACGACCGGCGATTCGAAATCCGCTACACCGAGAAGGAAAAGCAGGACTTGGTGAACTTCTTGCGCGTGTTGTAAGAACCGCTGACGTGTCTCCTCGCCTTGCATTCCCGCGTGGTTTGGTGTACAAACAGTTAATCCCTGTCAGACACCCCGAGCCGCGCAGCTTAGCCCGACAACCAGTCGCCAGGAGCGAATCCGATGTTGCGCACCGTAATCGAACGCGGGGGATTTTGGATCCTGCGCGGACTCTTCCTGCTCACCCTGACCCCTGGCGCGGCAGCGCAATCCACCGCGGCCCTGGAAGGAACGGTGAGCGATACCAGCGGCGCGATGGTGGGCATGGCCAGGATCGCTGCGCGCAACGCGGCCACGGGCGAGGAACGGGCAGTGCTATCGGATTCGGCGGGCATTTACATGATTCCATCCCTGCCCATCGGCGCCTATAGCGTGACCGTGACCGCTCCCGGCATGCAGAAGATGGTCGCCAACAACGTACTTCTGGAAGTAGGACGAACCGTGCAGCAGAACTTCACGCTTCCGGTAGCCTCTTCAATCGAAATGGTGGAGGTCACCGCGGCGGCGCCGGTGGTCACGGCCGATACCGTCGGCGTGGGCGTGGTGATCGATCAAAAGACGGTCCAGGATATGCCCTTAAACGGACGCCACTTCCTCGATATGGGATTTCTGGCGCCTGGTTCTGTCACCCCGCCGCAGAACGCCGGCCTGGCCGCGCCCTTGCGCGGACAGGGATTCTTCGGATTCAACAGCGCCGGCGCGCGCGACGACACCGTCAACTTCATGATCAACGGCATCAATCTGAACGATCCGAGCAACAACCAGATAACCTTCCAGCCGACCATCGGTACGATACAGGAGTTCAAAGTCGACAACTCGACGTTCAGCGCCGAGTACGGGCGAAATTCCGGGGCCATCGTCAATATCGCCACGCGCAGCGGCGCCAACCGGTGGCACGGCGAGATGTACGAGTACCTGCGCAACCACGACATGGATGCGCGAAACTTCGGCAATCCCAAGGGGCTACAGCCCCAGGCGCCCTTTCACCGCAACCAGTTCGGCGGCGACGGCGGCGGGCCGATTCGCAAGGACCGCACCTTCTTCTATCTCAGTTACGAAGGGCTGCGTCACGTTCAAGGTATACCGCTCAGTTCCACGGTTTTGACCGACGCGCAGCGCGCGCAGGCGGCCGCCATCGGCGACGCAGTCATCCAGAAACTGCTGCCGCTGATTCCCGCCGCCAATTCGCCGGGCGGCACCTTTCTCAGCTCGGCAACAGCGCCTGTGATCATCGACCAGGGCACCGCTAACGTCAGTCATGTATTCTCCGAATCGCACCGCGTGAACATCTATTTCGCCTATCAGAACGATCTGCGCAATGAGCCACCCACCACCGTCAGCAACACTCTCCCGGGCTACGGCGACACGCGAAACGGCCATCGCCAGCTATTAACCCTAAACGACACCAAGGTGATTTCCGGCAGCCTGGTGAACGAAGCCCGGCTCGGGTACAACCGTATCCACATCACATTTATTCCGATTTCGAATCTGAGCTCGCTCGACTACGGAATTAACAACGGCACGAGCTTCATGCCGCAGATCAACGTCGCCGGCGGCACGCTGGAATTCGGTGCTGTGAACGGCGAGCCGAACGGGCGCGGCGACTACACGGCCGTCGCCTCCGATACTCTAAGCTGGGTTCACGGGAAACACTCGCTCAAGTTTGGCGGCGAGTTTCGTAGAATCAACAACAATAACTTCACTTACTCGCCTGGTTCTTTCACATTCGCCAGCGTCACCGCCTTCCTAAACGATCAGGCAACCGGCTTCACCGCCAACCCCTCCAACCAGGCGAACCGCATTTATGAAAATGCGCTGGGCTTCTTCGTACAGGATACCTACCGCATCAAGCCGAACTTCATGCTCGAAATCGGTATGCGATACGATTGGAACAGCACCCCGGTGGAAGGCGGAGGCCGGTTCGTGGTCTTCGACCCGGTTGCTGTTTCCCTCGTCCACACCAGCCAGCCATTTAACCAGAGCTCGCGAAATTTCGAGCCGCGCCTTGGCTTCTCCTGGGACATCTTTGGACGCGGAAGGACGGTCGTGCGCAGCGCCTACGCCCTGCAAACCGACCAGCCCAAGACGAGCCTGGTCACCGGACTGGCCACCAATCCGCCCTATGCCTTCCCGGTTTCTTTCTCGCCTTCCACTGCTACGCCGTTCGTGAGCTTCACCAACGCGTTCCAGCTGGCAAGCGGTTCGGTGGCCCCGTCCTCTGTTGCGCGCAACTATAAGGACGCATACGTACAATCGTGGAACTTCAATATCCAGCAAACCCTGGCTTCCGATGTCAGCGTGATGGCCGGTTACTTCGCCAATAAGGGGACCGATCTAAATATCGCTCGAAATTACAATCAGTTTGTCAACGGAGTGCGTCCGTATCCATCGCTGTCCGCTGCCAGCCCGATATTTCCGGGCAGGCCGCTCGCAAACATCACCGTCTACGGGAGCGACGGAAATTCCACTTACAACGCATTGTGGGTGACCGCAACGAAGCGCATGGCCAAGGGGCTCCAGTTCAACGCCAACTACACCTGGTCGAAGTCGCTCGATTACAATTCCAGGAACGTGCAGGGCGTGAGCGTTCAAGACAGCAATAACCTGCGCGGCGACCACGGGCCCTCGGACTACGACGCCCGCCATCGTTTTGTATGGAACGGTCTCTACAACCTGCCCTTCCACGGAAGCCGGCTCGCCGAGGGCTGGGAACTGGCGGCCATCGTCACTCTTCAAAGCGGCAATCCTGTGACCTTCTACACCACAAACCGATCGCTCACCGGCTCGGGCACTGTCCGCGCCAGCGTCAAGGGACCGGTGGAGACGGGCATCAGCCCCGCACTCAACGGCAATGCGACGTTCGTAACCTACATCCAGAATCCCTCCGTGTTCTACGATCAGGGAAGCGCATTCGGCAACCTGGGCCGCAACGCCGTCGTCGGGCCCGGCTTCTCGAATATCGATTTCGCCGTCATCAAGAGTACTCGGATTCGGGAAGGTCTTGCGTGGCTAGTCAGAGGCGATGTCTTCGATATGCTGAACCACGCGAATCTCGGACAACCTGGCGGCACGATCGGTACGGCGACATTCGGCCAGATCACCAATACGCGCTGGCCCACGGGAGATTCCGGTTCTTCCCGTCAACTCCAACTAGCTATGAAACTGATTTTCTGAATGGCTGCAGTGATCCGGGCGCGCATCGTGGTCGAGTCGTCTGTGAACTTGGGTCCATATAAAGGATGGTTATGGACATGAGAGATTTTTTCTAGGGCCGCAACCGCAATGAACCATTGACAGGCTTCGATTTTTGAGGATTAATTTACCTAAGGCTCAAAGAGGGATCTGAATCTCCGTCGCTTTGGATCGGCTTCATCGAACGAAAGGGTGGCCAAAGTGAGGTTCGGAAAGTTCCTGCTCGCATTCGCACTCATTCCTTTCTGGGCGCTCGCTCAGAGCAATCGCGGCAGCATCAATGGAACGGTTACGGATTCTTCGGGCGCGCCGGTGCCCGGAGTGAAGGTCACCGCAACCAGTTCGGCTCTCGTGGGCCAGCAAACTATCATCACCGGCGAACAGGGCCTGTACCGCTTCCTCTCTCTGACGGTCGGGACTTACCGGCTAACCTATGAGTGCCCGGGCTTCGGCACGGTGGTTCGCGACCAGGTGCTGGTGCAAGTCGGGTTCAATGACGAGATCAATGTCAGCCTCGCGCCGGCCGCTCAGCAGCAGAGCGTACAAGTGACCGCCGAGACGCCGCTGGTCGATACTGAAAACTCCAACGTGCAGCAGAATGTGAGCCGAACGCAACTCAACAATCTGGCCAACTCGCGCGACATCTGGTCGGTGATGGGTGTAACGCCAGGTATGACCGTCAAGAGCAACCTCGACGTCGGTGGAACGGCCGCTGGAACGCAACCGAGCTATGCGTCATACGGTTATGGTTCACTCAGCTTCGATCAAGTGCGCATCCAACTCGATGGCGCAAATACGACCGAAGGGCGAAACGGCGCGGGCTACTACTACGACTACGGCTCTTTGCAGGAATTTCAGGTCACGACGGCCGCCAATGACGCCTCGATGCCCGTCCCCGGGACCTTTATCAATGCCGTGATCAAGCAGGGCGGCAACGACCTGCACGGGTACGTCTACTTCGACTATGAAAACCCCAATTTCCAGGGCACGAACATCAACGCGACCCAGTTGCGCCAAGGCGCCGGTTCGGGAACGCGCATTGTGCGGTACATGGACCCTAACGGCGACATCGGCGGTCCGGTGGTCAAGAACCGTGTCTGGTATTATCTTTCCCTCCGCGAGCAGCGGCTTGGCAACACGGTCGCGGGATTCCCGGTGGGCGCCACAACACCGGCCGACTTCTACACTTATCTCCAGAACATCACCTACAAAGTATCCGCCCAGCTATCGAAGAATCACCGGCTGTCCCAATACATTCAGTGGGGGCGTAAGAACCAGCCCTCGCGAAGCGCGGCGAACAATTACTACCAGGATGCGGTCTACAACCAGAACAGCTTTTCCTGGTCGTCCAGCCTTCAATACGACGGCATCGTCACGCCGAAGTTTTTTGTCACCGGCCGCATGGCTACCTTCGGCTACAACTGGATGAACACGGCGTATCCCGGCACGGACGGCAAAATCGACGTTCGCCGGTACGACGTTACGTCGACTGACTCGAATGGCGGCTATCCGCCGTTCCAGTACAATCACCGCCGCTACCAGTACGAGCCGACCGGCAGTTACTTTCTGGACAACCTTCTCGGTGCGGCTCACCAGTTGAAGTTCGGCTTCATCTGGGAACACGAGTATTACGGTAATCAGCAATACGGTCCTTTGGGGCAGATGTTTCTCTGGTACAACAGCCCGGCCGGCTCTCCGGATTTCACCACGCCGTATCGCGTCTCGATCGAAAACGGTCCGACGGTCGGCAAGGATAGGATCAGATCCGCATCAAGCGCCGCGTTACGCTGAACCTCGGCGTGAGGTGGGATTACTATCGGGCCTACCGCCGCAGGAACAGGTGCGCCCCGACGCGGTTTTTCGCGGTTTCTACTATGCAGGCCAGCCGCTTCCCAACGGCTACTCGATCCCCGCCACTTATCCAAACTACGCCATTCCCGGGCGGCAGGTGTTGCGGTACCCCTTCGATGTCGCGCCGCGAGTCGGCGTTGCCTGGGACCTGACCGGAAAAGGCAGGACCGTTCTGAAGCTGAACTGGGGGCGTTTTTATAGCAACCCCGCCCCCGATTTCGGAAGCAACAATCTGAACGGCCTGCAATATATCGGCGGCAGCGGTGCCGGTGTGCCGACCAGTGGTACTGCGTTCACCTTCAATTGGAATAATCCGACCAACGCGCCGTTCAACATCAGCCAGCTAGGCTCGTATGTTTCCGGGTCCTCTCCGGCGAGCGTCACCGTGGCACGGCACATCAAAGACCCGATGATGGATGATGTCAGCGGCTTCCTGGAACACCAGATCACGAACACGCTTTCGACGCGCGCCGGCTTCGTCTTCCGGTATATGCACCACGACTGGCGGAAGGTCGATCTCGCCCGCACGTCCAATCTTTACACCCAGCCGGTTTCGGTCGTAGATCCCGGTCCCGACGGCGTGAAGGGCGACTCCGATGACCGCACCATCACACTCTATGACATCCCTTCCACCACGCCTCTGCCGGTGAGCCAGTTCCAGATGCAGACGCCAAGCGGCAACAACGAGCAGTACATTAATTACGAGATCACGGTCAACAAGCGCATGTCGAATAAGTGGATGATGGTCGGCAGCTTTAATTGGACCGGCCAACACTATCTCCAGAATGGTGTTCCCACCAATCGGTTGATGGCATACAACAACTTCGTGAAGGATAGTTATTGGACCTCGCATTTCAGCGGCACCTACACAGCTCCGTGGGGAATCCTGATCTCTCCAATCCTTCGCATGCAGCAGGGGCAGCCCACGAACCCACTTACACCGTGACTTCGCTGCATCAGGGCAGCTACGCGGTGATCACGGATCCTTTCGGATCCTGGCGCTACGACAATCTTTATGTTTTCGATACGCGTCTCGAGAAGCAGTTCAAAATCAAGGAACGTTGGACCGTGAGCGGGTTGTTCGATGCGTACAACGTTTTCAACTCGAACGGCGTGATCACCTACACGGTGAGCACCGGCACGAAGACAGTGACGACTCCTGGCGGCGCGGTCTACACCGGTGTCCCGACGTTCGGTGCGCCGAGCGTGGTTCTTGGGCCGCGAGTGTTTCGTCTTGGCGTCAAGTTCCAATTTTAGAAAGATGCCGGGGAATGGTGCCGCAGCATCACTGCCTCAAAATCACGGCTCAACACGTTGCGGGGTTAGGGAGTATGCTTTTGAGCCGCGCCGGCAGGCAGCCCTCAGCGGGCCGTACCTGGCCTCGGACTGCTGTGCGCTGATTTACGAAATCGTATGGATCTCCGATCTGCGATATTCTGTGGACCTTCCCCACGTGGTTTGCGTAGGAAACGGCGAGGAGTAGCATGCATGATTGAACGGCCGGGCTTGCTGATTATGTTGTTGTTGGCACCGTTGGTCACTCCGGCTCGGGCGGTCGATATCCCGGGAACCTGGCGGGTCACAATTTCGACATCCGATGGCGCGATAACCGGTAAGGCATCGTTAAAGCAGTCTGGTGGTATGGTTACGGGCTGGGTGGGACGTGACGAAAAACCACCCAATTCCGGTCACTGGAATTCTCAAAGGAAACAAGCTCACCATTAAGAGGTCTCCTCAACCCGGACGGACAGCGACCTTCGATAAATGTTCTCGGGTGGAACACAAGTCTCTCCAGTGCATGTCAATGCAGTGAAAGTTCGCTGACGTGGTGCTGCAGCGTGATGTCCTGCAGGCCTACCTCGAACATCTGGAAAAGATTTGGCGCGAAGCTGAATCCTGCGGCAAGGGCTTTTCATCAATTAGATAGTCATCGAAATGAGCGGGGTATCGCGATTCGAGCCGGAGAAGAGACATGAACAAACTACAGAACAAAGTTGCCGTGGTCACCGGCGCGTCGAAGGGAATTGGCGCGGGCATCGCCAAGAGCTTGGCAGCCGAGGGCGCCGCGGTCGTCGTGAATTACGCCTCCAGCAAGGAAGGTGCCGACCGCGTCGTGGCGGAGATCACGGAAAAGGGCGGCAAAGCCGTGGCGGTACAGGGCGATGTCTCGAAGGCCTCCGACGTGCAGCGGCTCTTCGCCGAGACGAAGAACGTCTTTGGTAAGTTGGACGTGCTGGTCAACAACGCGGGCGTCTACCAGTTCGCGACGCTTGGCGAGATCACGGAAGAGCAGTTCCACCGGCAATTCAACACCAATGTGCTGGGGCTCATCCTGGCGACGCAGGAAGCGGTCAAATTGTTCGGCCCCGACGGTGGAATCGTCATCAATATCGGCTCGACCGCGAGCAGCCTGACCCCGCCAACAACGGCGGTCTATACGGCGACCAAGGGTGCCGTAGACGCGGTCACCCATGTGCTCGCCAAGGAGCTGGGACCGAAAAAGATTCGCGTCAACTCCATCAATCCCGGCATGGTGGAAACAGAGGGTGTCCGCGCGGCCGGGTTCATCGGCAGCGACTTCCAAAAACAATTCGAGGCGCAGACCCCGCTCGGCCGCATCGCGCAGCCGGACGACATTGGGCCGATCGCCGTGTTCCTGGCGTCGGCAGACTCAGGCTGGCTGACCGGCGAAACCCTGCTGGCATCAGGCGGCTTGCGTTAAGGGGCATCCTGACCGGCATGGTCGCATCGACACGATGGGATCCAGGAGAGTTTGACGGAAAGACTACGCTGACTACGGGCGGGAACAGCAGCATCGGCCTGGCGACAGCCAAACGCATCGTGCAGGAGGCGCCTACGTCTTCATCACCGGCAGGACGCAAAGCGAAACTTTACGAGGCGGTGAAACAGATCGGTTCCCATGTTACGGGCGTGCAGGGAGAAGCGGGGAAGCCGATCTGGACCGGCTATTGGACGTTGTGGGTGCTTCCGGCACTGATCGCGACATAGCCATTCCAGGGGTGCGCGAAGCGGCGGTTGAATGGGTCTGAGCTGGCGGCCTTCCAAACGAATCTGTTCGCGAGAATAGCTCATCCAATACCTATGGGTGTAGATCGTGTTTCGTTATCCCATTGCAATAGTTGCGGTTGCTGTAGTGGTAGCGATTGAGGTGTTACTCTGGCCGCTTAGCGTAGCACGCATTCCTTTTTTTCTATTCGGGATTGCGGCTGTTGCCGCCGCCCTCTTATTTGACCGGCTCAAGTCGGGCGCGCGGGAGGCCGTAGGCGACCCTAAACGCACAGTGGAAATACTCGAAAGCATACAGGACGGATTTGTGGCTTTGGACCGTGAGTTCCGCTTTACGTACGTGAACCAGGCAGCGGAGGTCCTGATAGCGAAGCCCAAGGCGGAACTTCTCGGAAAGAACGTCTGGAAAGTGTATCCGGAGTTGCTTGGAACCATTGCCGAAGCCAATTGCCGCCGGGCGCTTGCCAAGCAGATGCCCTTGCATTTCGAGTACTACTATTCGGTCTCGAACAGGTGGGCTGACATCAGCGTTTATCCCGCCACTGGTGGCGGACTCTCGGTCTGCTTCCGTGAAATTACGAGGGAAAAGCAGGCGCAGGCGACGTCGCGGGAAAACGAGGAACGATACCGGTTTAACCTGAAGGCGGCCAATGTGGGGACTTGGGAGTGGAACATCGCTACGGGCGAAGACCGCTGGTCCGAAAATATGGAATCGATCCACGGAATGCCGCCGGGTTCATTTCACGGAACGATTGAAGACATGATCCGAAGCGTACATCCGGAAGATCGGGATATGGTGCGCGGCAAGATCAGGCGTGGCATCGACAGCGGAGAGCATTACGAAGTGGAATACCGCAGCATCGGCCAGGACGGCAAGGTGGGTTGGGTGGGGGCGAAGGGCCGTGTCCTTTACGATCAGCACACCGGGCAACCCCTGCGCATGATAGGGGTCAGCGCGGATATCACGGAGCGCAAGGCCGCCGAAATGGCGCTTCGGGATAGCGAAGCACGCTTCCGGACACTGGCCAGGCACGCGCCGGTCGGCATATTCCAGCTCGATCGGAATGGCTCCTGTGTTTTTGTAAACGAGCGCTGGAGTACGCAGACGGGGTTGACGCCCGAGCAATCACTCAATGATGGCTGGACGGGCGCGCTACATCCGGACGATCGCGACCGCATGCTGCGCGCGCGTTCCGAAGCGATAGCCCGCGGCCAGCCGTACGCTGTCAGCTACCGCATTCAAGCGCCGGACGGAAAACTGAGGTGGGCCGAAAGCTTGGCCGTACCCATGCGCAACAACGCTGGCGAAGTCACGGGGTATATCGGAACGGCTATCGACACGACGGAACATAAGCTCCGGGAGAACGAGCTCGAGCGGACAAAAAAACAGGTCAGCGACGTGCTCGAGAGTATCACGGAAATGTTTATCGCCGTGGATCGCGTGAGTGGCGCTTCACGTACGCCAACCGGCCCGCGGTAGAGAAAGTGGGTAAGCCGCGCGAAGAGATTCTTGGCAAAAACATCTGGGAATTAATCCCCGAGTTAACAGCGAGGGACTTTCGATCTCCATTCGAGCGCGTGATGACGGAACGCGTGCCCATACATTTTGAATTCGTAGGTCCACGAGGCACATGGTTGGACGTGCACGCTCATCCGGCCGAAGGCGGGCTTTCGGCTTACATTCTCGATATCACGGAGCGCAAAAAGAACGAGGAGGAGCTTTCCCGATTAGCCGCCGTTGTCGACGCTTCCGACGACGCAATCATGAGCCTTGCGCTAGACGGCACGGTGCTGACCTGGAATGGGGGCGCAGAAAGAACCTACGGGTACTCAGCTCAAGAGATGATCGGCCGCAACATGAGTCTGGTACGCCCGCCGGACACGATGCAGGAAATTGAGGAAAAACTTGCGGCTGTGAAGCGGGGAGAAAGTTTCCGTAATTTCCAAGCCAAGCGCATACGCAAGGATGGCAGGTTGATTTGGATTTCCATAACGGCATCCCCGATTCGGGACAGGCGCGGCGAGGTGGTTGCCATATCGACTACCGCGCGGGACATTACCGAGATCAAAGCTCTCGCGGAGCAGCTTCGCCAGGCGGCCAAGCTGGAAAGTCTCGGAGTTCTGGCCGGTGGAATCGCCCACGATTTCAATAACCTTCTGGTCGGAATCCTCGGAAACGCGAGCTTGGCGAGCGATATTTTGCCGCCCACCAGTCCCGCCCGGCCGATGCTCGACGGCGTGGTCAAGGCTAGCGAGCGAGCGGCAATGCTCACACAGCAGTTGTTGGCCTATTCAGGGAAGGGGAAGTTCATCATTCAGCCGGTGGATATTTCGGATCTGGCCCGGGAAATTACCAGGCTGGTCCAGTCATCCGTTCCTAAAACCGTGGCCTTACGGCTGCGGCTCGCGCCTGGCTTGCCGCCCGTGGTCGCCGACGCGGCGCAACTACAGCAGCTCATAATGAATCTGGTAATTAACGCCGCCGAGGCGATCGGCGATAATCCTGGCTCGGTGACCGTCACTACTGGCGAGCAACAGATTGTTGATGGTGAAACTAGTGGAACCATGGTTGGGGCTGATCCGATAACACCAGGGAGATACGTCTTCTTTGAAGTGGAAGACACTGGAGCCGGAATGGATGAAGCGACGATTGCCAAGATTTTCGATCCGTTTTTCACCACGAAATTCACGGGACGCGGCCTCGGACTATCAGCGGCGCTCGGAATTGTGAGAGGCCATCAGGGATTTATACAGGTCGCGAGCAGCCCGGGGCGTGGCAGTATGTTCAGAGTGCTGTTTCCTGCCGCCCGGGAAAAGATAGCGCCACAACCTGTT
>WNFJ01631135.1_pt1 | contig 12646 bp, 13 predicted proteins | sample 5400461 | NCBI WGS metagenome assembly WNFJ01 (sample SAMN13153349, study PRJNA577476) | soil metagenome | isolation source: 115 cm saprolite on Douglas fir-dominated hillslope | place: USA:California | collected 2013-09-17 | reverse complement strand
CTACTTGGGCGACTCCTCCGCGCAATGACCCGCGACGAGGGTCAGGGCATGGTCGAGTACGCGCTGATCCTGGTCCTGATCGCGGTGGTCGTCATCGTTGTCCTGATCATCCTGGGCAACCAGGTTCAGAACGTCTTCTGCAACATCTCCGGCGGCCTCGGGACGTAGCCACCATGGGGATCGCGGCGCTAGCCGTGTGCCTCGTCATCGACAGGCTCCACATGGACGACCGCGTCGGTCACCACCGGCAGCTCGCGCTTGATCCGCTCGGAGACCGCGTGGCCCACCTCATGCGCCTGCGCCAGGGATAGGTTTCCGTCGACATGTACCGAGACATCCAGCAGCACATGCTTGCCCGCCTGGCGTGCGCGAAGCGCGTGATATCCGTGGAGCCGCGGATCGCTCTCCAGGATGCGCTCGATGGCGTCGAGTGTCGGTCGATCGGGCATGGCATCGAGCAGCACCTGCGTCGTGCGGCGGCCCTGTTGGATGGCATTCGTTCCGATGATGATGGCGACCGCGATCCCGGCCAGTGGGTCCGCAATCTGGAAATTGAAGACGGCCACCAGGCTGATGCCGACCAACACTGCCAGCGACGCCCACAGATCCGACGCGAAATGGAGCGCGTCCGCTTCGAGCGCGGCGCTACCGCCGTGGGCATCCGAGACGCCCCGTAGGTAGCGGCTGACGACGATGTCGATGACCACCGCGGCGAGGACCACCGCGAACGAGTACCAGCCGACCCGCACCGTCCCAGGGACGACCAGCCGCCGCACCGATTCGATCACGACCGCAATGCAGGTGGCGCCCAGGAGGAACATCTGGATCAGGCTCGAGACGTTCTCCGCCTTCGCATGACCAAAGGCATGGTCCGCGTCGGCCGGCTTCGCAGCGGTCCGGATGCCGGCGTAGGCGAAGATGCTGGCCGACAGGTCGAGGAAAGAATGGGCGGCGTCGGCCAGGATCGCAACGCTGCCGGTCAGCAGGCCCACCAGCAGCTTGGCCGCTATCAGGACAATATTGACGAGGACCGAGTAGAGGGCAGCCCCGGCCTTGCTGGTCCGGACAATCCCGCGTGGCTGAGCGTGGTCCATGGTCATCTCCCTACTGGCTAAACTACCCAGTCCAGGCGGTCTTGCAACGGACAAAACCTATTCTTAGGGCGATCTGAGCATGCTACGGCCGGTCCCGTTTCTTCTGCAGGCCGAATCCGTCGTGTTGGGAGTTGCGCTCGTACTCCTGGGTCTCTTTCTTCTTATAGGCGGGACGCTCCCGCGCTGGCTGCCCAGCGGGTTTCTCGATCAGGAAGGCAATCGGGCCGAGCTTTCCAGACCGGTCTACCGCCTGGTCGGTGTGACGTCCGTCCTGGTCGGTCTTGCGGCTCCGCTGATTGCCTTGAGCCAGCGCGGCGTCACCCTGGCGCTCGGCTTCGCGCTCACTGCCATTGCCCTGCTTTGCGCGATCCCTACCGCTGTCATGGCCTGGGGCGAACAAAGCGTCAACGAGTTCATTTTCTTGGGCACCACCCGACCCTGAGGTGAAAGTTCGCAGACCGAAGGAGAAGGACTTTAGGGGTAGATTCGCGGCGAGCATTGGGTTTCGCCGCTACTGAACACCCAGCCGGCTTGTGACCAATTCCAGTTCAGGGTGATCAGGCCCCGGCAGGTCTGGGCTGTCCGCGCCAACTCATAGGTGATCGGATACGTAACCGTGCCGGGTCCCCAGCGCGGAGATCCAAGCGTGTAGCGGCTGACGCCCTCGCTGAAAATGCCCGCGCTGGTGTTCTTGTCGCCCTCGATGACGAGCGGAGGACGGGCGAAGTAGGAGAAGACGGCGCAAAACGCCAGTAGCAGCGCGGTCGCTGCAGCCACTGCGACTACTCGGCGGCGTCGGATGTCAGGTGGAAGGGGCGGGCTGGTGACGGCGGAGACCGGTATAACTGCCGTGCCAGCCAGCCGGTCGCCGAGGCGCTGATGTTGCCGTGTAGCGAGGGTGAGGACCCCACCGAGCAAATATGCGAAGGGCAGCACATCGAGCAGCCGGGCGAGGTTGCGGACAATCGCAGCTTGCGAGCCGATGCGGTGACCCTTCATATCGGTGACGCGCAGGCCGGCGACGCGCTTTCCGAGCGTCGCGCCGAACAGTCCCTCGAGGACGGCATAGTACGTCACCCACACCAACGCCAGCCATAGCCAGTCGATGGTCGTTTGCGTCGTGAACGAGCTGAAACCGCCGCTGCTCATGTACGTCGCGACGCCACTTGTGACGCGGGTAACACCGAATGTTCCATTGACGATCGCGTCCATGAGCGAAATGACAAGCGTGTCGGCGATGAGGGCCAGGAGACGGCGAGGTAGCGCTCGCCCGGTCAGCGAGGCGAGGCTGATCGGGGCCGACGTCGAAGCCCCAGCCAAGCTCATGTCGCGTCAATTCTGACGCGGCCGACACCTTTGTGCTCGCGTCGCGGCTACTACGACAAGTTCGTAAGCAATTCGACCGTCTGACCGTCGGGGCCGACGACGTAGACGTTGACCGGTGTGACGCCGCTCGTCCGCCGGCTCGGGTCACTCACCCAGACGGCGATTCGCTTGCCCCCCGGCTCGGGCAGGGCGTTCCAGTAGTAGTCGCCGGCCGGACCGCTCCAGAGGACGGTACCGTCCCGCCAGCGGGTGACCGAGGCCGGCCCGTTGTAGTCCGGCTCTTGCACGACGAGTGACCCATCCCAGGAGAACGCCTCGACTCGGCCCGCGAGGTGACCTAGAACCGCGCCGCTTGGGCTATAAATCGTCGTCGTAGTACTCCCGGTTTCTTCATTGCGGGTGACCTCCGCGATGTACTGGCCATCGCGAGAAGACCGGATGTCGCCGCTTGGGCGCGTCCACAGGACCTGGCCTGTCGAGAGTTGGACCACCCAGAACTGGACCGTAGTTCCCACGCTGGCGGACTGGACCACGACCGCGCGGTCTTTCTCGATGGAGCAGGCGGCAACGCCAGCCGAGGCCTGATCGTACATGCGGGCCACCTGGACGATGTTCCTGGGGGCCTGCCCCACGGCGCTCACCTGCAAGGTCGCGGGTTCGCCGCCAGCCGGCGGCAACGCGGACTTCGAGACCATGCTGCAGTAGTGTTGACCGTCATCCGACCACACTCCGGCGAAACCGTTCGAGGTCACACCTGGCGATGCCACAATCGCTCCCGCACGATCTTTGATGTAGCCGGCCCATCCGAAGAGCGTGCCGGCAGGATTCTGCACGAAGCCCGTCGCGAAGTCGGGATTATGGGCGACGCGGCCTCTGGCGGAGCCGTCCCAGGTAACGCCATCCACCTGCTGCGCGTCCACCGGATCATGGAAGAGGATCACCGGCGTGGTCGCCGGAACCTGGAGTAGCTGCGACATCGGCGTCGGCGCGGGTGTGGCTTTGGGCGTCGCGATCGGTGTCGGTGATGGATGGGACGTGACAACGTTTCTATGGGTCAGACCACGGATCACGACGGACACCCCGATCGCCGAGGCCGCGATCAACACCAACGCGACGCCGGCTACGGACGGCCAGAGTTGGCGACTGGTCCGGCGCCCACCGGTCGCCGCGCGCAACATGGGGTTGCTGGCTTGAGAGACATCGCCGATCTGCGCCTGCTGCTTGGCAAAGACCTCGTTGATGTCGCGGCGGAGGTCATTCATTCCAGTTCCTCCAGGCCGAGGCCCGGCCGGAGCCGGTGACACGCCCGATAGATTCGCGATTTCGCGGCAGCCGGCGAGACGCCGAGCGTGGCGGCGACCTCTTGAATCGGGAGGCCAAGGTAGAAGTGCATGAAGAGGGCGCCGCGGTCGACGGCCGGAAGTAGCTGCATCCCGCGTTCGAGATCGAGATGTTCGACCTCCGGTTCGGGCGCGGGGCGGCCGCCAACCGCCTCAACCAGAGACGTCAACCGGAACCATGGCGTGCGACGTATGTTTCGGCATTGGTTCGCGACAATCGCCAAGAACCACGGACGCACGGGCATCCCTGGCCGGAGTTGATGCAGCTTCCTCCAGGCGCGGGTCAGCGCCTCCTGTGTGGCGTCTTCTGCGTCTCGCGGATCCCCCAGCATCGAGAGGGCGAGCCGCATGCCGGGCTCGACCAGGGGCCGGAGCAACGACTCGAAGGCCGCCTGGTCGCCGGCGACCGCCCGCAACCGAAGTGGCTCGTCAACCGTCATGCTCAACGCGTACGCCACACCCAATAAGACACCGGCCGGCGGCGGCGAGTTGCATCGGACACCAAACTGGTTGGGCGGCGATTCAATTGTTGGCGACAGCAGCTCAAAAACTGGGCAGCCAGGACGTCCAGTGCCGCCCCGCATCGGTCGTGTGCCAGAGGGCGCCGGGCGGACCGTAAGCCCAGAACTCCGAAGGACCCGTCGCTAGAAATGCGGCGCCGATTCCGGGGGTCTGATATTTCGTCCAGGTCTGACCGGCATCCTGGGTGGTCAGATAAAATGTCTGATCCGTCTGGCAAGTGAGCCAGATGGTCGACGGAGCCGCCACGCTTACCGAAAAGCAGGGGAACGGAAGGTTCTGCGTTGCCCAGTGACGACCGTCATCACGGCTGATCGCTATCGATTGCTGCGGCGGGCCGCAGCCGCCCCACCCCGTGATGACGGCCAGGCCCTTGGCAGCGCTTACGCCCGTGACATACCTCGCGAGCGCGCCTTGTCGCGCCATCCGTGGTCGTTAGGACCACCGCCGATCCTTGGGGGACACCCGGCGCCGGCTTGACACACTCTTGATTGCCAACGATTGCGATCCCATTCCGGCTGTCACTGAACGCGACGACCGTCGCCGTGTTAGTCGAATCATGGGATGGCAGCGTAACCGGGGTCGAGTCACGACCGGCGTTGTGACTAACGCGCAGGGCCATTCCATCCGCAACAACGACTAGGTCGGGGGACTCGACGAGGATTGTCGGTTGCCCATTGACGAACGACCCCGACCCCAGAATCGGTGGGTTGAAGACCATCCACGTCTGACCGCCGTCGCTGCTGGTCCAAGCACTGGTGGCGGTGCGAGCCAGGAGCCATTGTTTGGAGCCGACGAGGACATTGATCGTAAGAGCACCTGGCCGCACGACGGCCTGCCAGTTGGCCCCGGCGTCGGTCGTGTGCCACGGGATTCCAGCTGCCAGGTCGCGGCCGGAATCAACCGCCCACGCTTCTGTCGGACTTGTCGCGCTCAGCTGGACGGCAATCTGCCTGGTCATCTGCCAGCTCCGTCCGCCGTCGACTGTGATCATGACTGGGCCACCGCAGGGCCCGTTCTGTCCCTCGGTGCAGCCGCCGATGGCGGCCCACCCATGGGTGGCGTCGACGAAGCGTAGTCGGGTGATGGGATTGCTCCGATCTTCATCGGGCGACTGATAGCGAACCGACCAGGTGCGGCCGCCGTCGCTCGTGGCGAGCATGCCGCGCCAGGGTCGCTCCTCGTACTTCGCAAGTTGACCGCCGGCGGCAAAGCCGTGAAGGCGGTCCGGGAAGTCCACCGCATAGAGGCCAAACGCGACCTGCGTCCCGGCAACCGCCCGCCAGGACTGGCCTGCATCGGTGCTGGCCCAGAGTTGGCCACCTCTCGTCTGACCGACCGGCGGGTAGACATAGCCGGTAGCGAAGGCTTGTGTTGAACTCAGGAACGTCAGGCCACCGGTCGGAGTCCAGTTCTGCAGCGCAACCTGCGACCAGCTTTGACCCCCGTCCGTCGTGCGAATCATGACGGCGCGGTTGCCGGCCAGCTGAGCGTCCGGGTCTGGAACTCCGATGCCAATGGTGACGGTGGCAAAGGCGAACTGCATCGAGGCCCAGGCGCCCGCGGTCGATGGCGCGATCCGCGGCGTGACCGCCGTCCAGCTCATTCCGGCATCGGTTGTCCGCAACCAGAGGGGCTGGCCACTCGAGGTCGTGTTCGAAGAAGTATCGAACTGTGTGCCGGCGGCGAACCCACGTGCATGACTCTGAAATCCAATCCAGTTGAGAAGCGCTCCAGGTTGGGCCCACACAGTTGTCCAGATCTGGCCCCCGTCCGTCGTTCGTTCGATGCCGCCAGGCTCCGGCAGGTAGGTCCCCCCGCTATTGGCGGCAAATGGTTGTCCGCCCCGAGCCAGAAAGCCGGTGGTGCCGTCGAGGAATGCGACGGCTCGCTGATTGGCGTCGGGTTTCTTTGACGTTGGCAGTGTGGCCGGCGGGAAGGTCAGGTCGGCTGTGCGGACGATTTTCGCCGAAGCCGGTAGCGCGGCCTGTTTCACCGCGCTGCTAGTCGGGCTATTGGCAACGCAGGCACTCACCAGAAGGGCGAGCACGAGCGACGCTATAAGGCGTACGAGTGGCCCGAGAACGGTTGACCGTCGGCTGGACGATGGCCTCATCCGTGCTCACTATGACGGTCGAGAACCGCAAAGGTTACGGAGAGTGCCTGGACGATCCAGAGCCGAGACTGGTCTCAGTCTTAGCTGCAGGAACCCGCGAGATCAATGATGGATGCAGAGCCCTGCGGCAGCCCCAGGACGGGGATCTTTTCAAGAGTGCCGTCATGATAGAGCCAGACCGTCGAATTGAAAAAGCTGCCGAACCAAATCCCATGAGCATCTCCAATTGCCTGCGTGGGGTCGAATCCGGTCGCGTCACCTTGATGGCCGGAATAGATGACGACGGCCTGATCAGGCGCTGAGAGCAGCACGACCTTGTTTGCAACCCCCGGATCACGGCTTCCAAACCTGTAGATGGGCCGATACTGGTTATCGAACCCAAGTATGTTTCCCGCCGACCCATGTGTTGGCTCAAATTCGTTCATCTCGTGCCAGGGTTGCTCTGCTCCCGTCTGAAGATCGATTCGAACCAACTGATTTTTCGGCCACCGGGTTGTCCAGAAATAAGGGCCAGCGGCGATGTTAGGAGGGGTCGGGCCCTGCGGCATTGAGATCCTTTTCAAGCTTCCATCCGCCGGCTTCAAGAGCCAGTGCCCCAAGGCAGCCGTGTCGACATCGACTCGGGTTCCCACCGGAGTTGGGCGCGCATGCACCATGAAAACAACTCCAAGTTCCGAGTACCCAAGGATCGTCGCATCATCTTTGGCGTTCTTCCAGATCAAGCGGTCGCCCTCTGAGCCAACCAGATCCACAAGATGGATGGCGGTGTCGCCATGATATGGACCTGGACCGACGGGTGCCCCCGATACGTAGACGAAGGTACGCCCATCGGGGGCAAGGGTTTGATATGCCTGAAGTTCCACCTTCAAGGAGAACGGGATCCAGCGCTTCAGCGGAGCATCGTACGTCGCGTAGCGACCTGCAACACTACTGTCGGGGACGTAATTGCCGGCAGGGAAGTTCACGAATCCGTGCGCGAAGCGCCCCTGCGTGTCGTCTGTCGTCATGGGCAGCCGACAACTACGCTCGGGCGCTGGCGTGCCGAGACTCGTTTTGACCGGTGGCTTCGGCTTCGCGGTTGACGCCGTCGATCCGAGATGAATGAGACCGCCGCGGACGGCGGCGGTAACCAGGGTGACACCGAGCCCGGCCAGCATGACGGCCATCACACCTGCGACGCTCGACCTCCAACGCCGAGCTGGTTTCGGGGCAGCGGCCATCGCTTGGCGCAGTCGCCGTTGGGAGCGCGCCATCGCCGCTTGATCGCCGCTTCGATCCTCAAATATCGATAGCAGGCGCCCCTCAAACTGTAAGAGGTGTTCCTCGGCGTTCGGGTCTCTAGGGCCCATACCGACCCCCCTCCATATCGGCGCGTAGCCGTTCGATTGCTCGATGCCATGCCATCTTGACGGCAAACTCGCTCCGGCCCTGAATTCTCCCGATCTCACGGTGGGATAGCCCTGCCAACCGAAACGCGACGAGCTCCCGGTCAGAGCTCGAAAGCCGGCGAAGGGCCTGTTCAAGAAGCGATCGGTCGCTGACAACAGTCGCAACGTCGTCCTTCACCCATGATGCCTCTTCGGCCTCCAATGGCAGGAACCAAAGTAAACGACGACGCCGGTGCCTATCCACCAAGAGGTTTCGCGCGATTCGAAATAGCCATGGACGGATGTCGGTGTTTTCGCCGCGGAAGCGAGGCCACGCTTGCCACGCTCGGCAGAACGTCTCCGCGTGCAAATCCTCCGCTTCAGCGCGGTCATTTGATCGAGCGCGTAGATACCTGAAGATCGGCGGACCTTCCTGCATGTAGATAGCCAAGAACCTCGCCTCCAGATCCGCGATCGACATCCCCCTAACGGCGATCACTACATACCTCAGACGAAGGAACCCGGATTATGTAACCGGCCTGGTCTACATTGCGGCAGGGTCAGGATACCGTCGGACGGTGTAACGAATGCCTGGGCTGCCCGTTGTGAGGGTCAAGAACATGAAAGGGGGTCAGATCTGGACGCCGCCGATCGCAGCTGGTTCGAGCCGCTAGCCCGGACGGTGGACCGGCCCGCGTACCACTTTGCCGTGATCCTGGGCCAGAATCGGGCGACCGCCGAAGAGCTGGTGCAGGAAGCCTTCGCCAAAGTGTGGGCATCGCCCAACACGCCCTCGGCCGAACCCGAATTCAGGCGCTGGCTGTACCGGGCCATCACCAACCTGGCTCGCGACTACCACCGACGGCGCCTGGTCGAAGCGAAGCTCGTTTTCTGGAATCCACCTGTGGTCGACCCTATCGACGAGGTCGTTCAACGCGCCGAAGACCGCGAGTTGCTGCGCGCTGTACTCGCGCTTCCGTTCAAGGACCGCCACGCGATCTACCTTCATTACTTCGAAGGCCTGACGTTCGCCGAAGTCGGCGAGGTGCTCGGGATCACTGAAATCGCAGCCCGGGTGCGTGTCCATCGCGCGCTGCAGTCACTCCGCGGCCGGCTCGGCCCGGATTCCGCCGCCAGGGAGGTGCCTGCATGAGCGGCCCGGACATCGAGCTCGAAGAGCGCCTCCGCGCGCTGGCGCCAGCCTTCAAAGACGGCATCGAGCCGCCGGCCACCCTTCATGTCGCGGTCATGGCCGCGACCACGGCGCCACGCCCGCTGGGGCGGCGCTCGACGCTTCGCGAGCTATCGCTGGCGACCGCGCTGATCGCTTTCGTCGCATTGCTGGCGTTCGGATTCTCAAAACTTCACGGCCTCAACCCAGCGCCGGTGAAACCCTCACCGCATCCGACCGCCACGGCCATTCCATGGATACCGACGCCGATGGTGCTGTCGTCCAGCTCGGCGCAACAGGCGACGCCAGCGGAGGCGGCCAGATGGATCGGGCATACCGTGACAGCTGTCGATCCGTTGCTCATCCCTGACGCCATTGGTGAGGACTACAAGGCGCAGTTTGTAGCTGACCCCCACTCGTTTGTCGTCGAGTATTCGAGCACCCTCCGGCACGCGACGGTTGAGCTCTCAGCCTTAAGCGTGATGCCGAACCAGGGCGCTACCGCCCGCCCGACCATTCGGACGTTCCGTGGCGTGGCGGCGACCTATTCGGTCGAGGACGCAACACCGACGACGCCGCGCGTCCTCTACTGGACGGAGAATTCGCCGACTCACGTGCCCTATTCCCTGTTGACCGATGGCCTCAACGAGGCCGAGTTTTGGCAGATCGCCGATTCGCTCAGGCCGCTGACCCCGTTCGCCGACATGCGACCCTGCGTTGCCGCTGATCTTCGCGCTGTTGCCGGACATGGCAACGGCGCCAGCGGAGAGATCTTCAACAATGTCTTGCTCAGTAATCGCAGCGCCAGCCCGTGCCGGCTCGAGGGAACGCCTCAGGTGCTGTTAAGGACGAGCGCCGGGAGGACCATCTCGCTGCCGCAGGCCAATGTGTTGCCGCCCTGGCTGCGCACACCGCCAGGGCCGGCACTGATGGCGCCCAACTCGCCAGACCCGCAACCGGAAAAAGGGTCGCAGGTCGGGTGGGGTCAGGCCTCTCTCGTCTATTCGATGTGGGACTGTCCCGCCAATACGCCCTTCAGTATGGTGCTGATCGTGCTGCCAAATCAGCGGGGAACGCTTCCGCTTCCGGCCGACGGCGGGGGCTACTCATGGGGCGGCCAATGCGAGGGCGCCACGGTCCAGCGCATGGCGGTCGGACCCTTCGTCCCGACGGAACCTCCGCCGATCTGGGTGGAGAAGTCCCTCCTGTCGATTACCGTCAAGCTCCCGGACCACGTGCGCGCCGGTCAGACATTGCACTACCAGCTGGTGCTGACCAATGCGTCAGGTGCGCCCTTCCACTTCCACGGCGAATGCCCGGGCTACACAGAAGACGCAAGTCGTACGGGCCACAAGAACGTCGCGAACCACGGGCTCAACTGTTCCGGGGTTGGCTGGCTGGGGCCCGACGAGAGCCTCACGTTTGCCATGGAGTTCGACATCCCCGCCGACATGCCGCCTGGGCCGGACTTTCTCACATGGTCAATGCACTATGCCTACGGCGGTGGTCAGGCGTCGGGGTCGTTCACGGTCACGGCGCCCTGATCGGGTTCCGGTTTCGCAACACCGTCCCTGTCATTTCCCGGCGAGGCCGGCGCGTTTGAATCTCCATCCACCGGCTTGCAGAATGACGCGGCCCGATGAATCATCTGCTGTCGATCGTCTCGGTCCTGGCCACGGCCGCCTCCCTCCTCGGCAGCCATGCTGGCCCAATGGCGTACATCCCCGGATCGACCGGCTATGACATCAGCTACCCGCAGTGCGGCGGCGCCCTTCCAGCGGGAGGCTTCGGCATCGTCGGCATCAACGGAGGCTATCCCTTTGTGCACTACAACCCGTGCCTGGCCCCTGAATACGCACATTCACCAAACGCGGCCCTCTACATCAATACTGGCTACGACCCCCTATACACGCAGGTGGACGGCCAGTACACCACCAAAGGGTGTCTCGCGAAGTCGGCCTCGATCCATGGCTCGGCCGAGCAAAAGGCCGCCTGGGCGATTGGCTGCAGCGAGGCGACGCGCTCGATGGCATACGCGACCTCCCAGGACATCACCAAACCGAGCAGCTGGTGGCTCGACGTCGAGACCGAGAACAGCTGGTCATCGACGGACCTGAGCATGAACCAGTACACGATCCAGGGTATCGTCGACACGCTGCGTCGCAGCTCGCGAGCCGCCGTCGGCATCTACTCGACCGGTTACCAGTGGCACAAGATCACCGGCGGTCTGTCGGTGTCCGGCGTCCGGGCCAACTGGGTGGCCACCGGAAGTCCCTCCGCGGGAGATGCTCCCACCCATTGCGGGGTCGGCTTTTCCGGGGCGCCCGTCTGGTTCGTTCAGTACCTTCAGGGCGGCTTCGACACGAACTACGTCTGCTGACCTCAGGTAAGAGCGGGTCAGGCACTGGGCGCCTTCGCCAAAGTGACCGAGGTGGCACCTCGTAACATCCGGGAGCTAGGCTCGTTGTACGAGCTGAGATGTGGCGGGAGCACCGGGCGGGGCGTAGGTGTTTGGGCCTAATCGGCCGGCATACCGTACCCTGTGTACGGCTCAGCCCGGTGACCGGGCCAAGGGCCCGACGGTGGGTGGCTCTCATCAAATTCCAATCTTGAATACCGCATGATTCGTACGAACTAATGGCTGGACAAGCCCCCGCAAGGCGTCGGCGTGCGTCGCGTTTGCATCCTGTGCGGCTGGTCGCCCTGACCCTATTCTGCCTGATGCTCTCCGGATTCGCCGGCGCGGCCGCGTATTTCTTTCCCGTGGTTGTCGCCGGCGTGGGGCAGACCAGCCAGACGGTAACGGTGTCTCCAAGCAATAGCCCAGGCGTGAAGGCTACCCCACCGCCATCAGCCGCCCCGGGCGCCCCGTTCACGGTGCTGCTGCTCGGGTCCGATGACGATGGGAAGAACGCATCCCCGTTGACCCAGTCGATGATCCTGGTCCGGGTCGAGCCGGCCACAAAACACGTCACCATGCTCTCCATCCCCCGCGACCTCTGGGTACCGCTCTCGACCGGCGGCAGCGCGAAGATCGACGCCGCCTACGCCTACGGCGGACCGGCCGCATCGATCGCCACCGTCGAGCGCAACTTCCACGTCCATATCGACGAATACGCATGGGTCGGGCTCAAGGGTCTGATCAAACTCATCGATCGGCTCGGTGGTGTCGACCTGCTGGTGACCAACCCTGTGCTCGACGATGAATATCCCGATGACATCGACTCGGGGTTCCTCTATGGCTACCGGCGTGTTACCGGCGGGTTGCGGTGCTCCCCGGGGCTCAGCACCTCGACGGGACCCATGCGCTTCAGTACGTTCGGTCGCGGCACAACGACATCAACGGCGACTTTGGACGGTCGGCCCGGCAGCAGCAGGTACTGCTCGCGATCAAGGCCAAGGCGAGCACGCTCAACGCGGCTGACCTGCCGGACATCGTCGATACCCTCAAAGGCAACTTCAAGACCAGCATGGGACTCGACCGGATCCGGAGCTTGCTGAGTGTGGCGAATGGATTCGACATTGCCAACGTCAAGCAAGTCGTGCTCTACGTTCCGGCATTTACAAGCTATGGACAGATCAGCGGGTCGAGCGTGATCCTTCCCCACTGGCAGCAGATCCTCGCTGTAACGAGGGAAAATTTCCCGTGATCCTGCGCCGGATCGCCACCATCCTCTTTGTCCCGGTCATGTTGGCGTTTGGGTCTGGCGTGT
>WNFJ01381404.1_pt3 | contig 12646 bp, 14 predicted proteins | sample 5400461 | NCBI WGS metagenome assembly WNFJ01 (sample SAMN13153349, study PRJNA577476) | soil metagenome | isolation source: 115 cm saprolite on Douglas fir-dominated hillslope | place: USA:California | collected 2013-09-17 | reverse complement strand
CAACGAGACCGAGGTGCCGATCAAGGTGCTGCGCTACGGCCTGGTGCCCGATTCCGGCGGCGCCGGCCGGCATCGCGGCGGGCTGGCGACCCAGCTCGAATTCAAGGTCTTCGCGCCCAATACCGTGGTGACGGCGCGCAACCGCGACCGCACGCGCTTTTCGTCGTGGGGCAGCAACGGCGGCAGGCCGGGCGCCACCTCCTGCTTCTGGCGCAATCCGCAGACCAACGACGCCATCGATCTGGGCAACACCGATGTGGTGGCCCTCGATCCCGGCGACGTGATCCTGGTGACGGCGTCCGGCGGCGGCGGCTGGGGACCGCCCTGGCAGCGCGATGCCCGGGCGGTGCTGTTCGACGTGCAGCAGGGCAAGGTCTCGGCCCAGTGCGCAGCCGACGACTACGGCGTGGTCATCCGCGACGGCGCGATCGACGAGACGGCGACGGCGGCCCGCCGCGCACGCCTGGCGGCGAACGCCAAGCCGGGCGTCTTCGCCTTCAACGACCAGCGCGAGGCCTACGAGCGCGAATGGACCGATGCCAACTATGCCGTCCTGACCGATGTGCTGGCCAGCTTGCCGGTCAATTGGCGCCACTACATGAAGAAGCGGATCTTTGCCGCGCTGGAAGAAATCCCGGCCCATCAGCGGCGCGGCGACGGCAGCGAGGTGCGGCGCGCCTTCGAGCTGGCGGTGGGCGAGTTCCCGCAGCTCAGGCCGGCGCAAGCGGCGGAATGAGCGGCTGATGGACATCCATTTCGACAACCAGGCGATCATCGTCACCGGCGCCGCGCGCGGCATCGGCGGTGGGATCGTCGAGGGCTTCGTCGAACGCGGCGCCCAGGTCTGGGCCTGCGATGTCCTGGAAGGCGAGCTGGTGGCGCTGAAGGCGCGGGCCAGGCCGCAGCGCGGCGGCGTCCTGGAGACGCGCAAGGTCGACCTGACGCAGTCGGCCGAGGTCGACAGCTTCGTGCGCGAGGTCGAACGGGCATGCGGCGCGGTCGACGTGCTGGTGCATGTCGCCGGCGGCGTGCGCGGCCAGGTCAAGCGCCCGGTCGAGGAGGTCAGCGACGACGATTGGCGCGCGATCCAGGCCGTCAATGTCGAGGGCGCGTTCTTCGCCAGCCGCGCCGTGGCGCCGGGCATGAAGAAGAAGGCCACGGGCCGCATCATCGTGATTGCCAGCCGCGCAGGCCTCGGCGTCAGCCTGACCGGAATCCAGTCCTACGCCACGGCCAAGGCGGCGCAGCTCGGCCTGGTGCGCCAGCTCGCGCACGAGCTCGGGCCGAGCGGCATCACGGTCAACGCCGTGGCGCCGGGCTTCCTGCGCACCAGCCCCGACTACGAGCGGCAATGGCAGTCCTACCGGGCCGGAAGGCCAGAAGGCGATGATCGAGCGCGTCGCCATGCGCCGCCTGGGGGAGCCGCAGGACATCGCCCATGCCGTGATGTTCCTGGCCTCGCCATACGCGTCGTGGATCACCGGCCAGGTGCTGCCGGTGACCGGCAGCCCGCTCAGCTGAGCCTCAGGAGGAGGAGACCATGTCTGCACGCCCGACCGTCGTTCCCAAGCCGGAGGAACAGGAGCAACCCTGGCAATGGTCCGAGCAGCGCTGGCGCGGCATTGTCGAGCGCGTGCGCGCCGGCAGGACGCTGCGGCCCGACATCTGGCCGGATGGCGCGCGCTGCGCCGTGGCGATCTCTTTCGACTCCGACCACGAGACCGGCGAGCTGCGTGAAGGCGGCGAGTCGATCGGTCGTCTCTCGCAAGGCCAGTACGGCAACCGCGCCGGCATCCCGCGCATCCTGGCGCTGCTGCGGAAATACTCGATCCCGGCGACCTTCTACGTGCCGGCCGTCTCGGCCATGCTCCATGCCGACGAACAGCACCGCGTCACAGCCGAGGGCCACGAGATCGGCATCCACGGCTGGATCCACGAGCGCAACTCGGTCCTGCCCGAGGCTTCGGAGCGCGACCTGCAGATGCGCTCGGCCGACATGCTGGAGAGAGTCTCGGGCCAGCGCCCGGTCGGCATCCGCACGCCGTCCTGGGATTTCTCGCCGCACACGCTCGCCATCACGCGCGACATGGGGTTGCTCTACGACTCGTCGCTGATGGCCGACGACGACTGCTACGAACTGCTGCTCGACGGCAAGCCGACCGGCGTCGTCGAGCTGCCGGTCGAGTGGATCCGCGACGATGCGGTCTACTTCAACATGAATCGCTTCGCGTCGTTGCGCCCCTACACGCCGCCCTCGGGCGTGCTCGAGATCTTCCGGCGCGAGTTCGACATGGCCTATGCCGAGGGCGGGCTCTACCAGCTCACGATGCATCCGCACATCATCGGCCACCGCTCGCGCATGATGATCCTCGAGGAGCTGATCCGGCATATCCGCGCGCATGCCGGCATCTGGTTCGCGACGCATGCCGACGTCGCGCGCTACGTCAAGCAAAAGAGCTGAACGACAGAGGAGGCAGGGAAATGAAACGGACAACTCTGGCATTGCTGGCCGCAATCGCTGCGGCAACATCGTTCGTCGTTGCGAGCGAGGCCTGGGCGCAGGGCAAATACGTCCACGCCAACAACAGCGGCTACGACAATCTCGATCCGCATACCGTCTTCGACGTCGGCCGCGCGGCGTCGCGCATAAACTTCTACGACGGGCTGTATCGCTGGGTCGACAATCCGCCGAAGATGATCCCGTGGCTGGCGGAAAGCTACACGGCCTCAGCCGACGGAAAGACGTGGACCTTCAACCTGCGCAAAGGCGTGAAGTTCCACGATGGCAGCGAGATGACTGCCGACGACGTGATCTACAGCATCGAGCGGATGCTGGCGACGAAGAAGGGCGCGTCGTCGCTGTTCCTGCCCATCATCGCGCCGGGCAGCACCAAGGCGCCCGACAAGTACACGGTCACCTTCACGCTGAACGAACCGTCCGCCATCTTCCTGGCCACCGTGCCGGAAATCCTGGTGGTCAATTCCAAGCTGGTGAAGAAGAACGAGAAGGACGGCGACTGGGGCCAGGCCTGGCTTGCGAAAAATGTGGCCAGCACCGGCTCGTACAAGCTGAAGCGCTACGATCCGGCGATCGGCTTCGTGGGCGAACGGTTCAAGGAGCATTTCGCCGGCTGGAGCGACAAGGCGTTCGACGAGATCGAATTCCGCACCGTGCTGGAAACCAACACCCGCGTCCAAGGGCTGATCAAGGGCGACTTCCAGGGCACCGACGGATACCTGCCCTATGACCAGATCCTGCGGTTGAAGCAAGTGAAGAACGTGCAGATCCTAGAGCAGGAATCGATGCGCGTCTTCTACTTCTCCATCCACAACGGCCGTCCGCCGCTGGACGACGTGCACTTCCGCAGGGCGCTGGCCTATGCCTTCGACTATGACGGCTTCATCAAGGACATCCTGAAGGACGCGGTCGCCCGCAACCCCAGCCCGAACCCGAACAATCTATGGGGCGCGCCCAAGGACCTGCAAGGCTTCACCTATGACCTGGAAAAGGCCAAGGCGGAGCTTGCCCAGGTCAAGGAGCCGTTGCGGCCGATCACGATCGGCACGCTGACCGGGTTCAGCGAGACGGAGCAGGCAGCCACGCTGCTTCAAAACGGCGCCAAGAAGATCGGTCTCGATATCAAGATTGAATCGGCGCCCTGGCCGGTCGTGCAAAGCCGGATGCAGGATCGCGAAAAGAACTACGACATGGTGCCGTTGTGGAAGAGCACCTATTACGTCGACCCCAACAACTGGGTCGGCGAACTCTACGGCTCGCGCTACATCGGAACGCGGAACTCCTCGTACGACAAGGATCCCGAGCTGGACAAATGGATCGACGACGCCCTGGCGACCAACGACCAGGAAAAGCGGCGCGTGCTGTACGAGAAGGCGGCGACGAAGGTGACCGAGCAGGCGATGGGCATCTTCGTCTACAATACGAAGTGGTACGGCCCCTACGCCGCCAACATCGGCGGAATCCGCTTCAGCCCGATCGGCAGCGGGCAGGACATGCGCTGGGCTTACTATAAATAGGCGCTGCAGCACGATTGGATGGAATCATGATCTTCCGGACCGCGAGCCTCCGGCTCGCTCATGATCATGAGCGAGCCGGACGCTCGCGGTCCGGAAGAGTGCACGAGGCCGTTCGATGCGCCGTCTAGAGATGATTCTTTCGCGACTGGCCTGGTTCGTGCCCACGCTGGCCGGGCTCGTCGTCATTGTCTTCTTGATTTCCAACGTGATTCCCACCGATCCGGTGCGGGTTCTTCTGGGCGAGAACGCCACGCCCGCGCACGGCTACGACCAGCCGCTCTGGGTCCAGCTCGCGCGGCACTTCCGCGACATCCTGTCGGGCAATCTCGGCATCAGCATCTACAGCCAGCGCCCGATATCAGAGGACCTGGCACAGCGCCTGCCGGCCACCCTGGAATTGACTCTGGTTGCAATCACGCTGTCGATCGCGGTCGGGATTCCGCTGGGCGTGATGTCGGCTTTGAAGCGCAATTCGCTGTTGGACCATATGGTGCGGGTCATCAGCGTCTCCGGACTTGCCATCGCCGCGTTCTGGCTGGCGATGCTGCTGCAATTCCTGTTTTCGATGAAGCTGGGCGTGGCGCCGCTCAACAGCCGGATCGACGGATTTGGGCCCCCGCCCGTCACCGGGTTCATGACCGTGGATTCGCTGCTCGACTGGGACATGGAATCCCTGCGGAGCGCGTTTTCCCACATAACCTTGCCGGCGCTCACGCTGGCGCTGCCGGCGGCCGCGACGATTGTCCGCTTCACCCGCGCCGGCGTGCTGGACGTCATCAACAGCAACCATGTGCTTTACCAGCGCGCCATGGGCATGCCGCCGGGCCTGATCGTCTGGAAATACGTGCTGCGCAACGCCCTGATTTCGACCGTTACCCAGATCGGCCTGATCTTCGGCGTGCTGGTGACCAACGCCGTGATTGTCGAGACGGTGTTCGACTGGCCTGGCATCGGGACGTTTGCCGTGCAGTCGATCCTGCAGTCCGACCACAAGGCGATCATTGGGTTCACGATCTGGATCGGCGCCCCCATTCGTTCATCGACCCGCGGGGAACACGATGAGGGGGCGCGGATGATGCCAGGCTGGCGGCGGGAGTTGGGCCGACTTGCACGGGACCGCGCCGCGGCACTGGGCATGGCGCTGCTGCTTCTGCTGATCGTGGCGGCGATATTTGCACCGATCCTGGCGCCGTTTCCCGGCGACGTTGCGGACTTCCACACCGCCAACCGCTTGCATTCGCCCGACGCCGCGAACTGGTTGGGCACCGACCGCATGGGCAGCGATCTGTTGAGCCGCATCGTGTTCGGCGCCCGCATCACGATCACCATCGCCTTTGTCGCCGTCGGGTCCGCCGTTGTGCTCGGCGTGCCGATCGGGCTCGTCGCGGGCTACTACGGCGGCTGGCCCAGCAATCTCCTGATGCGCGTTTCCGACATATTCCTGGCGGTGCCGCAGATCGTGCTGGCGATCGCCATCGCCCAGACGCTCGGCCCGTCGATCGAAAACGTCATCCTGGCGCTCAGCATCACCTATTGGCCGTTCTGGGCTCGCCTGGTCTTCGCCGAGACGCGCTCTCTGAAGAATGAGGTTTTCATCGAATCGGCGATCGCATTGGGCGCTTCGCCGTTGCGCGTGATGACGCTGCACGTGCTGCCGAACATCGCTTCGGCCATCATCGTGCGCACGTCGATCGGCATGGGCGCCACCATCCTGACGGCGGCGGCTCTTGGCTTCCTTGGCCTGGGCGCGCCGCCGCCGACGCCCGAATGGGGCCGCATGATCGCCGAATCGCGCGAATTCCTGCCCGAGGCGTGGTGGTACGCAACCGCGCCCGGGATCGCGATCGTCATGGTGGTCATGGGGTTCAACCTGCTGGGCGACGGGCTGCGCGATTTCCTCGACCCACGCATACGGCGGGGAGCCGGCGGAAAGTGACGGCGCTGCTGGCGGTCGAAGAATTATCGCTCGGCTTCGCCACCGAGGCCGGCTTCGCTTCGGTCCTCGACCGCGTCAACCTGTCGATCGAACGCGGCCGGGTGCTGGGCCTGGTCGGCGAAAGCGGCTGCGGCAAGACCACACTGGCGCGCGCCATCCTGGGTGTCCTGCCGCGCGATTCGGCCCGGATCACCGGCGGCCGGGTCTGGTTCCGCGGGACCGATCTGCTGACGGCCGACCGCGCGGTCGTCAACCAGACGGTGCGCGGCCGGGCGATCACGTTCGTGCCCCAGGATCCGTTCACCAGCTTCAACCCGGTCTTCACGGTCGGCGAGCAGATCATGGAAATCCTGAAATGGAAGTCGCCGCGCGCCGCCCTGCCGCCCGGGCGCGGATGGCTCCCGACCGTGGTTTCGCCATATCCCGCCGATCGAAAGCGGGCGGATGTCGACGCGGTCCTGGAGCTGCTCGATGCCGTGCAGCTGCCGCGGCCCGATCAGTTGCTGCGCAAGTATCCGCACGAGCTCTCCGGAGGCCAGCGCCAGCGGCTGATGATCGCGATGGCGCTGCTGCCCGGTCCGGATTTGGTGATCGCCGACGAACCCACGACGGCGCTGGACGTCACTATTCAGGCGCAGATCCTCGGCCTGATCCGTCGCCTGGCGACCGAACGAAATGTCGCCGTGTTGCTGACCACGCACGACCTGGGCGCGGCCTATGAAATCTGCGACGCCGTCAACGTCATGTATGCCGGGCAGGACGTCGAGTCGGCGCCGGTCGACCGCTTCTTTGCCACTCCGGCCCATCCCTACACGACAAAGTTGCTGGCCAGCCTGCCGCGCGCAGACGGCACCGCCAGCGGGATTCCCGGCGAGGTGCCCGTGCTGATCGCGCCGCCCGGCGGCTGCCGTTTCCACCCCCGTTGCGAGCGGGCTGCCGGGCCGTGCCGCGAAGCTCGCCCGCCGGTCGACCAGCTCGGTGGCGGCCATTGGGTGCGCTGCTACCATCCGTATCGCGAAGCCCCATGACGCCCGCGATCCTGCCCCCGATCCTGCCCCCGATCCTGGGCGTGCGTGACCTGCAGGTCCATTTCACCATGCGCGGCCCGTTCAACCGGCGCATCGGGTCGATCAAGGCGGTCGACGGCGTCTCGTTCGAGCTGATGCCGGGGGAAGTATTCGGGCTGGTAGGCGAATCCGGTTGTGGCAAGTCGACGCTCGGCAAGACCATCATGGGCATTCACCAACCGAACGCCGGCGAAATCTGGTTCGAGGGGCAGCAGATCGACCGGCTGTCGCCGGCGGCCCGGCGCGCCGTGCGTCGCAGCCTGCAATATGCCTATCAGGATCCTGGGGCGGCGCTGGATCCACGCTGGAAGATCGGCCGTTCGCTACACGAACCGCTGGTGATTCACACGGATCTCGGCGCGGCGGAGCGCAACGCGCGCATTCGCAGCATCCTCGAAGCGGTCGGGCTGCCCGACACACACCTCGATCTCTACCCGCACGAAATTTCGGGCGGGCAGCAGCGGCGAGTCGGGCTTGCGCGCATCCTCACCCTGCACCCCAAGGTCGTCATCCTCGACGAACCGACGTCGGGTCTCGACGTGTCGGTGCAGGCGACGGTGCTCTCCTTGTTCCGCAGCCTGCGCGAGACCTTCGAGCTCACCTATATGTTGATAAGCCACGACCTTGCCGTCGTGCGCACGATGTGCAGCCGCGTCGCGGTGATGTATCTCGGCCGCATCGTCGAGAGCGGGCCGACCGATGCAATCTTCGACCGGCCGCGGCATCCCTATACAAGCTCGCTGCTCGCGGCCATTCCCAAGATCGGCGGCGCGCGCGTGACCAAGGATTTCTGGCTGCAAGGAGAGCCGCCTGACCCGGGGAATCTACCCTCCGGCTGCCGCTTCCGCACGCGTTGTCCCAAGGCGGCCGACTTGTGCGCGCGCGAGGAACCGGCCCTGGGCACGCTGGCGCAGGGTTCGGTCGCCTGTCATTTCCCGGACTGACCCGCCGCACCGTTTACGAGGGCGGGCACCCGATTGCGCGCCTGCGAGCGGCTGCTCACGCCTCCGGAATGGATCGGTCGATCTGCCAGGTCGCCGCGGAGACGTTGGGCTCGAGGCTGAGCCGGCCGACGATCTGCTCCAAAGCCGCGTCGTTGCGCTGGGCGGCGACGGCCTGCGCGGTCACCGTGACCTTGGAGGTGTCGGGAATGTCCTCGCTGTCGAGACGGCGCAGTCCCAGGCCGGCGTGGGTGAGCGCCTGCAGCAGCAGCGAGCGCATGTGTGCCTCCTCGGCGCCGCGGCAGGCGATCTCCACGGTATAATATGTCTCGGCGTCGGTCGCGGTCAGGGAACGGGTGTTGAGGCGGCGCACCAGTGGCCGCAGGAAGAGATTGGTGACGATCACGAACGCCGCCGCCAGCAGGCTCGGCCCGAGCAGACCGGCGCCAGCCAGGGTGCCGACCATGGCCGAGCACCACAGCGTCGCCGCGGTGTTCAGCCCGTGCACGTTGACGCCCTCGCGCAGGATGACGCCGGCGCCCAGGAAACCGATGCCGGTCACCACCTGGGCGGCCACGCGGGTCGGATCGCCCTCGCCGACGAGGCCGGAAAAGGCGACGAAGCCGCAGGCGCCCAACGCCACCAGGGCATTGGTGCGCAGGCCCGCCATCTTCTGATGCCACTGCCGCTCGAAACCGATCGCCGAGCCCAGAAACAGGGCGACGGCGAGCCGGAGCGCGGTGGGCAAGAGCTCACCCGCGTCGAAGATCATCGGACCCTCCTTGTCCGAGGCGCGTTACGCTTTGATGACCGATGCGGCGAGGCGGACGGCCATCAGGCCGCCACCGCCAGTCCCGTCGTCGTTGATGACCTGGACCGCCGCGCCCGAGGCGCCCTTGCCGAGATTGTCGAGCGAGGCCACCGCCAGGATCTGCTGCTCGGCTTCGTTGCCGTAGACGGCGAGCTCCATGGAGTTGGTGTCGATCAGCCGGTCGGCGCGCAGGAAGCGGTCGCGCTCCAGCCACTTGCGGTCAGCCAGCGGGCGCACCGGCACGAAGGTTTCGCCGGCATAGTAGTCGGCCAGCACCTTCTGCACGTCGGCCGCCGTCACCTTCCTGGCCACGATGTCGCGCGTGATCGGCACCATCACCAGCATGCCCTGGGCATAGTGGCCGACCGACGGCACGAACAGCGGCGCGTGCTTGAGGTTGGCGTATTTCTTCATCTCCGGCACGTGCTTGTGCGTGAGCTCGACGCCATAAAGACCGAACGGCTCGACGTCGGGGTTCTGCTCATGCACCGCGATCAGCTCCTTGCCGCCGCCGGTGTAGCCCGAGACGCCGAACACGGCGGGCGTCGAGTCGGCGCGCACGATACCGGCATCGACCAGCGGCCGCAGGATGGCGATGGCGCCAGTCGGATAGCAGCCGGGATTGCTGATGCGCTTGGAGGCAAGCAGCTTCGCCCGGTGCGCCCTGCTGAGCTCGGGAAAGCCGTAGACCCAGCCGTCGGCGACACGGTGCGCCGTGCTGGCGTCGATCACGCAGGTGTCGGCATCACCGAGCGCGGCCACCAGCTCCTTTGCCGCCGCGTCGGGCAGGCAGAGGACGGCGATGTCGGCCGCCCGGGCGATCTCGGCCCGCTTGGCGAGCTCCTTGCGATCGGCCAGCGGCAGCTCGAGCAGCTCGATGTCCGGCCGATCCTTCAGACGGTCGTGGATCTGCAAGCCGGTCGTGCCGTGCTGGCCGTCGATGAAGATTTTGGTCTTGTTGCTGGTCATGGTCTTCTCTCTCGCAAATTCAGCGCCTTGGGGACTCGGCCGACTGGAGAAGAAGGGAAATGGGAAGCCGCCTGATCCTCTCCAGCGGCTTCGCGAAGCGGCGCGTTTCTAGGCGCGCGCGTTCTCACACCGCTTTTCACAGCGGCGGCGTCGCGACCGGGAGGGGGCGAACGGCATCATGGTGGGCGCATATTTCATCGGCGGCCCCCGATGTCAAGGGCATCGCCGCCGGGCATCACTTCAGGACGCCCTTCAGCTTCTCGAACAGCGCCTCACCCGTGACTTTCAGCTCGCGCAAATAGGCGAGCTTCTTTTCGTCCTTGCTGGCAAGGTCGACATGCCACGGATTGCCTCGCCATCCCGCGCCACCGGTGTCGCGAAAGCCGGCGACCACCGGATTGAAACAGTATTCGATACGGAGAAAATCACCCCTCTTGGCGAGGAAGTAGGACAACGAAAGGGCGGTGTTGGGACGGCCCAGAGCGTCGCTCCAGCGGTAAAAGTCGATGCTGGCCTGGGAAGGATCCTTGCCGAGAGTCATGCCGAGATGATTAAGGACCCAGCATTCCGTGTCTTTGGGATTGTGCGACGTGTCAGAATAGCCGGCGTGCACGTCCTTGCGGTCGCAGATCTCCTTGTCGCGGCTCCAGCCTCCCGGAAACCACTCTTCGTTGGTCGAGATGAATACCCATCGCGAGAGCCGGTTGCCGGCCATCTGCGCAAGGTAAACCCGCTCGATGTCGTTGCCTTTCGTACTTTTAGTCGACCCGACGGCAACGACGGTCCATTCCCCGTCGAGCAGCGGGATCTTTCGGTCCGCAACCATGACGCTGTCGCGGATTTTGGCCCCGAGCGGAAGGCTTTACGCGTGAGCGGCGCTTCCGATGCTCGCGACCAGGACGGTCAGAGCCACCAAGAACCGAACGTCTAGACGCTTTCTCCTGAAACCGCGCATCCGGCGTTCTAAAGTCTCGACCGCGACAATCCCGAACTGGGGGCCATGGGCGCAGGCGCCGCCCCTTCGCCTGCCGTCGGGGCGATGGGTTGCGTAGGGGCCGCTGCAGGGGGAGCGGGAGTCCCAGGCGCAGCAGTGGTCGCCGGCGGCGCCGGTGACGTCGAGATTCGCGCCGGACTGGGTGTCGGGCTCGATGAAGAGGTCAGGTTCCTGCGGACGGAATCGGTACTTTCCCGCATCGAGTGCCTGACCACGACATTCTGTTCGTTGAACAGTATGACCAATTCCTTCTTCTGGACGTCCTGGCCACCGACAAACAAGCCGACATACGGAATGAAATTTTCCGCCTTCGCCGTGCTACGAGCCCAGCGGTAAATCCAAATGTCGGTCTGTGCGTTGGCAAAGGACGTGGCATTCGGCGGTCCGTATATGCGTTCGACCTCGCTTCGCGTCGTCTTGCCGTCAATGATGTTCAGATCGATGGCATTGGCGTCCTGCGTTCTCAGAACCTCGTTTCCGCTGCTGGCACACCCAGTGGTCGCGAGCGCCGCCGTCACGAGGGCAGCTGCAACCCAGATCATCCTTGAAGTCATCCTATCCGCCTTTGCCTATCGTAGTCCTTGTTGCGCAAACCATGCAACTCCCGCGCGTCGAGGGGGTAAGGCAAGGCAGACATTCAAGCTCTGCTCGCGATGCCCACGACCTATGCTGCTTTTGTGCAGGCCCCTTCATTGTGAAAGCGAGCATTTGGATTATTCAGGCCCGGGCCTGTGATGATCATCGAATTATCCGGTTTCCACGTAAATGTGGTCAGCCGCGATCCCCGCGGATTGATAGCGGTAAACGTCAGCGGGTCGCTTTTGACGATGGCTGCCGTAGCATTTGCATAGCTCACGACGCTAATCGTGTGGTCCGCCGCGACAACGAACTTAAGTGTGAAGTATGGGTTGGAACTGTTGTCGGTATTGTTGATCCGACACGTCCAGCTGCCTGTGTCGAGCGGAGCGGGTATTGGGCCTGATGTCGCCGGCAGGGCGGCCGCGACTTGCCCGTTGTTGGTCTCCCCACTTGTTGGCTCGACGGCCGGCGGAGGTGCTGCTTGCTGCAAGCCGTTCCGAGCAGGCTTCGGCGCATTGAAGTTTTGAGGCAGGATGGTCGGCCCTTCGGGCAGGTCCGGCGAATTGGCGACCATCGATACATTGACCGGGCTGTCGTATTTATTGTCAGAGCCGTTGGATGAATCTATGGCGGCGCCAATCGCGGTGGAAATGCCAAGAGTAAACACACCGCCGATTACATTTACGAATACAGCGCCCGCTACTCCCGAGTGATTGAGATATGTCGCCTGCTGGTATCCCTGCTTCACACACACGATCCAAATATCATTCTTGGTCTTTTCGATCAGGGCTTTGCCGGGAGTCTTTTGGATGGCCGCAATTCGTATTCCTTCCTCACGATAGAGTGCGCAATCCGCTCCTGGCGGGTTGGTGTTGACGGCAATCTGCTGAGTTGTGCCCTCGATAACCGAAGCACATGCCGAAACGGCCAGTCCCATCGCGCCAAGTGCGCCGATGGCCTTGCTATGACGAAAAAACATTGTCCCCCCGACGGTCGGCAGCGATCGAGATCGTCCTTGAAACCATCCCATCCCCCTTTGCCTGCCGTAGTCCTTGTTGCGCTGCGTGCTCAAACCATGCAGCCTTTGCGAGCGCATCGTCGCACCGTCGGTGAGATCCCAATATGAACCAGTTCACACATCCCGAAGGCCTCTCCATGCTGGAGAAGCGCAAGATCGAGGCCGAGATCCTGAAGGAAGTCTACGAGACCCTGAAGGAGAGCCACGGCGAGGAGGTCGCCAAAAAGACCATCGCCGAATCGGTGCGGCGCTCGGCCATCGAGCAGGCCCGCCAGTTTGCGGCCTCGGCGCCGGGC
>WNFJ01559492.1_pt5 | contig 12647 bp, 7 predicted proteins | sample 5400461 | NCBI WGS metagenome assembly WNFJ01 (sample SAMN13153349, study PRJNA577476) | soil metagenome | isolation source: 115 cm saprolite on Douglas fir-dominated hillslope | place: USA:California | collected 2013-09-17 | reverse complement strand
GGCGTGGCAGTGCAGGGGAGGATTGCGGAGAAGACGTTTTGTGCGCGGATGCGGCGGGCGATTAGTTGCGTGTATTGGCCGCCGAAATCCAGGACGACTACGCCGCCTAGTTCGGAGTTCGGCTTGCGTTGCTGTTCCTGCATCGTTGCTCCCGTTGCCATGGTGCCCCTCGCACAGTTTACGTCATGCAAACGCGGGAGGGGCAAGCCCCTCCCCTACAAGGAAAAGTGCTGAGAAGAAGAAAAAGACGCAGGGCTCCGCGGACGCCGGCCTGCACTACATTCGCTACAATCGCGCAGTTGAGGCGGGGTGGGGTCATTTCACCACCAAGTTTAGGAGTTTGTCCGGGACGTAGATTTGTTTCACGATGCGTTTGCTGTCGATGTGTCGGGCTATTGCCGGATCGGCTACGGCTTTGGCCACTAGTGCGGCCTCGTTTAGGCCGACTGGGACCCTTAGCGTGGCGCGGACGCGGCCGTTGACCTGGACGGGGATTTCGACTTCTTCATCCTTTGCGAGCTCCAGTTGTTCATCGACGAGGACTGGCCAAGGAGCGTTCCAGAGGCCGCCGGAGTTGCCCAGCATTTCCCACATTTCTTCGGCGATGTGAGGCGTCATGGGCGCAAGCAGCAGCGTTAGGATCTGCAAGACTTCCTTGCGAATCTCCGGTCGGACGCCATTTTCCAAAGGCTCGGCCAGATAGATTTCGTTGGTTAATTCCATGATTTGGGCGATCGCGGAATTAAAATGCCAGCGTTTTTCGAAATCTTGCGTGACTCGCAGCATCGTTTGATATGTGACTCGGATCAGGTCGCGTTCTTTGTCCGACATCCCATTTGGATCGAAATTCCAGCATTTGGCTTGGCGGATGGCTCCGGCGTGCTTGTCGATCAGGCGGAAGACGCGGTTCAGGAAGCGCCAGGAACCTTCGATGCTTTCTTCGCTCCACTCGAGGTCTTTTTCGGGCGGCGCGGCGAAGAGCGTGTAGAGGCGGCCGGTGTCGGCGCCGTATTTTTCGGCCATATCGATGGCACCGACTACGTTGCCGCGCGACTTGGACATGGCCACGCCGCCTTTTTGGACCATGCCTTGGGTGAAGAGTCGGGAGATGGGCTCGTTGTGGTTGACGAGGCCGAGATCGCGCATGACTTTGCACCAGAAGCGCGAATAGAGGAGGTGCAGGATGGCGTGGGTGATGCCGCCGATGTACTGGTCGATGGGAAACCAATAGGCGACTTTCGCGGAATCGAACGGAGCCTTATCGTTGTGCGGGTCGCAGTAGCGATAGAAATACCACGAGGAGTCTACGAAAGTGTCCATCGTGTCGGTTTCGCGGCGCGCTGGCCCACCACATTTTGGGCAGGTGGTGTTGACGAACTCCGGAGTCGAGGCCAGAGGCGATTCGCCTTCGCCCGTGAGCTTCGGATTGGGCGGCAGCAGGACGGGCAGGTCTTTGTCTGGCACGGCTTGTAGGCCGTGGTCGGGGCAATAGACGACAGGAATGGGCGTGCCCCAATAACGCTGACGAGAGATGCCCCAGTCGCGAAGACGGAAGACGACATCCCCGTGGCCGAAAGATTTTTTTTCGGCGAAGGCAGTCATTTTTGCGATGGCTGCGTCGACGGAAAGGCCATTGTATGGGCCGGAATTGACGAGTTTGCCGTTTTGGTGTTCGTCGAACGCGACGGTCATTTTTTCTTCGAGAAGAGGTTCGCCTTCGCGGGGTTGGACTACGACACGCACGGAGAGACCATACTTGCGGCAAAATTCGAAGTCGCGCTGATCGTGCGCCGGTACAGCCATGATGGCTCCGGTGCCGTATTCCATGAGAACGAAATTGCCGACCCAGATGGGTATTTTCTCGCCGCTAAACGGATTGGTGGCATGGCGACCGGTGAAGAAGCCCACTTTTTCGGCAGTGGCGAGCTCTTCCGTTTTGACGGAAGACTGCTTCATGTGCGCGAGCTGCGGTTCAGCCTCGGCGCGGTTCGGCGAGCCATCGAGCAGCTTTACTACAAGCGGATGACTCGGAGCGAGAATGATGGCGGTCGCGCCGTAAATGGTGTCGATGCGCGTCGTGAAAATTTCGATGGGCTGCGCCTTCTTAACATCTGCAACGACGAATTTCACACGAGCGCCTTGCGAGCGGCCGATCCAGTTGCGCTGCATGGTGATGACGCGCTCGGGCCACGTGACTTCAAGCTGTTTTAAATCATCGACGAGTTGGTCGGCATAGGCGGTGGTTTTGAGAAACCACTGCTCAAGATCGCGAAACTCGACGAGGGTGTCTTCGTGGCGCCAGCAGAAGCCGCCGGGCAGCACTTGCTCGTTGGCGAGGACGGTGCAGCACTTGGGACACCAGTTCACGCGGCTCTTTTTGCGATAGGCGAGGCCTTTTTCCAGCATNNNAAACCACTGGTTCCACCGGTAGTATTCTGGCTCGCAGGTCGAGATTTCGCGGCGCCAGTCGTAGCTGAAGCCAAAGCGACGCAGCGTGCGCTGGAATTCAGCGATATTGTTGTTGGTCCAGACGCGAGGATGCGTATTGTTCTTGATGGCGGCGTTTTCGGCGGGCAGGCCGAAGGCGTCCCATCCCATGGGATGGAGGACGTTGAAGCCGCGCATGCGCTTGACGCGGGCGACGACGTCACCGATGGCGTAATTGCGCATGTGCCCCATGTGCATCGTGCCGGAGGGATAGGGCAGCATTTCGAGGACGTAATACTTTGGTTTGGCGGGATCGGATTCCGTTTCGAACACGCGCGCGTCGGTCCAGCGCTTTTGCCACTTGGCTTCGATTTCTTGTGGGTTGTAGTCCGCCACGCCTCGTTATCCCCTCTTGGTCTTGCGCGATTTCTTGGACTTCCCTGCCGCTGCTCTCGCCTTGATTGCTACTTTCGTTTTCTTTGCGGCGGCCTTCTCGGCTTTGGCCGTTTTCGCCTGGATTTTCTTGATGGCCGCGGTCAGCATGGAAAAGCCTTTTTCGGCCGGTGGGGCTTGCTCGCTCAAGCCGGCGAGTTCCCACAGTTTAGCGACGTTGCGGCGATCATCGCCGGGATTGTCGATGGGCGTTTCGAGCACGAAAGCGCGGCCTGTTAAGCCCTCGGGAGCTGATGCGCCGAGCTTCGGGTGCGTCAAGATGCGGCGAAAGGCTTCCGCGCCGATTTTGCCTTCGCCGATGTTTTCGTGGCGATCGACGCGGCCGCCGAGTGGGATTTTGGAATCGTTGGCGTGAAAGACGGGAACGCGATCGAGGCCGATAGTTGTGTCGATTACGTCGATCGTTGAAGTCAGGCCGGTATCGGTCTTAATGTCGTAGCCTGCGGCGAAAAGATGCGCAGTGTCGAGACACGCGGATACGGGGACATCTTTCAAGCCAGTCAGGATTTCGGCGACTTCTTCGAGACGCGAGCCGACAGCGACGCCCATCCCTGCCGTGTTTTCGATAAGGATGCGCAGGTTGCCGAGCGAGGCGCGCTTCGAGCCTTGCTTGACGGACTCAATGACGGTGCGGACGGCTTGCTCGGGCGTGGCTTCGCCACGCGAGCCCGGATGGACAACGAGAAAATCCGCGCCGAGGGCTAGCCCGCGTACAAGCTCATCATGGAAAGCTTGGATGGAGCGTGTGCGTAGCATGGGCTGCGCTGCAGCAAGATTAATCAGATAGTTCGCGTGAATCGTGAGCGGGCCAAGGCCGAGTTCGGCGCGGCGCGCGCGGAAGGCGGCGGCGTCCACTTCCGGGATGCGCGCGGAGCCGCCCTGCCACATGCGCGGGCTCGAAGAGAAGATTTGAAGGGCGTTGCAACCCAGCTTGCGGGCGGCTTCGAGGGCGTTGAGGTAACTTCCCGCGATGGACGCGTGGATGCCGATGCGCAGGCTGCCGTCCATCCAATTGGGTGGCAGCGGTTCAGGTTCGGGTTCCGGGCGATATTCGTCTTCTGGGTCGAATTCGGAGACGTGAGTGAGAGGTCGCTCTGGCATTCCCATGGAGAAAATCGGTCTATCCTTAAACCAGTTATTCTACCACACGCGACAAAGGGGCTGTTCGCTGGATTGCTGGTGCGAGATTTGCTGGGTTGCGGCGGGTTGCCGTAGACTACTAGATTGCTCATAGTCTGCTGAGAGCATAGGGGGAGTTGCCGATGCTGGTTGTTATGCAGTCGCACGCTACCGAGGAGCAGATTCGGGGAGTGTGCGAGCGCATCGAGAGCCTTGGCCTGAAGGCGCATCCGATTCCGGGGACGATTCGAACGGCGATTGGCATTACCGGGAATAAGGGAGCGGTTGATCTGGGAGTGCTGGAGTCGCTGCCGGGAGTCGTGGAGTGCATACCAGTCAGCAAACCGTACAAACTGGTGAGCCGGGACGCGAAGGAGGAAGACAGCGTACTGCGGATTCCCACGCCGTCGGGGGACGTGATCGTCGGCGGGAAGATGATTGCGCTGGTGGCGGGGCCCTGTGCGGTGGAGACGGAAGAACAGTGTTTGGCGATCGCGGAACGCGTAAAGAAGAGCGGCGCGAGATTGTTTCGCGGTGGGGCATATAAGCCGAGGACTTCACCGTACAGTTTTCAGGGGCTGGGCTTGCCGGGGTTGAAGATTTTGGCGAAGGTGCGCGAGACATACGGCTTTGGGATTATTACTGAGGCCATCGACAACGAGAGCCTGGATCTTGTTGAGGAATATGCCGACGTGATCCAGATTGGCGCGCGGAACATGCAGAATTTCTCGCTGCTCAAGCGGGCAGGTCGTGCGAAGAAGCCTGTGCTATTGAAGCGCGGGATGTCGGCGACGCTGGACGAGTTTTTGATGGCGGCGGAATATATTTTGTCCGAGGGAAATTACAACGTGATGCTGTGTGAGCGAGGCGTGCGGACGTTTTCGGATTTCTCGCGCAACACTTTGGATTTGGCGGTGGTGCCGGCGGTGAAGAAGCGCAGCCATTTGCCGATTCTGGTTGATCCTTCGCATGGAACGGGGAAACGGCACAAGGTTTTGCCACTTTCGCGCGCAGCAATTGCCGTGGGCGCGGATGGGTTGCTTGTCGAAGTGCACCATGAGCCAGACAAGGCGCTTTCGGATGGGATGCAATCGATTTTGCCGGAGGAGTTCACCGAGCTGGTCGAAGAGGTCCGGCAGATTGCGACGGTCTTGCGGCGCGAAGTGAATTGAGGGCGTGTTTCTTAGACTTCGCGCTTCTCTGCTTCCATTTTCAGTTTTGAATCGATTCTCAGGCTTCTGGCTAATTCCGCAGACAACGTGTGACAATCCTTTGGGCTCATGAACCGTCCGCGAAATTTCCGTGTGTTTTTTTTGTTGGGCGTCCTGCTGATTGTGGGCGTCATACAACTGCTGCGTGAGCACCGCCCGTCTTTTTTGAGGCCTGGCTTGCGATTATGCGCGTACGCTTCTACCGCGGACGGGAGCGTGACGGTCATCGATCTTGTGAAGCTGGCGGCTGTGGCGCGGATTGCGATTGGGCAAGGATTATCCGGGATGCGGGAGCATCCGACGCGTGCTGAAGTTTGGGGCGTGAGTTCGGCCGGCGGATATGTTTGGGTGATCAACGCGCGCGTGAATCAGGTCAGCGCGCGCATTCCCGTGGGGCCGCTTCCCTACGCGATCGATTTTTCGCCGGACGGCAGCCGCTTGTATGCGACTTCAGCGGGATCGGACACGCTGTTGGCGATCGATTGCCAGTCGAAAAACGTGCTGGCGCGAACGCGGACCGGAGGCGGGCCGGTTCTGGCGCACGTCACTCCAGATGGAAAGAGCGTGCTGGTGTTGAATCATCGCGATGCCACGCTGGGGATTCATGATGCCGCCACACTGGCGCTTCGCAGCACAGTGGGAATCGTCAAGCAGCCGGAAAGAGTCGTTGTTCTTCCCGATAACAGCATTGCGTTTGTCTTGAGCCGCACAGAACACCGGCTTTCTGTCGTCGATTTGCGGAGGAGCGTTCTGGTAACGAACCTCGAGCTGGATGGGAATCCGTCGGATATGCTGCTCAAGCCGGACGGCGGCGAGCTGTATGTGATTTCGCCGGAAGCGCACGGGCTTCAGGTGATCAACACGCGGACGCACGAAGTGGGCGACTACATGGTGCTTGGTTCGGCGCCTACGCGGGGCGTTTTGAGCGCGGATGGGAACACGCTCTATGTCTCGGACAGTGCTGCGGGGCACATCATTCCAGTGGACATTTCGAACCGACGTGTGATCCGAGATCCTGGCACTGGAAAGGAGTTTCCAATTCAGGCAGGACAGTCGCCAGGAGTGATGCGGTTCGATCCCGATGAAAATCTGCTTATCGTCGTGAATCAGGGTTCTGGGGATGTCGCCGTGATTCGCGTGCGCACGAACAGCATGCTGACCATGATTCCGGTTGGAAATCCGCCGCAGGATCTGGCGGTGAAATTGTTTTAACGGTTTGGTTTGGACGCATTGGTTTCGACCAGACGATTCAAGTTAGGCGGCTGCGGCAAGAAAAACCGCAGGGCTCCGCAGGCTGCGCCCTTCGCTACATGTCGTCAGTCGTAACGAAGAGCGACTATGGGATCGACGCGGGTGGCGCGGTGCGCGGGCAAATAACTGGCGATTAGAGCGACAACCAGCAGGATGAGAGAGACGGCGGCAAACGTGATTGCGTCGGTGGGCCGCACTTCGTAAAGCAAAGAGGAAAGCAGGCGGGTGCCCGCAAATGCACCGGCAAGGCCAATAGCAAGTCCGATGGCGGCCAGACGGGCTCCGAAACCGAGCACTTCCCAGACAATCTGGCCCTGCGATGCGCCGAGCGCCATGCGAATGCCAATGTCGCGCGTGCGCTGAGCGACCATGTACGACAGGACCCCGTATATCCCAACTGAGGAAAGCAGGAGTGCAGTAGCGGCAAAGATAGCCAACAGGAATGTGTCGAAGTGCGAGCGTTCGAGCGTGCTGGAGATTTTCTGCTGCATGGTCGAGAGCCTGTAAATCGGCACGGCGGGCGCGACGGACGCCACTATGGCTTGCAATTCGTGGACTGGGACAACGCCTCCGCGAGTCCGCACCACCAAATCCATGGTGCGTCCGATCCAATCCCACGCGCTGGGCGGCATTTGCGCAAGGGGAATGTAAAACGCCGGTTGCACCTGTCGATCAAGCCCTTGGGCGCGAACATCAGCGACTTCGCCCACGACTTCGTGCCACACAGGATCCATGCGTCCTTTCGCTCCGGGCTCGCAGCAGGCGAAGCGTTTGCCAATGGGGTTTTCGCCAGGCCACATGGTGCGAGCAAGAGTTTCGTTGACGATGGCGACGAAAGTGCGCTCGCGAGTATCTTGCGGAGTGAAGTTGCGACCGGCTTTCAGCGGAACACGAGCCGTAGAGAGATAACTGGGCGAGACGATTTGCAATTGTGAGTTCACGAGATTCGCAAGGTCTAGCGGCTTGCCTTCGGCGAGGAGGCCATTGCTGCTGCCACCGCCAGCCAGCGGAGCGCGAGAGACGACAGCCGCCGACTCAACGCCGGGCAAAGCGTCGGCGGCGGTGATCATACGTTCAAACGTTTGGCGAGCAATGACTGGATCATGATAGCCAGCATCGGGCAAACCAATTCGCCCAACGACAACGTTGGCAGTATCAAAGCCAGGATCTACGTGCGAAACAAGCAGCGCGCTGCGAATCAAAAGCCCTGCGCCAACCATGAGCACAAGCGCAAGCGCGACTTCTCCGACAACCAAAAGATTTCGAACACGATCGCGACTGCCACCCACAATGCCGGAAGCTGACTTGAAGGCTTCGTTGATTCGCGTCGAAGCAGAGCGAAGCGCTGGAGCCAATCCGAATAAAAAGCTGGAAAGAAGCGCAACAACGCAGGCGAAGACGAGGGTACTGGCGTCAATGCGGGACTGATCCAGCCGCGGCATTTCAGCGGGACCATGGCCGACGATCCACGAAACTGCCCAGTACGCCAACAACACGCCGACAACGCCGCCGGCAAGCCCCAACGCGACATTTTCTGCGAGAAGCTGCCGCACAATGCGGCTCGGCGAAGCGCCAAGCGCGGCGCGCAACGCGATTTCTTTCTGACGCGTGCGGGAACGCGCCAGCTGCAAATTGGCAATATTCGCGCACGCAATCAATAGTAAAAATCCAACTGCGGCAAGCATCATACGCAGGCTCAGGCGCTGGTCGCCCAGAAGAGCGTTTGCGAGCGGCCGTATACGGAAGCCGCGATCGGCGTCATCGAGCGGATATTGCTGCTGTAGCCGCTGAGCAATTACATCGAGTTCGGATTGCGCCTGCGCCATGACGACTCCGGGCTTTAGCCGGGCCATGACATTCAGATAGTGGTCGTCGTGGTCCGCAAGCTGCGCCGGCGTGAAGGCTGCGGGAACCCAAAGATTGCTGTTGCTCAGCAGAGGATCAAAGCTCTTGGGCATAACTCCAACCACCGTAGTGGGCAAGCCGTTGATGCGTATCGGCTGACCGACTATCAAGGGATCCGCGTGAAGATTCGTGCGCCACAATCGCTCGCTGATCACGACAACGCGCGCATGACCAGCAGTGCCCTCATCGGCGGTGAAGACACGTCCAGCGATGGGCGGCACACCAAAAGTAGCAAAGTAATTGAAGGTTGCAATTTCGCCGTCCACACGCTCAGGAATACCCTGTGTTTCCAGATTAAAACTCGCATTGTTCGAGCAGCTGATCTCCGCATACGAGCGACTTTGCTTTTGGATGTCCTTGAAATTGCCAACGGAGACATCCCCAGCCGAGCCCTTCCACCATTCTTGCAGAAGCACCACACGCGAGGAATCTTCGATGGCTAGTGGCCGCAGAAGGACCGCATTGACGACGCTGAAGATGGCTGTAGTTGCGCCGATGCCGAGAGCCAATGTCAGCATAGCGACGATTGCGAAGCCCGGACTCTTGCGCAGAACGCGCTGCCCGTGGCGAAGATCCTGGAACAGTTCATCGAAAAAGCTGACGCCCCGCGCGTCACGGCCTTCCTCTTTGACGCGCTCGACGCCGCCGAACTCAATGTGAGCCCGCCGCATTGCTTCCTCGCGTGAAACGCCACCGCGCATCAAGTCCTCTGCGCGTGTCTCGATGTGGAAGCGCAACTCCCTGTCCACTTCGCTTTCCATGCGAGAACGACCAAGAGTTGTCTGTGACCAAGAACGAACCCGGCTCCAAAATGTCATGCTCCCTCCGACTTACTACACAAGAATTCCGCAATCATCACCGCCATCACTCGTATCTCAGGGCTACCATTGGATCCACACGCATGGCCCGCCGCGCGGGAATGTAGCACGCAAGCAATGCTACGAATCCGAGAGCGACTGCCACACTCGTGAAGGTGATGGGGTCGGTCGGCTTGACTCCGTAGAGCAGCTTGGTCATTAGCCGCGACAGCAGCAGAGCTCCGGCGATGCCCGCGCCCGAGCCTCCCAGCGCCAGCATCATTCCTTGGCGCACTACCAGCAGCAGCACATCCTTCCGTGTTGCCCCAAGCGACAAGCGCACGCCAATCTCGTGCGCTCTTCGCGATACCGAATAACTCATCACGCCGTAGATGCCCACGGCCGCCAGCACAAGCGCGACGGCGGCGAATATACTTAACAGAAGCATCTCAAAGCGCGGCTGCGCGTTCGCGGCTGCGACGACTCCGTCCATGGTCAAAACTTCTGAGATCGCCAAATTGTGGTCGAAAGCCCAAACCGCGTCTTTCAAAGCGGGTGCCAGCGCTGCGGGGTCTCCCGCGGCGCGCACGACTACGGTGATGTATGAAACGTGCGACGCCACTTCCGATCCAGAGTCGCCCAGAAAATCGTGGTTCTGAAACGCAGCGAGATACACCTCCGGGAAAGGCTTCGCGGCCCAGTCGCCCTGTTTCGCATCCTTGGCCACTCCAATGACGGTCAACCACTTGGGAGGATTACTTTTTTCCGCGTCGAATGAGATTCGCTTACCGAGCGGAACTTCCCCAGGCCAGTAAGTGTGCGCTGCACGCTCATTTATGATGGCCACACCTGGCGCGCTCGTATTGTCGTTTGCAGAGATGTCGCGGCCTTGCAGCAGAGGCAGCCGCATCGTCTCGAAATATCCCGGCGTTACCATGCGATACGCGCCGGCGGGAGATTCCCCGGGCCTTGGTTTCGGCCGCCCCTCAATTACGAACGGCCAGCCCCAAAGATCGCCGGCCAATGGCAGGTGATTGATCCCGCCAGCCGATTGCACACCCGCAAGCGCGCGAACGCGCTCGAGCAATTGTTGGTAGAAAATCCGGCGGCGGTTAGGCTCGGCTTCTTTCGATCCTGCGACAGACACGACCATGGAGACGACGTTATGCGGATTGAAGCCTGGATCAATCATTTGCAGCGAGAAAAAACTGCGAATCATTAGCCCGGCCCCGATCAGTAGCACGAGTGCAAGCGCGAATTCGGACGCTACCAAGAAACTGCGGAGCCGTCTGCGGCGGTTGCCTTCGCTATTGCCGCGGCCGCCCTCTTTTAACGCGTCAATCAAGTTGACGGCGGAAGACTGCATCGCTGGTGCCAATCCAAATCCCAGGCTTGTCAGCACGGTAGCGCCAAGTAAGAAGAGCACCACGCGGGCATCGACCGTCACCGTCTCTACCCTCGGTATATCCGCCGGACTGAGCGCGACTAGCGCGCGGGTGCCCCAAATTGCTAGTAGAAGTCCAGCGGAACCGCCCAACGAGCCAAGAAGCAGATTCTCGGTAAGACGAATCAACCGCAGACGCCCGGCGCCCAAGGCCCTGCGCACTGCAATTTCTTTCTGGCGAGCTGCAGCCCGAGCAAGCAACATGTGCGCCACATTGGCGCAGGTGATCAGCAAAACAAAACCAACAGCGCCCAACAACACGAGAAGGGGCGTCTCAATCTTGCCAACAACGTTCTCCTTAAGTGGTGTCACGACGACCTCGCGGTTTGTCCCCGGGTATTCCTGCTCCAGACGCGCTGTGATCGTGGTCATTTCCGCGCGAGCCTGCGCGAGCGTTACACCGGGACTGAGCCGCGCGAAAATCCGCAGGCTGTTGCCGCCGCGATTGTGTGCGCGTTCGCCAAACGCATTTGGCACCCACAACTCCGCGTGCGTAGCCCAAAACGGCGCAAACTGAAACTCTTTAGGCATTACACCAACTACGATGTATGCGTTGCCATCGATGCTTTGCCGAGTACGTTGCGGTCTTCCGAGAAACGGCGCTGCCACAACCGGTAACTCAGGATCACTTCGCGCTCGGAACCATCTTTGTCTTCTCCTTCGACGAACAGACGGCCCAGCAACGGCTCGACACCAAGCATCGGAAACAGACTTTGCGTGACCTTAAGCCCTCTAATGTGTTCAGGAGAATCCACTCCCGTTAGGTTCGGCGACCAGTAGTCCGCTGCGCCCATGGCCTCGAAGGAATGGCTCTGGTCGCGCCAGTCGATGTAGTTTGCGACGGAGACGGGATCGCTGCCATCGTGCAGGATCGTTACCAGCCAGTCGGAATCCTTATAAGCAAGCGGCCGCAGCAAAACGGCATTCACAACGCTAAAGATCGCGGCGTTTGCGCCGATGCCCAACGCTAGGGCTATCACGGCGATTGCCGTGAATCCTGGTGTGCGCAACATCGTGCGTATGCCGTACCGGAGGTCATGGACGAGGGTTTCGGTAAAGCGCACGCCGCGCGCCTCGCGCCCTTCCTCTTTGACGCGCTCGACGCCGCCAAATTCCAAGCGTACCCGGCGCATCGCTTCTTGCCGAGGAACGCCGCCGCGGACCAAATCGCCGGCGAAAGTCTCGATGTGAAAACGGAGTTCCTCGTCCATCTCGCTTTCCATCCGAGAGCGCCGCAACGTTGCGGCCCACCAAGAGCAAAACCGGCTCCACAAAGTCATACGCCCTCCGCACTGACCAGAAAGCTGCTTAAAAAGATCGCGGCCATCACTCGTATCTCAGGGCTGCCATTGGATCCATGCGCGTCGCTCGCCGCGCGGGCACGTAGCATGCCGCCAGCGCCGAGAAAGCCAATGTAAGAGCGACGGCGGCAAACGTTGGCAGGTCACTCGTTTTAACTTCAAACAAGAATTTCGCGAGCACGCGCGTCAGAACGAGCGAACTCCCCCCTCCAACAGCGATTCCTACGGAAACGAGGACGAGCGCTTTACTAAGGAGCATACGCAACACTTCCGCACTTTGAGCGCCCAAAGCCATGCGCACCCCGATCTCCCGCGTGCGTTGCGCGACCGAGTAAGCCAGCAGACTGTAGATGCCTACGACGGTGAGGACCAGTGCGATCAACGCGAATGTGGCGAGCAGCCTCGTCTGGAACCGCAACTCCGCAGTCGTCTCAGCAATCAGGCTGTCCATCGAAGCGATCGACACTGGCTGATTCTTATCGATGTCTCGTAGAATGACGCGCATCCCCGAAGCGACACTTTCCGGTGGCAAAGCTGTTCTTACAACGAAGGTCATGTGGCTTAGGAAAAACGGATGGGAGACCTGAAGATATGGCTGGTAAATGGCAGGATCGGAATTCTTTGCCAGCCCGCGTTGCCTAACGTCATCCACAACGCCGATTACCGTGAGCCAGTCTTCTGATTTGGGGTTATCTTCCATCGAAATGCGCTTCCCCAGGGGCTCTTCGGTCGGCCAGAG
>WNFJ01247401.1_pt2 | contig 12647 bp, 9 predicted proteins | sample 5400461 | NCBI WGS metagenome assembly WNFJ01 (sample SAMN13153349, study PRJNA577476) | soil metagenome | isolation source: 115 cm saprolite on Douglas fir-dominated hillslope | place: USA:California | collected 2013-09-17 | reverse complement strand
GGGAGTCACCGCCGTGCTGCATCGCGGACGAGTGCCACGGTGCAATCGCGCGCGCGCCGCGCGCGAGAGCGAGCACGGTGATGACGGAGACGACGGTTGCAACAACTACTGAGCGCAACAGCGTAATTGTACTCTACAAATCGACGACGGGCGAGGCGGCCCAAGGTCTTGAGCTTGCCCTGGTCGACATCATCGGGCGACGTGGCGCCTAGCAGCTGAAGAACCTCGAGGATTGCTGCCTCCAGCGGGCGGTTGCGTGCTCGTACTCGTTACCCCTGCTCGACCCCCGTGCTCGTCCTCCTCCTCGCGCCCGTGCACGTACCTCGATACGCGTGCTCGAACCCCCCCAAGCAAACCCGCGAACGCGCGCATGCTCCAAGTGGTTACGGTACCGATGATCGTACGGCAACCGTTGGCCGCAGAGGGACGCGGTCGGATACTGCATCGAACGCGGTCGTGGGCCTCCTTCAATCCTCCCGGCGTACCGGCACAAGAGGTTCGACGAGAAGCACAGCAACGGCGAGTGGTTCGCCTTAACTCGCGAAGACGTGCAGGCGTTCAAGTGGCGACGTTTCATGTAGTCTGCGTGCGTACGAGCGCACACCGTAAACCCCAGAGCTTCGTTGGGGTGTCGACCAGCGAGGCTTGCTTTGCTCCGACCTACGAAAAGTCGTGGGCTACCTTCGCTTGCTTTGTCAATTACGTCGCATGCTTTGTGCTGACCTACGAAAGCAAGTCGGATAGCGAGGCTGGCTTGCCGACGACCTACGCTCGGTCGCTGGCGACCTACGCTCGCTCCCCGACGCCCTTGGAAAGGAAGCCACATAGCGAGGCTCGCTCGTCAACAACCTACGCTCGCTCCCCGACGCCCTTGGAAAGGAAGCCACATAGCGAGGCTCGCTCGTCAAGGACCTACGCTCGCGGACCGGCACCCTACCAAAGGGCGTCAAACAGTGAGGCTCGTTCGCCGACAACCTTCGCTCGCGAGCGCGCCTCCTACGATAGGGCCTCGCGTTGCAAAGCTCGTTCGTCGATGCCGCCGGCTCGCGGACCGCCACCCGACGAAACGGCGTCGAACAGCGAGGCTCGTTCGCCGACAACCTTCGCTCGCGAGCGCGGCTCCTACGATAGGGCCTCGCGTTGCAAAGCTCGTTCGTCGATGCCGCCGGCTCGCGGAGCGGCACCCTACGAAACGGCGTCGAACAGCGAGGCTCGTTCGTCGATGCCGCCGGCTCGCGGGAGCGGTTCCTACGCAAGCGAGTCGGAGAGCAGGGCTCGATCGTCGACGCCCTTCGCCAGAGGGCGCAGCTCCTACGCTAGAGCCTCGGCTAGCGTCCGTTGCTCGTCGACGACCTATGCTCGTGAGTTGGCGCCCTACCAAAGGGCCGCGAGTGGCGACACTAGCTCGTCGACCACCGCGCCACGAGCTCGGCGGGCGACGTTTCGGCGCGGAGGCGGCGGGGAGGGCGGTCGATGAGCCGCCCCAATGATCGAAGCGATTCAGCGGCCCCCGCGCAGCCACCCCGAAACGCAAGTCTCGTAGGGTCCAGATGCGATGCAATTGATCCCAGCGGTGCGGCTCATCGATCCGGGCGCCCCCCCGCCGCCGAGCACCGAAACGGCGCCCGCCGAGCGTGCGCCCCGCGTGCTCTCGCCGCTGTCCCACCGGGGTTACCGACGCATTCGGGCGGCACCTGTTCGAGCTCGAGTATCTAGAGCAAGTTCGCCGCGAGCTCCGCGAGCTCGCTCCGTTCGCCTTTGGCGAGCACGATGTGAGCCGCAAGCTTCTCGCCACGAAAGCGCTCCGCGGCGACCGTCAGCCCGTTGGAAGCACTGTCGACGTACGGGTTGTCAATCTGGCCGGGGTCACCGGTCAGCACGACCTTCGTCCCATCGCCCGAGCGAGTGATGATCGTCTTCACCTCGTGAGGCGTAAGGTTCTGCGCCTCGTCGACAACAATGAACTGCTGCGGCAGCGAGCGGCCGCGAATGTAGGTGAGCGGTTCGACCTGAATCTGACCGCTCTCGAGCAGCTCCGCGTAAGCGCGCGGCCCTCTTCGCGAGCCCGCCGAGAAGAGAAATTCCAAGTTGTCGAAGATGCGCTGCATCCACGGGTTGAGCTTTTCCTCCACGTCCCCAGGAAGAAATCCAATATCGCGCCCCAGCGGCATAACAGGACGCGAGACCAACATGCGGGTGAACGCGGCGTCTTCGAGCGTTCGCTTTAGCCCGGCGGCGAGCGCCAACAGCGTCTTCCCGGTTCCGGCCTTTCCGACCAGCGTCACCAGGCGGATCGATTCGTCGAGCAGGAGATCGAACGCGAACGATTGCTCTTTATTGCGGGGGCGAACCCCCATCACTCCCTCCCGCGGCACACGCAGGGCGACGATCGCTCGTTTCGTCGCGTCGTAGCGTCCGAGCGCGGTGTGAGAAGAATTGGACTGGTCGCGCAGTAAGACACATGCATTCGGTGTGGTCATCGGCTCTTTCGGCACGAACCGGCCATCACGGAAAAAAACGTCGATCTCGTCCCCCTGGAGCTCGAGCTCGAGGATGCTGCCGGTCAGTTGATCGATGTCGACCCGCTGGTTCTCGTACGTCTGCGAAACCATTCCCAGCGCATCGGCTCGGATGCGCAGATTGGTGTCCATCGTGACGAAAACGGTGGGGCGGCCCCCGTCGTTCTCCCGCAGGTCGAAGGCGGTTTGAAGAATCGCCTGGTCCATCGCCGTGTGATCAACGGCGCTCGGAAGCTCCAGCCGCTTGCTCGGAACCGCCACCCGCAGCATCCCCCCCGAATCGAGCGCGACACCCTTGGAGAGCGAGCCCCCTCGGTCACGAAGCCCGTCGAGCAGGCGAGCGATCGAGCGTGCGTTTCGCCCACGCTCGGAGCCCTCGCGCTTGAATTGGTCGACCTCTTCGATCGCGTAAATGGGAATGACGACGTTGTTGTCCTCGAATCGAAAGATTGCGTGCGGATCGTGCAAGAGAACGTTTGTGTCAAGGACGTAGTTTTTCTTCATCGGGTTCCGTAATGGCATTCGCGTAACCGCACCGTGGCTCCAGCGCAAGGCGCGAGGGTGATCTATGTTGGAAGGACCGTGGCATTGTCCTTTCTCGCCCCCATCGAGCGTCTCGTTGAGCATGCCGCCCGCGAGGTCCGACCGCTAGCCACCCTGACGCCGATCGACGCCCACAAAGAGCGGCGGAGGCTCGTTGACGAGCTGAGAGCGGGCCGGCGGGCAACGCCCCGATGGAGATATACCCCACGAGGACACGAGGAGCTTCGGCGTGCTCTCGACGCCGCGGAGAAGGAGCTTTCGCGCCATGCAGAAACGGGTGCTCTAGCGCTCTATCTCGGACGCGTCCGAGAGCTTTCGCTGGAGGCCGCGCTCTGTGGCGCCGCGGGAACGCGCGAAGTCGCCCGCTTGGCGACGGATCGCTTTGGATGCAGAAGCCCCGTGGAGGAGTGCACAGCACGGAAACTGTGCGCCGGGTGGCTGAGCGAGCCCGCTCCGCCCGCCCCGACGGGCGCACTCATCGAGAGCGACGCGCGGGATCCTCGCTCGCTGATCGAGCAATTGCGCGCTGCGGTACACCGTTTGAAGTTGCCCCTGCGCGTGGTGGCTGCACCTGCGCTCGCGCCTCTCGCCGCGACCGGCGAAGGAACGATCTTCGTTGCGAGCGGGCGGCCGCTGCGCGAAGAGGACACGGTGCGAACCGTGTTTCACGAAATCGAAGGACACGCGCTGCCGCTCGCTCGCTCCTATAGCGCGTCGTCGACACTCTTTCGCGCAGGGACGGCTCGCGGGGTTGACGATCAAGAGGGCCGGGCGCTGCTGCTGGAAGAGCGCGCGGGGCTGCTGGGACCGCGCCGCCGGCGCCAGCTTGCGGGACGCCACCGAGCGGTGGAGGCCATGCTCGCCGGCGCTTCGTTTGCAGACGTTGCGTCCGTGTTGGTCAACGTTCACGGGATGGACGAAGCCGAGGCCGTCGTCATCGCCGAGCGCGCATTTCGCGGAGGGGACGGCGAACACCCCGGCCTGGGCCGAGAGCGCGTCTACTTGGAATCGTTCGTTCGAGTTCGTGCGCACCTCGCGGCTTCGCCGGACGACGAGCACGTGCTGGCATCCGGACAGATTGCCGTCGAGGCGATCGACGTGTTGAGACCGTTCGCGCCTCCGCGACCGCTAGCATTCCGGACACACGACGGGGAAAACGCGGTCCTGCCGGCTCACGCTGAACCGGGTTAGCTACAACTGAACAGGCACAGTGACCCAGCTCGCTCCGCCGCGGTTGTCGTGCACCACGATCCATAGAAACCCTTCTTTCGGATCCCCGGTGGCCGGCGGCTGGAACTCTGTGTCGACATCGAGCTGGGAGCCTATCAAACGGCCCGGCGTGGCCGGGTCGTAGACCAAACGTCCGCTGTGGGAGAAGCTTCCAAAGGTTGAGTAATAGTCCACCCAGATCTCCTCGAACCTGCCTGCGGCCGTTGGTTCCTGGCTGCTCGGGAGGACGACGGGGCCAATTCTCACCGAGCGGCAACTTGCGCCGCCGTCCGTGCAGCCAGTCACAGACAGGATTGTGGTTATTTGGTTGGTCGGCCCTCCCTGCAGCAGGAGCTTTCCTCCATCGACATTGGGGGAGTCAGGGACATCCACGGACTCGATGATTGGGTTGGCGTTGCTGATCCCGGTATTCGCCTCATAGACGTACACGCGGGAAAATCCGAACACGTAGCTCTCGGGGCCGAGCAATTGGTGCGAAGTAGAATCAACGCACCCAATGGGCAGCGATTGGGGGTTGCCGGCATTTGCGTTCGGGACCGGCTCGAGTTGCCCGGCGCATGCGGCGTTGAACGCCATGAGCAGGCCGTAGGGAGCCGTGCCAGGCACCCGCGGGTGCGACGAAACGGCGTTGCGCGGAACAGAGAGGCGGAAACTCGAGGTCACGGGCAAGGTGAGGCCCGCGGCGTCTGCCCACTCGGGCAGCGAGAACGCGTCGGCCGCGGCGTCTGGCGTGGCCTCTGCGTCCGCGCCCGTGCCCGCATCCGCGCCCGCGCCCGCGCCCGCGCCCGCGCCCGCGCCCGCGCCCGCGTCCGCGCCCGCGCCCGCGTCCGCATCCGCGCCTGCGCCTGCGTCCGCGCCCGCGTCCGCGCCTGCGTCCGCGCCCGCGTCGGCGTCGGCGCTCACCGCCTCCGCATCGGAGCTTGCGTCGTCGCCCGTTCCCGCTTCGTCCGCTTGGCTCTGGACGGGCAGGCCGGCGTCCGCAAGGAACCCTGCGAGCTGCGCAAAGCATGAATAGTACGCGTCGAGCGCGGGATTTTCGCACACGAACGGGAGCCAGACGACTTGCATTGGCTCCCCCTTCGGGTCCTTCTGGTCCTTGCTACGCCCGTCGTACGCGAGGACTGTGACTTCCATCGTGTCGCCCGGATTCGCGTACGCGCATGTCGCTGCGGGATTTCCCGCGTCGGCCCCCCCGCCGGCATTTGGACATGGCTTGCTCACGATCGATGCGAAGATACGAACGCCGTTTTGAACGAGCGCCGAGTCCTGGAACCCGCTCGGGGCGCACGACGAACACCACCATGCGCCAGCCAGGGCGACCAATGCGTGCCGCGTCTTCATGCTCACATGTCCACGTTCAGCCCGAGAATGGGCAGAATGGGGAGATCGTTCACGTACGACGTATGGGTCTGATTGAAATCGTAGCTGATGCCGGCCACGTTGCCGTTGTTGTAGACATTCCAGCAATCGAGGTAGGCGCCGATCGATCCCCACGGCAGCTTCCAGGTCTTGTCGATGCGAATGTCGAGCGAGTGAAATGTCGGCAAGCGCGATTGGTCGGGCGGGTAGCCTTGCAGCGGGATGTACGTCCCCACGTTCTCGTCGTAAAAGCCGTACTGTTCCGGGGTGTACATGTAGCCGCTCGTCAGGCGAAAGCGAGCGCCCAATTGCCAGCCGCGCCCGAGGATGTAGCTGCCCAAGAGCGTCAGAACATGCGTCTCGTCGTAAGGCGTGAGGCGAAGCGGCATCCCGGGCGCATCGCGCCGGGTGCTTCGAGACAGCGTGTACGAGAGCCAGCCGAAGAAGTGCTCGTCGGGCGTGTACCGCAGGAGGGTCTCGGCCCCGTAGATGACGCCACTTCCCGTGTTGCCTAGGCCCTGCACCACAAGGTGATCGAGCTGCTTGTAAAAGACGTCGACCGTCGCGTTCAGGTGATCTGTGAACTGCCGCTCGACTCCGACGTCATAATGATACGCGCGGTTGCTCGAGAGCCCGGGCGTACCCAAGACGGAGTTTGTCTCCTGCGGCTGTGGGGCTTGCGAGAAGACGCCCACGGCTGCCTTGAGCGTCGTGCGCGGCGAGGTCGTAACGTCCTGACGCACCAAGATGCGCGGGTCCAGGTCCCACGACTTGGTGTCTTTCGTGTAGTCGAGGCGCAGCCCGGGCACGACGCGTGTCCCAGGCCAGGGCCTTGCTTCCCACTCGAGGTATACAGCCGGCATGTACAGTGAGTCATTGACCTGGATGTCGCGCGGGGGCTGACTCGCAAATGGACCCGGAGGGGGCTGCCCCTGCCGCGGCAACGGAGGAAGACGCGCCGAGATCGTGTACGGAAAGTATTCCATGTCGAGGCCTACATTAAGGGTCAGTCGGTCATCGAGCCTGTGTGACATCTCGGCGCGACCGGTGACTGGCCAGCTTGTCAGGGTGAAAAAGATGTTGCCCAGGGAAAGATCGACGTAGTTCTGCCCGAATCCAGCCACGGCTCGAAACTCGGTCTTGTCGCTGATGCGGTACTTGTAGAGCGCTTGCGCAAGCCAAAAGCCCACGTGGGTGGAGAGGCTGCCTGCAAGGGTCGGATTGCCCGACGACGTGTTCGTGAGAAGAATGGCGAGGCGATCGTCGGAGCCGATGGCTGCAAAGCGGATGCTGGATCGCTTGCTGAGGTCGCGCTCGAGGATCGCCTGGTAGTCGTAGTAGACGGGCGCGACGCTCACGCTCGCCCCCGTGGCCGTGAGCGCGGGGCCGAGCCACGTGTCGACGTAGGAACGGCGCCCTCCCAGCGTGAAGCGCCACCCGGTATCGAGCACCGGTCCCTGCGCCAGAAGCGCCGTATCGAGGAGGCTGACGGTGGCCTTTGCGTGCAATCGGTCGCTTCGCGGAGTCGCGAGGCCGACGTCGACGACCGCGCCCATCGCGCGGCCATATTGGGTGCTGAAGTTGCCGGGGTAAAAGTCGATCTTGTCGATGACCTCCGTCGGCAGAACCGAAGTTACGCCGCCAAAGTGATAGACGATCGGGATCGGGCTGCCGTCGACGAATATTAGAGAGTCCTGGGGTGCCGAGCCTCGCACGATGAGCAAACCGGAGAGCGCCGGCGGTCGCGCCACGCCGGGCAAGTTCAGGAGGGAACGGAGAGCGTCGCCTCCCGTCCCGGGAATCCGGCTGATCTCCTTCTGTTCGAGCGTGCGCTTGACGACCTCGCGAGGGGGCTTCTTGCCATGCACCTCCACTTCCACCACCGGTTCGTTGGACGTATCGGAGGAGGGCGCAGCGGCGGCGAGTGCTTCGGGCGCCAGTCGGTCAACGACTTGCGCCTCTTCACCCGGCTTCAGGTCGACGCTCGAATCGTGGGCCAGCTTCCCGGGCGCGACCACACTGAGGCGATACGTCCCCGGCGCGAGACCGTCGATGCGCCAGCCGCCGGTGGCGTCCGTCGCGATCGTCCGCTCGCCGCCTGCTGGATCTTTCACGGAGACCGTCGCTCCAGCGATTGGCTCGCCGCCCGGCTGCCCGACTACGCGGCCCGAGAGCACCGCCGGCGGCGGCGCAAACTTGTAGACGATGCGGGTCCGCGCGGCGACAGGCTTGCCGTCGCGGATTGCAGGCTCAAACTCGAGGGCTTTCGCCGCCGCAAGCGCTGCCTCGTCGAAACCGTGACCCACCGGCTTTTCGACCGAGGCATTCGTTACAGCCCCCGCCGCGTCGACGGTGATTATGACCGGGACTTCGACGGTCTCGCGGAAGCCTTCGTCCAGGGCCTGTCTTGGGTACGCGGCTCCCTCGCTTTTCTTCGCGACGGGCATCGTTACGGCGTGAGAAGGACTGGGGCCGGGCGCGGCGCCGGAGCTCTGCGCGTGCACACGCGCGGAGCCAACGAGCACCACGAGCCCGACGACCCGCGAAACGAAGCGATGAGGGCGCGGCGTGCGCATCGCGCAGCCACGGCGATTAGCCGAGGATCGCCGTGGCGCCAAGGTGCGCGAGCGGGAAAAACAGATCCTAGGGGTTTCCCGTTGAAGGATCGAGAATCAGTCGGCCATCGTGCCTGCGGTGGTGAAAGTTGAACATGGGGGCCAAAGTGCCTGCTCTCGCGTCGAACGACTGGTTGCCAAGGCGGCCGAGCGACCAGTTGTCTTCGATGAATCGCAGGATCGATGTCTGGTCCGTGATGGCGTGGTCGACGAAGTTTCTCTTGGCAAACGGTGAGATGACCAGAAGCGGCAAGCGCGGGCCGTAGCCGCAGCGCCCCTGGAACGCTCCCTCCGGTGCAGTGCCGCAATGACCCGGACCGGTAATACCGTCCTCCGACGTATTCGATTGGCTGACGATCGGCGGCATGACGTGGTCCGCGTAGCCGTCGGAATCGTCGTACGCAATGATGACAGCCATCGATTTCCACTGAGGAAGCGCCTGCAAGTGGTTGAGCGTCGCGACCACGAACTGTTGCTCGAGGAGCGGGTCGGAGTAGGCCGCGTGTCCATCCTGGTAGCCGGGGGCCTTGAGGAACGTGACGGCGGGCACGTTGCCCGCGTCGGCGGCAGCCCAAAAGTCAGTCAAGTCGTACTGGTGATTGGCCTGGTCGGTTTTGCCCACCATGTCGGCGGAGCTGGGCGGCAAGTGATGGGGGTTCGCCGTCTGCGTGTAGTACTGGAATGGCTCGTGGTGCGGGATGTAATCGCCCTTGGGCTTGCCATTCGAACCTATGTGCGTGGCCCCGCACTTCGCCTTGCCGTTGAGGACGGCCGTCGGCGCGACCCCGCCTTGAAACCAGCCCCAGGTGATGCCTTTGCTGTTGAGCAAGTCGCCCACGTTGGTGCCGTTCATCGCGACGACCTCGCGAGTCGAGCAATCGTCGAAGCGCGGCTGCGGGTCGCCGATGACGGAGCCGAGGATCGTGTCGCCCGCGATATCGACGTCCGAGCCGTGGGTCTGGCCGGAGACCAGGTTGAGAGCGCCCGGGGTCGAGGGCCCGAACGTGGTGTTGAAGCTATTGTCGCTCATGGCAAAGTGCTGCGCGTAGTTCCAGAACGCAGTCACGGTGTTGCCGTCGAAGTAGCTCATCACCTGGGCCGGATCGCAGCCGGCGCCGCCGTTGGCGGTAAACTGCAAGAACTTGTCGGCCAAACCGTTGTCGTAAGCCTGCTGCTCCGCGAGGTACTCGTGGCTCTGGTCGCACTGGGTCACCGCGCTTCGGTCGACGCGCGACGGATTGACTCCATTGGGATTGCTCGTGAGCAGAAACTCGGTCAGGCCGTTTACCGTGGGTGTGCCCGCCTTGGCGTGAAACTCGGGCTCTCCGGCCGGGTTTGCCGCGACGGGATACGTGCCGAAGTAGTGGTCGAACGAAACGTTCTCCTGGAAGATGACGACCAGATGCCGAATCGGCATCGCAGTATCTCCCAGGTCTTGCGGGTCCTGGCCCTCGTCGTCGGATTCGTCTCCCTCGCCGGCCGTCGCAATCGGCTGGGCAATCGGCTGGCGAACTGTGGCCGTCAGACTCGAGACACCGGGAGACGGCGGGCTGCCGTCGGTGGAACTACACGCCGCTGCGAGAATTGGCACACACACAATGGAAAAAGTTGCGCGAAATCGCATGGAGCCTCCGTTTTGGTGGGGAGGCTCCAGGTACCCGACCGCCGTGGCGTGTAGGTGAATTCACGTTGGCGATCGCGTCAGGTTGTGTGTCGCAGATGGCAAGAAGTTGTTGCTACGGTGTTCCCCTAGTTCGCCCTCCGGTATTCACTGTAGTTGGCAAGTCTTGGGGGGGTGCCGTTCGGCGACCGTTGACGACTCGCAAATGTCGGTGATAGCGGTACTTTCTGGGATCAATCGCGCTTGGAAGGAGAGGGGCGCATGACGAAGAGCGAACTCATCGATGCGCTTGCGTTGCGGCGGACGGACCTGACCAAGGCGCGGGCCGAGCTCGTCGTCAACTGCGTGTTCGACGCGATGATCGAGGCCTTGCAGCGCGGCGAGGGAATCGAAATCCGCGGTTTCGGCAGTTTCACCGTGCGACCGTACAAGCCTTACTCAGGGAGAAACCCCCGCACGGGCCAGCCGGTAGACGTCCCCGCCAAGCGGCTCCCGTTCTTCAAAGTCGGCAAGGAGCTCAAAGAAATCGTCAATGGCAGCCGGCATCTGCCCATCACCGGCGGTAAGGACGACGACAAGTAGACCGAGCCGATTCCTGTGTCGTCCTTTCTTCCGGTAGTGCAGCAAATGGCGGTCCTAGAGAACGGGGCCGTCGATTTGCACGTGCGTTCAGAGCTTGAGCAGCGGCTCGAGGAATCGCGCCAAACGGAGCGGCCGCTGCGCGTCAAGGCGGGCTTTGACCCGACGCGACCTGATCTGCACTTGGGTCACTGCGTCCTTCTGCAAAAGATGCGGGCGTTTCAGGACCTTGGGCACACGGCGGTGTTCCTCGTCGGCGATTTCACCGCCATGGTGGGCGACCCGACCGGGCGAAACGAAAGCCGGCCGCGCCTCAGCCGCGAAGAAGTCGACCGCGCAGCGGAGACTTATTTGGCCCAAGCATTCAAGGTGCTGGACCCAAGTCGCGTGGAATTGCGCCGCAACCGCGAATGGTTGGATCGCATGACGCTCGTCGACGCAACGGAGCTCATGGCCAAGTCGACTGTTTCGCGCATGCTCGAGCGCAAGGACTTTCGCCAAAGGTTCGAAGAGGAGCGGCCCATCTACCAGCACGAGTTTCTCTATCCCCTGCTGCAAGGATACGACTCGGTGGCGCTCGATTCGGACGTCGAACTCGGCGGGACCGACCAGCTCTTTAACTTGCTCGTGGGTCGCGACCTGATGGGCAAGTACGGAAAGCGACCCCAGATCGTGATGACGACGCCGATTCTCGAAGGGATCGACGCCCGGCTCGAGGGCGGCGTCATCACGGGCAAGAAAATGAGTAAGAGCGCGGACAACTACATCGGGCTTCAGGAGCAGCCCAAGGAGATGTACCGCAAGGCCATGCAAATCGATGACTCGGTAATCTTCCGCTATTTCAAGCTCCTCTCGAAGAAGACCGCCGCGGAAATCGCCTCCCTCGAGCTCGACCGAGCCAATGGACGAAGCCCGCTGGAGATCAAAGCGCTCTTCGCGCGAGAGATTGTCGAGCGCTTTCACGGCGCGGACGACGCCGAGCGGGCGGCGCGGGAATTCGACCGCGTCTACGCAGGAGATGCGCCTCCCGAGCACGTCGAGGTCAAAAGCGTCCGCGCCCTGACTGGCACGGCCGAGCTTGCGTGGGCGCTCAAGCAGACGGGGCTCGTGGCGTCCACCAGCGAAGGACACAGACTCATCGCCCAGGGCGGAGTCGAGATCGACGGGAAAAGAGCCACAGACCCCAAGATGCGTCTCTTGCCAGGGAGCGAGCACTTGGTGCGCGTCGGCTCCAAGAATCGCCGCTTCGCACTCATTCGTGTCGTCGCGTGAATAACGCGCTATCCAGGGAATATCACGCTATACGAGACGCTATAGAGGACCACCCGGAGCATCGCAGCATTGACCGGCCTGCACGGTAATGGTAGCGGAGCCGGCTCGTTTGCGTTTTCGCCATGTCCATGACTCGCCCCGTTCGCACTGGCTCCCCCGCCGTCGCTGCATCGTCCCGCGCACCCGCTTCCTCCGCGGCTGGAAAGCCCCGGCGCAAACGGGGCGCACCGGCTTCGGACGTGGTTGAGGCGCCGCCCGCAGCGCCCCAGCCCGAACCGGCACGGCCCTCCCGTCCGGCCATGCCAAGCGGATACATTCCGCCACCGCTGTCGCTGGCGCCGACGCCGCTTTTCAAGGTCGGGGACAAAGCCGTGCACCCGGCCCACGGGGTCGGCGAGGTCACGGCAATCGAGCAGCGCGAGATCGCTGGCACAAGCACCGTTTTCTACATTCTGCGCATCCTCGATAACGGCATGAAAGTCATGGTGCCCAAGACCGCTGCATCGCAAGTGGGTCTTCGCGGCATCATGAGCGACGCGGAAGCGAACGGCATCCTTTCCACGATGCGGGCAAGAGAAGTTGCGGTCGACGTGCAACCGTGGAGCCGCCGCTTTCGCGTCTACACCGAGATGATCAAGAGCGGCTCCGCCGTCGAGATTGCCAAAGTGCTGCGCGACATGAATCGGCTCAAGTTCGACAAGGAACTCTCGTTCGGCGAGCGGCGATTGCTCGATCAGGCGCGAAGCCTGTTGCTCAAGGAGCTCGCCTTCGCGAAGAAGAAGACGGAAGTCGAGATGGCCGAGGAGATTCGCAAGATCTTCACGGCGTGACGTTCCCAAGAGAAGAGGCCGGACACACTGAGCGCCCGCTCGGCGGCCGGCGTTTCGGTGCTCAGAGGCGGCGGGGCCC
>WNFJ01257861.1_pt2 | contig 12650 bp, 12 predicted proteins | sample 5400461 | NCBI WGS metagenome assembly WNFJ01 (sample SAMN13153349, study PRJNA577476) | soil metagenome | isolation source: 115 cm saprolite on Douglas fir-dominated hillslope | place: USA:California | collected 2013-09-17 | reverse complement strand
GGCGCGCGAGGAGGCGCCGTTTCGGGACACGAAAGATCTCGCCGTTCGTGCCGAGCTCCGCACCGATCAGGCCGACGCGCTCGCCGAGGCGGGGGCGCTCGATTTGATTGCGAAAGGCCGCCGTCAGGCGATGTGGAAAGTGCGCGCGCCGAGCGGGGGCGAGCTCTTCGCGCGAGCCAGGCCGAACGAGCCCGACGTCGTCCTTCCACGGCTCGCCAAGGTCGAGCAGCTTCGCTTCGACTACGCGAGGCTCGGCCTCTCGGTCGACGATCACCCCATGCGCCACCTTCGCACTCGCGCGCGAAAACGCGGCGTCGTCACGAGCCGCGAGCTCTTTCACATCGAGCACGGGACGAACGTGAAGGTGGCGGGGTTGGTCCTCTCGCGACAGCGCCCCATGACGGCGAGCGGCGTCGTGTTCATCACGCTCGAGGACGAGACGGGGATGGTGAACCTCATCCTGACGCCCGACGTCTTCGATCGCTCGTATCCGCTCGCCGTGAACGCGCGGCTCGTCCTCGCACAGGGCAAGGTCGAGCGCACACCTCCCCGCCCGAAACAGGGGGAGCACCCGGTCATTCACGTGCTCGTGAGTCAACTCGAGGCACTCGAGCTCCCAGGGGGGCTCGAAGCGCGCTCGCGCGATTTTCGCTGAACGGCGCCTCGGGAACGACGCGCCGTAGGACGCTTTAGCGGTCGCCTCGGCGCCCGCGATCGCCGCGGTCGCGGCCACCGCCGCCACCACGACCCCCGCCGCCGCCGCCGCCGCCGTGCCGGCCACCGCCGCCACCGCCGCCGCCACCCCCGAAGCCGCCGCCTCCGCCGCCACGAGGCTCGCGCTCGCGCGCCTCGTTGACGGCGAGCGTGCGCCCGTCGAGCGTTTTGCCGTGGAGCTCCGTGATGGCCGCCTGCGCGTCCTTCTCGCTGCCGAACTCGACGAACGCGAACCCGCGCGGCTGTCCGGTCATGCGATCGGTGACGATGCTGACGCTCACGACTTCGCGCCCACCGGCGGCGCACGCCTCACGAAGACCAGCTTCGTCCGTATGATACGAGAGATTCCCTACGTAAACGCGAGTTCCCATTCTCTTTCGCTCCCGAAATTGCCTCTTAGCTGCGAGTTCTCCCGGGAACGATCAACTGCCGTGCACCGGAATACGGCTTCATGTCCAGAATCCGTGGCCCCAAGATTACCCCGACCTGACCGTCATGCCACCTGCTCTTCACGTCTATCTCGTTCTTGCGTCGGGGCGCCACTCCGACGTTGGGCCGATTCGTTGACTTTCACGCTCACGATCCTTGAAATTCCGGGTTCTTGCATGGTCACGCCATACAGGACGTCACACGACTGCATCGTCCGTTTCACGTGCGTGATGAGGATGAACTGCGAGCGATCGGTCATTTCTCGGACGAGTTCGTTGTACCGGGCCACGTTGGCCTCGTCGAGCGGCGCGTCGACTTCGTCGAGGATACAGAAGGGCGACGGCTTGTGTTGGAAGATCGCAAAGATGAGCGAGACGGCCGTCAGCGCCTTCTCGCCGCCGCTCATCAGCTCGATGTTGCCGAGCTTCTTGCCGGGAGGCTGGGCCACGATTTCGACGCCCGTTTCGAGCAGGTCCTCGGCGTTGGTGAGATGGAGCTCGCCGCGACCGCCGTGGAACATCTTCGGAAACAGCACTTTGAAGCGCTCGTTGATCGAGTCGAACGTCTCGCGAAAGAGCTTCCTCGATGTTCGGTTCATCTGCGCGATGGCGCGGCGCAGGTCCTCGAGGGCTTTCTCGAGGTCGGCTTTTTGTTCAGTGTAGAACACGAGGCGCGCCTTTTCCTCGGCATGCTCGCGCGTGGCGTCGAGGTTCACGGGTCCCATCCGATCGATGAGGTGTGACAGCTCGGAGATGCGCTGCCCGTGCTCTTCGTCGGGCGAGGGGAGCATGTGGTAGTCGCCCACGACCCGCACGAGTTCGAGTCCGCGGAATTTCTCGCGCACCGAGCCGAGCAAGTGACCGCGGTTGATGTCGAGGCGCTCGAGAGAGCGGTCGATCGACGCGAGCATATCGCATGCTTCGGCGACGGCGGCACGAAGGCCCTTGAGCGCCGCTTCGCGTTCGCCGAGCGCCGTACGCGCTTCGTCGAACAGGCGGCGAGCCTCGGAGAGAGCGTCTTGCGCCGCGCGGGCGAGGTCGACCGCCTCGAGCAGCGACTCCTTGGTGCGCACGAGCTCCGCAGCCGTTTCGCCCGTCTGGCGAGCGACATCATCGATGTCTTCCTCGAGACGCAGAACTCTCGACGTGAGCTCGTTGAACGAACGCGAGAGGCGCTCGAACGTAGCTTTGGCCGACCCCACTTGTTCGCGCACGCGCGCCAGGCGGATTTTTTTCTCGGTGACGACCGAGAGCTGCTGGGTGACCTTCTCGCGCCACTCGGCGGCGCGCTGCATGGCCCCTTCGGCGGCGGCCTCCGTTTCCACGAGGACCTGCTCTCCCTCCGAGACCAAGCGCTCGGCTTCTGTCGCTTCGTGGTCGCCTTCGGAGAGCTTGTGGTCGATGTCCGCGAGCTCGGCCTGGACCGACCCGAGACGTTCTTCGAGCGCGGCGATTTGCTCGTCGGTCTTCTTTGCATCTTTCGTTGCCGAGGCGAGCGCGATCTCGGCCGCGTGCGCCGCCTGGCGCGCCTCGTCGAGCGCCGTGCCGAGCCCCGACATTTCGTCGCGCAGCTGCTGGTGGATGGCGACTTGAGCGTCCACGCGCTCGATGAGGTCGGCGCACGTCGTCCTGAGATCGCGCATCTCGCGCTGCTCGTCGACGAGCCCCGAGGCGACCGCATCGCTCGAGCCGCCGCTCACCCGTCCATCGGAATGAACGACCGTGCCGTCGAGCGCGACGAGCGTGCGTCCGCCCGCGTGCGGCGCGAGCTCGACGGCGATCGTCGCGGTCTCGACGAGAACCGCATCACCGATCAACGCCGCGACGAGCGCCTCGTCCTCGGGTGCGTAGGTGACGAGATCGAGCAGGGGACCCATCACGCCGGGCCCTTCCAGCGTCCGCGCCGATTTCCCGACGACGCGCCGGGGCGATTGCGGCACGACCGACGCGCGGCCTCGCTTGCCCTGCGCGAGCTCGCCGAGAAGCTCGACGGCGCGGGTCATGTCATCGACCACCACGCATTCGAGCGCGCCGCCGAGAAGGCTGGCCAGCGCGACGGTGAGCTCGCGCGGCGCCTGGATGCGATCGACGACGAGTCCGCGGAGCGTGGGATCGCCCGTTGCCACGAGGTACTTGACCCCGTCGCCCATGCCCTCGAGCCGCTCGCGCATGTCCTCGAGGGCCTTGAGCCGCCCGCGCTGCTGCGCGAGCGACGCGCGACGCGTCTCGAGCTCTGTCTCGCTGTCGAGAAGCCCTTGGCGAAGATCGGCGAGTCTTTGCTCGAGCTCGACTTTGCGCGCGGTCGCCGCCTCGCGATCGGCCTCGAGCGCTGCCACCTGCCCCGTGAGCCCGCCGCGGTGCGCGTCGAGCTCTTCGTGCCGGGCGGCCAGCCCCACGACGGCTTCGCCGAGCTTCTCTTTTCGCACGCGCATTTCGTCGGTCCGCCTGACCAAGCCGGTCAACTTGGCGCGCGCGGCCGCGACCTGCGACGCCGCCGTGCTGGCTCGCGAGCGGAGCTCGCCGAGAACGGCGTCGGCCGTGCGTTCCTCGCCGCGAAGCTCTTCGAGCCGCTCGTGCTCGGCGAGAGCGATTTCGGCTTCCCTCGCTTCTTCCGATTCGAGCCCGGCGAGCGCGGTCTTGATGTCGCCGCATTCGGTCTCGAGCGCTTGGGCTTTCGAGCGAAGATCGCCTTGTTCGGTTCGCGCGGTGGCGAATCGCTCGTCGAGATGACCGAGGCGGTCCTTGTGCCGCGCGATCTCCGCTTCGAGCGCGCGAACCTGGTTGTCCTTCGCGAAGGCATCGTTCTGCGCACGCTCGGCCGTGCCCTCGAGCTCGAACGCTGCGACGCGCCTCGCCTCGAGCTCGGTCTCGGCGGCGTCGAGTGCCGTCTTGGCTGCGTCGACTCGCTGGACCGACGTATCCTTTTCGACCACCCAGAACTTTTCGGTGGCGATGATCTCGAGAAGCTGGTGCGAGGCTTGATGAAGCATGAGCTGCTCGAGCTCGCTTCGGTAAGCGACGTACCGTTCGGCTTTGGCGGCCTGACGTTGAAGCGAAGCGACGCTCCGCTCGAGCTCGCCCACGCGGTCGCCGACGCGCAAGAGGTTTTGCTCAGTGAGCTCCATCTTGCGTTCGGAGGCCTTCTTGCGGCTCTTGTACTTGGTGATGCCCGCCGCTTCTTCGATGAGCGTGCGGCGATCTTCGGGACGCGCGGAAACGATGAGCCCGATCTTGCCCTGCTCGACGATGCTGTAGGCCTTGCTTCCGACGCCGGTCCCGAGAAAGACGTCGACGACGTCCTTCAAGCGGACTTCGGTCTTGTTGAGCAGGTACTGGCTGGTCCCGTCGCGGTAGAGGCGGCGGGNAAGGGATGCGGCCTGCTCGAGATCGGAGTTGTCGAACGTGAGGGTCACCTCGGCCATGCCGTGGGGGCCGCGGCTTTCGGAGCCGTTGAAGATGACGTCCTCCATCGACTTGCCACGCAGATGCTTCGCGCTCTGCTCCCCCATGCACCAACGGATCGCGTCGACGATATTGGACTTTCCGCAGCCGTTCGGGCCGACGATCGCCAGCACGTCATGGTCGAAATGGATGGCCGTGCGATCGACGAACGACTTGAAGCCGGAGATCTCGAGCTTTCGAATGTGCATGAGCCCTCAGTTGACGTGACGTACGACCATGCCACGTATGGTCACGTCTTTCAGTGCTACCGACGAGGCGGCGATTTCGCAAGGGAAATCAGACGAACTCGGCGAAACGAGCATCCCTCCTTTGGAGGGATGCTCGTTTCGTGACCGGGCGCCGTCGTCTCCTTGGCAAGCCGATTCGAGGGGCCGCGAGAAGGGGTGAGGACTCATGCTGACGCGGGCGAAAGTCTTGACAGGGAAGCTCGACGACCGTAACCCGCAAAGGCACTGATCCTCCCGTGGGAGGGCCGGGTCAAGTTTTCTGCTGAATTCGCTTTTCTGCTGTAGCGAGTGCCGAGGAGCCATTGCCGACCTACGATTATATTTGCACGAAGTGCCGCAACGCCTGGGAGCTCGAGCAACGAATCGTTGAAGATCCCGTGCGCAAGTGCCCGAAGTGCGGCGCGAACACGGCCAAGCGACAGATCAGCAGCGGCGCCGGCTTCATCCTCAAAGGGGGAGGCTGGTACGCCGACGGCTATGGCTCGAAGAAAAGCTCGAGCAGCGAATCCAAGTCGGACGACAAGCCAGCGAAAACAGAAACCAAAGCAGAGACGAAGACCGAAACTGCCGGGGCGCCTTCCAAGGTGGAGACGAAAGACGCAGGGTCCGGTGGCAGCTCGACTTCCGGTGACGCGAAGAGCCCGAAAAAGAGCGACAAGAAGGCCGGCGCCGCCTGACAGACAATGTCCGACGCGAGGTTGCTTGCCTCGCGTGTGTGCGGTACATGCGTTCAGTATGAAGGAACGACGGCCGGACTTCGAACGTGACAGGGATCGCATCCTCGGCTCGCGCGCTTTTCGGCGCCTCGCCGGCAAAACGCAGGTGGTGGCCCTCCCGAGCGAACCCCTCGTTCGCACCAGGCTCACGCACACCCTCGAGGTGAGCTCGATCGCGCGCAAGATCGGGCGTGGGCTCTCCGAGCCCCGCGTGCGCGACGCCCTGGTCGAGGCCATCGCCCTCGGTCACGATCTCGGCCATCCGGCGTTCGCGCACGCCGGCGAGAAGGCGCTCGCGTCGGTCGTGCCGGGCGGCTTTCATCATGCGGCGCATGGAGTGCGGGTGGTGACCGTTCTCGAGCCGGGGCTCGATCTCGCTCCTGAAACGGTCGAGGGCATTCTCAAGCACTCGAAAGGGCGAGCGGGCGCGGTGTTCGGACGGGGCGGGGGCCTCGGGTCCGTCACCCGCGAGGCGCTGGTCGTCCGAGCTGCCGACATCTACGCCTACGCGTGCCACGACCTCGATGACGCCTACTTGCTCGGTCTTTTGCATCGCCACGACGTTCCGTCGCGTGTTGTCGCGATCTTGGGCACCGAGCCCGACGAGGTGCGGCGCGTTCTGGTCGATCGAACCATCGCATCGAGCAACGCGCGCGGCGACGTGTCGCTCGAGGCCGAGGCCGAGGCGGCGCTCGGCGATCTTCGGGCCTTCCTGTTCGAGCGGCTCTACGAGGCTCGGCGCATCAGCAGCCAAACGGCTTGCGTTCACACGATCGTCGAATGGATGTGGGGGGTAGCGTGCGAGAGGCCGCGGGATTTTTGTGCCGTCGTTGCACGCCTGGGCTTGTCGTCCTCGTGGGCGCAAGAGGGCACATGTGCCCCAATTGATTTCGTCGACGCGTTCGCGGCCATGACCGATCGTCAGGTGCTCGACGCGTGCCGGTCGCTCCGTCCGCCAGCCAAAGTGACATCGCACAAATCCTGGGCCAGTCGACCACCGGCTGTTTTTCGAATGGAGGGCTCGTGACAGGCGGGGCTCGCGGCACTACCCTAATGTCTCGATGAGCGATCGCCGCCGAGAGGTCGAAGAGATTCGCCGCCAGATGGCAGAGGCGGACGCGGAGATCCTGCGCGGGCTGCAGAAGCGGGCGCAGCTCGCTCGGCAGATCGGCACGCTCGGATCGGTTGCGCCCCTTTCGCCCGTCACCGAGCGCGAGCATCTCGCGCTCCTCGAAAAAACGGCCGCCGACGAGCTGCCGGGCGAAGTCGTACGCGCGGTGTTCCGCGAGGTTCGCGCGGCGACGGCACCGCTCGAGCGCGCCGCGCGCGTCGCTTACGTCGGGCCCGAGGGAGGATTCGCCCACGTCGGCGCGCAGCGGCAGTTCGGAATGGGCGGAACGCTCACCGCGCTCGAGTCGGTCGAGCTCGCGATCGACGAAGTCGCGCGCGAGCGAGCTGACTTCGCGGTCATTCCGTTCGAATCGTCCGTCGAGGGCCCTCTGCAAACGTCGGTCGAAGCGCTGTCCGCGACCGATCTTTCTCTCGCGGCCAAGATCGAGGTCCTTGCCACGCTCAGCGTGATGGGGCGCGCGGCCCACGCGTCCGAGATCGAAAAGCTCTACGCGTATGCCGCAGACCGCCTCGATTGCCAGCACTACGTCGCGCAGCATCCGCGTGCGGTGGTCGTCGACGTGCGCTCGCCGGTCGTCGCATGCCAGATGTGCGTGCAGGATCCGTTGGGCGCCGCGATCGTGGCCGAGGGAGTGGGACTCCAGGCCGGGCTCGTCGCCGTCGAGACGAACGTCGGCGACAGGGCCGACCTTCGCGTTCGCTACGGCATCATTTCCACGCGCCCCACGCAGCGCTCCGGCGACGACTCGACGGCGCTCCTTTTCGGTGTCCACGACGCGCCGGGTGCGCTCTTCGACGTGTTGAAGCACTTCGCCGAGCGCGGCATCAACCTGAAAACGATCCACTCGAGGCCGCGGCAGGGCGAGAACTGGAACTACCTCTTTTACGTCGAGGTATCGGGGCACGTGACCGATCGCGCGGTCATCACGGCGCTCGAAGAGATCAAGCGCGAAGCGAAGCTCCTCAAGGTTCTCGGGTCCTTTCCTTCGTGTTAGATCTCGAGGGATGAAGGGCTCGGGCACAGCGCAGTATCGTTGCGCCCACTCAAGCTGACCGGACAGGCGCAACTTTGCTCGGGAGAGCGGACTGGCAATCGCCTCGCGGCCCCTGTTGCTCGGAGCGTGACGCTTCCGGTCTCGCCGGGTCGTTACCTGGCCAAATCAGCCGCAATTGCTGATCGTGATCTGCTGCGGCCAAAGACTGCCAAAGTCGTGGCGGTCCTCGCGCTCGCACTCTCCCTCGCGGGCTGTCCGCACAAGGATGGCAACAGCGTCGTCGTGACGGCCGAGGGCACGAGGCTCTCGTCGCAGGCGATCGATCAAGATCCGCTCGCGCTCCTTCCGGCCAACCCCATCGTGCTCGGATGGGCCAACACCCAAGCGTTCTACGCCTCGCCGCTCGGCGGCGAAGTCGACCGGCTTGCCGCGAAGTACGTCCCGATCGGGCAAGAAGCGGGCTTCGTGCCGCAGCGCGATTTGCGCACGCTCGTTGGTGGCGTGTATTCGCTCGCGGGAGCCGATGCAGTTGCCGTCGCCCAAGGAGATTTCAGGCCCGACTTGATCCAGGCGTCGGCCGACCGAACGACGTCTACACGGCCGGCAACATCGGCTTCACGGTGGTGACCACGCACACGATGCTCGTCGGCAACGAGACGGGCATGCGGCGCGCGCTCGACCGGATACGCGACGGCCGCGTGCGGCGCGAAGTGCCCGAGTGGATGACGAAGCTGATGCAGAATCCGCAGGCGCAGATGGTGTTCGCGGGCGATCTTGCGAACCAGCCTCACGTAGCTGCAATGGCCAAGACGGCGCCGTTTTTGAACGGGCTCATGAACTTTCGCATTCTCGGCAATTTTCAGCCTCCGGGCGTCAACTTCGCCGGCACGCTTTCCTACCCGGATGCGGCGAGCGCCGCGGCGGGGGCGAACTCGCTCCGCGGAATGGGGCAGATGGCGGGCGCGATGAACGTGCTCGCGATGTTCGGCCTGGGCTCACCGCTCAAAGACTTGCAGGTGCAAAACCAGGACGCCGACGCGACGTTCGTCGCGGCGCTCGACGGGCAAGCGCTCGTACGCTTGCTCGGTCTGCTCTGAGCCGACTCCGTGCGTCGATGGGCGTCGTCCATGACTTGATCGTCGTACCGCCAGCGCGTCCGCTCGCGGGCAGCGTGCCTGCACCGCCCGATGACGCCATCGGCACGCTCGCGCTTCTTTGCGCCGCGATGGCCGAAGGAACGAGCGAGGTGGCGCGGATTTCGGAGACGGGTGACGCGGCTGCCATGGCGCGCGCGCTCGGGGAACTTGGCGTTGCCATCGAATGGGACGCCCGAAAGACGGCAAGGGTGCGCGGGGTCGGTCTCTTTGGGCTTGGCGCGTCCGATGCGCCGAAGGGACCGATCGACTGCGGCGGTTCGGCGAGGGCGATGCGGCTTCTCGCAGCGGTCCTCGCCGCGTATTCGCGCGAGACCGTCCTGTCGGGCGACGCGGCGGTGCTTGCGACGGATATGGCGTACGTCGTCGGCGTGCTTCGCCGGCGCGGCGCCGTGATCGAGGGGGAGTTGTCCGGCGCTCGCCCGGGCAGAGTCATGGCGCCTTTGCGGGTCGGCCCGCTCGATCCGCGTCGCGGGCTCTCGGGCACCGAAGAGGACCTGGCAATGGGGGCTTCGGAGGTGAAAGGGGCGCTGCTCTTGTCGGGCCTTTTCGCCGATGAGCCGACGTTCGTGCGTGAAGGGATCGCGTCGCCCGACCATGCCGAGCGGATGCTCGATGCGCTCGACGTTCCGATCGAAGCTGCGGGCCCCATCGTTCGGCTCGACGTGAACGATTGGTCCGGCAAGCTGGGCGCATTTGCGGCCGATGTTCCAGGCGATGTTTCCGGCGCGGCCATCCTGCTGGCGGCGGCGACGCTGGTGCCGGCGAGCCGGGTGTACGCGCGCGCGACGGGGCTCAACGTCACCCGCAGGGGCACCCTCGACGTGATTCGGCAGATGGGCGGAGCGATCGCCTGGGAGGTCCATCGCACGGCGCTCGGCGAACCCGAAGGCGTGGCGTGCGCGAACCACGCGCCGCTGGTTGGCATCGGTCTCTCGGGGGAAAATCTCGTGCGAGCACGCCGCGAGCTTCACCTGGTCGCCGCGCTTGGCGCGAGGGCGCGAGGCAGAACCGAAATGGCAGGGCTCGGCGCACTCCTCGGTCCGCTCGCCGAGTCGACCATCGGGCCGCTCCTCGCGCTCCTACGCGCATTCGGCGTCGATGCCGAGAAGGCGGGCGACGGCCTCGTCATCGAGGGCAGGCCCGAGGGCCCGCTCATAGCGGCGGACGTCGAGGCGGGTGACCCGGGGCTGGCCGTCACGGCCACGCTCCTCGGCCTGGTGGCCGGCGGTGCGTCGCGGGTGAGGGACGTCGATGCGCTGGCACGTCGGTTCCCGCGGTTTGCCGGCACGCTTCGCGCGCTCGGCGTCGACGCGCGCATCGAAGAAAGAACGGTGTAAGCTGCTGCCGCGATGGCACGCTTGCGACCCGTCGTTGCGATCGATGGCCCCGCCGGAGCGGGCAAGAGCACGGTCGCGCGCCGCCTCGCCGCCCGCCTCGGCTTCACGCTCGTCGATACCGGTGCGCTCTACCGCGCCGTCGCGCTCGCCGCCCGCCGCGCAGGCCTCGCGTGGGACGACGAGGACGAGGTCATCGCCGTCGCGCGGCGCATCGTCGAGGCGCGCGCGCTCGAGCTCCTGCCCCACGCGGAGAAGGGCGTTCGCGTCGTTCTCGACGGCGAGGACGTGAGTGACGCGATTCGTGCCGCCGACATGGGCATGGGGGCCAGCCGCGTCTCGGCGATCGGCGGCGTGCGCCAAGCGCTGTTCGATCTGCAGCGCTTGGCCGGCGAGAACGGCGGCGTCGTGCTCGAGGGACGCGACATCGGGACGATCGTGTTCCCCGATGCGGAGCTGAAGTTCTACCTCACGGCCGCTGCCGAAGTGCGCGCCCGACGTCGCTATGACGAGCTCGTCGCGCGCGGCGAGCTCGTCGATTACGAGAAGACGCTCGAAGAAGTGAAGACCCGCGACCAGAAAGACACGATGCGCCCCATCGCGCCGCTGCGCCAAGCCGAAGATGCGGTTCTCATCGATTCTTCCGGCCGGACGATCGACGAGGTCGTCGACGAGATGGCCCGCAGCGTGGCGGCGCGAACCGGCGCTTGATGTCGCGCGTCCTCGCGCTCGCGCTCGGAATTGCCCTGTTGGCGCCCGCCTGCAAAACCCCCTTGCCCGCGAAGCGAGCCTCCGTCCGGAAGATCGAACCGCGCGAGCCCGCGGAGTTTCTGCCGAACGATCTCGATTTCGTCGTGCGCATCGACGCCGCCCGCTTGCGAAAGGAGCCCGCCATCGACGAAGCGGCGCGCGGTTTCGCAAAGGCGGGGGGATCGAACATGCTTCGCGCCATCGTTCCGTCGCTCGCGCGATCGCGCGCGATCTTCGTCGGCGCTCGGTTCATGCCCGACGGGTTTCACGGTGACGGCGTCGTCGCGATCGACAGGAGCCCGCCGGACGAACCGAACGAACAAGGCCCTCTCGACGCATCCTTTCACCGCATCGAGCCGAGCGGTGTAGGCTTCGCGATCTTCGAACGGGCGACGGATGCGCGCGACGAAGCCGCGCTCGAAGTCGAGCTCGAAAAAGGCGGCATCGTGCTCGCGACGCTCGCCGAGGCGGATGCCGTTCTGCGCGTCGCGCGTCTCGGCTCCGACGCCGATCGACTCGATCCGCCGGCGCGCGGGCTCGCCTCGTTCGTCGGCAAGTCGTCGGGGCCGCCGGCGGGCGCGGCCATTCTCGAACGAATGGCCCGGGGCCTTCAGCGCTACACCGGCGTCGTCGAGGGCGGCGACGCGATCCACCTCGAGGCCGAGCTTGTCTACACGACGGCCGAGGCCGCGGCCGAGGCTGCTTCGGTCGCCCGTTCCATTTTGGCCCGGCTGGCCGATTCGACGGGCCCCCTACGATCGCTGTCTGATTCCGTGAAGTTAGCGAACGAGGCTGAAGTCGTACGCCTGCGCGCGGCGGTCCCTTTTGCGCTTATCGCAAACGCGCATTAACATGGGGTCGCCCCCGGGAAGCGCCTTGCCCAGCGGTCCGGGCGTTTGACTCGGCATCGTTCTTGCGGTACTGCGGCCCGCCTCGACGCGGCGCACGCGGTGGGCAGCGCGCCGCCATGCGCGCGGAGATTCTACGGAAAGAGGAACCAAAGTTGACGATGACGACCCAAGACACCAGTTCAAGTTCTGAAAACTTCGCAGCCCTCTTCGAGGCAAGCCTCGCGGAAGGGGACCTCGGCCGCGAAGGAGAAATCGTCACTGGCGTCGTCGTGCAAGTCGGACGCGACTCGGTCGTCGTCGACATCGGGGGCAAGAGCGAGGGTGTAATCCCGCGCAACGAGTTCGCCGGCACGGGCGGCGAGATCAACGTGAAGGCCGGCGACAAGGTCGACGTCTTCATCGAGAGCCGCGAGAACGACGACGGCCTGGTCACCTTGTCCAAGGAAAAAGCGGACAAGATGAAGGTCTGGGATGAGATCTCGAGCGCGTGCGAGCGCGACGAGCTCATCGAGGGGACCATCTCCCAGCGCGTGAAGGGCGGCCTTTCGGTCACCATCCGCGGCGGCGTGAAGGCGTTCCTCCCCGGGTCTCAGGTCGATCTTCGGCCCATCCGCAACTTGGACAAGCTCATCGGGCAGACCTACCAATTCAAGGTCATCAAGTTCAACAAGAAGCGCGGCAACATCGTCCTGTCGCGGCGCGTGCTCCTCGAGAAGGAGCGCGACGAGATGAAGGCCAAGACGCTCGAAACCCTCCAGGAGGGCATGACCGTCAAGGGCACCATCAAGAACATCACCGAGTACGGCGCCTTCGTCGATCTCGGCGGCATCGACGGCCTGCTTCACATCACCGACATGAGCTGGGGCAGAGTCAATCACCCGAGCG
>WNFJ01099029.1_pt1 | contig 12650 bp, 9 predicted proteins | sample 5400461 | NCBI WGS metagenome assembly WNFJ01 (sample SAMN13153349, study PRJNA577476) | soil metagenome | isolation source: 115 cm saprolite on Douglas fir-dominated hillslope | place: USA:California | collected 2013-09-17 | reverse complement strand
TCTGCGAGCGAATCGAGGAGGCTTTCCTGGGGCTGGCCGGTTGCGAACGGCGCGTAATACTTCCGGTTCGCCTCTTCGTAAAGGAAGATGGACACGATGTCCGCGCCCGAGGCGTGCTGCATGTCGGCGACCACGCCGCGAAGTACGGCTGCCAGCCCTGAGGCCGTCTCCAGCTGGGGATGCATCCTCCGCATCATAGGTCTCTGAAAACGCCCCACCCCCGGTGGCCGGCGACTTCCGGCGCCGGCCATACACCTCGGCCCGAATATCCCCGCCCGTCGCTCCGCAGGCGCGACTGGGTGAACCTGAACGGCGAATGGGACTTCGGCGCGGGGCCTGCGCGGAGATTCGACCGGCGCATCGTCGTGCCTTTTGCTCCGCAGTCCGTGGGACGAGGCCGACATCGTGTGGTACCGCAGGCGCTTCGATGTCGCGCGCGCGCCCGCGCTGCTGCTCCACTTCGGCGCGGTCGACCATCGCGCCACCATCTGGGTGAACGGGGAAGAGGTTGCGCGCCACGAGGGCGGGCACACGCCATTCTCGGTCGACATCGCGGCGGTGGTGAGAGAGCACGACAACGAGCTCATCGTCCGCGCCGACGACCGAGTCGGTGACAAGTCGCTCCCGCGCGGCAAGCAGCGCACGGAAGGAATGGGAGCGCCGTGGTTCTACACGCCGACCACCGGCATCTGGCAGACCGTGTGGCTCGAGCCGCTGCCCGAACGCAGCATCGAGTCGCTGCGGGTCAAACCCGACCTCGGGTCGGGGTCAGTCGGTTTCGAGACCGCGGGCGATGGCGCCAACGAGGTGATCGCAACGTTCGAAGGCCGGCGCGTCGGCCGCTGGAGCGGTGACGCGAATGCGGGAACCATCGCGCTGGGGGAGGTTCACCCGTGGAGCCCTGAGCACCCCAATCTTTACGGGCTCGACGTGCGCTCCGAGTCAGACCATGTATCGAGCTACTTCGGGCTGCGGAGCATCGATGCGAAACAGGGCCGTTTCTGGCTCAACGGCGAACCTTACATTCAGCGACTCGTGCTCGACCAGGGTTACTTCCCCGGCGGCCTTCTCACCGCGGCGTCCGATGACGACCTCCGTCGCGACATCGAGCTTGCCAAGAGCATTGGGTTCAACGGCGCTCGCAAGCACCAGAAGGTCGAGGATCCGCGCTGGCTCTACTGGGCGGACACGCTTGGGTTCCTGGTGTGGGGCGAGATGGCCAATTTCCACGAACCGTCACACGAGGCCGAGCAGCGGCTGGAGGCCGAGTGGCGCGAGCGGGTCTTGCGGGACCGCGACCATCCCTCGATCGTGGCCTGGGTGCCGGTCAACGAGACCATGGGATTGCAGCGGCTGGGCGCGGACGCGCTCGCGGAATTTCTGATGCGCGTCAGCCGGCTCACGCGTGAGCTCGACGGCGAGCGGCTCGTGATGTCCAACGACGGCTGGCAGCACACCCTCAGCGACCTCTGCACGCTGCACGACTACGCTCCCGCGGGTGTCCTGCGCACGCGCTACTCGAACCTCGAGTCCGCGCTGGATGCCGGCGCCCGCGAGCACCCGCCGTATGTGCCCGGCTACGCCTATCGCGGCGAGCCCGTGGTCGTCAGCGAGTTCGGCGGAGTCGCCCTCGCGGACGACGGCGGGTTCGGGTACACGCAAGCGGACGGCGGCGAGCGGCTGCTGGACACATACCGGGAGATGGTCGAGGCGTTCATGCAGCCAGGACCGGTCGAGGGCTTCTGCTACACGCAGCTCACCGACGTCGAGGAGGAGCGCAACGGGCTGCTCACATTCGAGCGCCGGCCCAAGGTCGACCCCGACCAGCTGCGCCGGGTCACCGAGACCCCTAAGCAGAGGTCGGCAGGGTAGCGGCCGAACTCGCGACTTGACAGCCCCAGAGGTTGGGTATACGTTTTCCGCTAAACCGCTTTACTAAAGCGGTTTACGAGTGGGTTGACGTGGGGAGCACGATGAGGGACCTGGACGGATCTTGGTTTCCCTGGCGGCGGGGCCGTGTGGGGTCCCCGCGAAATCCCCAGATTTCGTGGGGTTGATGACACGAGTAACCATCGCTGACGTGGCCGGCGCCGCCGGCGTGTCGAAGACCGCCGTCTCCTTCGCGTTCAACAACCCTGAGAAGCTCGGGCAGGCGACCCTCGAACGGGTGCTGCACGTCGCGCACGAGCTCGGCTACACGCCTCATCCGGCCGCGCGCGCTCTGTCTCTCCGGCGCAGCGGAACCATCGGCGTCCTCATCCCGCAGCGCCTCTCGATCGTGTTCGCGAACCAGTTCCTGAGTGAGCTGTTGCAGGGGCTGGGCGAGCTGGTCGAGGAGCACGAGCTCACGCTCCTGCTGGTGCCGCCGTTGGCCGATTCGCTGGAAGGCGCGATTCGCCGGGCGTCGGTCGACGGCTTCATCAGCCTCGGCCTCAGCCCCGACGACGAGGCGCTGGCGACCCTGGATCGAATCGGCATCCCGGCCGTGCTCGTCGACTCGGAGGAGTCGCCGCAGCATCCGGCCGTCAACGTCGACGATGCCGGCGGCGCCGAGGCCGCCGCCCGGCACCTTCTCGACCTCGGGCATCGCCAGGTCGCGATGATCGTGCTGCCGCCGACGCGCTCGCAGACCGGGCTCACACCGACGGCCGCCCGTCGCCTTGCGGGCTACCAGGCCGCCCTCGCCGCGTTCGATGTGCCTGATCCCTACACCGTCACCGCGGGCGCGACGATGGCGGCCGGAGCGCGGGCCTTCGACTCGTTTCCGAAGGGCAAGCGGCGACCGACCGCGGTCCTGGCCATGAGCGACATGGCCGCCATCGGCGTCCTGGGAGCTGCTCATGCCGCCGGCCTGAACGTGCCCGGCGACCTGTCGGTCGTCGGTTACGACGACCTGCCCATGGCCGCGTGGACCAGCCCCGCGCTAACCACGGTCAGGCAGCCGACCGTCGAAAAAGGGCGCCTTGCGGCGCGCCTTTTGATTCTGCGGATGCAGGGCAAGACCGTCTCCTCGCCGCCTCCGCTGAGCACCAGCCTGGTGGTGCGCCGCTCCACCTCACGCCCCAAGGAGGTGAGCCAGGGCTCGTAAACGACATAGCTGAACCGCGCACGCCAGATGCGTGCGCTTGCCAAAAACGGGGAGGTTAATAGAATGGTCGTTAGCTCGGAGTCAAGATCGTTGATAGGGAGGCCGTCGGCCTTCCATATGTGGGGGATCTAGAACATGCATTCTTCGAGTCTCATTCGTGCACTGGTCGTCGCAGTGGCGGCAGTGTTCGCAGCGGTGGCTTGTGGCACGGGAACCACGCAGAGCGCTGGGTCCGTGAAGGTCCTGGCGACGTGGACCGGCGCCGAGCAAGCCTCATTCATGGCCGTGATGAAACCTTTCACCGATCAGACTGGAATCACGATTTCGTACGAGGCCAGTCGCGACCAGGACGCGCTCCTGACCACCCGCGTGGCGGCGGGCAACCCCCCCGACCTCGCGGCCGCGCCGAGCCCCACCCTGCTGACCAACTTTGCGAAAGCCGGCAAGGTGAAGGCTCTCAACAGCATCGTCGACATGTCGGCGCTGCAGAGTCAGAACTCCAAGACCTGGATCGACCTCGGTGAGCCGGTCGGCGACGGCAAGCTCTACCAGGTCTACTCGTGGGTCTCGCTCAAGGGGCTGATCTGGTACGACCCCAAGAGCTTCCAGGCCAAGGGCTATAACGTGCCCAACAGCTGGCAATCCTTGCTCGACCTGCAGGGCACGATCAAGAGCGGCGGCACCACGCCGTGGTGCGTAGGCCTCGAGAGTGGAGCCGCATCCGGCTGGCCGGGCAGCGACTGGGTCAAGGAGATCGTCCTCAGCCAGTCCGGACCGACCGTCTATGACAACTGGTGGCAGGGCAAGCAGAAGTGGACCTCGCCCGAGATCAAGCTGGCCTGGCAGACGTGGGGGCAGATTCTCGGCCCCAACGACAGCAACGTCTACGGCGGGTCGAAGACCATGACCTCGACCAACTTCGCCGACGCCGGCACGCCTTTGTTCCAGAGCCCGCCCAAGTGCTACATGCACAACCAGGCGTCGTTCATCACCAGCTTCTTCCAGAGCGCCAACCCTTCAGTCGTGGCGGGAACTGACTACAACTTCTTCCCGCTGCCCGACATCACCTCTGACTTCGCAGGGGCCCACGTGGTCTCGGGCGACGCGTGGTCGATGTTCAACGACACGCCGCAGGCGGAGAAGATGATCAAGTACCTGACCACCGCCGACGCCCAGGCGATCTGGGTCAAGCGTGGCGGCAAGATCTCGCCGAACAGCCAGGTTCCCCTCACCGATTACCCGGACGCGCTTTCGAAGTCGACCGCCTCGATCCTGGTCGCGACGAAGATCGGCAAGTACGACGCCGGCGACCTGATGCCGAACGACATGAAGCAGGCCTACTGGTCGGCGGTCCTCAAGTTCGCGCAGAACCAGGGACAGCTCGACTCGATACTCAAGAACCTCGATGCGGTACAAGCCAAGGCGTACACCTCGTGAGAGACAGCTCGTAAGGGCATGGACTGGAACGTCCTGCTCACGGACCTGCCGACACTCATCGGAGTGGTCATCGGAGTGCCGGCGGTGCTCGCCGCCTACATCGTGGGCGGCGAGTACCTGGTCCGTCGCCTCCCCGACAAAGCCCGGCCGGCGGTCCGGCCGTGGCTGTGGGTGGCGCCGGCCCTCGCCCTGGTCACCGGCTTCCTCGTGCTGCCGGCCATCGGCACCATCCTCCAGAGCTTCCAGGACAACCACGGCAACTTCGTCGGCCTCACCAACTTCGGCAACCAGCTGAGCGGATTCCCTACCGGCGGCGCCTGGATCGCCATCCGTGACAACGTCTTCTGGCTCGTCTTCTACACCCTCTTCGTGCTTGCCTTCGGACTCCTGCTGGCTGTCCTGTTCGACCGGGTGCCGTACGAGAACATCGTCAAGTCGCTGATCTTCATGCCGATGGCGATCTCGTCCGTGGCGACGGTCGTCATCTGGAAGTTCATGTACGCGTACCAGCCGCCTGGCCAGCCGCAGACTGGCACCCTCAACTTCATCCTCAGCACCGTCTTCCACCAGGACCCGCGCACGTGGGTCCAGGACACGACCCCGCTCCTCGGCCTGTTCCCGCTCAACAACCTGGCGATCATCGCAGCCGCGGTGTGGGGAATCGTCGGTTTCTCGATGGTCATCCTGTCGGCGGCTCTCAAGGGCATCCCGGGCGAGCTGCTCGAGGCGGCGCGGGTGATCTTTCTGCTGATGATGCTCACCGTCGTGGTGGTCGGTACCACGCTGGTGCTCTTTGCCTTGAAGGCCTTCGACACCGTCTACGCGATGACAAACGGGAACTACGACACGGACGTGCTGGCCAACCGCATGTACAAGCTGCTGTACACACACTTCCCGAGCGACTACGCGAACGCGAGCGCGGTCGCCGTCATCCTGCTGGCGACCGTCATTCCCGTGCTGATATTCAACCTGCGTCAATTCCGGGCTGTGGAGGCAAGGCGATGAGCGTCGCAGCCGCGACACGGCAGCAAGAATCACTCACGGTCCCGTATTCGCCCCGCTGGGTCGCCGAGCGGCTGCAGGGAGTCGTCCTGCACGTCGTGGTCATCAGCCTCACGGTTGCCTGGATGGTGCCCGCCATCGGTCTGCTGGTGACCTCGTTCCGCCTGCCGACCGACATCGCCAACTCAGGTTGGTGGCTCGCCCTGTCGCCGCCTTTCAAGTTCACGCTGGACAACTACTCGCAGATGCTGCAGGCCACCAACCTCGGCCAGGGCTTCTTCAACAGCTTCATGATCTCGATTCCCGCCGTGGTCATCCCGGTCACGATCGCCGCCTTTGCCGCGTATGCGTTCGCCTGGATGAAGTTCCCCGGCCGAGACTGGATCTTCCTGGCCCTGGTCGGTCTGCTGGCCGTGCCCCTGCAGCTCACGTTCATCCCCGTGACCACGGTCTTCGTCAAGCTGGGCTTCACTCCAGACCACCTCATTTCGCTCGGGCTTCCACCGTTCATCCCCCTGTGGCTCGCGCACGCCGGCTACGGCCTGCCGTTCTCGATCTACCTCCTTTCCAACTTCTTCCGCGCTCTTCCGAGCGACCTCTTCGAGTCGGCCGAGATCGACGGGGCGGGGATGCTGACCGTGTTCTTCCGCATCGTGGTGCCGCTCTCGGTGCCGGCCATCGCATCGTTGGTGATCTTCCAGTTCCTGTGGGTGTGGAACGACCTCCTGGTCGCGCTCATATATGTCGGAGGTACACCTAACGTGGCGCCCGTCACGGTTTCGCTGGTCAACCTGGTCGGCTCTTATGGGCAGAACTACCAGTTGCTGACCGCGGCCGCCTTCTTCTCTATGATCGTGCCGCTGATCGTGTTCCTCAGCCTGCAGCGCTATTTCGTGCGCGGCATCCTGGCCGGGTCTGTGAAGGGATAGAAAGAGATGGCATCAGTCACGTACGACCACGTTGTCAAGCGATACACAGCAGACCTGACGGTCGTCAAAGACTTCAACGTTCAGATCGCCGACAAGGAGTTCATGGTCCTGGTCGGCCCCTCCGGATGTGGGAAGTCGACCGCCCTACGGATGCTGGCGGGTCTCGAATCCATCACCGAGGGCCAGATCCGCATTGGCGACCGCGTCGTCAACAACGTCGCCGCCAAGGATCGCGACATCGCCATGGTGTTCCAGTCCTATGCGCTCTACCCGCACATGAGCGTGTACGACAACATGGCGTTCCCCCTGCAGATGCAGCACATGCCCAAGGTCGACATCGACAAGCGCGTGAAGAACGCTTCGCGCATCCTGGGCCTCGACAATTTCTTGAAGCGGAAGCCGAGGGCGCTCTCCGGCGGCCAGCGCCAGCGTGTGGCGCTCGGCCGCGCGATCGTGCGCAGCCCCAAGGTCTTCTTGCTCGACGAGCCGCTGTCCAACCTCGACGCCAAGCTCCGTGGGCAGACGCGGATCGAGCTGCAGAAGCTGCACCGCGACCTCGAGACCACGTTCATCTATGTCACGCACGACCAGGTCGAGGCGATGACGATGGGCGACCGCATCGCGATCATGAACGCCGGCATCCTGCAGCAGGTGGGCACTCCGGGAGACATCTATGACCACCCGGCCAACCTCTTCGTCGCCGGGTTCATCGGCAGCCCGACCATGAACTTCGTTCCCGTCACCACATCCGACAGCACCGCCAAGGCGTCGGGCTTCGACGTCAAGCTGCCCAGGTCGGTGCCGGCCGGCAAGGGCACGCTGGGCTTCCGGCCGGAAAACGTGACCGATCGCGTCTCCCCGGAATCGGGCGCGCTCGACATGAAAGTCGACGTCGTCGAGCGCCTTGGCTCCGACCAGTTCCTGTACGGGCAGGTCGGCTCCGATTCGGTCACCGCCCGGGTCGACCCGAAGATGAAGGTCGAGCCGGGTGACCGGGTGAAGCTGGGTCTCGACACCCGTTCGATCCACCTCTTCGACGCAGAGACCGAGCAAGCCCTCTTTTAGCAGTCCGTGTGGAACAGATACGCGCGGGTGAGGACTTCGATGCTGCGCGCTTCCGTGCTTTCCGGAGGGCGGTCCGAAACACGCTGACCGGGCGCGCCCGCCGCCTGGTCGACCTCGACTCCGTGCTGAGCGCGGCGGGGACGGAAGGCCGGTCGTTCGGCGGCGTGTACGAGATCCCCGTCGACAAGATCGTCGGCTCGGCCGCCTCGCCGGCCAAGGCCGGTGATTTCGACACCGGCTTCCTGCCCGCGAACAGGCGGCTGCGCGACCGCTGGACGCGTGTCTACACGGCCATGGTCGAAGGAGGCGAGCTGCCCCCGATCGACGTCTACCGGGTGGGCGAGGGCTACTACGTCATCGACGGGCATCACCGCGTATCGGTAGCCCGAAGCCTGGGGCGCGACACGATCAACGCCCGGGTCATCGACGTCCAGACCCGTGCGCCGCTGAGTACGAACGTGAACCCCGTAGACCTGCTCAAGGCCGCCGAGTATTCGCAGTTCCTCGAGACCACTCAGCTGCACCGCACGCGGCCCGAGGCTCGGCTGGAATGCAGCCGGCTCGGCCGTTACGACGAGATCTTCAAGCACATCCTCGGCCACCAGTACTTCATGGGCCTAGAGCGCGGCCAGTCAGTCTCGCTCATGGATGCGGCCGCGAGCTGGTACGACACCGTGTATCTCCCCATCGCAAAGGCGATCAGGAGGCACAGGGTGCTGGAGCAGATGCCGGGATGGACGGAGGCCGACCTCTACGTCGAGATCACGAGGCGATGGCTGGCCATGAGCGAGGCCGGCGAGCCTTCGGGCCCGCATCCGGCCGTGCACGCGCTGCTGAACGAAGAGGCGAACCGCTGGTGGAAGCGGCGGCGCTCTATCATGCTGCCCGAGCGCCGGCGGACGCAGCGATGATCGGGAAACGTATGAGGAAAAACCTGCCGGTTTTCCCTCATCGGCGGGCTGGCTGCGCCAGCGCGCCTGCGCTCTTTCCCGCGGTTTGGATTTTCAAAAAGTCACTCCTGGCCACGTTGGGTGGGCTCTTGATCACGCCGAGTCGCGGCCGGGATAAACCCGGCCGCCAATGCCACGCTGGCACAGTCCGATGATCGGCCTTATCTTCGGGCCGCCAGGCAGCGGGAAAGGAACCCAGGCCGCTCGAGTCGAGAGAGAGTTCGACATGGAGCACCTCTCGACCGGCGAGATCCTGCGCTCCGAGGTCGCGCATGGGAGCGCGGTGGGCAAGGAGGCCGGGCGCATCATGGCCGCCGGCGACCTCGTCCCCGACGAGCTGATCGACCGCATAGTCGAGAGCCGGCTGCGGCGCACCGACGCGGGGGCGAGTGTGCTGCTCGACGGCTTTCCCCGGACCACCCAGCAGGCGAAGGAGCTCGACCGGATGCTGCTGCAGCTGGGCCGCAAGGTCGACTTCGTCGTCGCCCTGGACGTCCCGGAGGGAGTGCTCGTCGACCGGCTCCTGCATCGGGCCCAGCTCGAAGGCCGGGACGACGACACCCGCGAGGCGATCATGGAGCGGATGCATGAGTACCATGCGCGGACCGCGCCCGTGCTCGAGCACTATCGACGCGGCGGTGTGCCCGTGGCGGAGGTCGACGGTATCGGCGAGGTGGGCGACGTTTTCGATCGGGTCCGAGACGCGGTCAAACGCGTGGCCGGGCGCCTATGATCAGCGTTCTCGATCGGAGCTGATGACAGTGGCACGAAAAGCTGACGAAAGCGACCTCGGACGGGCGATGCCGATCGAAGCTGAGGAGCGCCCGGGGCAGAACGGCGACGGCCAGGCGCCTCCAGCGGTTGAGGTCGCCCCTGTCTTCGCTCCGATCGCCAGCGCGTTTCCCCCGATTGCCGAATTCGCGTTCCTGTCGGACTGCGAGGTCAACGCGCTCATCGCGCCCAGCGGACGCGTCGAGTGGATGTGCCTCCCGCGTCCGGACAGCCCGAGCGTGTTCGCCGCCATGCTCGACCGCGCCGCCGGCAGCTTCCGATTCGCCCCGAGCGGGGTCATGGTGCCGGCGGGCCGGCGCTACCTGCCAGGGACGCTGGTCCTGGAGACCACGTGGCGGACGCGTACCGGGTGGTTGATCGTCCGCGACGCCCTCTGCATCGGGCCCTGGTACCACGGCCAGCGCCGATCGGGCACGCACCGCCGGCCGCCGACCGACCAGGAGGCCGAGCACATCCTCCTGCGCACCGCCAAGTGCGTGGTCGGGAGCGTGGAGCTGAGCCTCGACTGCGACCCCGTCTTCGACTATGGGCAGACTGCTGCCCGCTGGGAGTACTCCGGCTCGGGCTACGGCGAGGCCGTAGCGAAAGGTGGCGAAGGCGACATCCCCCTGCGCCTGGTCACCGACCTCCGGGTCGGCTTCGAAGGCCCGGGCGCGCATGCCAGCAAGACCCTGCGCCAGGGCGAGAAGGCGTACGTCGCGCTCGCGTGGCCGCGCTCGCAGTACTCGGCGTCGAGCGAGTTCTGGGCCGAGCACCCGCCTCCGGCCGACGCCGACGAGGCGTTCGCCCGCATCGAGCGAACGGCGGATTTCTGGCGCGAGTGGATCAACCGCGGCGAGTTTCCCGAGCATCCGTGGCAGAGCTTCCTGCAGCGGAGCGCGCTCACGCTCAAAGGCCTCACCTACAGCCCGACCGGCGCCCTCCTCGCGGCGCCGACCACGTCGCTGCCCGAGTCGATCGGCGGCGAGCGCAACTGGGACTATCGCTACACCTGGATTCGCGACGGCACCTTCATGCTCTGGGGCCTCTACACCCTGGGTTTCGCGCGCGAGGCGAACGACTTCTTCTACTTCATCGCCGACGTCGCGGCCGGCCAGAAGGACCTGCAGATCATGTACGGCATCGGGGGCGAGAATGAGCTCGCGGAGCGGACGATCGATCATCTCAGCGGCTACGAGGGATCACGGCCCGTCCGTGTTGGCAACGCCGCCTATGCCCAGAAGCAGCACGACGTGTGGGGCGCTGTCCTCGACTCGGTCTACCTGCACACGAAGTCCCGCGACTACCTGCCCGAGGTGGTGTGGCCGATCCTCAAGCGCTCGGTGGAGGCGGCTATCGACAACTGGAAGAAGCCCGACCGCGGCATCTGGGAGGTGCGGGGCGAACCGCGGCACTTCACCTCCTCGAAGTTGATGTGCTGGGTCGCGTGCGACCGAGGCGCCCATCTCGCCGAGCTGCACGGCGACCACGACCTCAACGAGAGATGGCGCGCGGTGGCCGACGAGATCAAGGCCGACATCTGCAAGCACGGCGTCGACTCGCGTGGCGTGTTCGTCCAGCACTACGGGTCCAAGGCGCTCGACGCCTCGGTGCTGCTGATCCCGCTGGTGCGCTTCTTGCCTCCCACCGATCCGCGCGTCAAGGCCACGGTGCTCGCCATCGCCGACGAGCTGACGGTCGACGGCATGGTGCTTCGCTACCGGACGGCCGAAACCGACGACGGCCTCGCCGGAGAGGAAGGCACGTTCACCATCTGTTCCTTGGCCGAGATCGGCGAGGTCACCCGCGCCCGGGAGCTGTGCGAGAAGCTGCTCTCGTACGCGAGCCCGCTGCAGCTCTACGCCGAGGAGATCGACCCCCGGAGCGGCCGCCACCTCGGCAACTTCCCGCAGGCCTTTTCCCACCTGGCGCTGATCAACGCTGTGATGCATGTGATCCGGGCCGAGAGCGGGGTGACCCAACGGTTCGGAGGCCCGCTGAGCGTCCAGCCCTAGGCTCCCTTTTCCGCGGGTGTGACGCCTCGCGCGCTTCTGTAACTGGGTAACGGAAGCCTGATGGTGAAGACGCTGCCCTTGCCGAGCTCACTGACGACACCGACGGTGCCGCCATGGAGCACGGCCAACCGCTGGGTCAGCGCCAGGCCGAGACCCGTCCCTTCCTGCCGGCGGGAAGCCCCGGAGTCCAACTGCTGGAACTCCATGAAAAGGCGGTCCAGGTCTGACGACGCGATACCGATCCCCGTGTCGGCGACCGAGATCTCGACCGCCTCAGCGAGGCGACGCGCCTTGATCGTCACTAGGCCGCCTTCGGGCGTGAACTTGACCGCATTGGATGCGAGGTTCAGCAGCATCTGCTTGAGCTTGCCGGCATCAGCCTCGATCTGACCGGCATCGGCATCGGTGCTCACGAGGATGTGTTTCTTGGCGGCAAGAGGTTCGATCGTGTTCAGCACGTCATCGACGGCGCCGGGAATCGAAACGGTTTCGATTTCTAGGGTCATCCGGCCGGCCTCGACCTTGGACAGGTCGAGGATGTCATTGATCAGCGCCAGGAGGTGGCGACCACTCTTGCTGATCTCGTCCAGGAACCTGTGATGCTTTGAAGAGTCGTATTTTCCGGTGGTGTCGTCGAGCAACAGCTCGGAGAAGCCGAGGATCGCATTGAGCGGTGTGCGCAGCTCGTGGCTCATGTTGGCAAGGAACTCGCTCTTGTGACGAGTGGCGACCTGGAGCTCGGTGTTGAGCTCGTTGATCGCCTCCTCCGCCCGCTTGCGCGCGGTGATGTCGCGCACAAAGGCGACGAACAGCGCCTCTTCGCCCAGCGTCGAGGCTCGGGAGATCGCCAGCTCCACAGGGAACTCGCGGCCTGAGCGGTCGAGCGCCGTGAGCTCGAGCACCTTCCCCAGCACCGGGCCCTCGCCCGTGGCCAGATAGTGCGCCAGGCCGGCTCGATGGGCCTCGCGGTACTGCGTGGGAACGATCGTGTCCGCCAGCGCCTTGCCCAGGATCTCGTCACGCGCCCAGCCAAACGTCTCTTCCGCCTGCGGGTTCCAATCGGTCACCTGACCCTTCTCATTCATGGTCACGATCGCGTTGATCGAGGCACCGACGATTGCCAGCAGGCGCGCCTGCGAGCGCGCCAGCTGCTCGTTGAGCGCTCTAACGGCATCTTCGGAGCGCTTTCGCTCCGCGACCAGCGTGTGCACGGTGAGGACGACGATCCAGAGCACGACGACGACCAGGATCGAGATCGCCGGCTGCCCAGGTTGGCTGCCGCCGCTGAATGAGGGGACCGCGATGCCGATTGACGCCAGGCCGGTCGCCGCCCAGACCTCATTGCGTGTGTGATACAGAGCCGCGAACAGAACGGTGGTGAGGTACAGGGGGA